>Ga0209903_1000020_pt1 | contig 76719 bp, 66 predicted proteins | sample OrgsoiDNA2013051_FD_185801 | JGI IMG/M metagenome (GOLD analysis project Ga0209903, IMG submission 185801) | Permafrost soil microbial communities from the Arctic, to analyse light accelerated degradation of dissolved organic matter (DOM) -... | ecosystem: Environmental > Terrestrial > Soil >...
CTGCGGTCAGTTGCTTCGAAGACGAGAGATCTGTGATTATGGAAATACTGCGTGGTTCGCCCGCTTTGTCGGCTTTTCGCATTAACAAGTTATTGTCCCACTGTCAGGATATCCGCCTTCCAGTCAGTGATATTTACGCCGAATATGTACACTTTGCCGACGTCAGCGCACCGCTGAACCCGGACGAACAAACCAAGTTACAACGCCTTCTCAAATACGGCCCCTCTCTCGCCGCACACGCTCCCGCAGGTCGCTTATTGCTGGTTACCCCGCGTCCGGGCACGATTTCTCCCTGGTCTTCCAAAGCCACTGACATTGCGCACAACTGCGGTTTGTCTCAGGTATTGCGTCTTGAGCGCGGTTTGGCGTTCTACGTTCAGGCCCCGACGCTGACCGACGAGCAGTGGGCGCTGTTAGGTGCGTTGTTGCACGACCGCATGATGGAAACCCTATTTGAAAGCCTCGAAGAGGCACAGGCGCTGTTTGCTCACCATCAGCCCGCTCCGGTGCAGCACGTCGATATTCTCGGCGAAGGCCGCGGCGCACTGGCTGCCGCCAATATCAAACTGGGGCTGGCGCTTGCCCAGGACGAAATCGACTATCTGATGGACGCTTTTACGTCGCTGGGGCGCAACCCGACCGACATTGAGTTGTACATGTTTGCGCAGGCGAATTCCGAGCACTGCCGCCATAAAATTTTCAACGCTGACTGGATAATCGACGGTCAGGAACAGCCAAAGTCGTTGTTCAAGATGATTAAAAACACCTTTGAACATACGCCAGATCACGTGCTTTCGGCCTATAAAGACAACGCCGCCGTGATGGAAGGTTCGCAGGTAGGGCGCTTTTATGCCAATGCGGCTGATGGTTTGTATGACTTCCATCAGGAACAGGCGCATATCCTGATGAAAGTAGAAACCCATAACCACCCAACGGCTATTTCTCCGTGGCCGGGTGCCGCTACCGGTTCAGGCGGCGAAATCCGTGACGAAGGCGCCACCGGGCGTGGCGCCAAACCGAAAGCCGGTCTGGTCGGTTTCTCCGTATCGAACCTGCGTATCCCCGGTTTTGAACAACCGTGGGAAGAGAACTTCGGCAAGCCGGATCGCATCGTGACCGCACTTGAAATCATGACCGACGGTCCGCTGGGCGGCGCGGCGTTCAACAATGAATTTGGGCGTCCGGCGCTACTGGGCTACTTCCGTACTTACGAAGAAAACGTCAACAGTCACAATGGCCCTGAGCTGCGTGGTTACCATAAGCCGATCATGCTGGCGGGGGGGATCGGCAATATCCGCGCCGATCACGTGCAGAAAGGCGAGATCACGGTTGGCGCGAAACTGATTGTCCTCGGTGGCCCGGCGATGAATATCGGTCTGGGTGGTGGGGCAGCTTCGTCGATGGCCTCTGGCCAGTCTGATGCCGATCTGGATTTCGCTTCCGTACAGCGCGACAACCCGGAAATGGAACGCCGCTGCCAGGAAGTGATCGACCGTTGCTGGGAGCGGGGTGAAGCCAACCCGATTCTGTTTATTCATGACGTGGGCGCCGGCGGTTTGTCCAACGCCATGCCTGAACTGGTGAGCGACGGTAACCGTGGTGGCCGTTTCCAGCTGCGTGACATTCTGAACGACGAGCCGGGCATGAGCCCGCTGGAAGTCTGGTGTAACGAGTCGCAGGAGCGTTACGTGCTGGCGGTTTCTCCGGCTCAATTGGCTGAGTTTGACGCTATCTGTCAACGTGAGCGCGCACCTTATGCGGTGATTGGTGAAGCGACCGAAGAGCTGCACCTTTCCCTTGAGGACAGCCATTTCAACAATCAGCCCATCGACATGCCACTTGATGTGTTACTGGGTAAAACGCCGAAGATGACCCGCGACGTCACCACGCTGAAAGCCGTGGGTGATAGCCTGAATGCAGAAAATATTCAGCTCACTGAAGCCGTAAAACGTGTCATGCATCTGCCTGCCGTGGCGGAAAAAACCTTCCTGATCACCATCGGTGACCGCACCGTGACCGGCATGGTTGCACGCGACCAGATGGTCGGTCCGTGGCAAATCCCGGTAGCCGACTGCGCGGTGACTACCGCCAGTCTCGACAGCTACCATGGCGAAGCCATGTCGCTTGGCGAACGTGCGCCAATCGCTTTACTGGACTTCGCTGCCTCTGGCCGCATGGCTGTGGGCGAAGCGCTGACTAACCTGGCTGCCGTCGAAATCGGCGATCTGAAACGGGTGAAGCTTTCCGCGAACTGGATGTCTGCTGCCGGTCATCCGGGCGAAGATGCCGGTCTCTATGCGGCGGTGAAAGCCGTGGGTGAGGAACTCTGTCCTGCGCTGGGCATTACTATTCCGGTCGGCAAAGATTCTATGTCGATGAAAACCCGCTGGCAGGAAGGCACGGAACAGCGTGAAATGACCTCGCCACTGTCATTGGTGATCACCGCGTTTGCCCGGGTCGAAGACGTGCGCAGCACGGTGACACCGCAATTGCGCACCGATAAGGGGGACACCGCATTATTGCTGGTGGATCTCGGCTGCGGTCACAATGCATTAGGCGCTACGTCGCTGGCACAGGTCTATCGCCAACTGGGCAATATCCCGGCTGACGTGCGCAGTGCAGAACAACTGGGTGGCTTCTTCAACGCCATGCAGGCGCTGGTAGCGGACCGTAAACTACTGGCGTACCACGACCGTTCTGATGGCGGTTTGCTGGTGACGCTGGCCGAAATGGCGTTTGCCGGTCACTGCGGCCTGACGGCGGACATCGCGGCATTAGGCAAAGATACGCTGGCCGCACTGTTCAATGAAGAGCTGGGCGCTGTGATTCAGGTACGTGCCGAAGATCGCGCGGGCGTTGAGCAGACACTGGCGACGTTCGGATTGGGCGACTGCACCCATTATCTGGGTCGTGCCGAAGCCGGCGATCGCTTTGTCATCACCCAGGGTGACAAACCGGTGTACAGCGAAAGCCGTACCACGTTGCGCACCTGGTGGGCTGAAACCACCTGGCAGATGCAGCGTCTGCGCGACAACCCGGAATGCGCCGATCAGGAGCATGAAGCCAAGACCCACGATCGTGATCCAGGTCTGAACGTTAAACTGAGCTTTGCGCCAGACGATGATGTGGCCGCGCCTTATATTGTTAAAGGTGTGCGTCCAAAAGTGGCTGTTCTGCGCGAACAGGGGGTTAACTCTCACATTGAAATGGCAGCCGCTTTCCACCGTGCGGGCTTTGATGCGGTAGACGTTCATATGAGTGACCTGCTGGCCGGTCGTCGCGATTTGCAGGAGTTCCACACGCTGGTCGCGTGCGGTGGCTTCTCTTATGGTGATGTGTTGGGCGCGGGCGAAGGCTGGGCGAAGTCAGTGCTGTTTAATGACCGCGTGCGTGATGAGTTCGAAGACTTCTTCCATCGTCCGCAAACGCTGGCACTCGGCGTGTGCAATGGTTGCCAGATGATGTCCAACCTGAAAGAGCTTATTCCGGGCGCAGAACACTGGCCGCGCTTTGTGCGTAACCTGTCCGATCGCTTTGAGGCGCGCTTCAGCCTGGTAGAAGTGACTGCCAGTCCGTCGCTGCTGATGCAGGGGATGGTCGGGTCGCGTATGCCAATTGCGGTATCACACGGCGAAGGTCATATGGAAGTGCGTGATGCTGTGCATCTGTCTCAGCTTGAACATGCCAACCTTATCGCCTTGCGCTTCGTGGATAATCATGGGCGCGTGACAGAAGACTATCCGGCGAACCCTAACGGTTCACCTAACGGTATCACCGCAGTCACCAACCTTTCAGGCCGCGTTACTGTGATGATGCCTCACCCTGAGCGCGTTTTCCGTACCGTCAGTAACTCCTGGCATCCTGAAGAGTGGGGCGAAGACAGCCCGTGGATGCGCATGTTCCGCAATGCGCGTAAACAGCTTGGCTGATCGTCTGGCTGAGTGATAAAAAATCCAGAGCGCGGGTTGGCTCTGGATTTTTTTATCACGTCCAGACGACGGTATATAAGTTGAAAATAATCGGCAGTGAATATATAAAGGTGTTAATTCCCCCTCCTGTTTATACTAAGAATTATCCCAATATATAAATGAAAATCCCCCAAATAATAAGGGCTTGAACGTTTCCTTACAAAATGGCTCTATGATGTTTAAAACCTATTTAAGTGAAAATTGATATAATGGTTCCATAACAAATGGAGCTTTATATTAAATGTTTTTTTTAAAAAAGAAGATTTGCTGGGTATTTATATTATCCCATTTTTTGGTTATGCCTGCTTTCGCCAGTTCCGTCAGCACGGCCACACCTTCAACACCAGCCAGACCCGGTTTTATGGGGTGGTGGGACTCATGGTCACATGACGTTGCTACAACCTGGAACAACTCACCGGATGACAATATTTATTTGCCGGTTATCACCTGGCATAACCGCCTGACCTATGATAAGGCGAAAACGGACAATTATAATGAGCGCCCTTGGGGCGGGGGTTATGGTATTTCCCGCTATGATGAAAATGGCGACTGGCACGGTCTTTATTTTATGGCTTTTAAGGACTCCCATAATAAATGGGAGCCTATCGGTGGCTATGGCTATGAAAAAATATGGCAACCGGCTAAAGATAAAAATTTCCGACTGGGGCTGGGGTACACCGCCGCTGTCACCGCGCGTGATGATTATTCTTATATTCCCATACCTATTGTGTTGCCTTTAGCCTCTATAAGTTATGACAAGCTGAGCTTTCAGGCCACGTATATTCCAGGCACTTACAATAACGGGAATGTGTTTTTTGCCTGGCTGCGTTACCAGTTCTGACTGTGCTGTCATAAAAGTGTCATTGTTAATGTTTTGATGTGAGCTTGATCCCTCTCTGTTATCTCATTTTCGCCTATGCTGGAAATTCATCTCTGGAATCAATCTGTTGAAAAGGTTGAGCCAGAGGTGGATATCTATTGCCAAGGAAACCATCGAGGAACAACACGTGAAAACATTACCCCGCGTTTTTGCACTGACGGCGCTAGCTTGTCTGCTGCCAATGTCCGCCCCTTCTTTTGCTGCCAACACCTCTCTTGAACTGCAACAGGTGCTGGTGATGAGCCGCCACGGGATCCGCGCACCGCTGGTCAATTACGGTGACGTGCTGGCGGAATCGACACCCCATACCTGGCCAAAATGGCAGACAGAAGGTGGGTTGCTGACGCCGAAAGGCGGCGAAATTGAAGAGCATATGGGACAGTATTTCCGCGCCTGGCTGGCGAAAAGTCAGTTGCTGCCTGCGGCACAATGTCCTACGGGCGGCCAGGTTTTTGCTTACGCAAACAGCCTGCCGCGTACGATTGACACCGCAAAGCACTTCGTCACTGGCGCATTCCCAGGCTGTGATGTGGCGGTGGTTAACCGGGTTGACGTTGGCAAAATGGACCCGGTGTTCAATCCGATTATTACCGCAGACGTGAACGAGAAGTTTAAGACGGATGCGCTGAATTCGATTAATCAACATGCAGGTGAGGGTGGGATTGACGGGCTGAATCAGCGGCTGAAACCGAACTACCTGCTGCTGCAAAAGGTGATGGATTATCAGAATTCTAAACTGTGTCAGCAGGATAAACAGTGCGATTTGGCTTCTCAGCCGTCGGCCGTGGTTTTAGTTCAGGGTAAAGAACCGGGCATTACCGGGCCTTTGCGAATGGCGACCGGCGCGACTGACGCCTTTATGTTGCAGTATTACGAAGGCTTCCCGCTGAAAGATGTCGCCTGGGGGCAGATCACCACGCCTGAGCAGTGGACGAAGCTGGAAACCATCAAAAATCTCTACCACGAGACGCTATTCGGTTCGCCTGCCATTGCGGCCAATGCGGCAAAACCTCTGCTGACCTTTATTTCCGGCGCGCTGAATAAAAGTGACGCGAAATCTGCCGATCAGCAATCAGCACAGCAGGCAAAACTGGCCTTGCTGGTCGGGCATGACTCCAACATTGCGTCTTTGCTGGCGGCGCTGAAAACCAAAGATTACACCTTGCCGGGGCAGTACGAACGTACGCCTATCAGTGGCGCAGTGGTGTTCCAGCGCTGGCATGATAAGAAAGCCAACAAGGATCTGATGAAGATCGAATATGTCTATCCGACGGCAAAACAGATCCGCAATAACACCCCGCTGAGCATGAAAAATCCGCCACAGCGCGTCACCTTGCAAATTGCAGGTTGTGAGATCGATAAGCAAGGATTCTGCCCGATGGATCAGTTTACCCAGGCGCTGCAAAAAGATCTGCAAGGCTGAGTGGAGTGAATGGGTGCTCAGGGATCGATGCACAACAACCCAAGGCGGGTATGACCCCCGCCATTGGGTTGCCTTACCTGTTGGATTCGTAAGTCAGAGTGGCCGCAACCTCCGTATCTCCTTGTTTAATATGTGATTAGAAATTCGGGGCTTTTCTCTTTCTGCGCCTTGCTAAACTTATGCTCAGAACAGAAAGATCCTGAGCACCCGCGCGAAGTGTATTAATTTCAACCCGCCCTACAAGTCATTATTGCCCTTTCTTGCTTAGCAATTTATTCACTTATCAATGCGTTATTAGTCATTTAACTTACTCTTTTCGCTACCTGATAATTGCGCCATGTTATCTTCAGGCGTGTCCCTATGTCCTCTTCTGCTCATTACCTGCATGCCCGCCAGCGGGCCGATATCCACCGGCATTCTCAGGTCTGGTGGTGGCGTCTGGAACTGCCGACCTGGCTATTAATGGTGACGGTTTATGGCGGCTGGTTTGGCGTGGTTTTTTTCTGGCAGGCACTGGGAAGTTGGGCCGCAACGCCTTTACTTATTCTCTTCACCACCTGGTATATGTCGCTGCAACATGAACTGATCCATGGGCATCCGACACGCCACGCGTGGCTCAATCAGCTTTTCGGTATCTTGCCGCTGGCGGTGTGGTATCCGTACGGTTTATACCGCGATTCTCATCTGCGCCATCACCGTAATGACCACCTGACGTTACCGGAGGATGACCCGGAAGGTTATTACTTTACCCGTGCTCGTTGGGAAAGATTTCCGGTCTGGTGTATCGCGGTGATTAAACTGCGTAATACCTTGCCGGGAAGAATGATCATTGGCCCGTTACTGGATATCGGCGCCACGATGAAAGGCGCATTGCTGAGTGTGGCACGAGGCGAAACCAAAACCATACTGATGTGGCTGATTCATGCTGTTCTGCTGGCCGGGCTGTTTCACTGGATGTCACAGCGTGGGCTGTCGCCGCTCTATTTTGTGCTGGCGGTGAGTTATCCGGCGCTGAGCCTGACCAAACTGCGCTCTTTCTTTGAGCATCGCGCTCATGATGCACCTCAAGCGCGTTCAACGCTTAACGAAGCGGGTCTGGGGTGGCGCTTGCTGTTCCTCAATCTGAATTACCATTTGGTTCACCATGACTTACCCGGCCTGCCGTGGTTCGGTTTGCGCAAAGTCTATCTTGCTGAGCGTGAAGCTTATATTCAGCGCAGTGAAGGGTTTCTGGTTGAAGGGTATGCGCAGTGGTTCAGTGACCACGCGCTGAATCCGCTCGCGGTGGAAGTGCATCCGCTGGCACCCGGTGAACCCGATGCGGCGCGCCGTACATCGGCTATGATTATCAGCAGCAACCTATCGGGAGGTGTGAATGAGCGGACGGTGTGAATGCTGATTTCTTTGCCGATGTATGGCGTCGTGCCCGGCGATGTCGAGCAGTTCTGGCGGGCATTGCGCCAGCAGCTTATTCAACTGAGCGGTGAGCGTGATTATCCCCTGGCATTGCACTGGCCTGGTGAACTGCTTGCGCACTGGCAACAGCCGGATTTACTCCTCAGCCAGACCTGCGGATTTCCGCTGGTCGAGTTTTTACCGCAGGTGCAACTGGTCGGTACCTTCAGCTATGACGCACCGGGTTGCAGCGGCCCTTATTACCGCAGCTTTTTGGTCGTCCGTGATGAAGACAGGCTGGCCAGCCTGAGTGACTTTCGCGGGCGCAGGGCTGCGTTTAACAGCACAGATTCGCAGTCGGGATACAACAGTTTGCGGGCGCTGGTCGCGCCTTTGGCTGAAAAGGGTCAGTTCTTTGGTCTGGCTGTCGAAAGTGGAGGACACCGGCAATCGCTGGAACTTGTCCGGCAAGGTCAGGCGGATATCGCGGCTATTGATTGCGTCACGCTGGAGCTGCTGCGCCGCTATCAGCCACAGGAACTTGAGGGGTTGTGTATCATTGGCGAAACGGCCGCCGCACCGGGGCTGCCGCTGATCGCGTCGGCGTCTACGCCACCTGAAACCCTCAGTCTGCTGCGTCTGGCTTTGCTGGAAACCGTCGCTCATCCACCCAACGAGGCGCTGTGCGAACGTCTGCTCATTCACCATTTCAGCGTGCTGCCGCGTGAGGAGTATCAGGTGATTCAGCAGATGAAAGAACAGGCCCGGCAACGGGGCGTCACCGGGCTGTAAAATGCGGGAGTCAGTGCGTTTCTATCGGGTAATCTTCGTCGATATTGCCCCATTCGGCCCATGAGCCATCGTATAACATCACCTCTTTTACACCGAGTGAATCCAGTCCAAATGCCAGCGCAGCGGCGGTAACGCCGGAACCGCAGCTGGTGATCACCGGTTTATTCAAATCCACGCCCAGTCTTTCGAAAGTCGCCTTTAACGCCTGCGGCGATTTAAGGTGGCCGTTTTCCGTCAGTTCGGTGAAGGGCACGCTCAGGCTGCCGGGGATATGACCACCGTGCAGGCGCGGGCGCGGTTCAGGCTGTTCGGCTTTGAAACGGCCCAGAGAACGTGCATCGATTATCTGCACTTTGCCAAGAGAATCCTGTACCTGCTCAGCACTGACTACCACCGGGCGCACCAGTTTTGCGGTGAAGGTGGCGGGAACGCGGACAATTTCACCGCTCTCTGTCGGCCGGCCTTCGGCCAGCCATGCGTTTAAACCGCCGTCCAACACCCGTACGCTTTTCGCGCCAAAACTGGTCAGCATCCACCAGACGCGCGGGGCAGAGAATAAATCGCCTTCGTCATAAAGCACCACGGTTTGACCGTCTGCAACGCCGAGGCGGCTCATCGAGGCAGAGAACTCTTCTGCCGTTGGCATCATATGTGGCAACCCGGTGGAGCAGTCGGAAATATTATCGACTTCAACATAGATTGCGCCGGGAATATGCGCTTCGAGGTATTTGCCGTGGAAATCGATGGGTGGAGTGATACCCGGTTTTGACTTTCGGCAGTCAATGATCACCACGTCCGGTGAATTGAGGTTTTTTGCCAGCCACTCGGTGGAGACGATATGGGTAGAAGAGGTCATGTTCAGTGCCTTATCCAGATTTTGTAGGGAGAGGTTGGAAACTGATTTGGGGATCAGGCCGGTAGATCGCCGGGGATCAGTGAATATACCCAGGCATTCCTCGGCTTTCCGCGATAATAAAGACGGTTGCGATGCAGACCTTCGGACACGGCACCGGCTTTTTCAGCCACGCGGCAACTACGGTGGTTGCCTTCCATTGCGACAATCTCCAGCCGCGTCAGGGCCAGTTCATCAAAGACGAAGCGTGCTACAGCATGGACCGCCAGCGGTGCCAGTGACCGGCCGGTGAAACCAGTGCGGATCCAGTAACCGACGTTGGCGAGCTTATAATCCTGATTGATGCGGTTAACGCCAACAGAACCAATCATCTGGCCGCTGGCGCGATCAAACAGGAAAAAATTGAATTCGACGCCGCGTTGGCGTTTTTGCTCTGAATCAATCAGGTACTTCCGGCTGTCTTCCAACCGGTATTGTTCGGTACACCAGGTTTCCCAGAGGCCGATCTCCTGCACCGAAGCACGGATCGCCTCCAGGTGCAGTCCGGCTTCCAGCTCAGTGGCAATGCGGATCTCGGTATCGCTGTCCTGATACAGTTGACGAATTATCATCATTATTTCCTTGTCATCTGCGTTAAAGAAGTCGTTATTTTGATAACGAATTCAGCCTCACACATCCGCTGGTACTCTGTCAATTAGACCTGCTCGACCAACATTACCAGCTTGAATTCCGCATGACCGGCAGGGAAAAAGGTTTGCTGACGGTAAACCACCTCGCCGTGAGTCGGGTGCATAAAGCGCCGTTCTCCGCCTTCACGTCCCAGCACATCTTGCTGATTCCACCACTGATTAAAGGCATCGCTCTCTTCGCGTAACGCCATCACACATTGGCGGATGGCGTCGGACTGAGCGAAATGACCTGATTCTGCGCGAAACTCTGCCACCACGCGTTTCGCCCGCTCCGACCAGTCCACCACCAGCGTGCGGGCCAGCGGATGCAGGAACATAAACCGCAGTAAATTGGGCTGTGGATCCACCCCCAACCAGCCGGAGAAAAGCTGCCCGGCCTGTGGGTTCCATGTCAGTACGTTCCAGGCGCTGTCCAATAAATAACCGGGGCAGGTGAGCTGATTAACGCAGGCGCTGACCCGTGCGTCGGGGGCATCGGCGGCCAGCCGAGCCTGCGGATCTTTGACTGCGGCTAAACTGAACAGATATTCGCGTGCCGCTGCCTCAAGCCGCAGGGCGACGGCCATGCGGTCCAGGGTGGCAGGGGAGATAGACACATCGCGGCCCTGTTCAATCCAGGTGTACCAGGTGGTGCTGATGCCGCTGATTTGTGCCAACTCTTCGCGGCGTAATCCGCTGGTTCGCCGGCGCGCCGATGTAGGCAGGCCGACGTCCTGAGGCATTGTGCGTTCCCGCTGGGCGCGTAAAAAGGCGCCCAGCGCTTTCGGGCCGTTCAGGGATTCCGTGCTGTTCATAGACTGGATACCTTAGACAGGGTGTTATTCATACCAGTATAAATGCTCATATTGTACTCGTATATAACGCTGCCTATAGTAGTTTTGCGGCCAACGGGTCAGCCTATAAAAACCACAATAACAGGAGCAGAAAATGGAGAGCAAAAACAGTCACAGTCAGGCGGTAGAAAAGCAGTTCGGTTCGCAAGCGCAGGATTACCTGACCAGCGCAGTGCACTCTCAGGGGGCCGATTTACAGCGGCTGGCGACATTGTTGCAGTCTTATCCTGAAGCACAGGTTATTGACTTAGGTTGTGGTGCAGGACATGCCAGCTTTATCGCTGCCTCGGTGGTGCACAAGGTGATCGCCTATGACCTGTCAGCCCAGATGCTCGAGGTGGTGACACAGGCGGCGAAAGACAAAGGCCTGAACAATATCTCGGTGCAACAGGGTGTGGCGGAATCGCTGCCGTTTGCCGACAACTTTGCTGATGTGATCATCAGCCGCTATTCGGCGCATCACTGGCATGATGTCGGTCAGGCGCTGCGTGAAGTTCGCCGCGTGCTGAAGCCGGGCGGAACAATGATCATGATGGATGTCGCCTCACCGGGTCATCCGCTGCTGGATATCTATCTGCAAACGGTGGAAAAGCTGCGTGATACGTCACATGTACACAACTATGCACCGGGCCAGTGGCTGAGGTTATTTACGGAGGCAGGATTACAGATAGAAGCGTTGACGAGTGGGCGTCTGGTGCTGGAATTCAGCAGTTGGGTAGCGAGAATGCGTACCCCAGAACATTTTGTGGTGGCGATTCGGGAGCTGCAAAAAGTCATGCCGGACGACGTCGTTAAGCATTTTGATATCCAGACCGATGGCTCATTTACTGTCGATCTGGCGATGATCGTGGCCACCAACCGCTGACGGCGAGCCAGGGCGCAGTAAGAGGTAAAGACTGCGCCCTGAACCGTTATTTTTTGCTGAAGATCTTCTGCCCGAGCATCACGACGGCCAATACCAGCGCCCCGACAATCAGGCCAACCACCAGATCGGTAGCGCCCGTGATCAGCGTGCTGACAAAGCCCTGATGCCCATGATTGAGCACTTCAATCAGGCTGTGCATAAACGGCAGGCCGTGGCTGATGATGCTGCCACCCACCAGAAACATGGCAAATGTGCCGACGACGGACAGGGTTTTCATCAGCCATGGCGCGGCATTGACGATCATCCCGCCAAAACTGCGCACAACATTCATGAAACCACTTTCGCCGTTCAATTTACTCAGATATAAACCGGCGTCGTCAATTTTGACAATCGCCGCCACCAGGCCGTAAACGCCGAGTGTCATCGCCACGGCAATCAGCACCATGACGGTCACCTGGCTCATGAATGGTGCGGCAGCGACGGTGCCCAGCGAAATCACAATGATCTCTGCGGAAAGAATAAAATCGGTGCGTACCGCGCCTTTGATTTTCTCTTTCTCTACTTTGGCCACGTCAGCCTCGGATTTCACCTCGCTCGAGGTATCCGGTTTTTCGTGATGCTCTTCTTTTTTGCCGTGCAGAAGCTTATGCGCGACCTTTTCGAAACCCTCGTAACATAAATAAGCACCACCAATCATGAGCAGCGGTGTGATAGCCCATGGGGCAAAGGCGCTGATCAACAGGGCCAGTGGGACTAAAATTGCTTTATTAATCAAAGAACCTTTGGCAACGGACCAGACGATCGGCAGTTCACGGTCGGCTTTTACGCCACTGACTTGCTGAGCATTCAGGGCCAGATCGTCACCCAGTACGCTCGCGGTTTTCTTCGCCGCCACTTTACTCATCGCAGCAACGTCATCAAGAATTGATGCAATATCATCAATCAGTGCCAGGAGGCTGGTTCCAGCCATAAACGAACTCCGTTTTGTCGTAAATAAAAAGAATCATAACAGTGATTGCTATCAGGCGTCGATTTGTGCGAATCTTCTGATCAGGTTGTAATATCCGCGTTTAAAATCCATCAAATATCCTCAATTGCCTGCCTCTTCCTGGTGTTGACATTTTTACTTTCACTCTCTCCTTATTTCCGTCACAAAGATTAAACATCTTTACTGCGCATTACGTCTTCTTGCATTGGCTGGCCGATAATTAACTCAACGGAAAACATCCGCAAACTTAATTTATTTAGAACAGTAATTAAAACAGCAGAAGGTGTGCATTATGAAACTCTTACCGATTCTTGCAGCAGCCATTATTACTACCGCGTCTTTCTCTGCTTTGGCAGCGACTCAGATAACCGCCGCACAGGCCGCGAGCGGTAATTATCAATCACTGGGCGTTGTCTCTATCAGTCAGATGAGTGGTGCGCCAGGTAGCATTAAGGAACAGCTGAATGCTGAAGCGACTGACAAAGGCGCCAACCACTACCGTGTGATTGGCATGAGCACCCCAGGCGACTCCAGCCTCGAACGTGCCAGCGTTGAACTGTATCGTTAAGTCAAGCTGCCGGGAAACCGGCACTTCTCCGTCTCAAGACAAATAACCGGCATCAGGTCATCTGAGCCGGTTATTTATTTGTGCAAAAATCATCTCTTTTCCCTTCATCTAAATCTGCCAATATTTTCTTACAAAACACCGGCTAAGAATAAATTTAATGTGCTGAAAAAGAGAATATTCTCATTTCGTTGCGTGAACTCTCCTTGATTTGGAAATAATACTGCTAATTAATTATTCCTTAAGAATTTTTCTATGTGATAGTGGTCTACTTCCCCAGGGGTTATAAAAAATGCTAAATGCCACAAGACTGACTATCAAAAACACCAGGGTATCGTTACAGAATCAATTTTATTACTTGCAGAATTTTATCTCGTCACCACGCACGATGGGCACGCTGGTACCGTCTTCTCCCTGGTTATGTCGCTCAATGCTGAGCCAGATTGACTGGGCGAAATCGCTGAAGATTGCCGAACTGGGTTCCGCCGACGGCGTGCTGACCAAGCGCATTCTCAATAATATGCGGGTGGATGCCCAGCTCCAGGCGTTTGAGATCCAATCCGGGTTTGTGCATAAGCTGAATCAAATTGATGATTCGCGTCTGCAGGTGATGGCGCATTCCGCCGAACATCTGGATGGGGATTTCGATGCCATTTTTTCCTGCCTGCCATTACTGTCAATGCCAACGCGTATCAGCATGAGAATTTTGCAAAAAGCGCAACAGAGATTGAAAGCAAACAACGGCGTCATGGTGCAGTTTCAATACAGTCACCTTTCTGAAAAAATGTTGTCACGCTACTTCAGCTGGCAAAAAGTCCGCGTGGTGAAAAATTTTCCTCCCGCGCTGGTCTACGTATGTAAACCACTCTGAAATCACGGTCTGCCCGCCTTTCTTCTTTACAGGGGCTGGGGAGTCGTTGCACCTGCGGCATTTATCAGTATGATGCCTTCAAGTAAGACTATTATTAGTATCAAAGCAGTACTGACTTAAGGCTTCACCAGCGGGCAATATAGACCTGTTGATGAGGCTTTTTTGTTGTACTCTTTTGCGAGTACGATTTGACGGTTTTACACTCATCAGACAATCTTAGATTGGTCATCCAGCGGATGAACGAAGCTCCCGGGGATTAAGGACAGCGTTAATGACTCAACCCATTTTCATGATAGGCGCGCGCGGCGCAGGTAAAACCACGGTGGGCAGTGCGCTGGCTACTGCACTGAGCTATAAATTTGTCGATACGGATAGTTATCTGCTGCAAACCTCCAGACTCAGCGTGGCTGAAATTGTTGAGCGCGAAGGGTGGGAAGGGTTCCGCCGTCGTGAAACTCAGGCGCTGGAAAGCATCAGTTCGCCGCTGACCGTGGTGGCGACCGGTGGTGGCGTGGTTTTGGCGGAGCATAACCGTGACTTTATGCGCCGCAGCGGAACGGTTATCTATCTGCGTTCTCCAGCCTCAACGCTTGCGCATCGTCTGCAAGCATCCCCGCTGGAGGATCAGCGTCCGACGCTGACCGGCAAACCGATCACCGAAGAGATGCAGGAAGTGTTGAATGAGCGTGAAGCTCTGTATCAGGCGGCGGCGCACATTGTCGTTGATGGCGCGCAAGACCCCGCCCTGGTCGTTGACGCCATTCTTGATGCCCTGGCGCTTCCCGTCGCACGCTGAAGCCAGCCTGCCGAGAAGGTGTGTGATAACGGGCCTTGATGGCCCGTTTTACTTTTCAGAGGCTTCCGACTCAGACTTTGCGAAGCGTGGCGGCTGACTGTCTATACTTAAACTCTGAAGCATTCAGGTATTCATCATCCGCTAAGGAGTTTACATGCCGAGTCAGCCTCCCTACCCACGCAGTGCCTATATTGTTCCGGTTGAAAAGGGTGAGCCAGGTAAAACGCAAACTTGGTACGAGCTGCGGGCCGACCATCCCAAACCCGACACACTGATAAGCGAACACGAAACAGAAAGTGAAGCACTGGACTCCAAAAGGCGTTACGAAGATCAAAGTATCAGTTAAGCACTTTTTCAAAACGGTCTGCCCTGAGGCGGACCTTTTTGTTTTTCCTCATCAAAACATTCTGCTGGCAAAAATTTAAAAAACATAATAATAATCGGTTTTATTGCTATACCTCATCTCATTATCTGTGTTTTTTATTCCACAATAAGCATATTTGCTTACTGTCCCTCACCTGCCAGGAAATAAACAACTTGACCATTCCCGGTATCAGCCTTAACTTTTATTTAACTAATCAGGAACTGAGTTCCATATAGCGGAACTTCTTGCATGACAACATTAGAAAACGCCTCTGCGGTATTACAATTATTTTCCCGGCAGGGAAGCAGACAGGGCCACCCAGGGTTGTCATTCAGTGAGGTGGTGGAGCATTTAAAGCTGCCAAAAAGTACGGCATCGCGATTATTAATGACCATGGAGTGTGAAGGGTTATTGGAGCGCGACCCGGATAGCCGTTTATATCGCATTGGAAAATTGATTCTGTCTGTCGCCAGCCATTATCTTTCAGCGCCGCTGGTGGATGCAGCTTCACCCTATATGACGCAGTTGGGGCAATTAACCCAGTGCACGGGTTATATTTCGATGCTGACCGGGCGGGATATTATGGTGATGCGCATGTTCCCTGGACGCACTTATTTGCAGGTGGTTACGCCCGCCGGGAGTCTGCTTCCGGCGCATGAAACCGCCATCGGTCGCGCCATTCTGGCGCGTTATACTGACGAAGAAGTGATTCAACGTTTTGGCCTGGATTACCAGGTGAATTCAGTTAATTCTCCACAAACCTTAGAGGCTCTTTTAGCCCGACTAGTACCCATACGGGAAACCGGCGTGTCTCATGCCTGCAATGAAACCTTGCATGGAATCAGTACATTAGCCACTAGCATTACCAATAAACACCGTAATGAAATGGTGGGATTGTGTTTATCCTTTCCTTCGCCGCAAGAAGGGCAGGATATTCCCGCTGGAATTAAAGAAGGTCTGATCGCCGTCACTCAGCAATTAGCTGAGAAATTGGGTGATGAGTATTGGCAATAGACTGATACCGCACTGCGACTGTTCGCCAGAGAGCATCCATGTCTTCTCCGGTGTGAAAAATAACGCGTTTATTTGCACCAACTTCAGGGGCCGTTATGTCAGGAAACGATTTTCAGAATAATAAACACAATCCACTCAGGGATATTGGCACGTTATTGGTGATGATTTTGCTCTCTATATTGGGCGCCATCATCGGCGTGCAGTTGATCACCACATTAGGTGTTACGCCAAATACGTCAATTATTGGTGCGCTGTTTGCCATGCTGCTGGCGCGTATTCCGATGCAGGCTTTCCAGCGTTACCGCTCAATCCACACCCAGAATTTGGCTCAGACGGTCATCTCCTCCGCCACCTTTGGCGCGGCCAATAGCCTGTTGATGCCGATTGCCATTCCTTACGTTATGGGCCAGCCGCAGCTGATTTTACCGATGTTTGTCGGTGTCGCCGCCGCCATGTTGCTTGATGCCTACCTGCTTTACCGTTTGTTTGACACCAAAGTTTTCCCTGCCAGCAATGCCTGGCCACCGGGCGTTGCTGCCGCTGAAGCCATTAAAGCGGGTGACAAGGGCGGGCGTCAGGCCTGGTTGCTGGTGGTGGGCGTAGTGATTGGACTGGGCGGTGCGATGCTCAAAATCCCGATGGCGGCCTTTGGTACGGCGTTCATTGGTAATATCTGGGCCTTAAGCATGTTTGGTATTGGCCTGCTGATCCGCGCGTATGCGCAGCCGATTGCCGGTTTGGATTTGAGTGCCATGTATATTCCGCACGGCATGATGGTGGGCGCGGGGCTGGTGTCGTTGATTCAGGTGATTCAGGTGGTGCGGGCGAAAAATGCTGATGCCAGAACCAGCTTCACTCAACCGACCACCGAAGTACGTAAAGCACTCGGGCTGGGTGCGGTGGGCTATATTGCTATCGCCGCATTGCTGGCACTGGCGGGTGGTCTGTACAGCGAAATGTCGGTTGGTATGTTGGTTGCCTTCATCGTTTATGCCGCGTTTGCCGCTTTCTTCCACGAATTGATTGTCGGCATTGCCGCGATGCACTCTGGTTGGTTCCCTGCTTTCGCGGTGGCCTTAATCACGCTGATTGTCGGGATTTTGATTGGCTTCCCGCCGCTGGCGCTGTGCGTACTGACTGGCTTTACCGCCGCGACGGGTCCGGCTTTTGCCGACATGGGTTTTGATCTTAAAGCCGGGTTTATCCTGCGCGGTTATGGCAAAGACTTACAGGCTGAACTCACCGGGCGGCGCATCCAGTTATTTGCTGCACTGATCGCCTTTGTCATTGCCATCCCGGTGGTCTGGTTCGCGCACATTGGTTACTTCGCTCAGGATTTGGTCCCGCCGGTTGCCCGCGTGTATGCCAAAACTATTCAGGCCGGTGCGCAGCCGGGTATCGCTTACAGTCTCATGATTTGGGCCATTCCGGGCGCACTTATTCAGCTCATCGGCGGGCCGAAACGCCAGCTTGGTGTTCTGCTGGCTACCGGTTTGCTGATCAACAGCGTCATGGCCGGTTGGGCAGTGATCGCCGGTATTGTGCTGCGCATCATCATCATCCGTATCTGGGGTGAAAAAGGGCGCACGCCGATGGAAATTTTGGCTGCCGGTTTTATTGCCGGTGATGCCCTGTACAGCTTCTTTAACTCGATTTTCAGTTCAAAAACCAAGTAATACTGCGTCAACACCAGGGCTTTTAAAGCCAAATGAAAAAACAGACTGATTCATTCAGACCTTTCTGAAATGAAAAGATGAAATGAACAGCTGACAGTTTTCGCGACAGTTTTGGTTGGTGCGCTCCCGCAGCGCCTGCCGCGATGTGTTAAGAGGAAAGCATCATGAGTTTGCAACAGACCTTGACCGTGTTCGAAGTCATCGACAGTGCTTACGTCAGCGGCCAGGACGTAGTGGATTTGTTCGCGGGCTATCCCGCTGTCACTGCCAGCACGCATCGTGCCGACGGTCCGAAGGGCGGCACCGATTTTGTACGCATCACGGTGCCTGGCAGTCAGGGCAAAAGCCGTGGGGGCACTGCGCCGACACTTGGGATTATTGGCCGTCTGGGCGGTATTGGTGCGCGGCCAACGCGTATCGGCGTGGTATCTGACGCTGATGGCGCCATTGCGGCCGTCGCCAGTGCGCTGAAGCTGGCCGATATGCAACGCAAAGGCGATGTCCTCGATGGCGATGTGATTATCACCACCCACATCTGCCCCAACGCACCCACCCGACCGCATGACCCGGTAGATTTTATGGACTCGCCTATCGACGACGTCACCATGAATGACCATGAAGTGGTGGAGGGCGTGGACGCGATTTTGTCCATCGACACCACCAAAGGTAACCGCATTATCAATCACAAAGGCTTTGCTATATCGCCAACGGTGAAAGAGGGTTACATCCTGCGTGTGTCCGAAGACCTGTTGCGCATTATGGAAATGACCACCGGAAAACCGGCGGTAACCTTCCCGATCACCACTCAGGACATCACGCCTTACGGCAATGGTGTCCACCACCTCAACAGTATTCTGCAACCTTCCACGGCGACTGACGTTCCTGTCGTGGGCGTGGCGATCACAGCCGAATCGGTCGTGCCGGGCTGTGGAACGGGCGCAAGCCATGAAGTAGACATCGCGCTGGCGGCAAAATTTGTCGTCGAAGTGGCAAAAGAATTTGGTCGCGGCAGCTGTCAGTTGTTTGATGCCGACGAATATCAACTGTTGTTGTCGCTGTACGGAAGCTTGCGTCACCTGCAAAGCCGGAGCTGATCACTATGATGACATCTTTCGCCACCCTAACCATCGGCCAGGCCCCCCGCAGCGACATCATGCCGTTGTTGATGGAATACCTTCCCGAAGCGTCAGTGACCCACATTGGTCTGCTTGATGCCATGACGGCAGAGGAGATTGAGCTGCGTTATTCCCCCGAAGAGGGTGAGCCTGTATTGGTGTCACGTTTGTTGGATGGTACGCAGATCGCGCTCGGATCACGCAGTGTTGAGCAGGGGTTGCAGGAGAAGATCGACTGGCTGGAAGCACTCGGCTGCGAAACCATACTGCTGCTGTGTACTGGCGTATTTGAGAGTCTGCGGGCTCAAAATGCCATGTTGCTCGAACCGGACCGTATTATTCCACCGCTGATACGCGCCATTGTTGGCACGCATCAGGTCGGTATCGTGGTGCCCATTGAATCGCAAATTGCTGAACAGGCCATCAAGTGGTCGAAGCTGCCGAAAGCGCCCTGTTTTGCCGTCGCCAGCCCGTATCTGGCCGATGAAGCCAAACTGACTGCTGCGGCACTGTCATTGGAAGAGCAAGGCGCGCAGGTCGTGGTGCTTGACTGCATTGGTTATCATCGTCAGCATAGCGATCTGCTGCAAAGTAAGCTCGGTATCCCGGTTTTACTCTCCAACGTGCTGGTGGCCAAACTGGCCGCAGAGCTGATTGTCTGAGGTCGAGGCATCGAGATCCCAAAAGGCCTGAGATTCAGGCCTTTTTTATGCGCGCAGTCTGTGGGTGAAACGGGACAGATACGATGGCAACTGTCCACAATGGCACTGCTACCCGATAAAATCAAATCAGTATCATGTCTTTGCGGCATGTCTCTGGAGTCGTCCAGAAATCAACAATAATCAGTGACAGCAGCCCTTTCCTGACCCTAATATGGAGTTTCTGAAACTTATCGCGAAGGGCCAATCTATGTTGAAAAATAATGAGTATTTTGCAGGGAAGGTTAAGTCGATTGGTTTTGACAGCGACAGCGCCGGTTGTGCCGTCAGCGTCGGGGTGATGGAAAAAGGGGAGTACACCTTCAGTACTGAAAAACCTGAAGAGATGACCGTCGTGCTCGGCTCGCTGAAAGTGTTAATACCTGGCTCGCTGGACTGGCAGGTGTTTATGCCGGGTGAAAAATTCTATGTACCGGCTCACGGCGAGTTTAATCTGCAAGTGGTTGAACCTACCGCTTACCTATGCAAATACCTGAATAAATAATTTCTGACCGAATACGGTGAGCAATAAAAAAGGACGCATTGGCGTCCTTTAGTCATTTTTGTACCGGCAAAAGCAGCACTGCGCGATTAGCGTTGTGCTTCGCCGCCTAAAGCCTCTACCAGGTTTTTGATCAACGCGGCAATTTCACCGGTCATCAGGATAAAGTCTGCATCGAAACGCTGTGCGAAATCCTCGCGGTCGATATCATCGTTTTGTTCGCGGATCACATCGCTGAACTTCAGACGCTTAATACTGCCATCATCGGCCAGCATCACGGCGATACGCTCCCGCCAGTCTACCGCCAGCTTGGTCACCAGCTTACCGTTTTCGATATGGGTGGCAATTTCATCGCTGACCAGCGCCTGCTTCTTGCAGCGGATCACGCCACCCTCTTCCAGAATCGCTTTCAGCTCAGCTTCATCCTGTAAGGTAAAACCGGCCGGGGTGACGCCAGAGCGAACCCACTCGGTCAGCGTCAGTTCAATCGGGCTTTCCATGGTCAGCGGCACCACAGGCAGTGAACCCAGGCTTTTACGCAGGAGTGCCAGCATATCTTCGGCTTTCTTGGCGCTGGCGGCATCAACCATGATCAGTTCGTTAACGGTGTCGATCCACATATAGGTCTGGCTGAAGCGACTGAATGCGCGCGGCATCAACGAGTGCAGAACTTCGTCTTTCAGCGAGTCTTTTTCGGTCTTCTTCAACTTACGGTGCTGCTCGCCTTCAATCTGCTCGATCTTGGCTTGCAGCTCCTGCTTGATCACCGGCGAGGGCAGGATTTTTTGCTCCTGACGGGCACACAGCAGGATTTGGCCGTTATGCGAATGCGTCAGGGCATCGCCGCCGTGAGACCCCATTGGCGAGACCCAGCCGGTTTTAGCCATGTCCTGACTGCCGCAAGGCGTAAAGGTAAATGCGCTTAACTGTTTTTCCATCTCGTCGGCAGACAAAGAGACTTCACGGCTCAAACGGTAGACCAACAAATTTTTAAACCATAACATGATGTTATCCCTGTCCGTGCGCACCCGTGGTACGCTGATTTATCGAATGCAGGGCGGCATGATACCCAATTGAGCGGCGGGCGTCGTTAGGAAATCTTCCCGCAGACTCGCCGTCGGGTTCTACACTGAGTTACCTGAACACCCTAAACCGCAGACATAAACCAAGTGAGGCACCCGTGCGAATTGGCATTGATTTAGGTGGAACAAAAATTGAAGTGATCGCGCTGTCTGATGAAGGCCGTGAACTGTTTTGCAAGCGTGTAGACACGCCGCGCAACGATTATGAAAAGACTCTGAAAGCCATCCAGGGTCTGGTTCTGGATGCCGAAAAAGCCACTGGCCATCGCGGCAGCGTGGGGCTGGGTATTCCAGGTACATTGTCACCGTTCACCGGCAAAGTTAAAAATGCTAACTCGGTGTGGCTAAATAACCAGCAACTGGACGAAGATCTCGCCACACTGCTGGGGCGCGAAGTGCGGATTGCCAACGATGCCAACTGTCTGGCCGTGTCTGAAGCGACCGATGGCTCAGGCGCAGGCAAGAAGACAGTATTTGCGGTGATTATCGGCACGGGCTGTGGCTCAGGCATTGCATTGAACAGCGCAGCGCATGCCGGGGGCAACGGCAACGCCGGCGAGTGGGGGCATAACCCGCTGCCGTGGCCGGACGAAGACGAGATCCGCTTCGCGCAGGAAGTGCCCTGTTATTGCGGTAAGTCCGGCTGCGTAGAAACCTTCTGTTCAGGTACCGGTTTTGAGGAGGATTATTTCCGTCTCTCCACTCAGCGCCTGAAGGGTGCCGAAATCATCAAACTTGCTGACGGTGGCGATCCGGTCGCCGAACTGGCACTGGGCCGCTACGAGCGTCGTTTAGCCAAGGCGCTGGCGAACGTGGTTAATATCCTCGACCCGGATGTCATTGTCCTCGGTGGCGGCATGAGCAACGTCGACCGTCTGTATCAGACCGTTCCTTTGCTGCTGAAACAGTGGGTATTCGGTGGTGAATGCGAAACGCCAATCCTTAAAGCCACCCACGGCGACTCCAGCGGCGTGCGCGGCGCGGCGTGGCTATGGCCGCAAGGCAGGTTCTCCCTCTAACTTTTTTATTCCTTCCCTCTCCCAAAAGAAAACGGTCTGCGGGATCACCCATGCAGACCGTTCGATAAAGCTAAATTACAGGGAGACTAAGGGGATGAGGTTCCCGCAGGGATGCCTCACCCCTTAGTATGCCCGTGAGTCTCGAGCCTCTATCCAGCACAGAACTCAGCCCAAAAGCAGACCCTTTTCTTTCACTCCCCCTCCAGCATGAGATCTTTGGGTGCATTACTACGCTGTACTTTGGTTGCCATGAAATAGAGATAACCGCAGGCCATAAACAGCACGAATACGCCGCCAATCACCAGGTTGAACCACAGCATCGCCACCAGGCATACCGCCGCTAAAATCAGCGCGATAGCCGGTACCACCGGATAGCCTGGGGCGCGGAAACTGCGCTCCATGTTCGGCTCAGTCTTACGCAACCGGAACAGGCTCAACATGCTCATCAGATACATCACGATGGCGCCAAATACCGCCATGGTGATCATGGCTGCTGTCAGGGACATGCCTTGTAAGTTGATTAAGCCGTCGCTGAAAATTGCCGCAATACCAATGACGCCACCCAGTAGAATCGCGCGATGTGGTGTCTGATAGCGTGACAATTTCGCCAGGCCAACCGGCAGATAACCGGCGCGGGCCAGTGCAAAGAACTGGCGCGAATAACCCAGAATAATACCGTGGAAGCTCGCCACTAAGCCGAACAGACCAATCCACACCAGCATATGCATCCAGCCGGAATTCTCACCCACCACCATTTTCATCGCCTGTGGCAGGGGATCATTAATATTGGAAAGCTTGCTCCAGTCGCCCGCACCACCGGCCATCACCATGACGCCGAGGGCTAATACCACCAGCGTCAGAATGCCGCTGACATAGGCTTTAGGAATAGTACGTTTCGGATCCTTAGCCTCTTCGGCGGCCATTGCGGCGCCCTCAATGGCCAGGAAAAACCAGATAGCAAAGGGAATCGCAGCAAATATGCCCGAGAATGCCGACATACCGAAGTGCTCGCCACCGGCCCAGCCGTTGAGTACAAAGTTACTCACGCTGAACCCTGGTGCGACTACGCCCATAAACACCAGTAACTCAAGAACCGCCAGCACGGTGACCACCAGCTCGAACACTGCCGCCAGCTTGACGCCTAAAATGTTCAGCCCCATAAACACCACATAGGCACCGACCGCCGCGATTTTCGGATTGAGATCCGGGAATTGCACATTCAGATAAGCTCCGATCGCCAGCGCAATCGCTGGCGGTGCGAAAACAAACTCAATCAGCGTCGCCATCCCGGCGATTAACCCACCGGTTTCCCCGAAGGCGCGGCGGCTATAGGCAAAAGGTCCACCTGCGTGAGGAATGGCAGTGGTCAGCTCGGTAAAACTGAAAATAAAGCAGGTGTACATGGTGGCGACCAACAATGTGGTGATCAGAAAACCCAGTGTCCCTGCCACGCCCCAGCCATAGCTCCAGCCAAAATATTCACCGGAAATCACCAGCCCGACGGCAATCGCCCACAGATGCAGCGTGCCGAGCGTCGGTTTAAGTTGTGATGTCATCGTGCTCTCCTGAAACCAGATAAAAGGGAAGGTCAGAACATTTTGCTTAAGACATTTTCCAGCGCGCTGACCAGGATCTGGCTGTGTTCGGTGGTGAACACCAGCGGCGGACGAATTTTTAGAATATTGGCCTGAGGGCCAGACGCGCCGATCAATACACCTTCCTCACGCAACGCATTGACCACTGCCAGTGCAGTGGCGCAGTCCGGTGCACCGTCAGAGGTCACGAAGTCGACGCTGACAAACAACCCGGCACCGCGCACATTGCCAATTGCCGGGAAGCGTTGTGCCAGTGCACTGATGCCTTCAACAATGGCTTTTCCTGCGCGTCCCACGCTTGGGATCAGGTTCTCCTGCTCAATCACTTCCAGCACCGCCAGCCCGACGGCGGATGACACCGTGTTACCGCCGAAGGTATTGAAATAGCTCGACTCATTGCCGAAACGCTCAAGGATATGCGGCTGAATGGTAATGCCTGCCATCGGGTGACCGTTGCCCATCGGTTTGCCGAGCGACACGATGTCCGGCAGCACGCCGTGACGCTGGAAACCCCACCAGTGCTCGCCTGAGCGGCCATAGCCCGGTTGCACTTCGTCGGCGATATATAGCGCCCCGGCGTCATGCACCACATCCATAGCTTCTTGCAAGAAACCTGCCGGATCGAAGAACCCCCCGTCGCTGGTGAAAAAGGTGTCAATCATCAGCGCTGCTGGTTTAATGCCGTGGCGCTGCATATCAGCCAGGGCGGCGCGAATATCGTTGGCAAATTTCTTGCCGACTGCGGCCGGATTTGCCGGGTTATGCACCGGAGCCGGGATCACCCGCGCATCGCCGTTCACTTTGACGTAAGGCCCCATCGACGCTGACAAGCCCGCGATGGCTTTCGTCATGCCGTGATAACTGAATTCGGTGACGATAACGCCGGTGCCGCCGGTAAAATCTTCAGCAATACGCAGCGCCAGATCGTTGGCTTCGCTGCCGGTGCAGGTGAACATCACCTGGCTCAACTCGGCAGGCATCGTGCCGATCAACTTCTCGGCGAAGTTCAACACATTCTCATGCAGATAGCGGGTGTGAGTATTGAGAGTGGAAGCCTGACGCACCAGCGCTTCCAGGACATGCGGGTGGCAATGCCCCACTGACGGCACGTTGTTGTAAACATCCAGATAACGGCGGCCTTCGGCGTCGTACACCCAGACCCCTTCGCCGCGCACCAGATGCACCGGGTTCTTATAAAACAGCTGATAGGCGGGGCCGAGCAAGCGGCGGCGACGTTCGATCATCGCCAGACTTTCTGCCGGAATATTACCGCGGGTCGCAGCATCAAAAGCATTGGTTTTCAACATGGTCGTCATCTCCTGGCGGGCTATGTGGGCTTCATTACCGGAGGGTCCGGTGCTGAACGTTTTCCGATAATGCGCCCGGTGCGGCGGCAAAACTTGACCCTAACGCCGCGATCGTCGTGCCCTGCGGTCAAGTTTTCACCTTCACCGGCCTGCGCGTGTTCTGCGGTCAATATTTGCTGCTGCCGGGTCAAGCAGTAAAGGCGGGCGGCTTTCATTCTGAAGGCTCATTGAAGTGAGCCATCGCCACCTGCCGGAGTGAAACCCATGAATGCCAAACAGTCTGATACCCTCGATCAAGCCAGCCTGAATCAGCTTGCCACTGAAGCGTTGCAGCGTTACCCCGCGGCCTTCCACGGCTCGCTTTCGTTGTTGTGTCGTTCTGAAAACGCCACATTTAGGGTGCAGGGTACCGAAGGTCTGCGCTTTGCGATGCGGATCCATCGCGGGGATTATCATCAACGTGATGAAATAGAGAGCGAGTTGGCGTGGCTGGATGCGCTGCGCAGTACCGGCATGGTGGTGCCCGAACCGTTAACCGGGATGGATGGGCGGCTTGTGCAGACGCTGCCCGTCAACGCCACGGAAAGTCGCCACGTGGTGATGTTCCACTGGATTGACGGTGACATGCCGACCACCGACGTTGACCCGCGCGCCTTTGCACAGTTGGGCGCGGTCACCGCCCGTTTGCATCAGCACAGCCAGCGCTGGATGCCACCTGTCGGTTTTCGCCGCATTGTCTGGGACAACGACACCATGGTTGGCCCGCAGGGGCACTGGGGGCGCTGGCAGGACGCACCGGGTCTGAGCGAACAGGATTTCCCGCTGATTGAAGAGACGCTGGCGCAGATCCGCCGCGTACTGCATGGCTACGGCAAAAGTGCCCAACGTTATGGCCTGATCCATGCCGATCTGCGGCTGACCAATTTGTTGTTACTTAACGGAGAAACGCGGGTGATCGATTTTGATGACTGCGGGATGGGCTGGTATATGCATGATGCGGCGGCGGCAATCAGCTTCGTTGAGCATCATCCCCGCGCGGCAGAGTGGGTTGAACACTGGCTGCGCGGTTACCAGACAATCTGCCCGCTGAGCGAGGCCGACCTGGCCGTGATCCCGACGATGATCGTCCAGCGGCGGATCCAACTGCTTGCCTGGCGCGGCTCACACGCCACCACTGACATGGCGCAAAGTCTGGGAAGTGAATGGGAAGCCGAAAGCCTGAGACTGTGCCGCGACTATCTGGCAACGGTGCGCGTCGGGCAGGCGCTGGCCTGAGGCAGACTGCACGTATTTCGTGCGCTTCGTGCAGCCATACGTTTGGGTGCTGTGCTAAGTGGCTGTCATCGCTCGGTTTATCATTTCCTCAACGCTGGTACGAAACTTGCAGAAACCTTTCACCTGTTTGCGTGATGGAGTGAAAGAGAATGCACACTGAACCTTTACTTCAGGCATCCATTGGCCTTCAACCGGGTCTGAGAGGGGCGTTCGGTGCGCTCGACCCGCGCGATGCCAGCAACCGTGGTGTACTGGCGGCGGCCGCTTCAGGGTTGAGCGAATTTATTCTTTCCAAAGGGGCCGATGTTGACCGCGTGCTTGGCATCTGCCGTATCAATCCCGAACTGCTGCAACAGCCGACGCTAAGCCTCGGGCTGACCAATTACTGCCAGGTACTGGAAGAGGCCGCCGTGCAGTCGGGCTGTGATAACTTCGGTTTGCATTACGGCAAGCAGTTCAAACCGCAGTCATTAGGGCTGATTGGTTATATTGGACTGTGTTCAACCACGGTAGAAGCGGCGATTCAGAATGTGGTGAATGCCTTTCCTTTTCATCAGCACAACACGCTGACCCGCCTGGTCGACAAGGGCGATCATTACCGCTTCGATTATCAGATCCGTCACGGCAGTATTTTATGTAAACGGCAGGACGCCGAGCTGACGCTGGGCATGATCCTCAATTTATTGCGTCATGGGCTGGGCAAAAACTGGGCACCGCGCGAAGTGCATTTTGAGCATCCGCGCCCGCAGCAGTGGCACGAGCACTGTAAAGCCTTTGATGCGCCGGTCTATTTCGACCAGCCGTACAACTCGCTGCTGATCCCCAAGCGGGATTTGCAGCGCACCATGCCCGAACGAGACCAGACGCTATTACTGGTGATGCAGGATGCTATTCGCCGTCTGAACGCGGATGCACCGGCGCAGCAGTCCGTGGTGGACAGCGCTCGTTCGCGGGTACGCCAGGCGTTACTGCGCGGGGAGCCGGCACTGGATGATGTGGCGGAGAATATGGGGCTGTCACCGAGTTCGTTACAGCGCCGCCTGCGTGAACAGAACCTGACCTTCACTCAACTGGTGGATAAAGTTCGTTGTGAACTGGCGACCCATTACTTGCAACAGCAGCAACTGCCGATTTCTGAAATGGCGTTGCTGCTTGGGTATTCCGAAGTCAGCGCTTTTTCGCGCGCTTTTCGTCGCTGGTTTGGTATCAGCCCGCGCCAGTGGCGGCAGTCCGGCGCAGGTTGATACCCTCAATCAGGGCCTTGCATCCATAATGCTGCCAAACCAGCCTTTATTTGTGCTGCCCGCGTAGCCAGGGGCTGCCCGGTTATTCACAAATGCCGTCAGCACATTCCTCGACTGGGGATAGGGCGCAGTGAAGACCCTCGCCAGTTCGTCGTCGGCCACCACGGCCATTTTGCCGGGCAGCGCGAGCGCCAGATTGTTGGTGATAGTGACCACCATTTGAGCCAAAACAGCGGCGGAAACATTGAAATAGAGGCAATGAAATGCCAGCCCGGGTAAACCCGCTACGCCGGTAATGTTATTTCCCTGCGCATTAAACGATCTCACTTCATGAGCCACCGAAACAATCCCGCCAAGCGCCACGCCCGTCTCTTCATTAAATTCACGGATTGCCCCTGTTTGGGGATTTTCACCGGCGGGCAATGGATTGATTTGTAAGGCTCCCCCGGGTAATACATCCTGACCGGAGTAATTAAGAATCTGTCCTGCCGGCGCGATGGCGGCTCTGGAAAAATAGAATCCGCGTTGCTTTTTTTCGGCGATCAGACAGGTTTGGTTGGCACTGGAGTAAACAAAAACATAGACCTGAGGCATGGTATTTCCTTACTTGTTAACCGTTGGGATCCACAGTGTTATTGATCACGGCGCCGGTTAAAATCGGCCAGAAGGATGATGCCATTAGACGAGAAATGTTGGCCCGTCGGCCTGAAGGCTGACGGGCGTGATGGGGAGGGCAATCAGACTTTAAACTGGCTGCTCAGGCGGCTGACGCCTAACCCGTTCACTTTAGTGACTTTGATCTGCACCGGAATGCGGTCTTTCATGGCTTCGACGTGGCTGATAACGCCGATGGTTTTACCTGAAGCATTCAGGCTGTCGAGCGCATCGAGGGCGGTATCCAGCGTGTCGGCGTCGAGCGTGCCGAAGCCTTCATCAAGGAACAGGGAATCGATGCGGGTTTTGTCGCTGACCAGATCAGACAACGCCAGCGCCAGCGCCAGACTGACCAGGAAACTCTCGCCGCCGGAGAGCGTGCGGGTGTCGCGCACCGCGTCGGCCTGCCAGGTATCCACCACCTGTAACTCCAGCGCGTCGCTGGTTTTGCGCTGCAACAGATAACGGCCATGCAGCTTCTCCAGCTGTTTATTGGCCAGATAGACCAGATGATCCAGCGTCAGCCCCTGGGCAAATTTGCGGAATTTCGCGCCGTCGCTGGAGCCTATCAGCGCATTGAGATAACCCCAGTCATCGCAAAACTGCTGCGACTGCGTGATCTGCGCGAACAGCGCCTGCTGGCCTTCGCGACGCGTAATGTCGCTGGTCAGCTGGTTGCGGATCTCGCCTTGCTGCTGTTGCAGGGTTTTCAACTGTTGGGAGAGCAGTTCCAGCTCAGCCGTCAGCGTGGCGGCATCGCTGTCGTTATCACCGAGTGTCTTCGGACGCACCTGACGCAGCTGTTCCTGCGTGGCGTTGGCCTGTTCGAGCAGGGCGCGGTGCTCAGCCTGACGCTGCTGGAGCTGCTCTTTGCGCTGTTGTAACTGCTGGCGCAAAGCATCGTCGAGCAAAGCCTGCGTGAGTGCCGCTTCGTCGCTGAACTCGCTGGCATTCAGCGCCTGCTGCCACGTTTCTTCGGCCTGCTGCAAACGTAAAGCAGATTGCTGCTGTTGCTGGTTCAACGTTGCCAACTGACCGGCCAGCCGATCGCGCTGCTCCTGTGCTTTCAGTAATTGTTCCGATGCCAGCTGGAACGCTTTCTCGCACGCCTGCGTTTGAATTCGCAGCTGTTCACGCACCTGAGTAATTTGCTGTTCGCCAAACAGGGCGGTGCGCTGAGCGCTGAGTTCCGCCAGCGCTTTTTCGCTATCGCTGAACTGCTGTTGCAGGCGTGTAAGCTGAAGCTGCATCTGCGCCTGATTTTTCTGCATCAGCGTAAAGCGTTCAGTTAACAGCGCGGCCTGCTGGCGGGCATTTTGCTGTTCATTGACGGCGGCTGCCAGCGCATCCTTGGCCTGTTGCAGCTGGCGTTCAGCCTGCTCATGAGTGGCGATGTGCCGCTGACACTGCTGTTCATCCTGCTCGCAACTTTCCAGCCATTGCCCGAGTTTCTCAGTGTCCTGCAAAGCGAAGGATAATTTCAGCGGCGCGCTAAGTTGCTGCCAGGTATTCAGGTGAGAGTCCAGCTGTTGCTGGTCTTGCATCAGGCTGGTTTGCAGACGTAACTGCTGCTCTTTCAGGCTTTCTGTTCTGGCCCGCAGTTCTGTACCGGCGGTATGCAACGCTTCGGCTTTCGCGCGCATTTCGGCCACGCGTTGCGCCGTTTCAGAGGGTTTGATTTCCTGATAGCGCTCAATCGCCGGATGGGACGTTGAGCCGCACAGCGGGCAGGCTTCTCCGGTTTGCAGACGGGCACGCTCGGCCTCCAGACTGACAATCAGCTTTTCCTGATCATGCAATTTTTCGACATCATTGAGATGCGCCTTCTGCTGCTTAAATTGCTGGCGGGTAAGCTCAAGCTGCTGTTCTGCAGCGGCCAGTTCTGTCTGACGCTGAGTGAATTCCTGGGTCTGCTGTGCGACCCGCAGGCTGATTTGCGGGTACAGCTGGGACAGCGAAAACAGCTGCTGGCGCACCGGACGCAGCAGCGCCAGTTCTGCCTGGCGTGAACGCAACGCGGCGAGTGGCTGCTGTTGCTCCAACTCGGCCTGTTGCTGCTGTTGGGTGGTCAGGGCTGCGGTCAGTTGGGTCTGTTGAGTCTGATGCTGGCTGCTTTGGGTTTCCAGTTGAGCGCGTTGGGCGGTCAGTTGTTCGAGGGCGGTGTGTTGTTCCCGGACCTGATTATTCGCTTCAGTGAGCGATTGCAACGTTTCGGCTTGCGTTTTACGCCACTGGGCGAGCTGGTTGTCGAGCGGCTGCACTTGCTCGTCGATCAGCTTTTGTTGCTGCTCCTGAACTTGCAGCTGTTGCTGACGGGCGGTACGTGCCAGTTCCAGCGCCTGATTCAACGGCGCCATCTGCGCCAATTGCTGTTCCTGCTGCTGCGTCAGGTCAGTTATCTGCTGAGACAGTGCCTGATTTTCCTGACGAATACGGTTGCGGTCATTGAGCAACGGGCGCAGTTTTTCAGCCGGTTCGCTGCGCGCCAGTTGCTGTAACTGCGGCGCGGCCTGCGCGACTTCCTGTTCTGTGGCTGCCAGCTGGCGCTGGTATTCGGCCTGTTTTTGCTGTGCCAGTTGCCACTGGTGCAGCCAGTTAAGATCCTTTTGGCGAATCTGAGATTGCTGGCTTAGCTGCTGTTCCTGCCCGCTGACCGCCGCCAGCTGGCTTTCCAGCAACTGGCGCTGTTCTTCGCTGAGCAGTTCAATGCCCGCCATGCGCTGATGCAAACCTTCGAGCTGGTTCTTCGCCTGTTTATGTTGCTCGAACACCTGTTCTGACAGGCGGCCGTAGATCTCGGTGCCGGTCAGCTCTTCCAGCAGTTCGGCGCGGTCATTGGCGTCGGCGTTGAGGAATGCGGCGAATTGCCCCTGCGACAGCATCATGGATTTTGTAAAGCGGCCGAAGTCCAGCCCGGTCAGTTGGGCAATGGCGTCGAGTTTATCGCGTACTTTATCGGCCAGGATTTTGCCATCGGCCAGTAATGCCAGCTCAACTTTGGGGGCCTGCAAATTACCGTCCGGCGAGTTTTTGGCCCGGCGCTGGCTCCAGAAGGCACGATAGCCAATGCCTTTCACTTCGAATTCCACCTCGGCCAATGATTCGGCAGTGTGGCGGGTCATCAGCTCGTTTTGCGTAGGTGAAACGTTCAGGCGTGGCGTCTGGTGATACAGCGCCAGACAGATGGCGTCGAGCAGGGTGGTTTTCCCTGCGCCGGTCGGGCCGGTGATAGCGAATAAACCGTTGCTGGCGAAAGGTTCAGCAGTGAAATCGATTTTCCATTCGCCTTGCAGCGAATTCAGGTTTTTCAAACGCAGGCTGAGAATTTTCATGGTGCAGCATCCTCTGCGGGTTGGCCGCTGGTGACCTGATCGACAACCTGCGCGAACAGCGTACGCATCCGCGCCTGGCGATCTTCATCCACCTCCGTTTCCAGCGCCAGACGGCGTTCAAACACCTCGCCGACGCTCAGTTCGCTGAGCGTCTCTTTTTCCTGCTGAGAAATGCTGTTTTGCCGCTGCTCTTTGCTGCGGCGCAGTAACACCACTTCCACCGGCAAGTCGGCGGTCAGGGCCTGGATGCGGCGCTGAATATCGCTGAGATAATCCTGCGTGGCGACTTCAATATCGAGCCACACCGGCCTGCTGCTATCGGCATCCGCAAACTGGGTTAACTGTTGTTCGATGTCGGCGAGCGGGCCTTTGATCATCTGCATCGGTTGAAATTGCGGGATCTCCAGCGTGTCGATGGCGTTAAGCGTTGCACCGTCGAAATCGAGTAAATAGACGCTTTTCGCTTTGCTCAGTTCGTCGAAACTCAGGGCAATCGGCGAGCCGCTGTAACGAATATGTTCGGTTTTGGCGACGCACTGGGCGCGGTGAATATGGCCGAGGGCGACGTAATCTACCGGCGGAAAAGCCTGCGCCGGGAAGGCGTCGAGCGTGCCGATATAAATATCGCGCACGGAGTCTGAGGTACTGACGCCCACGGTAGTCAGATGGCCGGTGGCGATGATCGGTAATGGCACGCCGAGGCGTTCGCGCTCGGCCTGGGCGGCTTGATAAAGTGTCTCGTAGTGCGCGGCGATGGCTTCCTGCAAGGCCAGCTGCTTGTCGCTGCCGGACTGACCCGCCTGACTGGCAATCAAATCACGCGGGCGCAGGAACGGAATGGCACACAGCACCGCGCCGGGGGTGCCATCACGCTGATTGAGCACTAAAATCTGCTGCGACAGATCCTCGCCTACGGTGGCAATCACCTGGGTATTCAGGCAGGAGAGCAGTTCGCGTGATTCATTCAGCGTAGCGACGGAGTCATGGTTGCCTGCCAACACAATCAACTGACAGCCGGTGGGCTGTAACTCCACGACAAAGCGGTTGTACAGCTCGCGGGCATAGCTCGGCGGCGACCCGGTATCGAAGATGTCCCCGGCCACAATCACGGCGTCAACCTGATGATGTTCCACTTGTTCCGTCAGCCAGCGTAAGAACGCCTGATGTTCGGCGGCGCGGCTTTTGGTGAAAAAATACTGACCAAGATGCCAGTCTGAGGTGTGGATCAGGCGCATGAGACTCCCGTGGTGTAATGTGCCGGAACGTAGTGCGGCAAAGTATAAACGCCAGCGCCAGCTGCTGTCCCCGAAAAATCGACCGCGTTTCAGCGGCATGACGTAATAATGAAGGCTTAACTACACTTACTTCGTCGGCTGGGTTTATTTCATAAATCTGTCACAAAAGTGACGCATAATGCCCTCCGCAATCAAACAATTGATCGCTAACCTATTGGCAGGATCTACGATGGCTAGACGTATATTAGTGGTTGAAGATGAAGCTCCGATCCGTGAAATGGTCTGCTTCGTTCTGGAACAGAATGGCTATCAGGCAATTGAAGCAGAAGATTTCGACTCGGCTATCGCCCGGTTGATCGAACCTTTCCCCGAGCTTATTTTGCTCGACTGGATGTTACCGGGCGGTTCCGGCATTCAGTTCATCAAACATCTTAAACGCGAAGCCCTGACGCGTGAAATTCCTGTCATGATGCTGACAGCGCGCGGTGAAGAAGAAGACCGGGTGCGCGGGCTGGAAGTCGGTGCTGACGATTACATCACCAAGCCATTTTCCCCCAAAGAGCTGGTGGCGCGAATTAAAGCCGTGATGCGCCGTATTTCGCCGATGGCGGTGGAAGAGGTGATCGACATGCAGGGGCTGATCCTCGACCCGTCCTCACACCGCGTGATGGCGAACGAGCAGGCGCTTGACATGGGGCCAACAGAATTTAAATTGCTGCACTTCTTTATGACACATTCAGAACGCGTCTACAGCCGTGAACAGTTGCTCAATAATGTCTGGGGCACTAACGTGTATGTGGAAGACCGCACGGTGGACGTTCATATTCGTCGCCTGCGTAAAGCGTTGGAAAGCAGCGGGCACGACCGGATGATCCAAACCGTGCGTGGGACCGGATACCGGTTCTCAACGCGCTACTAATACCCGTCATACTTCAAGCTGCAGGTGCGTTGGCTTCTCTCAGCTACCCGAATCACTTACTTGAGTAAGCTTATCGGGATGCCTTCGTTTGCCGCCTGCCTGCACCAAAAGTAGGCGCCTCTAGGCGACTCGAATTACTTAGGGTCGAGAACAACTGATGGAGTCACGGTGTGTTAGAACGTCTTTCCTGGAAACGACTGGCCGGTGAACTGTTTCTGTTTTGCCTGCCAGCACTGATCATCGGTATTTTCTTCGGCCATTTCGGATGGCTGCTTTTCGCGTCTCTTTTGGCGGCGCTGGGCTGGAACTATTATAACCAGCTGAAACTCTCTCACTGGTTGTGGCTCGATCGCAGCATTACTCCCCCGAATGGCCGCTGGAGCTGGGAACCGCTGTTTTACGGTCTCAACCAGATGCAAATGCGCAACCGGCGGCGGCGGCGTGAACTGGGTCAGTTGATTAAGCGTTTTCGCAGCGGAGCAGAATCCCTGCCCGATGCGGTGGTGCTGGCGACGGAAGAGGGGAATATTTTCTGGTGTAATGGTCTGGCACAGCAACTGCTGGGCTTTCGCTGGCCGGAAGACAGCGGGCAGCATCTTTTTAACCTGCTGCGTTATCCCGAATTTCGCGCCTGGGTACAGGCCCGCGAATTTGACCGGGCGCTGAATTTACAGTTGAACAACGATCACTACGTAGAATTTCGCGTCATGCCTTATTCGGAAGGGCAGTTGCTGATGGTTGCGCGCGATGTCACTCAGATGCGTCAACTCGAAGGCGCGCGGCGCAACTTCTTCGCCAACGTCAGCCATGAACTGCGTACACCGCTGACGGTGTTGCAGGGTTATCTCGAAATGATGGAAGACGCCAAACTGGAAGAGCCTTTCCGCACCAAGGCACTGGATACGATGCAGGAGCAAACGCGGCGCATGGACGGGCTGGTGAAACAGCTGCTGACGCTGTCACGCATCGAGGCTGCCACCAATATTGATCTCAATGAACGGGTGGATATGCCGTTGATGCTGGGCATGCTTGAGCGGGAAGTGCAGACGCTGAGCAGTGGCCGTCATGAGATTGTGTTCCGCGTAAACGACAAGCTGCAGGTATTCGGCAATGAAGATCAACTGCGCAGTGCGGTGTCGAACCTGGTGTATAACTCAGTGAACCACACCCCCGCGGGCACCCGTATTGAAGTCAGCTGGCAGCAGACGCCGCTGGGTGCGCAGTTTCAGGTCAGTGATAACGGACCGGGAATTGCACCGCAGCATCTGCCGCGCCTGACTGAACGATTTTATCGTGTGGATAAAGCCCGCTCACGCCAGACCGGCGGCAGCGGACTGGGGCTGGCGATCGTCAAACATGCGCTGAGCCATCACAACGCCAAGCTGGATATCATCAGTGAAGTGGGCACTGGCACCCGCTTTATGTTCACTCTGCCGCAGCGGCTGATTGTGCCAGCGGGGCAAAACAGCGGTGTGCGGGTGAAACATCCGGATTAAATCTGAAAGCTGCTGATCTGGCAGCTTTCTATTTTTGCCTTGCGCGAATCTCCTCTTCATCATGAATTTCCTTCACGTCCTATGAAAAATCCTCGTTTGTCGGTGAAACCTTTGCGTGACAGGATAGCCTTAAAGATGTTTAGCCATCCAGATGGCTTTATGTAACTTAAGGTGATTATTTACTTTGTAAATTATTCGCTCTTCGCCAGCGGCGGGGTGCGCATTCAGGAGATTTTCATGCAACGTACAACCCCTCCATTCCGTGCTGACGTCGTTGGCAGTTTTTTACGCCCGGCAGCCATCAAACAGGCGCGTAAGCAGTTTCAGGCAGGTGAGATCGATGCCGGGCAGTTACGTGCGGTCGAAGATAAAGAAATTCGCCGAGTAGTTGAGTTGCAACGGGAAGCCGGTTTAGCGGTCTTGACTGACGGCGAGTTCCGCCGCGCGTGGTGGCATTTCGATTTCTTCGAGGGGCTGGACGGCGTGGAAGGCTACGATGCGGTGCAGGGGATCCAGTTCAACGGCGTGCAGACCAAGGCACGCAGCATCAAAGTCACCGGCAAGCTGGGGTTTAGCGATCATCCGATGCTGGAAGATTTCCGCTTCCTGAAAAGCATCAGCGGTTCTGCCACGCCGAAAATGACCATTCCGAGCCCAAGCGTGATGCATTTCCGCGGTGGTCGTGATGCGATCAGCAAAGAGATTTACCCGGATCTGAAAGCGTATTTTGACGATCTGGCGCAGGTGTACCGTGACGCAATCAAAGCGTTCTACGACGCCGGTTGCCGTTATCTGCAACTTGATGACACCGTGTGGGCTTACTTGTGTTCCGAAGATCAGAAGCAGCAGATCCGCGAACGGGGTGATTCGCCAGAGGAGTTAGCGCGTACTTACGCCGATGTGCTTAATAAAGCCATTGCCGGCAAACCAGACGATCTGGTGATTGGTCTGCACGTGTGCCGTGGTAACTTTCGCTCCACCTGGATCTCCGAAGGCGGATACGAGCCAGTGGCTGAAATTCTGTTCGGCGGCGTTAATATCGATGCTTTCTTCCTGGAATATGACAACGAGCGCTCCGGTGGATTTGAACCGTTACGTTTCATCAAACCGGGCCATCAGCAGGCGGTGCTTGGCTTGATTACGACGAAATCAGGCCAACTGGAGCTGGCGAAAACGGTGGAAAACCGTCTGACGGAAGCGGCTGAATTTCTTGATATCAACCAGATTTGCCTTAGCCCGCAATGCGGTTTTGCCTCGACGGAAGAGGGAAACAGCCTGACTGAAGAGCAGCAGTGGGCGAAGCTGAAACTGGTGGTGGATATCGCTGCCCGGGTTTGGTGATGGTTGAAAATCAGTAGCTTAACGCTTGGTTAACACTTTATAAACGTGCGTGAAATGACCGTAACCTGGTTGTTTCACGCACTTTTAGGGGCATTCGTGTATATCTTGTGCTTTGCTTGTTGAAAAATCATACATATCATGTGATGTGTTTCGATGCTTATTTAGTACTATTTACTGCTTTTAAGTAATTATCTGGTGAAAGACTCTGCTTTTTGGATCGCGACTTGCCTTTCCGCACTATAAACGTTTACCTTAGCCCGCGCTGTCGCTCGATATTCCCTGTATAACAACTTCTTTATCTGCATATCATCAGGCGTTTATAAGCTCCTTTCTGCCCTCACATTGGCGTTAATGGCCGCACCTCACGGCATTATCTTCATGACGAAAGAGCAGGGTGCCAGCATTGGTTACTTTTATTCATTTGAACAGGCATCACGACACCTATCATGAGTACTCGTTTAGCAAGCAAAGATATTCTGGCGCTGGGTTTTATGACCTTCGCCTTATTCGTCGGTGCCGGGAATATCATTTTCCCACCGATGGTCGGTTTACAAGCCGGGCATGAAGTCTGGTGGGCTGCTGCCGGATTTATGGTGACGGCGGTCGGCCTTCCTGTCATGACCGTCATTGCGCTGGCGCGCGTCGGTGGCGGTGTTGACGCCCTGAGTACGCCGATTGGCCGCGCTGCCGGTTTACTGTTGGCCACGGTCTGCTATCTCGCCGTTGGCCCTCTGTTTGCAACACCGCGTACCGCAACCGTTTCTTTCGAAGTGGGTATCGCGCCCCTGACCGGTGATGGTCCGCTGCCGTTGTTTATTTATAGCGTGCTCTATTTTGCGCTGGTGATTGGTATCTCCCTTTATCCTGGGAAATTACTTGATACTGTCGGTCACTTCCTGGCACCGCTGAAGATGGTTGCACTGGCTGTGCTGGGCATTGCTGCCGTGTTGTGGCCTGCTGGGCAGAGCATTCCGGCTACCGACGCCTATCATGCTGTGCCGTTCTCCACCGGGTTCGTCAATGGTTATCTGACCATGGACACGCTGGGCGCGATGGTGTTCGGGATTGTCATTGTCAATGCGGCGCGTTCACGTGGCGTTACGGATGCCAAATTACTGACCCGTTACACCATACTGGCGGGTTTGATTGCCGGTGTTGGCCTGATGCTGGTCTACCTGAGCCTGTTTAAACTCGGTAAAAACAGTGCTTCACTGGTGCCGGATGCTGCCAACGGTGCGGTGATCCTGCATGCCTATGTTGAACATACTTTCGGTGGTGTCGGCAGCTTCTTCCTGGCCGCTCTGATATTTGTCGCCTGCATGGTGACGGCGGTTGGCCTGACCTGCGCCTGTGCCGAGTTCTTCGCACAATATCTGCCGCTCTCGTATAAGTCACTGGTGTTTATTCTGGGGCTGTTCTCCATGCTGGTGTCCAATCTCGGCCTGAGCCACCTGATTCAGATCTCCATTCCGGTACTCACGGCGATTTACCCGCCATGTATCGCACTGGTGGTCCTGAGCTTCACACTGCGCTGGTGGAATAACACCACTCGTATCGTGGCGCCGGTGATGCTGGTCAGCTTTGTGTTCGGCATCCTCGACGGCGTAAAAGCGTCCGCGTTGGCTGACTTCATGCCCGCCTGGACCTCACATCTGCCGCTGGCAGCCCAGGGGCTGGCATGGTTACCGCCTTCGCTGGTGATGCTGGTTCTGGTCGGTATCTATGACAAAATCAGCGGTCCGCGCAGTGTCACCGCCCATCAGTGATGTGTATTGATGGTTCACGGACGTGATGTTTAGATCATATAATTGATTTTCGCCACACAGGCCACGGGATCCCTTCCGTGGCTTTTTCATTGGTTTAGATCACCGCCTCTCATCACTTTTGATGAAAACAGGAATTGGATTAATTCACATGCAGCAATCAGTTGAGCAAACGTCTGTTGAGAAAGAGCCGCCTGCAACCAAGCTAAAGCGCGGTCTGACTACCCGACATATCCGCTTTATGGCCCTCGGTTCGGCTATCGGTACGGGCCTGTTTTACGGTTCGGCGGATGCCATCAAAATGGCCGGTCCCAGCGTATTGCTGGCCTATCTGGTCGGCGGGATTATCGCGTTCATTATCATGCGCGCCCTGGGTGAGATGTCGGTTAACAATCCTCAGAGCGGCTCTTTCTCGCGTTACGCGCAAGATTATCTCGGGCCGATGGCGGGTTACATCACCGGCTGGACCTACTGTTTTGAAATCCTGATCGTGGCGATTGCCGACGTGACAGCGTTCGGCATTTACATGGGCGTCTGGTTCCCGGATGTCCCGCAGTGGACCTGGGTGCTGAGCGTGGTACTGATTATCGGTGCGATTAATCTGGTGAGCGTCCGGGTTTTCGGCGAACTGGAATTTTGGTTCTCCTTTTTCAAAGTCTTTACCATCATCATCATGATTGTGGCGGGCTTTGGCATTATTTTCTGGGGCATCGGCAACGGCGGGCAGGCGACCGGCATTCACAATCTGTGGAGCCACGGTGGGTTCTTCAGTCAGGGGATTATGGGCACGATTTTCTCGCTGCAACTGGTGATGTTTGCCTACGGTGGCATTGAAATCATTGGTATTACCGCCGGTGAAGCTGAAGATCCGAAGAAGTCGATTCCTAAAGCGATTAACTCTGTTCCATTGCGTATTCTGGTGTTCTACGTGGGGACGCTGTTTGTGATTATGTCGATTTTCCCGTGGGATCAGGTGGGCACGCAAGGCAGTCCGTTCGTGTTGACGTTCCAGCATATGGGTATCACCGTGGCGGCGGGTATTCTGAATTTCGTGGTGATCACCGCCTCTCTTTCTGCCATTAACAGTGACGTTTTCGGCGTTGGCCGTATGCTGCACGGGATGGCCGAACAAGGGCAGGCGCCTAAAATGTTCAGCAAGGTGTCACGTCTGGGGACGCCGTGGGTCACGGTTTTGGTGATGATGGGCGCACTGCTGATTGCGGTTTATCTTAACTACATTATGCCCTCCAACGTATTTCTGGTGATTGCGTCTCTGGCGACGTTCGCCACCGTCTGGGTGTGGATTATGATCCTATTCTCGCAGATTGGTTTTCGCCGAAAACTCAGTAAACAACAGATTAAAGAGCTGGAATTTCCGTTGCGTGGCGGCATGTACACTTCGGTATTTGGCATCCTCTTCCTGGTGTTCATCATCGGCCTGATCGGTTACTTCCCGGATACCCGCGTATCTCTCTATGTCGGTTTGGTCTGGGTAGTAGTGCTGCTGGTCGGTTACGCGTTTAAGCTGCGTAACGATCGTAAGAAAGAAGCACTGGCGCTAAGCAACCAGGCGTAAGCAAGCACTTACCTTAGGGTAAAGAAAAGCCCCCGATATCATTGCGATATCGGGGGCTTTTTTATTAATGAGTTACCGTTAACCAAAATCATTCGAGTTGTATCAAGGCAGTCAATGCAGAGACAACTTTAAGGATGAGGGTTAATAGCCGATGGCCGCACCCGCGGGTCTGCGTACATCGTTCGCGCCATACAGATAGCCCTCACGGACTTTTCCTGATACTGCCGAATCGTTACCAGAGTTCGCTGAGACTACGCCAGCTGCGCCCGGTAATCCGACAAGAATCAGCTCTGCTGCGCCCCATGGGGTCTGTTCAACCATTTTGTATCCCATCTTGGCCAGAATATTCAGGCTGTCAGCCGAGACACCGCGCTGCTCGTAATAGACTTCGTCCGGCAACCACTGATGATGGATACGCGGTGCATCGACCGCTTCCTGTGGTGGCATTCCATAGTCGATGACGTTGAGTGCGGTTTGCAGCGTAATGGTGATGATGCGGGAACCGCCCGGAGAGCCGAGCACCATAAAGATTTTGCCGTCTTTGGTCACTAAACTCGGGCTCATCGACGAAAGTGGGCGCTTACCGGGGGCGATAGAGTTGCGGCTGCCTTGTACCAATCCATAGAGGTTTTTCTCCCCAATTTTTACCGTGAAATCATCCATTTCGTCATTGAGGAAGAAGCCAGTGCCGGGGGCTATCACCACGGAACCAAAGCGGCCGTTAACGGTATAAGTGGTGGAGACCGCATTGCCCATTTTATCAACAATCGAGTAATGGGTGGTTTCCGGTTTTTCATGCGGTTCCATCCCGGGTTGAACCTGAGCCGATGGTGTGGCTTTATCCGCTTCAATTTTTTTACGAATTTCTTCCGCGTAGCTTTTGCTGACCAGGCGGTCAATCGGGTTTTTAACGAATTCCGGGTCACCCAGATAGGTATTACGGTCCATATAGGCGTGACGCATGGCTTCGGTTAAATAGTGGATAGACGCCGCTGAGTTGAAGCCCATGCTTTTCAGGTCATAGCCTTCGACGATATTAAGAATTTCACACATCGTCACACCGCCTGAACTCGGCGGTGGTGCTGACACAAACTTATAGCCACGATAGCTACAGGTTATGGGCGCTGTTTCGGTGACTTTATAGCTGGCGAAGTCGGCAGCGGTAAGAATCCCGCCCCCTTTCTTGGAAGCCGCCTCTACTGCCTGAGGAATTTTGCCTTTATAAAACGCATCCGGGCCGCGCTGAGATATGGCTTCAAGCGTATTCGCCAGATCCTTTTGCACCAGTTTGTCGCCCGGTTGCAGGGCAGTGCCATCTTTACGCAGGAAAATACGTGCGGCTTCAGGGTCTTGTTTAAAGCGTTTTACGGTGGTATCGAGAATGTCGGTATCGGCGCGGGTCAGAACAAAACCCTGGCGGGCCAGCTTAATGGCCGGTGCCATCACCTGTTTGCGGGTCAGCTTACCGTACTCGCGCTGAACGGTATCCATGCCGAGCACGGTGCCGGGGACGCCGGAGGCCAGGTAGCCATACAGACTGGCGTCTTTCTTCACTTTGCCGTCGGCGTCGAGATACATGTCCGCGCTGGCTGCGGCCGGTGCGGTTTCGCGGAAGTTGATAAAGGTATCTTTGCCATCCGCCAGATGGACGGTCATAAAGCCGCCTCCGCCGATATTGCCACAGCACGGATTCACTACGGCCTGCGCATAGCCCACGGCGACGGCGGCATCAATGGCGTTGCCGCCCATCTTCAGAATGTCCACGCCCACTTGTGAGGCCAGGTATTGTGAGGTCACCACCATGCCGTTTTTGGCTTCGACTGCGGGGTTAGAGGCCGCATACAGCGGTGCACTGGACAGCATGGCCAGCGCGATGAGCGATTTTTTCCATGGAATTACCCACATATAAACTCCTGTTTATTACCCTGTCATTTTAATATCAGAACCTTCAGGCTCTTGTGTGATAACGCTTTTTTGATGGCGATCGCGTCCATTTCGCCCAGAGGATCTATGCAAGGTACGCGCCAGTTCTTCAGGCGTTGCACAGCAGGCAAAAGGACGTATTGAGAGTAGCTTTTATTCAGGGGAAGACGCAGAGATTTGTTACGAATATGTGAAGGAGTTGGAAGGCAGGTAAAAAAAACGGCCAGCGAAGCTGACCGTTATTGACCTTAAAATCCGAAAGAGGATTACAGGTTTGAAGCGTTTTCAGACAGGTATTTAGCTACGCCATCTGGAGATGCGCCCATGCCTTTTTTGCCTTTTTCCCACTGAGCCGGGCACACTTCGCCATGCTCTTCGTGGAACTGCAATGCGTCAACCATGCGCAGCATTTCGTCGATGTTACGGCCCAGTGGCAGGTCGTTAACGACCTGGTGACGAACAACGCCTTCTTTGTCGATCAAGAAAGAGCCGCGCAGTGCAACGCCAGCGTCCGGATGTTCAATACCGTAGGCTTTCTGAATTTCGCGTTTGATGTCAGCGACCATCGCGTATTTAACCGGACCGATACCGCCTTTCTCAACCGGCGTGTTACGCCATGCGTTGTGAACGAATTCGGAGTCGAAGGAAACACCTACAACTTCTACGCCACGTTTCTGGAATTCTTCGTAACGGTGATCAAAAGCGATCAGCTCAGAAGGACACACGAAGGTGAAGTCCATTGGCCAGAAGAAAATAACAGTAGGTTTGCCTGCAGTGTGTTTTTTGAAGTTGAAGTTTTCAACAACTTCGCCGCTACCAAGAACTGCTGCTGCGGTGAAATCTGGGGCTGGACGAGTTACCAGGACCATAAGAACTCCTTTATAGTAGGTAAGAGAATAGGATGTATAATTCGCTAGCTAGTATAGGGGCTGAAGACAAGCGAATAAACCCCATCAGACCAATCAATCAGATAGTATCTGGCTATCAGTCTGTGAGTCAGATCCCAGTTTAATCTATGAATAACCGACTGAATTGCATGGAATTGCGTCCTGCCTCACACTATTTCAGGCGGTGAGTCAGATCTGTTGTTTTATCGCCTGTTGCATCATTTGCGGATAAAACTGCCAGAAAAGTTGTTCGAGTGCGTCATAGTTCAGTTCAAGGTCATGGAAAGAACCTGACAGTGCGCTAAGTTTAGGCCGACGTGACGCCATCCCCTTTAATACCTGGCTGATAAACGGCAGGGCAGCATAGCGTTGCATCCAGCGGTCTGGCCACAACCAGGCATTCAGATTTTGAAAGCGCTCAGGCATGTGCGGTAACTGCGGCTCAATTTCCAACTGACAATGGCCGATAAACTCTTCCAGTGAAATATTTGGCACCAGCATGTCCCAGTGGCGTGACAGGAAGTGATCCCACATCACATCAAGTGTGATGGGGGCGACGCGGCGAAACTCTTCACGGAAATAGCTGCGGGCGATTTTGACTTCCGGCAGGCTGTCGGTCATAACGTCAACCCGGCGGTGCATGCGGATCCCGCTGACAATGGTGTCAGAATAAAGCCCTTCAGGATTGCCACGCACGAAGTCAGCCAGCAGGTTACCCAGCAGTGAGCTGTTGGCCAGTGAGGCCAGGTGGAGATGAGCTAAAAAATTCATTCCGGCATTATAGCGCGGAAAACATGACAAAGGACACGTTTGCCGCCCGCTTAATTACGGTAGAAGCTTGCAGCAAAAGGCCCGGACCTCTAGACTAAGCCGCCTGTTTTTGTCCGTTAAGTGAAGTGAAAAGCCATGCGCGTTGCCGATTTTTCTTTTGAACTCCCCGAGTCCCTGATTGCCCGCTATCCGCAGACCCAGCGCAGCGGCTGCCGTTTGTTGTCGCTGGATGGACCGACCGGCGAACTGACGCACGGCATTTTTACGGACCTGCTCGACAAACTGGAGGCGGGTGATCTGCTGGTCTTCAACAATACCCGGGTTATCCCTGCACGCGTGTTTGGCCGTAAAGCCAGCGGCGGTAAAATTGAAGTCCTGGTCGAACGCGTGCTCGATACTAAACGCATTCTGGCGCACGTTCGGGCCTCAAAATCGCCCAAACCGGGCGCAGAACTGCTGTTAGGCGATAACGAAAATATTAAAGCCACTATGGTGGCACGCCACGACACGCTGTTTGAACTCGAATTTAATGAAGATCGCGATGTCTTCACGTTGCTTGATGAAATCGGCCATATGCCGTTGCCTCCTTATATCGATCGCCCTGATGAAGACGCTGACCGTGAGTTATACCAGACGGTTTACAGCGAGCGTCTCGGCGCTGTCGCCGCACCGACCGCCGGTCTGCACTTCGACCAACCGCTGATGGATGCCCTGAAAGAGAAGGGTGTTGAGTTTGCTTTTGTGACGCTGCACGTGGGTGCCGGCACCTTCCAGCCGGTGAGAGTAGAGACTATCGAAGAACATGTGATGCACGCGGAGTATGCCGAAGTGCCTCAGGACGTGGTGGATGCGGTGCTGGCCTGTAAAGCCCGTGGCAAGCGGGTTGTCGCCGTGGGTACTACGTCTGTGCGCTCACTGGAAAGTGCAGCCAAAGCCGCAGAGAATGCATTGATTGCGCCATTCTTTGGCGATACTAAAATTTTCATTTATCCCGGCTATCATTATCAGGTGATTGATGCCCTGATCACTAATTTCCACCTGCCTGAATCGACGTTAATCATGCTGGTATCCGCGTTTGCCGGATATAAAAACACGATGAATGCGTACCATCAGGCGGTGGTTGAGCAGTACCGCTTCTTTAGTTACGGTGATGCGATGTTCATCAACCGTAATCCTCTGGCACCGCTTGAAGTGGTCAGCCAGTGATCACCGGCCCGGACGTACTCGGTACATTTGGGCTTAATTTTTCCGCGCATAGCGTCGCGGAGTAAACCTCATCAGACTGTTTCTCTGATGCTGGAGGCAATGTGAAGTACGAATTAAGCACCACTGATGGCCGCGCGCGTCGCGGACGTCTGGTTTTCGAACGTGGCGTGGTTGAAACTCCTGCCTTTATGCCTGTTGGTACTTACGGCACGGTAAAAGGTATGACGCCGGAAGAAGTGAAAGAGACTGGCGCGCAGATCCTGCTCGGCAACACTTTCCACCTGTGGTTGCGCCCAGGTCAGGAGATCATGAAGTTACATGGCGATCTGCATGATTTCATGAACTGGCATGGCCCGATCCTCACCGATTCAGGCGGCTTCCAGGTATTCAGCCTGGGCGCGATGCGTAAGATCAAAGAAGAGGGCGTGCATTTCCGCAACCCGATCAACGGCGATCCGGTCTTCCTCAGCCCTGAAAAGTCGATGGAGATCCAAAATGATCTCGGTTCTGACATCGTGATGATCTTTGATGAATGTACGCCATACCCTGCTGACTGGGATTACGCCAAGCGTTCGATGGAGATGTCACTGCGCTGGGCAAAACGCAGCCGTGATCGTCACAACGAATTGAATAATAAGAATGCTTTGTTCGGAATTATTCAGGGCAGTGTTTACGAAGATTTACGAGATGTATCATTAAAAGGGCTGGTAGATATCGGCTTTGATGGTTACGCTGTGGGCGGCCTGGCAGTGGGCGAGCCGAAAGAGGACATGCACCGCATTCTTGAGCATGTCTGCCCGCAGATCCCAGAAGACAAACCGCGTTATCTGATGGGTGTCGGGAAACCTGAAGATTTGGTCGAAGGCGTGCGTCGTGGCGTAGACATGTTTGACTGTGTTATGCCAACGCGTAATGCGCGCAACGGCCACTTGTTCGTCACCGATGGCATCGTGAAAATCCGTAATGCCCGATATAAAGACGACACCACGACCCTTGATGAGCATTGTGACTGTTACACGTGCCGCAATTATAGCCGTGCCTACTTGCATCATCTCGACCGTTGCAACGAAATACTGGGTGCACGTTTGAATACCATTCATAATCTGCGTTATTACCAGCGTTTGATGGCGGGTTTACGCCAGGCCATTGAAGAGGGTAAATTAGAGCTGTTTGTAAAAGACTTCTACGAGGGTAAAGGGAAAGAGGTTCCGCCTCTAAACTTCTGATTCGTAAAAGTTTTGGAAAACCACGTTCTGATAGCAGATTTTTGATATCACAAGCTGATGTCAACAATTTACCTGGCGTCGCCATTTTGGCGGTGCTTTTAAACGCGTCGATTCAACAGAAACAGGCGGCTTATCGTCATGTTTCATAACAACAATGAGGGAATTTAAATGAGTCTTTTCATTTCCGATGCAGTCGCTGCTTCCGGCGCACCGTCACAGGGAAGTCCTTACTCTCTGGTCATCATGCTGGTGGTATTTGGTCTGATTTTCTATTTCATGATCCTGCGCCCGCAACAGAAACGCTCTAAAGAACACAAAAAACTGATGGACTCCATCGGTAAAGGTGACGAAGTGATGACCACCGGTGGTCTGATCGGTCGCGTAAGCAAAGTAGCCGAAACCGGTTATGTTGTTATCGCGCTGAATGACACCACTGAAGTGATGATCAAGCGTGACTTCGTGGCTGCCGTTCTGCCGAAAGGTACGATGAAGGCTCTTTAATTTTCGATTTTCCCGAAGGGAACTGCCGTGTTAAACCGTTATCCTTTGTGGAAGTATCTGATGCTGATCGTTGTGATCATCGTCGGTCTGCTATATGCACTTCCCAACCTTTATGGTGAGGATCCGGCTGTTCAAATTACTGGCGCTCGGGGCTCCGACGCCAGTGTTGCAACGCTGGACCAAGTCAAAAACGTATTAGATCAAGACAAGATCCAGAGCAAATCTATTGCCCTGGAAAATGGTCAGATCCTTGCCCGCTTTAAAGACACTGATGTACAGCTGCGCGCACGCGAAGCCCTCACCAGCGCCCTGGGCGACAAATTTGTTATTGCACTTAACCTTGCGCCGGCAACGCCGCGATGGTTAAGCATGATGGGTGCTGAGCCGATGAAGCTCGGTCTTGACCTGCGTGGTGGTGTGCACTTCCTGATGGAAGTTGACATGGATACCGCACTGAGCAAGCTGCAAGAGCAGACCATGGACAACATGCGTAGCGATTTGCGCGAGAAAAATATTCCTTACGCGACGGTGCGTAAAATCGACAATTACGGTACTGAAGTCACTTTCCGTGATGCCGCGACCCGTGACAGTGCCATCAGCTATCTCTCTCCACGCCACCGTGATTTGGTGATCAGTGCCAGCGGTAGTAACGCTGCACGCGTTGTGATGACCGATGAGCGTCTGAACGAAGCCCGTGAATACGCTGTTCAGCAGAACATCAATATTCTGCGTAACCGTGTGAACCAGTTGGGTGTCGCTGAGCCACTGGTACAGCGTCAGGGTGCTGACCGCATCGTCGTTGAACTGCCTGGTATTCAGGACACAGCACGCGCTAAAGAAATTTTAGGTGCGACGGCGACATTGGAATTCCGTCTGGTTAATACCAACGTTGATGCCACTGCTGCAGCATCTGGCCGCGTGCCGGGTGACAGCGAAGTGAAAAATACCCGTGAAGGTCGCCCGGTTGTCTTGTACAAGCGCGTGATCCTGACCGGCGATCATATCACTGACTCAACGTCCAACATGGACGAGTACAACCAGCCGCAGGTTAACATCTCCCTTGACAGCGCAGGCGGCAACGCCATGTCTAACTTCACCAAGGACAACATCGGTAAACCGATGGCGACCCTGTTTGTGGAGTACAAAGACAGCGGTAATAAAGATGCCAACGGTCGTTCGATTCTGGCTAAGCAGGAAGAAGTGATCAACGTGGCGACGATTCAGTCACGTCTGGGTAACAGCTTCCGTATTACCGGCGTTAATGATCCGAATGAAGCCCGTCAGCTCTCTCTGCTGCTGCGCGCTGGTGCCCTGATTGCGCCAATTCAGATTGTTGAAGAACGTACTATCGGTCCGACCTTGGGTATGGAAAACATCAAGCAAGGTCTGGAAGCCTGTCTGGCAGGACTTGCGGTCTCAATTATCTTCATGCTGTTCTTCTATAAGAAGTTTGGCCTGATTGCGACCTCTGCGCTGATTGCTAACCTGGTGCTTATTGTTGGGATCATGTCTCTGATACCAGGGGCAACACTGACTATGCCGGGTATTGCGGGTATCGTATTAACCCTTGCCGTAGCGGTTGATGCCAACGTACTGATCAACGAACGTATTAAGGAAGAACTTAGTAACGGACGTACAGTACAGCAGGCTATTGATGAAGGTTACAAAGGCGCGTTCAGCTCCATCTTTGATGCCAACGTCACGACGCTAATCAAGGTCATCATCCTGTATGCCGTCGGCACCGGGGCAATTAAAGGCTTTGCGATTACAACCGGTATTGGTGTAGCGACGTCAATGTTTACCGCTATCGTCGGTACCCGTGCCATCGTAAACCTGTTGTACGGCGGCAAGCGCATCAAAAAGCTGTCTATCTGAGGAGTGCGTTGTGGCACAGGAATATACTGTAGAACAATTAAACCACGGCCGTAGAGTCTATGACTTTATGCGCTGGGATTACTGGGCTTTCGGTATCTCCGGTTTCCTGTTGATCCTTTCTATCGCCATTATCGGTGTGAAGGGTTTCAACTGGGGTCTGGATTTCACCGGCGGTACGGTCATTGAAATCTCGCTGGAAAAACCTGCGGATTTGGACGTGATGCGCGCTTCGCTTGAGAAAGCAGGCTTTGCAGAACCGCTGGTACAGAACTTTGGTAGCAGCCGTGACATCATGGTTCGTATGCCACCGACTAAGGGTGAAACAGGCGGCCAGGAACTGGGTGCCAGAGTTCTTAGCGTGATTAACGAAACGACCAGCCAGAATGCCCAGGTGAAACGTATCGAGTTCGTTGGCCCGAGCGTAGGTGCTGATTTGGCGCAAAATGGTGCTATGGCGCTGTTAGTGGCGCTGATCGCTATCTTAGTTTACGTCGGTTTCCGCTTCGAGTGGCGTCTGGCAGCAGGTGTTGTTATCGCACTTGCTCACGACGTGGTGATCACCATGGGTGTGCTCTCGTTGTTCCATATCGAGGTCGACCTGACTATCGTTGCTTCGTTAATGTCGGTTATCGGTTACTCGCTTAACGACAGCATCGTAGTATCGGACCGTATTCGTGAGAACTTCCGCAAGATCCGTCGCGGGACATCTTACGAAATCTTTAACGTGTCGTTGACCCAGACGTTGCACAGAACATTAATCACATCCGGTACCACGTTAGTCGTGATCCTGATGCTGTATCTGTTTGGTGGTGCATTGCTGCGTGGTTTCTCACTGACCATGTTGATTGGTGTTTCAATTGGTACGGCTTCATCGATTTACGTTGCTTCGGCGCTGGCTCTGAAACTGGGCATGAAGCGTGAACACATGTTGCAGCAAAAAGTGGAAAAAGAAGGTGCAGATCAGCCTTCGATTCTGCCTTAATCTGCAAACCGTTCAGTAATAAAAAACCCCGCGTTGCGGGGTTTTTTTTGTCTGACATTTGGGGGGGTTACGGCTGAACCGGCGCGGGCTGAGGCGTGGCAACCATATTATGCAAATGGATAAAGCCCAGCGTTTCCATCGTGACCTGACTAAACTTCACGTCGAAAGTTTTTACCGGCCCCGGTAACAAATCCGGTTCGACGGTGATGTTTTGGGTTTGCATATCCACGGTCAGTGGTTTGCCGGTCACCGGATCCAGCTGGCCCCAGCTCAGGGACGCGGTAAACGGCGGCAACGGCTGACCGGCATTATTCTTCACTTCCAGAACGGCCTGTAATCCGCTCGCATCAGGTGCCACACGCAGCAGCGTGACGGTCAGTTCTCCCAGATCACTTTTCAGCAGCGCCGGGCTTTTCGCCGCAGGCAGCAAATACACGCCGTTGGTGGACTGACGGTTAAGCGTGGTCTGCTGCTCCAGCGCGACGGCCAAATCGGTCAGCCGTTGCAGTTTCTGATTCAGCTGGCCCACTTCGGTTTTCAGTTCCGGCAATTGTGGATTTTGCTTCGCGCAGCCGGTCAGGCTGAGCAGTGCGGCGCAGGCCAGCCAAAGGCGAGGGTGTTTCGTCATATCAGAGATTTCCTTTCTTCTGCCCGATGTAACATCCGTCCGGGCACTAATAGAGATGCGTAAGTTTAACCCGATGTCTATGAAAGTAGCGACAGCCTTTGTTGTCGGCACACTTCGGGTTAAACTGATGTCCAATTGAGTTCGCGATCAGGAAGTGCTATGCATTGCCCATTTTGTGCCGCTGTTGATACTAAAGTCATTGATTCCCGCCTGGTGGGCGATGGATCGCAGGTTCGCCGCCGCCGTCAGTGCCTGGTGTGCCATGAACGTTTCACCACGTTTGAAGTGGCGGAACTGGTGATGCCGCGCGTCATAAAAAGCAATGAAGTCCGCGAACCCTTTAACGAAGACAAATTACGTAGCGGGTTCCTGAAAGCGCTGGAAAAGCGGCCGGTCAGTTCAGATGACGTTGAAACCGCCATCAGCCACATTAAATCCCAGTTGCGCGCCACCGGCGAACGTGAAATTCCGGCCAAAATGATCGGCGGTCTGGTGATGGATGCGCTGAAAGGGCTGGATAAAGTGGCCTATATCCGCTTCGCATCGGTGTATCGCAGCTTTGAAGATATCCGCGAATTTGGCGAAGAGATTGCCCGTCTTCAGGATTAAGGAACGTTAATGCTGTCCGAAAAAGCTTCTGATGAACGTTTTATGGCGCGTGCTTTCGAGCTGGCGCGCCGCGGACGTTTCACTACCACGCCAAACCCGAACGTCGGCTGTGTCATTGTGCTTAATGGCGAAATCATCGGTGAAGGCTACCATGTGCGTGCCGGTGAACCTCATGCTGAAGTCCATGCGTTACGCATGGCAGGCGAAAAAGCCAAAGGTGCCACGGCCTATGTGACGCTCGAACCTTGCAGCCACCACGGGCGCACGCCGCCTTGTGCCGATGCGCTGCTGGCTGCCGGGATCACCCGCGTGGTGGCCGCCATGCAGGATCCGAACCCTGAAGTCGCCGGGCGCGGTTTATATCGCCTCAAGCAAAATGGTGTGGATGTCAGCCACGGCCTGATGCATTCGCAGGCGGAAGCCGTCAATCTTGGTTTCCTCAAGCGGATGCGCACCGGTTTCCCTTACGTGCAGCTGAAAATGGGCGCTTCGTTGGATGGCAGAACGGCAATGGCCTCGGGCGAAAGCCAGTGGATCACATCTGCTGCAGCGCGCGCTGACGTTCAGCGTTTTCGCGCAGAAAGCTCAGCCATTCTCAGTACCAGTGCTACCGTGCTGGCCGACAATCCATCGCTGAACGTGCGCTGGAGCGAACTGGGCAGCGACGTGCAGGCGATTTATCCCGAAGAAAATCTGCGCCAACCGCTGCGGATCATTCTCGACAGCCAGAACCGTGTCACCCCTGAGCATCAGCTGATGAAACTCCCCGGTGATGTGCTGCTGGCGCGTCTGGAGAAGGATAATCAACTCTGGCCTGAATCCGTAGAGCAATGGTGCGTTCCTGGCCGCGACAATCGAATCGATCTGGTTCTGCTGATGATGCAGCTGGCGAAGCGTCAGATAAACTCTGTCTGGGTCGAAGCAGGCGCACAACTCGCCGGTGCCTTATTACAAGCCGGTCTGGTTGATGAATTAATCGTTTATATGGCACCTAAGTTATTGGGTAATAATGGCCGGGCGCTGTGTGAACTGCCCGGATTGCAGCATCTGAGCGATGCGCCGGAATTCGCCTTCAGCGATGTCCGGCAGATTGGCCCGGATCTGCGTCTGCGCATGAAACCGCAGTACTGAATTGCGTGCTGAAAACATCGTACTGAGAATTTTACGCCTCCTTGTCCGCATGGGTTTAAAAGCACATGTCCAGACAGGGTAATTTTATGATAGAATCCGCCCCCCTGCGGCTGGGGTTGAGAAACTCCTGAACCCACTTTAAGGAAAACTATGAACGTTATTGAAGGTGTTGTAGCCACGCCTAACGCGCGCGTAGCGATCGCGATTGCTCGTTTTAACAATTTCATCAACGACAGCCTGCTTTCCGGTGCTATTGATGCGTTGAAACGTATTGGTCAGGTCAGCGATGACAACATCACCGTAGTCTGGGTCCCTGGCGCATACGAATTGCCTCTGGCAACCCGTGCTCTGGCTGAAAGCGGTAAGTACGACGCCGTGGTTGCACTCGGTACCGTGATCCGCGGGGGCACAGCCCACTTTGAATTCGTCGCGGGCGAATGCAGCTCTGGCTTGTCCAGCGTTGCAATGAACAGCGAAATCCCGGTTGCCTTTGGTGTGCTGACAACAGAAAGCATTGAACAAGCCATCGAACGTGCAGGGACAAAAGCCGGTAATAAAGGTGCAGAAGCTGCACTGACCGCGCTTGAAATGATTAATGTTATCAAGGCTATTAAGGCCTGAATCTAGTTAAGGGGAAATCCGTGAAACCTGCTGCTCGTCGCCGCGCCCGTGAATGTGCCGTTCAGGCGCTTTACTCCTGGCAGTTGTCGAAAAATGACATCGCCGATGTTGAATTAGAATTCCTGACCGAGCAGGATGTCAAAGACGTAGACATTGCCTATTTCCGCGAACTATTGTCGGGTGTAGCAAACAGTGCAGAGAAACTCGATGCATTGATGGCGCCATACCTGTCACGTCAGCTGGATGAATTAGGCCAGGTGGAAAGAGCTATCTTGCGTCTGGCTCTGTTTGAGCTGAGCAAGCGCCAGGATGTCCCTTACAAAGTGGCCATCAATGAAGCGATCGAACTGGCGAAAACCTTCGGCGCTGAAGACAGCCACAAGTTTGTCAACGGTGTGCTGGACAAAGCGGGCCCGCATATTCGCAAAAAATAATGTCAGCCAGAGTCAGCGTTTCTGATAAATGATCACACTCATTTTCAGCCGAATGCGCGCTCTGTTGATAGTCTGGTGATGTCACCTCGCTTATCTTCTGTGTGACACCCCTCTTAAGGCCGGTTTTCCGGCCTTAAGTCATTCTAACGATTTGGAATTGTACTATGGCATCCGGCGAATTTGACGTTATCAATCGCTACTTTAACCGGTTCAGAACTGCCCGGCAGGATGTTCAGTTAGGCATTGGTGATGATTGTGCCTTACTGACGGTGGGCGAAAAGCAGCTACTGGCAGTCAGTACTGATACCCTGGTCGAAGGCATTCATTTCCTTAAAACCATTTCTCCGGCCGATTTGGGTTACAAAGCGCTGGCAGTAAACCTCAGTGATTTGGCCGCAATGGGCGCGGATCCGGCCTGGGTTTCTCTCGCACTGACGCTGCCTGAGGTGAAAGCCGACTGGTTAGAAGCATTCAGCGACAGCCTGTTCGAACAACTTAACTATTACGGCATGCAGCTGATTGGCGGCGATACTACGCGCGGTCCGCTGAGCATGACGCTGACCATTCAGGGGCTGGTTCCCGTTGGGCGCGCATTAACGCGTTCCGGCGCAGGCGTCGGTGACTGGATTTTCGTGACCGGCACGCTGGGTGACAGCGCGGCGGGTCTGGCGGTTCTGCTTGAACAGCTGAACATCAGTGATGATAAATCCCGCGAGTTTCTGCTCAAACGTCATCTGCGGCCATCGCCGCGCGTTTTGCAGGGGCAGGCGCTGCGTGATTTAGCCACGTCGGCCATCGACCTCTCTGACGGGCTGATTTCCGATCTGAAACACATTCTGAAAGCCAGCGACTGCGGCGCGCGTCTGGATCTTGACGCTATCCCGTTGTCTGACGCGATGAAGAAAATTGCTGATCCTGAGCAGGCGCTGAAATGGGCGCTGACCGGCGGCGAAGATTACGAGCTTTGCTTCACCGTACCGGAAATAAACCGGGGCGCGCTGGACGTTGCGCTGAGCCATCTGGGTGTAGATTTCACCTGTGTCGGTCAGATCGCACCGCTGTCAGAAGGTATTAAATTCTTGCGCGGCGGCAAACAGGTAGAGCTGGAATGGCAGGGGTTTGATCACTTCGCCTGACGGGCCGTTAGACGGTTTGATTCAATGTGAAAAAGGCGCGGCAGGTTGATTCTGTCGCGCTTTTTTTTAACTCAAAATGTTTCGCTGATCTTATTCAAAACCGACGGCCTTGTGCGGTACGTAAGCCATTTCCAGTTCGGCGATTTCTTCGATGGTCAGCCTGATGTTCAACGCAGCAATCGCGTCATCGAGATGAGCGGGGCGGGAAGCACCGATGATAGGTGCCGTGATCACGTGTTTGCTGAGGATCCACGCCAGCGCAATCTGAGCACGCTGCACTCCGTGGTCTTCGGCAATTTTACCGACACGTTCAGCGATTTTACCGTCAGCTTCGTCGGTGGCGTCGTACAACGTATTGGCAAAACTGTCAGAGACTGAACGCGCAGTGGTTTCACCCCACGGACGCGTTAACTTACCCCGTGCCAGCGGGCTCCACGGCAGCACCGCGATGTTTTCTTCCAGGCACAGCGGATACATCTCGTTCTCTTCTTCACGCTGAATGAGGTTGTATTGATCCTGCATCGAGACGAAACGTGCCCAGCCATTTTGCTCGGAAATATCCAGCGCCTGTTTAAACTGATGGGCGTGCATTGATGAGGCACCGATAAAACGCGCTTTCCCGGCTTTCACCACATCATTCAGCGCTTCCAGCGTTTCTTCAATCGGCGTGTTGTAATCCCAGCGGTGGATTTGCAGCAGATCGACATACTCCATGCCGAGTCGGCGCAGGCTGTCGTCGATGGATTGCATGACAGAGGCGCGTGACAATCCGCCTTCCAGACCGGTAATCGGATAAAACACTTTGGTGGCGACAACGATGTCATCGCGTTTTGCAAAGTCCTTCAGCGCACGTCCGACGATCTCTTCGCTGCTGCCGTCAGAATAGCTGTTGGCAGTATCAAAGAAGTTAATGCCCGCATCCAGCGCCTGTTTGATGATCGGGCGGCTGCTCTCTTCCGGCAACGTCCAGGCATGTCTGCCGCGATCCGGTTCGCCATACGTCATACAACCCAGACACAGTTGCGACACTTTCAGACCGGTTTTTCCCAACGTGGTGTATTGCATTGCATCTCTCCGTTAAAGCCTGCGCCAAGACCGGCAGGCGTAAAAAAATGATTAGCATGCTTAACTGTAGCTCACAGAACGGCAGGATTGCGCAAGAGATGAGGGTACGGAGGGAGAAATCCCCTCTTTCAGGAGAAAGAGGGGGAAATGATCAGGCCAGCCAGTCGGTGATTTGACGGTCGATCCCTTCGGCATCCAGACCGACGTCATGACGAATTTCGTCCTGTGTACCCTGTGGCACAAAGTTGTCCGCCAGACCAATATTGAGCACCGGCACCAGCATCCGTTTGGCCATCAGCAGTTCGTTCACGCCGCTGCCTGCGCCGCCCATAATGGCGTTTTCTTCAACCGTCACCAGCACTTCGTGGCTGGCGGCCAGTTCCAGAATCAGGGCTTCGTCCAGCGGTTTCACAAAGCGCATGTCCACCACGGTGGCATTACGTTTTTCAGCGGCTTCCAGCGCATCCGGTAACAAAGTCCCGAAGTTAAGGATCGCCACTTTCTCGCCTTCGCGGCGCACCACGCCTTTACCCATTGGCAGTGACGCCAGCGGCTCGCAGGTTGCGCCAGTGCCGGTACCGCGCGGATAACGCACCGCTACCGGACCGCCATTATGGTGATAACCGGTATGGAGCATCTGACGGCATTCGTTTTCATCACTTGGTGTCATGATGATCATGTTCGGAATGCAGCGCAGGAACGAGAGATCGAACGCGCCCTGATGCGTCTGGCCGTCGGCACCGACAATACCGCCACGGTCGATGGCAAACAGCACCGGCAGATTCTGAATCGCTACGTCATGGATCACCTGATCATAGGCGCGTTGCAGGAAGGTGGAGTAGATCGCGACAACCGGCTTGTAGCCGCCGATCGCCAGACCCGCCGCAAAGGTCACGGCGTGCTGCTCAGCAATCGCCACGTCGAAATATTGCTGCGGATATTCGCGGGAGAAGCGCACCATGCCGGAGCCTTCACGCATCGCAGGCGTCACCGCCATCAGCTTGCTGTCTTTAGCCGCCGTTTCGCACAGCCAGTCGCCGAAGACTTTCGAATAGGTCGGTAAACCCTCTTTGCCTTTTGGCAAAATACCGGATGCCGGATCGAATTTCGGCACTGCGTGCCAGCCAATCGGATCCTTTTCGGCAGGTGCATAGCCCTTGCCTTTTTTGGTCATAATGTGCAGCAACTGCGGGCCTTTGAGGTCACGCATGTTTTTCAGCGTTTGCACCAGCGCCCCCACGTCGTGTCCGTCAACCGGGCCGATGTAGTTAAAGCCCAGCTCTTCAAACAGCGTGCCTGGTACCATCATGCCTTTTAAATGTTCTTCAGTACGGCGTACCAGCTCTTTGATAGGCGGAATGCCGGACAAGACTTTCTTACCACCCTCACGCAGATGAGAATACAACTTACCGGATAAAAGCTGCGCCAGATGATTGTTCAGCGCTCCCACGTTTTCGGAAATTGACATCTCGTTGTCGTTGAGGATAACCAGCATGTCCGGCTTGATATCACCGGCGTGGTTCATGGCTTCGAATGCCATACCTGCCGTGATCGCGCCATCACCAATTACGCAGACCGTACGGCGGTTCTTGCCTTCACGCTCGGCGGCCACGGCCATGCCCAGACCGGCGCTGATTGACGTCGAAGAGTGACCGACAGACAGCGTGTCGTACTCGCTTTCACCGCGCCACGGGAATGGATGCAGGCCGCCTTTCTGGCGGATGGTGGAAATCCGGTCACGGCGTCCGGTCAAAATTTTATGCGGATAGGCCTGATGGCCGACGTCCCAGACCACGTGGTCGAACGGCGTATTGTAGACATAGTGCATGGCTACGGTCAGTTCAACCGTTCCCAGCCCGGACGCAAAGTGTCCGCTGGACTGGCTGACGCTGGCCAGTAAATACTGGCGCAGTTCGTCGCAGAGCTTAGGCAGGCTCTCTTTAGGAAGTGAACGGAGATCTTCAGGATTCTCCGCCAGCGCCAGTGTCGGGTATTTGGCTAGTTCAAGACTCATCAGTTGCTCATAGTAAGTATTAATTATCGCGCTCAATAATGAAGCTGGCTAACGCGAGAAGTGGCGCTGTGTTGTAAGAAAGCGCGGCGAGCTGGTCCAGTGCGGAAACGGCTTCCTGATACAGGTCCATGGCCTTGGCCTTTGCGCCGTCGAGCCCCAGCAGGGCAGGGTAAGTACTTTTACCGAGTTGTTGATCAGCACCCTGACGTTTGCCCAACGTGGCGGTATCGCCAATCACATCCAGAATGTCATCCTGAACCTGAAACGCCAGGCCAATCGCCTGTGCATAGGTATCCAGTATAGGCAAAACGGCGCGTCCGGTATTGCCGGCGGCCAGCGCACCCATGCGCACAGCGGCACGGATCAGCGCACCGGTTTTATGGCGGTGGATTTTTTCAAGTGCATCAAGGCTGACCTGCTGGCCTTCGGCGGCCAGATCCAGCGCTTGTCCGCCGCACATGCCGCTGGCGCCGCTGGCAGTGGCCAGTTCGGACACCATCGACAGACGATCTTTAACCAGTACGTCCGGCATGTCGCCGTCGGCTAAAATAGTGAACGCCAGCGTTTGCAGCGCGTCACCGGCGAGGATCGCGTTCGCTTCGCCAAATTTGATGTGACAGGTCGGCTGTCCGCGACGCAGATCGTCGTCATCCATCGCCGGCAGATCGTCGTGGATCAACGAATAAGCATGAATGCATTCGACCGCCGCCGCGGGCGCATCAAGATTTTTCAAATCCAGCCCGAACAGCTGCCCGGTGGCGTACACCAGATAAGGACGCATGCGTTTACCGCCGAGCAACGCACCGTAGCGCATCGCTTCAACCAGCGGTAAATCAGCCAGCGGCTGCGCATCTATATAGGCGGTCAGTACGCTGTCAACGCGCTGCTGCATGGCGCGCAGCTCACGGGAGAACTCGCCAGCCGGAGAAAGAGACATCGCTTCAGACATAAACCTTTACTCAGCTTGCGGTGTGAAAGGTGCCAGCGGTGCATCTTCATCGCTGTCGAGCAGGATCTGTACACGCTGTTCGGCCTGTTGCAGTTTTTGCTGGCCCTGACGGGCAAGCTGGACGCCTTGCTCAAATTCATTCAGCGCGTCTTCTAAAGGCAATTCGCCTGATTCAAGGCGGGCAACGATCTGTTCCAGGTCGGCCAGAGCCGTTTCGAAATTGGCGGGTGGTGCAGATTTTTTCGGCATAATTCTCTTTCAATATCGTTGATCAGACTCGGTGACCAGAGCGCTGAGACGGCAGGGTCGGTTCTCAGCCCAGGGAGACATCCCGTTAAGCATGGCACTGCTGTTTGGTTTTGCGCGCAGAATATCCATGAAAAGTGATATACTCTGCGCCGCTGAGTTTATTGCTAAGCCCAATGTGGCACAAAACTGATGATTCATAAACAAACATAAGGCTTAGCAATAATAGGATCCTAGATCCTTATTCAGCGACTTACTACCCCGTTCTTTAACCTGCTAACAAAAGACTGCCATGAAGTTTATCATTAAATTGTTCCCTGAAATCACCATCAAGAGCCAATCTGTGCGTTTGCGCTTCATTAAGATCCTCTCAAGCAGCATTCGCAACATTGTGCGACCGCATGATGAGACGCTGGCAGTCGTACGCCATTGGGATCATATCGAAGTTCGCAGCAAAGACGAAAGCAAACACGATCTCATCCAGGAAATGCTGTGCCGCATTCCGGGCATCCGCTACGTAGAAGAAGTGGAAGATCGTCCTTATACCGACATGCATAACATTTTCGAACAGGCGCTTGAAGCCTATCGTTCTGAAGTGGAAGGAAAAACCTTCTGCGTGCGTGTTAAACGTCGCGGTAAGCATGAATTCAGCTCCGGCGACGTAGAACGCTACGTGGGCGGCGGTCTGAATCAACACATTGAGTCTGCACGGGTGAACCTGACTTCGCCAGAAGTTACGGTGAAGCTGGAAATCAACGACGACAAACTGGTGCTGGTGAAAAGCCGTCTCGAAGGTCAGGGCGGTTATCCGATCGGCACGCAGGAAGATGTGATGTCACTGATCTCCGGCGGTTTCGACTCCGGCGTTTCCAGTTATATGCTGATGCGTCGTGGCTGCCGTGTGCATTACTGCTTCTTTAATCTCGGCGGCGCGGCTCATGAAATCGGTGTAAAACAGGTGGCGCATTACCTGTGGAACCGTTTTGGCAGCTCACACCGCGTGCGCTTCATCGCCATTGATTTTGAACCGGTGGTCGGTGAGATCCTGGAAAAAATTGAAGACGGTCAGATGGGCGTTGTTCTCAAACGTATGATGGTGCGCGCAGCGTCTTCTATCGCAGAACGTTACGGTGTACAGGCGCTGGTGACCGGCGAAGCGCTGGGCCAGGTGTCTAGCCAGACGTTGACCAACTTACGCCTGATCGACAACGTCTCTGACACGCTGATCCTGCGTCCGCTGATTTCTCACGATAAAGAGCACATCATCAAGATTGCCCGTGAAATCGGTACCGAAGACTTCGCCAAAACCATGCCGGAATATTGCGGTGTGATTTCGAAAAGCCCGACCGTAAAAGCGGTGAAAGCTAAAATCGAAGCTGAAGAAGCGATGTTCGATTTCTCGGTGCTGGATAAAGTGGTCAGCGAAGCGCGAAACGTCGACATCCGTGAAATTGCTGAGCAGGCCGCTCAGGAAGTTCCTGAAGTCGAAACCGTCGCTGAGTTTGTTTCTACCGATATCGTGCTCGACGTGCGTGCGCCGGATGAAGTTGAAGCAGACCCGCTGGCACTGGAGAATGTCGAAGTGAAGACGCTGGCATTCTATAAGCTGGCGACGCAGTTCGGCGATTTGGATCAGAGCAAAACCTATTTGTTATACTGCGATCGCGGCGTCATGAGCCGTTTGCAGGCGCTGTATCTGAAAGAGCAGGGCTTTAACAATGTGAAAGTTTATCGCCCTTAGTTTTCACGGCGATAAAAATAAAGGGGTTCAGCATCGCTGAGCCCCTTTTTACTTTCTGAGGTTCCGGTCAGGATTCGCGGGCGCCTTCATCGGTATAGTTGTAAATCCCCGGCGCAAGCACCAGCTGCGCGGCGATTTCGGCGGCCTTAGTTTTACCGAGCAGCAGATCGATAATCTTCAGGGCAAACTCCATCGACGTGCCCGGTCCCTGGCTGGTCAGCAGATTGACGCGCGGATCGAAAATCACCCGGCGATCGGACCATTTATTCGGATCGATTTTATCGCGTAGCCCAGGGAAACCGGTCATATTGCCGACTGGGAATAAGTCGTGATATTCCAACACCAGCGCGGGCGCAGCGCAGATAGCGGCGACAATTTTCCCGCTGATGTGCATCTGACGGACTTTCTCCACCAGCAGCGGGCTTTCACTGAAACAGGTCGCCCCGCCGAGGCCGCCCGGCAGCACGATCACGTCAAAGTCGTCGTCGGCGACCTCGACCAGAGTGACATCCGCCAAAATACGTACGCCGCGCGAACAGCGGATTTCCAGATTACCGTCGCCCGCCACGCTGGCGGTGGTGACATCAATGCCTGCGCGAACCAGCAAATCAATTGCGGTGACGGCTTCAATCTCTTCGCTACCAGGTGCCAGGCAGACCAGAACTGATGCGCTCATAGTCATTTTCCTTTCTTTTAATTTGTTCAAATATGCGGGTGTTTACCGGCAGGCTCAGCCCGTGTTTGCGCCCGCGGCGCAGTACGTAACCGGTAATATAATCAATTTCAGTGTGACGCTGATGACGGATATCCTGCAACATTGAGGAATGGTTGGCCGCCGTCGTGTCGATCACCTGATAGACAAAACTCAGTAGTGATTCGCTGTGGATCTCATATCCCTCTATCGCCATGACCTGTGCCACTTCCAGACAAATCTGCTCAATCTGGTCGGGGAAGGCGATGAGATCGCCATTAGTACATTCATGAAGCGCGGTGAGGGGATTGATCACGCAGTTGACCGCCAGTTTGTTCCACAGCGACGGCCTGATGTTGTCGTGCCACGCGACGTCCGGCAGCGCATGATGCAAGGTATCCGCCAGCGCACTGTGCGCCGCGCCACGCGGCGTGACCGGCCCGATGTGAGTCATACCCGATGCGACGTGCATAATCGCGTTACCTTCGTGCCGGGCGGCGTGGGTGGTGGCGCCTTGTAAGATAGCCAGCCGGTTAGCCGGTAATTCATCCACCGTGCCCATGCCGTTATGCAGCAACAGGATGGTGCAATTATCATTGAGCATCGGCATCAGTGCGCTGACCGCACTGGAAACCTGCCACGCTTTGAGCGTCACCAGCAGCAGCTCGCTTTGCGCCAGATGCTCCGGATCGTTGGTCGGCATATTACGGTTAAACGCCACGCCTTCCGGGGAAATCACGTTGACGGCACAAAAAGGCTGCGGAATGCGGATCCACCCCTGCACGTCGTGGCCTTGCTGATAAAGGGCTGATAGCCAAAGTTGTCCCAGCGCACCGCAACCTAATACTGTAATTTTCATTGTGCCTCCCGGGAGTGGTGGCGAATTACGCCGTAGGAATCGGGTGTAGAAAGAATATTCTGCTGTCCGGTTATCGTATTAGTATAGACATTTGTGCTGCACATCACATTTTCACCTGCACTTTTTGACCGTCGTGCCCATTTGTGGCTGGAGCTTTGCTGTCGTTTGGCATCGGCGGTTGAAGGCGGTATTATGCACGCCATATAACGTGCAATACAAAACTACAGGGAGAAGCGATTATGCCGTCTTTTGACATTGTTTCCGAAATCGACATGCAGGAAGTTCGTAACGCCGTGGAAAACGCCAGCCGTGATCTGCAAACCCGCTGGGATTTCCGCAATGTGCCAGCCAGCTTCGATCTCAACGAAAAAAACGAGAGCATCAAAGTGGCCAGCGAATCTGATTTTCAGGTCAACCAGCTGGTAGATATTCTGCGTGAGAAGTTAGCCAAACGTGGGATTGAAGGTGGCGCGCTGGAAATTCCGGAGCAGATGGATCACAGCGGTAAAACCTACAGTGTGGAGGCCAAACTGCACTCGGGTATTGAATCGACGCTGGCAAAGAAAATCGTCAAGCTGATCAAAGACAGTAAGATCAAAGTCCAGGCGCAGGTTCAGGGCGATGAAGTTCGCGTGACCGGCAAGGCTCGTGATGATTTGCAGGCCGTGATGGCGCTGGTGCGCAACGGGGATTTGGGACAGCCGTTCCAGTTCAAGAATTTCCGCGACTAATCATCGTCGTTCTTTGAGCCGCAACCAGGGATCCGATTCACTTATTAGTGCTGTAATTCAAATTACTGGGTTATCTCAGTTATAAGGGACGCTTATCGCGTCCCTTTTTCATGTGTGCTATTTCTTTTGTTGCAGCCGCTTCACCAGCTCGAAGTCTTTAAAGTAAATCGGTTTATCGTGCTGCATGGAGAGATTGCCGGCGATACCGGTCAGGATCGACATGGCGCCTGCGCGGTGATCGGCAGCGCGTTTTAACGGATCCTCTTTACGTTCGCCAAAAAGATCCTCAAGCATGGCGTTATCTCCGCCACCGTGACCGCCTTCACCCAGTGAGAATTCGGCTTCCCACGCTTTGGCAAACAGCGGATACACCACTATTTTTGCCTCTTCCAGACTGCCTTCGTTTTCACGTTTACCGCCAGCATTCACGTAAGACATCTCGACGATTTTCATTTCAATGCGGCCTTTGGTGCCGTTGAATACTACGTTCAGTCCTTCCCATGGCAGATAGGCGTTGAGTGAATATGTCATCTGCACTTTGTTCTGGTATTTAACCAGCACCGACAGCGTATCTTCAATGTTGATGCCGTCGCTGAAAACGCTCTGATCGCGGAAATAGTTATCCTCGTGCTCGGCATCAAGATACAACGCTTTGAGCTGAGCGTTATCAGCCATATGCAGGGCAAAAGGATCGTTATCAGCCTGCGGATAGCCGTGCGCACGCGGGTAAAACTCCGTCACGCCGCGCTTCTCGGCATTCTCTTTACCGTAAAATCGCAGGTCGCCTTGTGCATAAACTTTTTCCGGCGTGCTGTTAAGCCAGAAATTCATCAGATCAAAATGGTGGGTGGATTTGTGCACCAGCAGGCCGCCGGAGTTGCGCTTTTCACGGTGCCAGCGGCGGAAATAGTCAGCGCCGTGTTCGGTATTGAGCAGCCATTCAAAATGCACAGAGAGGACTTCGCCGATGGTGTCCTCCATCAGCAGTTCGCGGATTTTGCTGTGGTGCGGCGCGTAACGGTAGTTGAAAGCCACGCGAACCTGATAGCCAGTGGCATCGACCGCATCGAGAATACGCAGCGCACGGTTTTCATCAATGGTCATCGGCTTTTCAGTGATCACATCACAACCGGCATGCAGGGCGCGGACAATATAATCGTCATGCGTGCGATCCATGCTGGTGACAATCACGATGTCGGGTTTAGTCTCGCTGAGCATGTCGCCGAAATCGCAGGCTTTCCAGGTGGGCACCGGCGCGATGTCACGCTTCGCCAGCTGCTGATTCGCATAATCCATGCGTGTCTGATTGGTGTCGCAGAAAGCCACAAACTTTGCGTTGTGGCGGTATTTGCCGGTGATCGCGTCAATGTACAAACCAGAGCGCCCGCCGGTGCCCACTAAAGCATACGTTTTCATGAGATCCCCAAAGGCTGAAAAGCCGTCATGGCTGACAGAATTTTTGTTAAGGAATTCCTGAGGATAATGATTGCGGAAGATTTTTAAGTGAGGTGTATCACAGCGGGAAACATCGAAATGAAATGGCGTGCCATTTTTAGAGGCACGCCGGAATTAACAGTAAAAATGTGCAAAAATCAGGCAGCGCTGACCAGCTGTTCCAGCGCCTTGCGGTTGGTCTGTTTTGTGTCGACTTTCACGTAAGCGCTGAATTCTTCCGGCACGACCACGGCTTCAGCCACACCTGGCTGGGCCATAATACGCGCCTGCAGGGCAGAATCTTTCACCGCCAGTTCAGACAGCGTGATGCGCAGGCTGCTGACGTACGGCGGTTCGGTCATGGTCGAGCTGACCACCAGCCAGACCACGGCAATCGCCGCACACACCAGGAAGACAGCGCCGGCACTGGCGTTACCGTAGACATAGCCGCCTAAGCTGCCGCCAATCGCCACGCCGATAAACTGACTGGTGGAATAAAGCCCCATCGCGGTGCCTTTATATCCGGCCGGAGATTCTTTACTGATAAGCGACGGCAGAATGGCCTCCATCACGTTAAAAGCAAGGAAGAACAGCTGGATACCCGCGATGACTGCCCACAAATGCAGCCCGGCAGACCACAGCACGATTTCAGCCAGCAGTAAAACCGCCACGCAGCCCATGAAGACCTGCTTCATATGACGTTTTTTCTCGGCGTAGATAATAACCGGGATTACCGCGACGAAGGACGTCAGCATGGTGACCAGATAGACGCGCCAGTGCTCGCTTGGAGGGAAGCCTGCGTGTTCCATCACCTGCGGTAATACCACGAAGCTCGACATCAACAGGATATGCAGGCACAAAATGCCGAAATTCAGCTTTAGGAGTTTCGGGTTGCTCAGCACTTTGCCGAAGCTGCCTTTCACCATGCTCGATTCGCGATTAAGAATATGGGTGGCAGGGGAGGGGACAACGGCGACGGTAATGATGATGCCGATGATAGTCAGTACGGCAATCGCCCAGAACAGCGCATGTAAACCCCAGGCGTGCGTGATGATTGGGCCGAGCACCATCGCAATCGCAAAGGTCACGCCGAAGCTGATGCCGATAAAGGCCATCGCTTTGGTGCGGTTCTGTTCACGGGTGAGATCCGACAGTAGCGCCATGACCGCGGCGGCAATTGCCCCGGAGCCTTGCAGAGCACGACCAATGATCACGCCCCAGATAGATTCGGTGGATGCAGCAACGATGCTGCCGATACAGAAAATGATCAAACCAAAGACGATCAGCGGTTTGCGGCCAACGCGGTCAGACATCAATCCAAACGGGATTTGGAACACAGCCTGTGCAAGGCCATAAATACCGATTGCGATGCCGATCAGCGTTTCGCTGGCACCGGATAACGCCATACCGTAGGTGGTCAGGACGGGAAGAACCATGAACATGCCGAGCATGCGTAAAGAAAATACTGTCCCTAGTCCCCATGTTGCCCGACTTTCCTGCGGGGTCATCTGGTTATCGTTCACATTACTACCTCAAAATAACAATCGTGCATTGTAGTGCTTTTGGCGAGTTGGGGTAAAACGATGGATCTTTAGCAGATATTACGGGTTTTGCTTTCCGGCAGAACAAAAGAAAAGGCCAGTATCGCTACTGGCCTTTCAGTGTGCTGATTATCGGAATGAACGACAGCGCGTCAGGCTAACAGCTCGGGTTACCAAACGTAGGTTAGCAGCGATGTGGGTGCGGAATTAAAGTCCACAGACATCATAAAGCTCAGCGACATAATGGTCACGATGGAGAAGCCAAACAGCTTTCTCGCCCAGACCACGTCGTTCTCAGCTTTGTAACCTTTCAGTGCCATGCCCAGCCACCAGACACTCACCGCACCTGCGACAATCAGGTATTTATAACCTGCATAGCCGCTCAGGGTAAGCATCAGTGTCGCAATCATAAACGCCAGAATGTAGACGGTAATATGATGCTTGGCGACGGAAATGCCTTTCACTACGGGCAGAACCGGGATGCCTGCAGCCTGATAATCTTTAAAGCGGAAGATGGCAATCGCGTACGAGTGCGGCATCTGCCACAGGCTGAAAATCAGAAGCAGGATCAGCGCACCGGTATCAAACTGGCCGGAAACGGCACAGTAACCAATCACCGGTGGCGCCGCGCCCGATAAGCTGCCGATCAGCGTGCCGTAGACCGAGTTGCGTTTCATGTACAGGCTGTAAACGCCGACATAAATCACAAAGCCCATCACCGCCAGCCACATGGCCAGCGGATTGGCGCCGATATACAACAACGCAAAGCCCACAATACCCAGAATAGTGGCGTAAACCAGGGTTGTTTTCGGCGGAATAAGTCCTTTTACCAGGGCCCTGTTCTTCGTTCTTTCCATGATCCGGTCGATGTCGCGGTCGATGAAGTTGTTAAACACACAACCCGATGCGACGACCAGCGAAACGCCCACCAAAGTGGCGAGAAAGAGTGGGAAGTCGATGTTGCCTTTGGCAGCAAGGAGGAATCCCCCGATGACAGAAATTAAGTTGCCGAAAATAATTCCTGGTTTCGTTACTTGCAGGTATTGCTTAATCATCACGTGCAGCTCGGCTCTTTAACTGACCATCATATTGAGGTTGAGGTTATACATAATCCACAATGAGCCCACAACGACGATAAAGATAATCACAGCGGTGAACAGAAATGCCACCAGATTCCAGCGAGCTTCCGACGCAGTACTTAAGTGCAGGAAGAACACCAGATGGACAACGATCTGGATGACCGCGGATGCAACCACGGTACCAATGATCAGTGAATGCGAAGCAGTATCGCTCATGACCATGGCGAACGGGATAACCGTCAGGATCACTGACAGGATGAAGCCAATCAGGTATGACTTCACGCTGCCGTGGCTTGCGCCGCCGTGGGAAGTGGCAGAATGACTCATGCTAATACCCCCATCAGGTAAACAACGGTGAATACACAGATCCAGACAACGTCCAGGAAGTGCCAGAACAGACTCAGGCACATCAGACGGGTTTGGTTAACGGCGTTCAGACCACGGCGGCTTACCTGTACCATCATGATGATGATCCAGATCAGACCGCAGGTTACGTGGATCCCGTGGGTGGCTACCAGCGCAAAGAACGCTGACAGGAAACCACTGCGATCCGGACCGAAACCTTCTTTGATCAGGTGATGGAATTCGTACACTTCCATGCAGATGAAGCCCAGACCGAACAGGAAGGTCAGGAACAACCAGCCGTTGACTGCTTTCACACTGCCCTTGCTCATACCGAGCATCGCCATGCCGTACGTAATACTACTGAACAGCAGGAAGAAGGTTTCTACCAGAACGAACGGCAGTTCAAAAATGTCTTTACCAGTCGGGCCACCCGCGGTCCCGTGCACCAGCACCGCGTAAGTTGCGAACAAGCTCGCAAACAGTACGCAGTCACTCATCAGGTAGATCCAGAAGCCGAAGACTTTGGTCTCACCCGCGTCGTGGTGCCCATGCTCTGCATGGGCTGCGTCGTGGTTAGTCAGGGTATCAGTTGCCATGTTTCACACCTGCTTTACGGATTTGTTCATGATGAAGATTTTCAATACGTTCGACTTCTTCAGCTGATACGTAGTAATCAACATCTTCGTCGAAGCTTTTCACAATCCAGGTCACTACCAGTGCGAGGAAGCTTACTGCTGCCAGCCACCAGATATCCCAGATTAATGCGAAACCACAAACCAGACTCAACATAGCGATGATGAAGCCTGCGCCGCTGTTACGTGGCATATGAATTTTTTCATATTTTGCAGGTTGCTTGTAAGCGGTGCCTTTCTCTTTCATGTCCCAGAACTCATCGCGGTCGTGAATTTGCGGCACGATAGCGAAGTTATAGAACGGAGGAGGAGAAGAAGTTGACCACTCCAGAGTACGTGCATCCCACGGGTCACCGGTCAGATCGCGGTTCTGGTCGCGGTCGCGGACAGACACGAAGATCATGATCAGCTGGCAGAGGATACCGATAGCAATCAGTGCTGCACCACACGCGGCGATAACCAGCAGCGGATGGAACTCAGGATCGATATTCTGGCTGACACGACGGGTCATACCCATGAAGCCCAGTACGTACAGTGGCATGAATGCAACGAAGAAGCCGATGATCCAGAACCAGAATGAACGCACACCCCATTTCTCATTCAGCGTAAAGCCGAAGGATTTAGGGAACCAGTAAGTAAGACCTGCGAAGCAACCGAAGACCACACCACCGATGATAACGTTGTGGAAGTGAGCAATCAGGAACAGGCTGTTGTGCAACACGAAGTCAGCACCCGGAACCGCCAACAGAACGCCGGTCATACCACCCACAGAGAAGGTGACAATGAAGCCAACGGTCCACAGCATCGCTGCGTTCAGCGTGATACGGCCCTGGTACATGGTGAACAGCCAGTTGAAGATTTTTACCCCGGTCGGGATAGAAATGATCATCGTCATGATGCCGAAGAAGGCATTGACGTTAGCGCCTGAACCCATGGTGAAGAAGTGGTGCAGCCAAACGACGAACGACAACACGGTGATGGCGATGGTTGCCCATACCAGCGAGGTGTAACCGAACAGACGTTTCTTAGAGAAGGTTGCGGTAACTTCTGAGAACACACCAAAGACTGGCAGAACCAAAATGTACACTTCCGGATGGCCCCAGGCCCAAATCAGGTTGATGTACATCATCATGTTGCCGCCCATATCATTCGTGAAGAAATGGGTGCCCAGATAACGGTCTAAAGTCAGCAGTGCAACAGTCACGGTCAGAATCGGGAAGGACACGATAATCAACACGTTGGTGCACAGTGCGGCCCAGGTAAATACCGGCATTTTCATCAGCGGCATGCCTGGTGCGCGCATCTTGAGGATGGTCGCGAAGAAGTTAACACCGGTCAGCAAGGTACCAATACCGGATATCTGTAGACTCCATATCCAATAATCGACCCCCACCCCCGGACTGTATTCCTTACCGGACAACGGCGGATAGGCCAACCAACCGGTCTGTGCGAACTCACCGACACCCAGAGAGATGTTGATAAGAATCACAGCGGCAGCGGTGAACCAGAAGCTGACGTTGTTCAGGAACGGGAACGCAACGTCGCGTGCACCGATCTGCAAAGGAACCACCACGTTCATCAAACCGATAACGAAAGGCATCGCCATGAAGAAGATCATGATTACGCCATGCGCGGTAAAGATTTGGTCGTAGTGATGAGGCGGCAGGAAGCCAGGTTCACCCGCAGAGGCGAGCACCTGCTGGCTACGCATCATGATGGCATCGGCAAAGCCACGCAACAGCATGACGAAAGCCAGAATGATGTACATGATACCTAATTTTTTGTGGTCGACGGAGGTCAGCCACTCGGTCCACAGATACTTCCACTTGCCGAAATAGGTGATACCGGCAACAACTGCCAGACCGCCCAGGATTATTGCGGCAACGGTGACCATGATAATCGGTTCATGATACGGAACCGAATCAAGCGTTAATTTTCCGAACATCGTTTATTCCTCGGCTCCGGCTGCGTGAGACTGTCCACCCATATCCATGCCTTTCATGTCAGTGCCGGCAGGCATTGGCATGGTATGACCTTCTGGCGCTGCCTTCATGTCATGCATGGAGTATTTGCCAATGATTTCTTTGAACAGGCCTGGTTTTGCGACAGAGAAATATTCGACCGGGTTGTCGATGCTCTGTGCAGCCAGCTTGTTGAAGTCATCAGTGGTTGCCAGTTGGTTCGGTGCGCTTTTCACTTTCGCTACCCAGGTGTCGAAATCGCCACGGGTTGGGGTCGCAATTGTGTTGAACTTCATGCCAGAGAAACCACGGCCACTGAAGTTTGACGAGATGCCTTTATAGGTGCCAGCTTCATTTGCAATCAAATGCAACTGAGTCTGCATACCCGCCATCGCGTAAATCTGTCCGCCTAACTGAGGAATAAAGAACGAGTTCATCACAGAGTCTGAAGTGACTTTGAACTGAACAGGCACGTCTTTCGGGATAACCAGTTCGTTAACAGTTGCGATGCCCTGTTCCGGATAAATGAACAACCATTTCCAGTCCAGAGACACGACTTCAACCGTCATCGGTTTTTGGTCAGATACGATTGGCTTGAACGGATCAAGCGCATGGGTGGTCTTCCAGGTAATCGTTGCCAGAATGGCAATGATAATAATTGGAACAGTCCAGACGACGGCTTCAATTTTGTTGGAGTGGGACCAGTTAGGACTGTAGGTTGCTTTTGTGTTGGAAGCACGATACTTCCACGCAAAGGCAAACGCCATGATAATAACTGGAATAACAACGATCAGCATTAAACCGATCGCCGTTAAAATCAGCGTTCTCTGTTCAAGTCCAATTGCTCCCTTGGGATCCATCAATGCCGTATTGCAACCGCTTAACATTAACGCGGAAGCAAATAAGGACAACATCCCAATACTTTTATTGTATTTCTTAAGTCTCATCTAACGACCTCAATAACTAGGGCTCTATTGTCGCTTCAGGTGTGCGGGCATTTTACGGGAAGGTTGCAGGACTGTAAACACGCTTAAACAAGTGTCAAAGCGCTGTTGACACTTTATGTTAACGCAGTCACACATGTCACGGATCGTGACAATTCACAGTGGGCAACAATATGTTGCGTATAGATTTTTTTCTATAGTGATGAAAAACAAGGGGTGTCGGAATTTGTAAATATTATTCTCACCGATTATCCGGCCGGAAGGTTTAATTAATGTTAAATTAATGTAGATTTCAGGTGAAATAAAAAGCATCAAATGAGCGCCTGAAAAATAAAAACAGAAAATATTATTTTTTTCGACGGCAAATTGTTGAGCAATATTTATAGATGAATTGTTAAATCGAATCCGCCATTCATTTTCAAAACGAATGGCGGAAAATCAGGCGCGTGCGCTGCGGCGCAGTGACAGGAAATCCAGCAGGCTGCCAAGGAAAATTCCCGCCAGACAGATGAATGCTCCGGTTTCGAGCAGCGTCACTGCCAGCGATTGCCATGACGCCCAGCCCAGACTGTTTATAATCAGCGTAATCAGCCAAAGAGCGAGCAATACGCTACCGGCTACCATGCAGCGCAACGCCCAGCGATACGGCGTGGCGAAGTGGATCCGGGGCAGGAAACTGTCGGTTTTTTGCGTGTACTCCAGTGTGTCGCGACAGACCGCCAGCAACAACAGACCAGGAACGGCGGCCACGATAGAGAACAAATAAAACCACGGCCACCCGTAGGCTTCGACAAACCAGCCCGCAATCGGCCCGACGTAAACGCGGCCCACGGCGGAAAGGGCAGACAGCAGCGCGAACTGTGTGGCGGAGAATGATCGGTTGCAGAGCGTCATCAGCAGGGCAACAAACGCTGCCGTGCCCATACCGCCGCACAGGTTTTCAAAGAAGATCGCCGCGCCCATGGAATACAGATGTTTGTCAGTCACCGCAAGGACCCAGTAACCGGCGTTGGAGACGGCCTGCAAAATCCCAAACAGCATCAGCGCGCGGAACAGACTCAGGCGTTGCATCAACATCCCGCCGAACAGCGCTCCGACGATCGTCGCCAGCAGTCCTAATGATTTGTTCACCAGACCGACTTCTCCGGCGTCAAAACCAACCCCACGAATTAAAAAAGTGGTGCTCAGGCTACCGGCAAAGGCATCGCCCATTTTGTACATCACGATCAGCAGTAAAATCAGCCACGCGTTGTTGCGGCCAAAGAAGTCTTTCAAGGGAGCGACCACCGCCATTTCGATGGTGCGCGGCGCGGGTTGTGAATTTTCCGGCTCCGGCGCCATCAGCGTCGCGAGCACGCCGCACAGCATCAGGGCAGCCATCAGCCAGTACATGTGCTGCCAGCCGAGATAGCGGTCAGCCAGCCAGAGTGCCAGCCCGCCGGAAACCAGCATCGCCAGCCGGTAACCCAGCACCGAAACCGCTGCGCCGTTGCCGCGCTCTTCGGCGGGGAGTAAATCCGTTTTATAGGCATCGAAGACAATATCCTGCGACGCCGAAGCAAAGGCTATCAGCACCGCCAGCGCCGCCAGCCAGAACAGGTCCTTTGAAGGATCCATAAAGCCCATGCCGAAAATCGCCACGACCAGCAGCAGTTGCGTCAGCACCAGCCAGCCGCGCCTGCGCCCGAGAAAAGAGGGCGTGTAGCGGTCCATCATCGGCGACCACAGGAACTTAAAGACGTAAGCCTGACCGACCAGCGAGAAGATACCGATGGTTTTCAGATCGACATTCTCGACCGTCATCCACGCCTGTAACGTGCCAGAGGTCAGCGCCAGCGGTAACCCGGACGCAAAACCCAGCAGCAGTAAAATGACCGTATTACGCTGTGTGAAAATCTTAAAGTACTGACTGATCATGAAAAGTATGTTCCTGCGGACAGGTGAAAGAGTGGCGCATGGGCATAATAAAGGAAGGGATGCTTCGCGGGGAATAAATTCACTGGCTTTCATTAGCATTCTGCCCGGACAGGCCGGGCAGAAAGTATCAGGCTGACAACAACGGAATCTTAACGCGCGTTAGCTTTAATGAAGTCGCTGATGCTGGTGTCAGACGCCATGTCGCTGATGACATCGCCCAGCGTGGTGTTCACCGCGGTGGTGATTTTAGCGTTGGTCGCAGACAGCGCGCCCTGAACGTTATAGGTCGAGCGGTAATTTTTCACCTGCTTGCTGCCATTTTTCGCGGTAGCAATGATGGAGATGTCTGCTTTGGTGGTGATGTTGTAACGCAGATTACCTTCCTGTACGTCCGCATACAGGTTATTCACGACGATTTGCAGATCGACGACACCGTCAGCTCCGACCATGTAACCACGTGCAGTCATTTGTTTTTCGAGAGATTCCTGCAACAGGAAACGCAGGTCGCGTGACGGGGTCAGAGAAATCAGCTGGCCATCGCGGTTAACTTTCGCCAGCGCCTGATCCTGACGTTGGTCAGCGCCGTTAACGCTGATAGTGATGCCCTGAAGCGTTGGGTCTTGTGATGGCAGAACGATTTTTGGCGAAACGTCCAGCGTGTTGGTGCTGGTGGCGCAACCGGCCAGCATCAACATCGCCAGCACAGGGAAAATAATTTTCTTTAACATGTGTGTTTTCTCAATATTTATAAGGGAATAGTGCTCATATTTATCTCGCCATCATAACATTGCCATTTGCGGGTGGAAGTCCCAACAATCTGGAAAAGTGATTTTTTAGCGTTTTATTTCATCAGGTCTGCTGATTACGGTCTTCATCCGTGGCTAAGCCGCCATTTCTTTGACAGACTGAGCGCCGATTTTATCAATCAAATCTATAAATTTTTTAACGTGATTAACGTGGATGTCGGAAAACAGCCTATTCTTAAAGGGTAGAACGTGAAGATAAAGGAATGTAAGACAAAGGGAACCCGACGTGCGCAGTTCTCTGCTGATACGGTGTAAGGAGATAGCGATGATTCGTGAGCAAATAGAAGCAAAGTTAGTCGAGGCGTTTGAACCCGCGTTTCTGGAAGTGACTGACGAAAGCTATCGTCATAATGTACCGGCAGGCTCAGAAAGCCATTTCAAAGTGGTCATGGTATCCGATAAGTTCCTTGGTGAACGTTTTCTGGCGCGCCATCGTGCTATATACGGGCATCTGGCTGAAGAACTCGCAGGCAGCGTACATGCACTGGCATTGCACACCTACACCCAAAAAGAATGGGAAGGGTTGCAGGACACGGTTCCGGCATCACCCCCGTGTCGCGGTGCCGGAACAATGGCCTGATCGTCGAGATCTGATTCACAAAAGGCATAAATATCGCCGTTTGACGCAGTATCACTGGAACTTTGCTTGTCAGATGCGGTATTAGTAGATGCGAATTTCATGAAACGGCCCGCGGGCCGTTTTTGTTTTTCCCAAGACAGGCAGACGACAAGGGCAATTTTCGCCTCTGCATCGACCGCATTTTTCGAAGGATCGAGTCCCCGTGTGAGTTTCCCTCCCGCGCTTGTAGATACCGTCCTCGACTCAATGCGTCTGCGTCGCTATAATGTCGCGTCTAATTTTTCCGGAATGGTTTCGGACGCTCTCGAATACAGGGCTACGTTCTGATACAGAACTGTCCCGGTTCTTAGAAGTCGTTTTCAAGGTAAGTTTGCGCTTTTGGTGCTTCTCATCTTGTGAACGACTTCTGGAGTTGACCGAGCACTGTGATTTTTTTTTGAGGTAACAAGATGCAAGTTTCTGTTGAAACCACTCAAGGCCTTGGGCGCCGCTTAACGATTACTGTTCCTGCTGAAAGCATTGAAAAAGCAGTGAAAAGTGAACTGGTCAACGTCTCTAAAAAAGTACGTATTGACGGCTTCCGTAAAGGCAAAGTACCAAGCCACATCATCGAACAGCGTTACGGCGCGTCAGTACGTCAGGACGTGCTGGGTGATCTGATGCAACGCAACTTTGTTGATGCGATCATCAAAGAAAAAATCAATCCAGCTGGCGCACCTAACTATATCCCGGGTGAGTACAAGCAGGGTGAAGAGTTCACTTTCACCGTAGAATTTGAAGTTTACCCGGAAGTTGAGCTGAAAGATCTGGAAAACATCGAAGTTGAAAAACCTGTTGTTGAAGTTAACGACGCTGATGTTGATACCATGCTGGAAACTCTGCGCAAGCAACAAGCTGACTGGAAAGAAACTGATGCAGCTGTCACCGCAGAAGACCGCGTGACCGTTGATTTCTCCGGTTCTATCGACGGTGAAGATTTCGAAGGCGGCAAAGCCTCTGATTTCGTACTGGCTATGGGCCAGGGCCGCATGATCCCAGGCTTCGAAGAAGGTCTGGTCGGTCACAAAGCCGGTGAAGAATTCACTATCGACGTAAACTTCCCAGAAGATTACCACGCTGAAAATCTGAAAGGTAAAGCGGCTAAGTTCGTTATTACCCTGAAGAAAGTGGAAGAGCGTGAGCTGCCAGAACTGACGCCAGAATTCATCAAACGTTTCGGCGTAGCTGATGGTTCTGTTGAAGGTCTGCGTGCAGAAGTGCGTAAAAACATGGAGCGCGAGCTGAAAGGTGCTGTTCGTAACCGCATCAAAACTCAGGCTATCGACGGTCTGGTCAGCGCTAACGAAATCGACGTGCCAGCTGCACTGATCGACGGCGAAGTTGACGTTCTGCGTCGCCAGGCTGCACAGCGTTTTGGTGGCAACGAAAAACAAGCGCTGGAACTGCCACGCGAGTTGTTCGAAGAGCAAGCTAAACGCCGCGTTGTTGTCGGTCTGCTGCTGGGCGAAGTCATCAGCCAGCACGAACTGAAAGCTGACGAAGATCGCGTTAAAGCGCTGATCGAAGAAATGGCTTCTGCGTACGAAGATCCACAGGAAGTTGTTGAGTTCTACAGCAAAAACAAAGAGCTGATGAACAACATGCGTAACGTCGCGCTGGAAGAACAAGCGGTCGAAACTCTGTTGTCTAAAGCGAAAGTGACTGAAAAAGCCACTACCTTTACTGAGCTGATGAACCAGACTCAACCTGCATAATTTTATTGCACGTTGCTGAATCTGTCCGCAGATTCACGTTTAAAAGCCCGCAGTTTTCACTGCGGGCTTTTTATTTGCCGAAAATCAGGTATTTTTGTTTTGGCTGTTGTTTTTGCACTATATTTATCTCTATAAGGCACAGCGCACGTAGAACCGCTCCGTTGTCTCCCGCAAAATGGCCTTTCAGCGGCCCGGATTGGGGGATAGAGAAAAGAATTATGACGGCAGGCTTGAAAAAGGGGCCTAAATCCCCCAATTGATAAACACGAACTCAGATAAATTTGTAGTCAGAATCTGACTGATAACGACCGTCAGGCGTGTAAAAGGCGACTTGGCCGCTTGAGCATAGTCATGTGTGTCTATCTCAAGTAGAATCGGTTTTAAATAGCGCCAAACAGAATCTATTAGGAGACGGTTATGTCATACAGTGGTGAAAGAGAGCAATTTGCACCAAACATGGCGTTGGTACCCATGGTGGTTGAGCAAACTTCACGGGGCGAGCGTTCATACGACATCTTCTCCCGTCTGCTTAAGGAACGCATCATCTTCCTGACTGGTCAGGTCGAAGACCATATGGCTAACCTGATTGTTGCCCAGATGCTGTTCCTGGAAGCAGAAAGCCCGGAAAAAGACATCTATCTGTACATCAACTCACCGGGTGGCGTGATCACTGCCGGGATGTCGATTTATGACACCATGCAGTTCATCAAGCCGGACGTCAGTACGATTTGTATGGGTCAGGCATGTTCAATGGGCGCGTTCCTGTTGACCGCAGGTGCAGAAGGTAAGCGTTTCTGCCTGCCAAACTCGCGCGTGATGATCCACCAGCCACTGGGCGGTTTCCAGGGGCAGGCGACGGACATTGAGATCCATGCGAAAGAAATCCTGAAAGTGAAATCTCGTATGAATGAGCTGATGGCGAAACACACGGGCAAAACGCTTGAAGAAATCGAGCGCGATACAGAGCGTGACCGTTTCCTGTCTGCTGATGAGGCTGTACAGTACGGTTTAGTGGATTCTGTATTTACCCATCGCGCCTGACGGCTCAATCGTGCAGGGCTGATGGTCTATAGTTATACTCATACCGTGGTTACGTGGGCGGAAACTTTCCGAAAAGGAAAAAGAGTGTGGCATTAACGACACTTTTCCACCCGATGTGAGTCATAACATGAATGAACAGACATCAGCCCTCATGCGGCTGTTGTGTAACATGGTCGTGTCGTCGCGTTATAGTAACGCTGCGGGACTGATACTAAAGAAGAGGTTTACTGATGACAGATAAGCGCAAAGACGGTTCAGGAAAGCTGCTGTACTGCTCTTTTTGCGGCAAAAGCCAGCATGAAGTGCGTAAGCTGATTGCCGGGCCGTCAGTGTA
>Ga0209903_1000022_pt1 | contig 72272 bp, 61 predicted proteins | sample OrgsoiDNA2013051_FD_185801 | JGI IMG/M metagenome (GOLD analysis project Ga0209903, IMG submission 185801) | Permafrost soil microbial communities from the Arctic, to analyse light accelerated degradation of dissolved organic matter (DOM) -... | ecosystem: Environmental > Terrestrial > Soil >...
GAACGGAAGTGGCTGAAACACGTGCCCTGCCAGCGGCGAAGCTGTCGGTGTTTCATGAAAAAGCGCGGAGTCCAGAGGCCCGCGCGACTGCGGGTCTCTGGTCGGTGTGGGCCGACGCCCACGACTTTGAATTTGAATTTGAATTTGAATTTAAATTTAAATTTAAAAGATTTGAGGGGCTAAAAGGGGCCGCAGCCCCTTTATCAACACTGCTATTGTGCTGGCGCCGCACCCGGCGCATTACTCACTGCATCAGCCGGAACCACCGCAGGCACCATGATTTGATCATAAGCTTCCTGCAGGGCTTTGGCGCTCATCTCAGGTTCGCCTTTCGGCTGGACCAGTAATAAAGCGGGATCGCGGGAAAGCTGCTGTTTCAGCTCCTGATTCAACACCGGCAAGGTCAGCGTAGACAGGAACTCCTGACGCAGCTTCTGATATTGCTCCGGGGCGATATCCACGACGCCGTTTTGCTGTGAACGCAGTCGCTGGCTCATCAGCACGTCAGTATCAGTACGCGCGTAGGTGGCAAACAGTTTGCTGAGTTGATCCTTCTTCTTAGCAATCAGAGTGTCAAATTCTGCCTGCGACAGGCCGTTATTACGCACTTTGACCAACTCCTGCGCCAGGTTCTTCAGCGAGTCGAGCATCCTCTCCTGCGATGCATCCATACGGATGGCACACTGCGCACGCTGATACTGCACACGACAGTCAAAACTCAGATTAGATACCGGCTTCTCACCCGTTTTGGCTTCTTTGCCTTCCGCTGTCGTTTTTAAAGACTGCTGTAAATGCCAAAACAGCGCTTCACGCGCCAGATCGCTGCGCCAGTAATTGCTCAGCGCCTGCGAATCCTGAATGGGTTGCCACGGCATATCCCACAGCAGAGAGAGTTTGTCCTGCGTCAGCGAGTCGTCCATCAATGTCATGGCTTTTGGCGTTAAACCCGGCAACGTTGGCAGGGTCTGCGGCGTATGACGCGATCCTTTGAGCGCGGAGAACGTCTTGTTGATCTGCTCCATCATGCTACGGTTGTCAACATTCCCCACCACGTACAACGTCATGGCGTCAGGCGTGTACCACTGATGATAAAACTGGCTGAGTGCTTTGATATCAATAGGATGGGCGGGTAACTGGCTTGGGTCATGGCCGAGCAGCGTTGAGCCGGTCAGACGATAGCGCCACCAGGCATCTTTAGTGTCCGTTGGCAGCGCACCGATAGGGTCTTGCGACATACGGGCGGCATTACCCACCGTTTCTTGATTAATCACCATTTTGCCACTGGTGGCGGCAAGCCAGGCCAGTGCTTCTTTTAACAGGTCAGGCCGGCCATTCGGCAGGCTGATGTTATACATGGTGAAATCATACGAGGTGATGGCCGGAGGCAGTGGCCGATCACTGTTGATGCTTTGCTGCCAGAATGACTGTAACTGAGAGCTACTGAAGCCTTCAGCATGGGTCAGAGCAATTCGGGGCAGAAAATGTGCGAAACCGGATTGCTGACTTGATTCAGCCAGAGAGCCAGTACCGACGATAAGACGTAATTCGATGCGATCGCTTGGACGTTGCGGCGTAGCCAGCATTTGCCAGGTAAAACCATTGTCTAATTTACCCTGCTGCCAGGCCGGATCAGGCTGTAATGCTTCAGCCTGTGCGTTGCCTGCGGCTGCTGCCAGCAGCAATCCACCAACGAGTAAACGAATTTTGGTGCCCTGCATGTGAACCCCTACGTAATGACAATCCAATGTTCTGAGTGCTAGTCCTGCCGGCGTCTTTCGACCCACCCACAGGATATCAATGTGTAAAAACGAAGACGGCAAAGTTTAGCACTCTGTTAGACCGCACGTTTTTACCGATGTCACCGTTCTCACGAAATTTTTGTTGGAAATCACTACCGAAGGGACACCGGGGATAACACATTATGAAGATAATCCAATGGTTACATCAAGCAACCGGTGGATTTATAGGAAAATTAGGCATGAAAAAGGCAGGATTCGGAAATTCCGACCTGCCTTTTAACTCTTTTTAATCAATTTTTTAGAAGGACCTAATCTGTCAGGCTGATTTCTCAGCCACTGCCAGACCTTTCCGACCCGCTAAAGTGGCTTTCAACTGACCTTCGTCCAGTTGATTGCACCATTTTGCCACCACCACCGTCGCCACACCGTTACCCACCAGATTGGTTAAGGCACGGGCCTCGGACATGAAACGGTCAATCCCCAGAATCAGCGCCAGGCCGGCAACCGGAAGGTGGCCGACGGCAGAAAGGGTCGCCGCGAGGACGATGAAACCGCTGCCGGTCACGCCTGCGGCCCCTTTTGAGGAGAGTAACAGCACCACCAGCAAGGTGATCTGATGCCAGATATCCATGTGGGTATTGGTCGCCTGCGCAATAAATACCGCCGCCATCGTGAGGTAAATCGAGGTGCCATCGAGGTTGAAAGAGTAACCGGTTGGAATAACCAGCCCCACCACCGATTTTTTACAACCCAGACGCTCCATTTTGTCGAGCATACGCGGCAAGACGGATTCAGATGAAGAGGTACCCAGAACAATCAGCAGCTCTTCTTTTATATAGGCAATAAATTTGAAGATACTGAAACCGGTGAAGCGCGCGATAAGCCCCAGCACCACCACCACGAACAGCACGCAGGTCAGGTAGAAGCACAGGATAAGCTGACCCAGTTGCACCAGCGAACCCACGCCATATTTACCGATAGTAAACGCCATCGCACCGAAAGCACCCAGCGGGGCAAGGCGCATGATCATATTGATGATGCCGAAAATCACTTTCGCGAAGCTCTCGATGAAGTTGAAAACCAGCTGGCCTTTATCCCCAAGGCGATGAAGCGCAAAACCGAACAGAACCGCAAACATCAGCACTTGCAGGATGTTACCGCTGGCAAAGGCCCCGATCACGCTGCCGGGAATAATATCCAGCAGGAAAGGAACAATGCCCTGGCTTTGCGCCTGCTCGGCATACATCGCCACGGCTTTGGCATCCAGCGCGGCCGGATCGACATTCATCCCTGCGCCCGGTTGCACCACGTTGACGATAACCAGACCGATAATCAGCGCGATAGTACTGACGATTTCGAAATAGAGCAGAGCAATCGCGCCGGTACGACCCACGGCCTTCATGCTTTCCATACCGGCGATACCGGTAACGACGGTACAGAAGATCACAGGAGCGATGATCATCTTGATTAATTTAACAAAACCATCACCAAGAGGCTTCATTTGCGCACCCAGATCAGGGTAAAAGTGCCCCAATAAAACGCCCAACGTGATCGCCGTCAGCACCTGAAAATAAAGGCTTTTGAAGATATTCGTTTTCATTTATTGCCATCCTGTAGTGATACAACAACCCTACCTTCACTGTGGGTAATGCCCATAAGTGATAGGCGGGAAAATAACACCGACATAACAAGATGGAAATAATTTGTTTCGTTTTGCAATCCCTGTTGTTTTAAAACTAGAACTGAAAGCTTTCAGCAGAAAAGTAACAAGATGCGGGATACATCAAAACAGCAGTAACGAAAGGGGAAATCCGTGGCGCCTGGCCCCGCCAGGCAGTGAAATACGGGGTGGGCGTCGGAAGGAGAGTGACCTTAGGGTCACAGCATCAAGGCTGCACAGCCTTCTCTTCACAAAATGTGCGCTCAAACTCTGCCTGGGACAACGGCGGGGAGAAGAAATAGCCCTGGCCAAACAGAATGTGATTTTCTAACAGCCAGCTGCGCTGCTCGTCAGTTTCCACCCCTTCAGCAATCAGCTGGATGTTCATGGCCTTACCTATAGAGGCCACAATGTTCACCATCACATCGTCATCCGGCAGGACGCTGACGAAACTGCGGTCAATTTTGATAACGTCGATCGGCAGGCTGCGCAGTCGATTGAGGTAGTCCAGCCCGGAATAGCCCAACCCAAAGTCATCCAGTTCGATGGACACACCGACGGCACGCAGTTCGCCCAGCAATATGAGCGCACGATCCAGATCGTCAATGCGGGCCGTTTCGGTGATTTCCAGCACCAGCTGGCCGGGATTAATTTTATAACGGCTCAACAGGCTACGCAGTTCTGGCAAGAAATTACGCTGTTGTACCTGAATGCCTGAGAGATTAACCGACAGCGGCAGCGTAATGCCGCGCTGCTGCCAGCCAGCAAGAATGCGGCAACCCAGTTCGAGCACTTTATAACCCAGCATCCCCATCACGCCGATCTCTTCCGCCAGCACGATAAAATCACTTTCCAGACCGTAGCTGCCGTCGGCCATTTTTCGGCGCAACAGCGCTTCCGCCCCCACCACCGCGCCAGTCGACATATTGACCTGCGGCTGAATAAACAGCACAAAGTCGTTCTGCTCCATGGCGTGCAGAATTTCATTCTCCTGCAACAGGCGTTTCTGAATTTTTTCGGTCAGTTCCGGTTCAAAGAACAGGATCTGGTTTTTACCTTGCTGATAGGCAGAAACGCGCGCAGCGCGGGCATTCACCATCAGCTGTAAAGCGGTGACCGCCACCTCGCCATTATAATGCATAATGCCGATGCTGCCGGTCGGATGCAGCGCCAGCGGCGTCTTGTCGCTCTCCTGAGGCGCATTAATGCGCTCCATGATTTGCCGGGCCAGGCGCATCGCCATAAAGGGACGCGCAATGTCGGTCGCCAACAAGGCAAATTCGTTGTAACTCAGACGCGCCAGCAGACACTCCGGCGGTAAGACCTCCATGATCGAACTGACCAGCGGACAACCGACATGGCCGTCATCACGCAGACTTTCGATACCGATCAGCAGCAGGTGGAAATCTTTTTCTTCCGGGATGGCATTAATGCGCAGCTGCAAATGCGCCATAAACTGCGCTTCATTACTCAAGGCGGTTGGCGACAGACTCGCGTGCTGAATTTTGTGTTGTGCTTTCAACCAGTGCTGCTGGTTACGGTTATAACTGCGGACCAACATCCCGAACTCATCATCTTCGTGGCGGGCGGGCAGGCTGAGTTGGTGATGGACGATGTCACTTTCAGACAGCGCTTCCAGTTCACGGGCGATCGCGCGTAACGGTTTGATCATCAGACGGTTGATACACCAACTGACCGAGATCGACAAAATCAGCGCCAGCAACAGGTACGTCGTCAGCATGGTGGAGAGCGCGCTGACGATAAACTGATACATGCGATAGGAGTCAGCCTGTAACTCAAGATAGGCCAAAGGCTTGGGGGCTGTCGGGCTGGCCGCAGCGGAATAGAGCGGGACCGAGATAGTGACCGGCAAATTAAACATGCGGACCACCCACTCAGGAACCGGGCGTCCGGCAGGGAAATGGGTACTTAGCGCGGTGATTTCATTGGGTAAAACCACCTCCGCGCGGCTGAGAATACCGACCGGACGCAGCGTGTTGAGAATATCCTGAGTTTCATTGAGGTCGACCTCCAACACGGCCTGCGACAAGGGCAGCCTGACGGAGTGGGCAATGCTTTCAAGTTGCTGGGCGTAATCGTCCCTCCGCTGCTGCACAAAGTGAAACAGTTGGATGACGATAAAAATACAGATAGTGATCACAGCGACACTTGACACTGCAGCCATCTGTTTAATGGTTAATGAACGCCTGACCCGCAATATATTACTCTCCAACACCGACCAACCTGATTTAAAGCCCACTTATCTTAACAGGCAGCGACGGGTAACCCTATCCTGCCGCAGTATACCTGATAAGAGAGGACTCTGGTCTCGTCCCGAGCGATTTTGTCTATTAAAACAACATCTTTATGACAGGAGATTTCATTCACTGCTATTCCTGACGCTTTTCATACAAATAAAAATAATCCTGCTATTTGCATTTCGCTCTGAAGGTTCGACTTCGCCTCTCATAGTCATTCTGATATTAACAACCCCAAAGCAATAAGTGTGCTACATATCACATTAAAGGCGGTGGAATTAACGCCACTATTGAATATTAGCAGCGAGTTCGGCCAAAAATTCTTTTTTACCAAGCAGTTAACAATGGCCTATAGTTATATGGGCTAATTCCTATTTTTTGTAAATTGTGCTTCTTGCTGCACCTTAGCTGATATATTAGGACTATTCCTAAGCTGGCATTTTTTCTGTACGAATCAATTCTTTGCTGAAATTTAGCTACTGATGATCGTTGGCCGTTTTCACGTCCTGATTATATAATCCCACCGGGCAGGTTATATGAATAAATATGACGACATTAAGCGCTTCCTTGAAAAATCAAAAACAGAAGATATTGATTATAAAGAGATAAGTGAGTCTTCTGTTGGCAATGGCATGACCGGCTCGATGAACAAATGGTCATTAATCAAGCAGGTCTCCGCCAGTGAAGAAGCACCGAGTGCACTGGAGAATGGGCGCACCACCCTGCCAACACCTCAGGCCATTTCCGCCGAAGAATTTGAGCGCACGGTGACGGTTGCCCATGACCTGTTGAACACGCCGGTTTCCACCCCCTCCATCGCTGAATCAGCGCCGATAAATACCTTATCGGCAGAAATCCCGGCAACGGGCAGTAACCTGATGGAAGCGCTACGTGAATCACTGCCACCAGTATCACCACCTCTTGCGGCACCTCAGGCACCCACAGCGCAGCACAGTGCTGCCATTTTACATGCACAATCGGTTACGCCAGACAGTGCAGGAAGCCTGCTCGATTCGGTGAAAAATGCCCTGCCTGTCCAGCCACCGGTACAAGCGCCTCAACCTCAGCAGCGACCGCAGCCTCAGCCAGCGTATAGCGCCCCTGCGGCGCCAGTTAACGCAGCCGCTGCTCCGGCCCGGACACAACCCGTTGTAGCGCCGGTGCCCGTTTCTGCACCGCCACCACCGGGCGCGCAATTTCGCCAAATGTTCAAACAAAAAGCTCCGCTGTCTGCGGGTGCTTACTTACATCGCGATACGCCGCTTCAACCCTTGTTAGAGATGATTGCATCATGCCGTTAGTCTGTGTGTGTTCCCCGAAAGGTGGGGTTGGAAAAACCACGGTCGCCTCCAACCTGGCGTATTCCCTGGCCCGTAGCGGCAGCAAAGTCCTGGTCATCGATTTCGATGTACAGAATGCCTTGCGCCTGCATTTTGGTGTACCCATTTCCGACACCCGCGGCTTTGTGGCCGGATCGGGAAATGAGTCTGACTGGAGCCAGTTTATTCTCAAGGCTGGGTCGAATACGTTCGTCCTGCCCTACGGTGAAGTGAGTGAAGATCAGCGCCTGGAATTTGAACATCAGTTGGCCAGCGACCCGCATTTTTTACAGCGTGGTTTAAATACCGTGCTTAATTACCCCGGTCTGGTGGTGATTGCTGATTTCCCTCCTGGCCCCGGTCCGGCGTTAAAAGCCGTGCAACCTTTGGCTGATTTACACGTGGTGGTGATGCTGGCGGATACCGCATCGCTATCGCTATTACCGCTGATGGAAAAAAATAAGCTCATCGGTTCCCCCCTGAATAATAAAAAGGGTGAGTATTACGTGGTTAACCAAAGTGATAATCGCCGGACTCTGAGTCGTGATGTCACGCAGTTCTTTGAACAACGCCTAAACGAACGGTTATTGGGCACCATCCACAGGGATGAATGTGTGCCAGAGGCGAATGCCTCGCAGCGCTCTATTATTGATTTCAGCCCGGTATCCGCTTCGGCTTTTGATATTGAACTGATCAGCAAAAAAGTCGCGGCCATTTTAGGGATCAAAGTCGGTGATGGAGAATTGCATGCCTCTCCAAAACCAAATAACTATTAATAGCTCCAGCAGACAGCGACCCTAAATGCGATGAATAAATTCCTATTCTCCCTGCTCGTCCTTCTTTTGCTGCCGGTAGCGGCAGTTATTATCATCACGCCCATGGACAGCCAGAAGCAGTATATATTTGGTCTGATTAGCATCGGTTTATTATTCATCTTAGGACGAATAAAAAATCGACGTATCTCTATAGTGCTGGTGATTCTGTCAGTATTAATGTCCACCCGTTATATCTACTATCGGGCAACAGAAACCCTGCATTTTAACTCCACCATAGAAACCATACTGGGAATAGGACTGTTCCTGGCAGATATTTATGTCTGGGTGGTGTTAATGCTGGCTTATTTGCAGACCATGTGGCCTTTAAACCGAACGATTGAACCCTTGCCTGAGGATATGTCGCTGTGGCCGACGGTTGATGTTTATATTCCGAGTTACAACGAAAGTCTTGATGTGGTTCGAGATACCGTTCTGGCCGCGCAGTGCATTGATTATCCGAAAGATAAGATAAAAATTTATCTCCTCGATGACGGAAAACGGAACGAATTCGCCGTATTTGCCGCCGATGTGGGCGTCGGTTATATCACCCGTGATAACAATGCCCACGCGAAAGCCGGCAATTTAAACAATGCCATGAAACTCACCAAAGGTGAGCTGATTTGTATTTTTGACTGTGACCATGTGGCAACCCGGGTATTTTTACAGGCAACAGTGGGCGGCTTCCTTAAAGATGAACGCCTGGCACTGGTACAAACGCCGCACTATTTTTACTCACCCGATCCCTTTGAGCGCAACTTATCGATAGGGCGCAATATCCCGAAAGAAGGATCGCTGTTTTATGGCCCAATCCAGCAGGGGAATGACAACTGGAATGCCACCTTCTTCTGTGGCTCCTGTGCGGTTATTCGCCGCAGCGCGTTAGATGAAATTGGCGGTTTTGCCGTGGAAACCGTCACCGAAGATGCGCATACTGCATTGAAAATGCAGCGTCTTGGCTGGAAATCGTCCTTCCTGGCTATCCCGCTGGCGGCAGGCCTTGCCACTGAACGCCTCGGTTTGCATATCATCCAGCGTACCCGCTGGGCACGCGGCATGACGCAAATTTTACGCATGGATAACCCACTGTTCGGCCGGGGGCTGACCATCCCGCAAAGACTTTGTTACCTCAATGCGATGATCAGTTTCCAGTCAGGTTTACCACGGGTGGTGTTTCTTACCGCCCCGATTGCCTTCCTGCTGTTTAACTTGAATATCATTGCGTCTTCTTCGGCCCTTATTTTCGCCTACGCCTTACCGCATCTGGTGATGTCGGTTTATATGAACTCAAGGCTGAATGGCAAATTCCGCTACTCATTCTGGGGCGAAGTGTATGACACGGTCATGGCCTTCCACTTGATTATCCCAACCCTGGTGACGCTGATTTCCCCGAAAAAAGGGAAGTTTAACGTGACGGATAAAGGCGGGTTGCTGGACAACGGATTCTTCGATTTCCATATCGTTAAACCACATCTGATCGCATTGACGCTGATGCTAATGGGCATTGGCTGGGGTTTAATCCGGGTGATATTCCACGATTATTTTGATGTCGATCCGAGCGTTATTGCCCTGAACGTGGCATGGGGCAGTTTTAGCGTGATCATTCTGCTGGCCGCGATTGCGGTCGCCAAAGAGACCCGTCAGGTACGTAAAACGATCCGCATCGATGTCGCCATTCCGGCCATTATCCATTATGCCAACGGTATCTCCCTGCGCACCGAAACCATTGATATGTCGATGGGCGGCGTGCAACTCGTCACACCAGATGTCCGCTATCTGAATGAAGAGATTGAAGAGGTAGAAATTCAGCTGGCGTCCGGTGCCGAAAGCTTCCCGGTCAGCCAAATCAGCGCTGACAAAGACCGCCTGCGCCTGCAGTTCGAAAATCTCCCGCTGGATAAACGGCGTGAATTGGTCCGGGTTGTGCTGTCACGTGCTGACGCCTGGATTGGTGATGAATATCCGCAAGACAGGCCGCTTCACTCACTGTTCGGTATTGTCCGTTGTGTGTTCGATCTTTTCTTTGGCACCTGGCGCGAACGCCGTGCAAAAAATAAAACCTTGGCCAAAGAATCCGCCAGTAAGAGTGAAGCCGCATGAAACGACCATTAAAAAAATTATTCACTCGCCGTTTAACCACCGGACTGCTGCTTTCACTGGGCGTTCTGCCGCTGGTGCAAACCAGCGCAGAAGAGTCTGCCAGTACACCCGCGATGACTCAAAGTAACGGCCAGAATGCGACAGCAGACAGCGGAATGGGGAATTTGCCTCCGGCTCCCTCCTGGTTGCCAGCGACGCCGCCGGTCCCGGCCGGTAATGTGCCCCAGATCGATACCCGCCAGTCTGAAGTCGTCGCAACCTCAACCGGTGAGGCCGCTCCGCAAGCGGACACCACGCCGGCCAACACATTCCCGGTGGCAGCTTCACAGGACGCCGCGTCGGCGCAGGGATCCCCCCTGGTACAGGCGGTAACCAGTACTGTAACCGTCGCGGACATGGGCCAGCCCAACGGCCTGACGCTGAGCGGCGGCCAGTTGCAGTCAGGGATTATTTTCACCCTGCCCGGCGACCAGGTGATCACCAATGCCAAACTGTCACTGGCACTGAAAATCTCCCCGGCGCTGATTGCCCGGGATACCACGCTGGAGCTGATGCTTAACGGCCAGCCATTGGGCAATCTGCCGCTGAGCCAGAGCAGCAACGGCGGTGACGTCTATGAACTGGATATTCCGGCAGCGATGGTGGTGTCGAGCAACAACCTGAGTTTCCGCGTTCATGACATCAACACCATGACCTGCGAGAAAGATCAGTCGGACAAATATTGGGTCACGGTTCTGCCCACCACCAGCATCGGGCTGGAGGGTCAGCAGCTCAACATTGGCCGTAACCTCGGTCACTTCCCGCGTCCGTTCTTTGACCCGCTGCAAATGCAAGAGTCGAAAGTGACAATGGCGTTCTCATCATCGCTGCAACCGCAGGATGTCAGCGCTGCCGCCATCGTCGCTTCTTATCTCGGTATGCTGTCTGACTACCGTGACATCGACTTCCCGGTGGTACTGAATGATTTGCCGGAGCAGAACGGCATTCTGTTTGGCAAACCGGGGGATAAAATTGGTTCGCTGACGCTGCCTGCCAGCAACGGCCCGTCGATTCAGATCATCGATAACCCGCTGAACCCGGTCTACAAACTGCTGCTGGTATTAGGTAATGATGAAACCAGGCTGCGTCAGGCCTCTTACCGCTTGATCAGCGCCGCGATGCCAAACAACACCGATCATCTGGCCGTCACGCAGCAAAGCATTCCAACGCGTAAACCGTACGATGCTTCGCGCTGGATTGATACTTCCCGTCCTGTGACATTGGGAGAGCTTGCCGCACGCGACCAGAACCCACTGACCGCGACCGGCATCTTCCATAATGAAATCCATGTGCCGTTCCGCGCGGCACCGGATCTCTTTATGTGGGATGGTCACACCATTCCGGTTCGCATTGATTATCGTTTCCCCACCGAAAATTGGATCGACGAGGACAACTCACAGCTCAATGTCTCCATTAACGGCACTTTCCTGCGCAACCTGACGGTCAATAAAGTCGGCCTGCTGGAAAACGTCTGGCGGCGTCTTGGCGGTGATAGCCGTCAGGAAAGTTACACCATCAAACTGCCCCCTTATCTGATCTATGGGGATAACCAGCTGGCATTCTATTTTGATATCAAGCCGAAGAAAAACGCGCCGTGCAGCATCCTGACCAGCGATAACATCAAAAGCCGCATCGACCCGAACTCTTATATCGATCTGAGCAGCAGCTACCACTTTACCCAGTTACCGAACCTCTCGTATTTCGTGGGGGCGTCTTATCCGTTCTCCAAACAGGCAGACTTCTCCGACAGCCTGTTACTGTTGCCGCCGGTGCCGACGGCGGGGGAAATCCAGACCCTGCTGAACATGGCGGCGCGTTCCGGTAATGCGACCGGCGTACCGGTCAGTCATGCGCAGGTGGTGTTTGGGCTGAAAGGCAACGAAGGGGATAACCCGCTGTTTGAACGCGATATTTTAGCCATCACCACGCTCGGGGATTCCGCCTTTAACCAACAGTTGCTGGAATCCTCGCCGTTCGCCATCAACAACAATTCGCTCAGCGTGAAGACGCCGACACAGCTGCAACGTGCGCTCGACGCCCTGACCGGTGACTGGTATCGCCAGCCGCTGGATGCCGACCGTTACCTGTCGTCAACGGGTGCCTGGCGCGGGTTTATCAGCTACCGCTCGCGCTGGTCGCCTGACCATGCAGTGATCGTGGCGACCGGCACCGATGACCAGCAGTTGCTGAAGATCCACGGTGACCTGAAGTCCTCCAAAATCAACGCCGGTGTTCGTGGTGATCTGGCCATCATTACGGATGAAAACGGTATCCGCAGCTTTGCCGTCGGCAAGCAGTTCCCAACCGGCCAAATGCCGTGGTACATGATGGTGGTCTGGTATGCCAGCACGCACATTGTGATCCTGTCGCTGATCACCGTGATGCTTTCACTGCTGATAGGCTTGAGCCTGTACGTCCTGCTGGCCAAACATGCCGCGAAACGTCTGGGTAAGAAGCCGAAAAAATGAACAACACAATAATAATGACGATAGCACCTGACTCGGGCAGGCCACTGGCGATCACCGGAGTTACAAATGAAAAAACATAAACTGTCACTGGCCGTGGTCAGGGCTATTTATCTGGTAGGGATCGCCGGAATAGGAAGCTTCAGCGCTGCGAGTTACGCAGCGGACACCACCAATCCGGCCCTGAAGGCGCTGTTCGATCAGGCGGCTTATTGGCACGAACGTGCACATGACGATCTGGCGAAAGATGCGTTGAAAAAAGTGTTGCTGGTTGACCCCAACAACGCGCAGGCGCTCTATCTGATGTCGCTCTATTCGATGCAGGCTGGAGATAAAACCGCCGCCAATCAGTGGCGTGAAAAGTTGAGTGCCGTGTCACCGCAGGACTCGCGGCTGGCCTCGCTCAACAGTGCCAAAGCCATGCAGTCCATTCCGCCGACCCAGTTGGCCTCGGCCCGGCAGATGGCGGCGCAGGGCAATATCAGTGGTTCACTGGCAACCTACCGCACTATCTTTAACGGCAACCAGCCGCTCGACAGTCTGGCCACCGAATATTACCTGACAATGGCCGGTGACAAGACGCTACAGCCACAAGCCATCGAAGGGCTACAGCAGCGCGTAGCGCAACGCCCGGACGACACGTCGGCGAAACTGGCGTTGGGCAAAGTCCTGACCTATCAGGAATCATCCCGTCGGGACGGGATCAATTTACTTGGTAGTTTGGCCGCCAACAGCCCGGAAGCGGACCGTTCGCTGCGTCAGGCGCTGTTGTGGATGGCGCCGAAAGAAACCGACCGCGAGCTTTATCAGGGTTATCAGGCACGCCATCCGAATGACACCGCCGTGATGGCCTATTTCCAGAAAAACATCGGCGGCGTGGCCAAAAGTCAGGGCTTCAATGCGCTCAACAGCGGCGACGTCACCGACGCCAAAACCCAGTTCCAGACCGTATTGGCGGGCAACCCTAACGACCCGGACGCGCTGGCCGGCTTGGGTTATCTCGCTCAGCGCAGCGGTGATTTTGCCGCTGCGGCAGATTATCTGAATCGTGCCGCCCAGCAAGGCGGAGCCAACAGTGCTCAGCTCGCCGCGCAGGCACAAGATTCCGCGTTTTACGCGCAATTGGCGAAAGCCAAAGCGGATGCCGGTTCCGGCAACTATGACAGCGCGCTGGCCGCCGTGACGCCGCTGACGCAGGCCGAAGGCGACAAAGGTCTCTCCGCCAGTTTGTTGCGGGCCGACATTTTACGCCGCAAAGGCGATCTGGCCGGTGCCGAGCAACAATACAGCGCACTGGGCGACAACCCGGATGCCCGTGCCGGACTCTATTACGTGCTGCGCCAGCAGAATAAGCCGGAGGCCAGTCAGGTTCTGCAAACGCTGCCGGTGGCGCTGCGCAACAAACTGCAACCACCTGCCGTGGCGGACGTTATCGAACCGATGCGCCGCCAGGCTGCGCAGGCCATGGCAAACAACGATCCGCAGCGCGCACTGAATATTTTACAACAGGCACAGCAACGTCAGCCGGGCAACGTCTGGGTAAAACTGGATATGGCGCGCATTCTGCAAAAGCAGGGGCAAACCGCACAGGCGCAGTCGCTGATGGCCAGTTCCACCCGACCGGGAGCCGGTGCGACAGACCTGTACGCCGCCGCGCTGTTTGCGTCGGAAACCAAAAACTGGTCCACCGCCAGCGCTCTGCTGTCACGTATTCCGCGCAGCAACCAGACCGCCGCGATGCGTGAACTGGCCCAGCGCGCCAACTTCAATCAGCAAATGGCGACCGCCGAGGCCTATCAGCAGCAGGGCAACAGCGCCGCTGCCGCCAATACGCTGCGGGCACTGGCGCAGGATCCGCCTTCGGCACCCGCTGATGTCGGGGCATTGGCGAAAAATCTCGCCGCCACCGGGCAGATTCCGCTGGCCGTACAGTTAGTACGCCAGAATATGCAAAAAGGCGTGCACGGCAATGCCGGTGATTATGCCGATCAGGTCACGGTGCTGAACCAGGCTGGGCTGAGTAATGAAGCGCAGGCCTTCCTGCAGAATCCGCAGATTCAGGCCAGCACCACGCCGACCGAAATGGCGGATATGCGCAACGGCTTTGTGATCAATCAGGTCGATCAACTGCGTGAACAGGGGCAGTACGCGGCCGCTTATGACAAGCTGGTTGTCGCGCTGCAGGCCGATCCGCAAAACCGCGACCTGATGCTGGCGATGGCCCGCCTCTATCAGTCCGGCAAAATGAACAAACAGGCAGGTCAGGTTTATAACTACCTGATGAGCAACGACACCCCGACGCAGGATGCCCGCATCGGTGCCATTAACGTGGCGCTGGCCGAAGGGGATAACGCGCGGGCGCATGAGCTGATGAACGGCCTGACCGGGCCACGTACGCCGGATCGCCTGTTACTGGCTGCCCGCGTCGCGGAAGCCGAAGGTGACCACCAGCAGGCGCTGGCGCTGTTGCGTTCAGCCAAAGGTAAGGTGATCGGACTGGAGGGCGCAGACGGCGGTTCGTCGCAAATCGCCGGTTTGCAGTTGACCGACAATCCGTTTATCAACCGCTCTACGCAGGGCACCCGCAGCACCACACAATCGGTATATGGCACGGTGATGCCATGGCAGCAGTCAGATCAAGTCTCCTCAACCAGCACCGCTCCGCTGCCAGGTGCAGCGCCGACCGCCGTGGTTCAGCGTAATGCTACCGAGAAGCAGATCGACGATATGCTCACCACGCTACAGGACAAAACGGCAAACTGGGTGCAGGGCGATCTGTCCGTGCGCGGGCGTGATGGCGAAAGCGGCCTGAGCCAGCTGACCGAAGCCAAAGCGCCGATGACCTTCTCCTTCGTGCCCTTTGATACTTCACGCGTTACGCTTGGCGTCACCCCTATCACGCTCGACGCCGGCACCAGCAGCGGCGACGCCAATAACCGTTTCGGTACCGGTGCGCTGCACGGCGTGCTCAGCCCGTCGGCGCAGGCACTGGCCAATACCTCCAGTACACCGCCGTCGGCTTCGCAATATATCGCCGATCAGTCCTCCGGTTCACAAAGTCAGTCTGGCGTGGAACTGAACGCCGCACTCAGTGGCGATAATTATAAAGTCGATGTGGGTTCTACCCCACTCGGGCAGGATTTAACCTCGCTGCTCGGTGGCGCGCAGTGGGCACCAAAACTGGGGGATTTCACCACCCTGACGGTAACGGCTGAACGCCGCGCGGTGACTGACAGTTTGCTCTCTTATGTCGGTGTGCAGGATAGCTACACAGGCAGTAAGTGGGGACAAGTCACCAAAAACGGCGGCAGCGTTAACCTCTCCTATGATAATGGGGATGCCGGTTTCTATGCCGGCGGTGGCTACTACAGTTATCTGGGTACCCATGTGACCTCGAATACTGCGGTCAATGCTAACGTCGGTATGTACATTCGCCCGTATCGTTATGACGACCGCGAGCTGAAAACCGGCATTAACGTCGGTTACATGAACTTTGACAAAAACCTCAGCTACTTCAGCTACGGCCAGGGCGGTTACTTCAGCCCGCAGAACTACGTCAGCGTGTCGTTCCCGGTGGAATACACCCAGAAATACAATGACTGGGATCTCAAGCTGAGCGGTGCCGTCGGTTACCAATCCTATACCCAGGATGCAAGCCCTTACTTCCCTGAAGATCCTGATTTGCAGGCACAGCTGGAGAACAAAGTGGCAAACAACACCGCGCAGGAAGCCTATTATACGGGGGGTTCCAAAAGTGGTATCGGCTGGAATGCGGGCGTCGGCGGCAACTATCATCTTAATAAAAACATGCAGATTGGCGGGCAAGTGGGCTATGACACGTTCGGTGACTACAATGAAAGTAAGGCTCAGGTCTACTTCCGTTATCTGATGGGCAACAACTGATCCCGGTGGAAAAAACCATGCAAGAACAAGATTATTCGCAGGTTGAGCAGCAATACTATCGCCACCGTCATCAGACTTCCGGCTGGCAGAGTTTGGTTCAGGTGCTGTTTTCCGGCATTCTTTCATCTGCCGATGACGAAGACGGCCGCCGCTTCCTGACCCTGATGGGCGGCAATCTGGCGCGCCAGCATCCGTTACCGGCCTCGGCCACGCTCGGCGAGTTGGAGGACAACCTGAATCAGTTGCTCAGCCATTTCGACTGGGGGGTGGTCAAAATTGAAGCTACCCAGCAGCAACTGACGCTGGTGCATATTGCCTGGCCTGCCGCGCCGCAGGGGCAGGATCAAGAACTGTGGACCATCGCGCTTATCGCCCTGCTCGAAGGGGCCTATGCCGAATGGCTGCTGGCGCAGGGCGGGCAATCTTTTGTCCCGCTGCGCTGGCAGGAAAGCACCCGCGAAGGTGCCTTGGTCTTTCGTTATCAAAATGGATTGTAAGGAATTTTTATGTGGTCATTTCGGGCCCGCAGCCTGGTGCTGTGGTTCAGCCTCGCATTATCGCTTTTCTCTACGTCAGTAATGGCGCAGGACACCGGTTGGTCAGACTATAAAAGTCGTTTTCTGATGCCAGACGGGCGGATTGTTGACACCGCTAATAAAAACGTCAGCCACACCGAAGGGCAGGGTTTCAGTATGCTGCTGGCGGTGTTCAACAACGATCAGAAGACCTTCGACAAGCTGTGGCAGTGGGCCAACGACACCCTCTACCGCAAAGATGTCGGGCTCTATTCATGGCGCTATGACCCGAGTAACACCCCAAAAGTGGTGGATAAAAATAACGCCGCCGATGGCGATACGCTGATAGCCTGGGCATTATTGCTGGCCGGTGACCAATGGCATGACCCGCGTTATACACAGGCGTCAGAAAAATTACAGGCGGCGCTGATTAAGCACACGGTGATCGACTACGCCGGTTATAAAGTGATGCTGCCTGGCATTTCTGGCTTTAATCAGACCAGTTCAATTACGCTCAATCCCTCTTACTTCATCTTCCCGGCATGGAAAGCCTTTTATCAACACAGCCATCTGAAAGTGTGGAAAGATCTGGATGAGAGCGGTACCGCGATATTGAGTAAAATGGCCTTTGGCGATGCCCGCCTGCCGACTGACTGGGTCGATATGAGTGTCGATGGCACCATGAAACCGTCAAGCCGCTGGCCGACGCGCTTCAGTTACGATGCGGTGCGCATTCCGCTATACCTCGGCTGGGCACACCCCGGCAGCCCGAATCTCGCCCCGTTCATCCAGCTGTGGCAAAAGACGCCGCGCGATGCGACACCGGCCTGGGTTGATGTCATGACCGGCACCACAGCGCCCTACAACATGTCGCCGGGCCTGCTGGCTATCCGCGATTTCACCATGGCCAACCGCAGCGCCATCAGCCCGAATCTCGTGCCAAAAGATGATTACTACTCATCATGCCTGCAACTGTTGACCTGGTGGGCCAGTCAGGGGAAATAGATTTCACGCAAATCCAACCCAATAAAAGAGGAAACGGCATCTGATGAGGATGCCGTTTTTTATTTTCCAGACGCACACTGATTTGCCCAAAATCATTCGAGTTAGATCCAGGCGGCAACTGAATGAATCCCCGAGAGCTTACTCAGGTAAGTGACCGGGGTGAATGAAGGCCGCCAACGCCGAGCTCACTTGAAGGATGAAGGGCAAATTAGAAGTAGTATTTGAAGCGCGCACGTACTCCATATCGCGTGTCATTATCGCTCTGATCGCCGTTATCTGCGGTGTCGAGCATAGAGGCGTAGGCACCCAGATAGAGATTGAAGTTCGGCATATTCATAATGTTCGGGATCAGATAGGACGTATGCACCGTGTGGATGCTGTACGTGCCCGCACCGTCAAAGGCGTAGTCGCCGTTGTCATTGCGCATGAATCCGCTGTTGTTGAACTCATCAATCTGGTTGTGCGCATAGATATACCCCAGTTCCAGACGGTGCCACAACACGTTGGCGCCGATGGAGAAATCTTTCTCGTCCTGCGCGTCAAGATAGGCGGTGCTGAAGTTGGCGACCACGCCATCATCAGGGTCTGCTTTCTGGCCGTTCCAGGTCATGGTCATGCCATAGCCATTACGTTTTGACTGATCAACCGTGTCACCCTGCGCATTTTCATACCCATAGGCATTGTTGACCACGTTGCTTTCCATCGCGACAGCAGCGGAAAAAGCATCGCCTTTCCAGGCCACAATCGGGCGAAGATAGACCACGTTTTTGTCATTGGTCAGGCTGTTACCGTGGTAATCCCTGTCAGCAAACAGTGAAGTGCCATCTTCCACCAGCGTGTTTAATTCGAAATACCAGTTACCGATATTTTTGCTCAAATTGAAGTTGCCGCCGCTGTCACTGCGCCCGCGCCCTTCTTTCATCATGTAGATATAACCGTAACCGTCAGAGTAGAGGTCATTGGCGGTATTCCCGGAATACTCAACAAAAGTGTCCTGATTGAGCGGGAACATATCGTAGGCTTCGAAGCGTCCCACTTTGGCCTGCCAGTTTTGCTCCTCGCCGAAGAAGAAAGCGGCGTCATCGACATTCATGCTGCCGTGAAGGTCTGCCAGTGGTTGTACCGTGAAACCGGAGAATTGCCCATTCTCATTGCGGCGGTAACCATCGACCCCAATCAACAGGCGGCCGTTAATATCCCAGCGTTCATTATTTCCCGCCTTCCAGTTTTTATTATCGCTGGTCCTGGCCGACGTTAATTGCCCACTGCGGCTGGCACCGTCCATATTAAATTCCACATCACCATACAATTTCAGGTTATCGAAACCATTAAGGGTGAGCGCTTTAGTATTGGCCGGTTCTTTCTGTTGAATATCCACGGCGGCCACCTGCATTTCCTGCGTTTTCTTCAGTGTCTGGTCGTCATGTTTTAGTTGCTGGATCTGTTTTTCAGCATTGTCTGCCCGCGTTTCCGCCTGTTGCAACCGCTGTTCAAGCTACGCCAGACGGGCTTCGAGACTGGCAGAGGAGGACGCTGCCGCATTACAACTACCTGATACCGCAGCCCCGACCATTAAAGCGATAAGTGTTAATTTTTTCATGATGTCCCTTTCATTAGCCATTTAAAGAAATAACGTAATCGGAATGGTAAATAACATAATTTTATAAAAATCTTTATCAACACAAATAAAGAAAATGGAATGTATGGTGAGAGAATAATATCTGTCAAAAGACTTTAACTATAAACGTGATGCCGATCGGCCTCTTGGTTAACTGCTATTATTAATAATTTGTATTAATTATATTTTTATTTTAAATATATAAAATGCAAATGAGTAAACAGGGAATTATTCTGCGAATTAATACGCTGCGCAGGGCGATCGGCTAATAATCATCTCAGCCATAGAGTGCGTCACGTCGCATTTCCAATGTCGCTTTTGCAAAGTTTCTAGCCAATATGGGATTGGCCTCGCATAATTTCTTTCTAATACAGCCACCTATAAAAAGAAGAAACGATGAAAAAGACGATTCTCTCCATGCTGCTTTGCGCAAGTACCTCTGTCATGGCCGCCGAACCGGTCAATATCACTATTCTGGGTACCTCCGACCTCCACGGCACCTTCGTACCCTGGGATTATTCCACCGACACCGAAAATCTGGCGGGCAGCCTGAGTCAAATTGCCACGCAGGTGCATAAAGTTCGGGCGCAGCAACCCAATGTGATTTTGGTGGATGCCGGTGACACCATTCAGGGCAACTTCGTTGAGACTTTCAAGAACGATAAAACCAGCCCGATGATCCTCGGCTTTAATGCGTTGAACTACGACGTCTGGGTGATGGGTAATCACGAATTCGACTTTGGTCTGAAGGCGTTAGCCACCCCGCTCAGTCAGTTTAAAGGCACCGCGCTGGCGGGAAACATTCTGTGGGACAGCGGCAAACCTTATCTGCCTGCCTATAAAATCATTGAACGTCAGGGCGTGAAAATCGGCGTCATCGGCATGGACACCCCGATGACCGCTGAATTTGCCAAAGGCACCGATCGCATCAAAGGCCTGAACTTTACCGACCCGGTTAACGCGGTGAAAAAGGTGATTGCGGAACTTCACGGCAAAGTGGACGCCATCGTGCTGGTCGCTCACATGGGCATCGATAACGAGAACCAGCGCCCCGGCACCGGCGTGGGAGATATCGCCCGCGCCAACCCGGAACTGGCGGCCATTGTCGCCGGGCATATGCACGTAAAAGTGGATAAAGAAGTGATTAATGGCGTGATCATCACCGAGCCGGATAAATATGGCCGGGCGTTGTCGCGCATCGATTTGCAGTTTGAACAGCAGAACGGCAAATATGTGCTGATCAATAAAGACAGCTACACCTATCCGATCAAGGGCATCACGTCCGACAAGCAGATGGAAGAGATCTACCAGCCGTTTCATAACATCCTGCGGGCCAATGCCAACCGGCCGATTGCCCAGCTGACCGGGCAGGATCTGGTACCGCCGGACGCCGTGAAAGGTATTCCTCAGGCGCATATTCAGGATACCGGCATCAGCGCGTTGTATCAGGAAGCCAGCCGCTACTACGCGCCTAAGGCCCAGGTCATCGCTTTGCAGATCGACAATGACCGGCCAAAACTGAACGTGGGCACCATCACCGCCAAAGATATTGCCTTCAACTACCAGTATGCGGGCGGCGAAATCACCGTGTATCAGCTCACCGGTAAAGAACTGAAGAAGTACATGGAGTGGTCGGCGGGATACTTTAATCAGCAACATGACGGGGACGTGACCTACAGCTTTAACCCGCTGCGCCGCGCATCTAAATATTCCACCAACGACTTCTTCGACGGCGTCACCTATACCATCGACCTGCGTAAACCGGCCGGGCAGCGCATTACCGATCTGAAAATGAACGATGGCTCACCGGTCACCGACAGCACACCGATCCGCCTCGGCATGAACGCTTATCGCATGGGCCACCTGACCCAAAAAGGCGGCGCGCTGGAGGGAATGCAGTTCCCGGTGCTGTCAGATACCAAAGTGGAATATGGCGAAGAGGCCGGAACCATCCGTAATCTGACCCTCCGCTATCTGACTGACGTGAAGAAAGGCCAGTATCAGGGCAAGGCAGAACATCGCTGGAAACTGACCGGCATGGAAGGTTACGAGCGTGAACGCAAAATCGTGGATCAGTTGCTGAACGACGGCAAAATCAGCGTCCCGACGACAGAGGATGGCCGCTACACCAACGTGGCCTCCATCAACGTCAAACCACTGCTGTTTAGCGATGCGAAAATCATGAAAAAACAGATCACCGCGCTGCAACAACAAATGCAGGCCACCAGCGATCCGGTGGTGAAAAAGCAGCTGAGTGACCAATTGGTGATCATTGAGGCGATTAACTGATTGGGCACCAAAAAACCGCAGTAAAGACTCATGCCGCTCGCTTAAAAACGAGCGACTTGCTTTTTGTTCAACACCACAGGATAATTCGCATACAATTTTTACCATTTTTTGTATTTAGCATCTTCAGGGAAAAAAGATGAAGGGTTTTGATTTTAGGAAAAAACACCGAAAACTCAAACAAGACATAAGTAATTTTCGGATTAATATTTTAAAATTACGCTCATTAATAAAAAACCGGGTATCAAAAAAAGATAACCTCAATGGCAAGCTACAACCAACAATACTCATTCTCAGAACAGGTGATGAAATTGGGGATGCTATAATAGCCACAGGGTTAGCGAAAAAATTATATGATGCGGGATATCAGGTTAATTTTCTTGCCGGTAAATCATGCGCGAATTTATTTAGCCACACAGCCTTTATTAATAAAGTTTTTATATATGACCGAGATAAATCCCCACGAAGATTAAAACGAGAAAAATTTGATATTGTTATTGATTTGAATGATATTTTAACCTTCCGACGAATTAAATTAATTTATCACCTTAATGCTAATATTACCATTGGATTTAACAAGTCAAAATATCCAATGTATTCAAAATCCATTGAATTTATGGATATTGATATTCACATTACGGAACGGTATAAAAAAGTATTGGACTTTCTTGGCATTGAGACGACTGACTATGAATATTTATTGGGCGTTAGCGAGAGTGATGAGAAAACACTATCTGATAAAGTGTCACCACTGAATGTTAAATATTTAATCGCGTTAAATCCACTCACCAGTTCATTAGATAAAAATCTCTCTAAAAAACAAGTGGAAGATATTATTTATTTCATTAAAGACAATTATCATAGCATTGGTATCATACTCATTGGGAGATACAATAAAATATCTGAATTTAAAACAGATGAGTGTATTGTTTTCCCTGAAAGTACAATTAGTTTTGCTACAGCCATTGTGAAAAATGCAGATTTAATCATCACACCTGATACGTCCATTGTTCATTTATCACGAGCTTTTAATAAAAAAATGGTCGCTATTTATAATAATGGAAGAATAGAGGAGACAGGATTCCTTGCCTATAACATGTGGCTTCCTGGTTATGAAAATTCGACTGTTATTCGAGTCAACACACCCAATATTAGTGAATTTGATTCAAAGGAAATCATCACAAAAGTCAAAGAAATCATCCCTCCAGAGTTACTCAAGATATCAGCCTAATGATAACTGCCTCTGAGGCTGGTGTTCTTCCTGGCCGATTTAGCCCAGTATAATTCCCCGTCCTTAGCGAAAAAACTGCACCTTAATCAGTTGGGTCCAACTTTTAGGGTGCAGTTAATGGCAAAAACCTACGCCTGCCCCGCCTCAACCAGTGGCTGAGTTTTTCCCATCTCATCCTGATCTACCGCAAAACAGGCCACCAGTTGGTCACCGTACGGTTTCAACTGCGGCTGGAACTGGGTACAGGTGGTGAAGGCACGGCGGCAACGGGCGTTGAACGCGCAACCGGCTGGCGGGTTAAGCGGGCTTGGCAACTCACCGGTCAGCTTGATGCGCTCACGGCGCTCATCCGGGTTCAGGCGCGGCGTCGCGGACAGCAGCGCCTGCGTGTACGGATGACGCGGATTGTTGAAGATGGCGTCTTTCGGGCCCTTCTCCACGCAGCGGCCGAGGTACATCACCATCACTTCATCGGCAATGTGTTCAACCACCGACAGGTCATGTGAGATGAACACGTAAGACAGCCCCAGATCCTGCTGTAAATCCATCATCAGGTTCAGCACCTGTGCGCGCACGGAAACGTCGAGCGCCGACACGGGTTCATCGGCAATCACCACGTCCGGGTCAAGCATCAGGCCGCGTGCAATGGCAATACGCTGACGCTGACCGCCGGAGAACATGTGCGGATAGCGGTCGTAGTGCTCGGTTTTCAGGCCGACTTTTGCCATCATCGCCAGCGCTTTTTCACGACGTTCGTCGCGGGTCAGCCTGGTGTTGATCAGCAACGGCTCTTCGAGGATCTGGCCAACTTTCTTACGCGGGTTCAACGATCCGTAAGGATTCTGAAACACGATTTGGATCTTCTGGCGGCGCAGCTTTTCAGCCGTGGCGTCAGGTTTCAGCAGATCCTGTCCGCGGTAATAAAGCTCACCGCCGGTTGGGATCTCAATCATGGTCAGCAGGCGGCCGAGGGTCGATTTCCCACAGCCGGACTCGCCCACCACGGCCAGGGTTTTGCCGCGTTCGAGGTCAAAAGAGACGCCGTCGAGGGCTTTCACGGTGCGCTCAGGGGCAAACAGCCCCTTCTTCACCGGGTAGTGTTTTTTCAGGTCAATCGCCTGCAACAGAGGCGCTGACTTGGTGGGGTTTTCATGACTCATAGGTAGGTCTCCCGGCATCATCCAGCGGATAATGGCACTTCGACTGACGCCCGTTCGCAAGGTCACGCAGCGCCGGTTCTTCTTTACGGCACAGATCCGTTGCATACGGGCAACGCGGGTTCAGCAGGCAACCGTTCGGACGGTCATATTTGCCCGGCACCACACCCGGCAATGACTGTAAACGGTCTTTGTCGGCGGCGAATTCAGGTAACGAACGCAGCAAGGCCTGGGTGTACGGATGGCGCGGCGCACGGAAAATCTCCGTGGCTTTTGCCGATTCCACCACCTGACCGGCGTACATCACGATGATGTGCTGTGCCGCTTCGGCGACCAGCGCCAAATCATGGGTGATCAGCATCAGCGCCATGTTTTCTTTCTGCTGCAATTCCAGCAACAGCTCGATGATCTGCGCCTGAATGGTCACGTCGAGCGCGGTGGTCGGTTCGTCGGCGATCAGCAGTTTTGGCCGGCAGGCGATCGCCATGGCGATCATTACGCGCTGGCTCATCCCACCGGAAAGCTGGTGCGGATAGACATCGAGGCGTGAAGCAGGATCAGGAATACCGACCAGGTTGAGCAAATCAATGGTGCGCTGACGACGGGTCTTTTTATTGCCGCCCTGATGCACCTTGATGGCTTCCATAATCTGGAACCCCACGGTGTAACACGGGTTGAGGCTGGTCATCGGGTCCTGGAAAATCATCGCGACTTCGGCACCGACAATCTGACGGCGCTCTTTTTCGCTCATTTTTTGCAGGTCGCGTCCGCCGAACTCCAGCGTCTCGGCCATCACTTTGCCGGGGAAGTCGATAAGCCCCATCAGTGCCAGCGAACTGACCGATTTGCCGGAGCCAGATTCGCCCACAATCCCAACCACTTCGCCTTGCTTTACGCTGTAGCTGATACGGTCGACGGCGCGAAACGGCGTACCTTCATCACCAAAGTGAACGGAAAGTTTATCGACGGTCAGCAGCGTTTTACCGACCGGTACATCTTGAATTAATGTGGTTTCCATCTCTCGTCCCTTACTGCTTGAGTTTAGGGTCAAGGGCGTCGCGCAGACCGTCACCCATCAGGTTAAATGCCAGTACCGTCAGCAGAATGATCACGCCCGGGAAGGTCACAACCCACCACGCGCTCTGAGCAAACTGCAATACGTCGGACAGCATAGTGCCCCACTCAGGCGTTGGCGGCTGTGCGCCCATACCGAGGAAGCCGAGAGCCGCCATGTCGAGAATGGCGTTGGAGAAACCGAGCGACGCCTGCACGATCAGCGGCGCTAAGCAGTTAGGCAAAATATTGACGAACATCTGACGAGTCGCACCGGCACCGGCCACGCGCGACGCCGTAACGTAGTCGCGGTTCACCTCAACCAGCACCGCCGCACGGGTTAAACGCACGTAGTGTGGCAGGGCAACGAAGGTCAGGGCCAGCGAGGCATTGACTATCGACGGACCGAAAATCGCCACCAGCACCAGCGCCAGCAGCAGGCTTGGCAAGGCCAACATGATGTCGACCACACGCATGATCGCGGCATCAATCAGGCCGCCGTAGTAACCGGCAAACAGACCGAAGACCACGCCGAGGATCAAAGAGAGCACCACCACCAAACAACCGACCAGCAGCGACAGACGCGCACCGTACATCAGGCGGGTAAGAATATCGCGGCCGACGTCATCGGTTCCCAATAAGAATTTCCAGCTACCACCCTGCATCCAGACCGGCGGACGCAGCAGCGCGTCACGGAACTGTTCGGCAGGCGCGTGTGGTGCCAGAACGTTGGCACCGATAGCAATCACCAGCATCAAAATGATGTAAACCAGACCGGTAACGGCCCCTTTGTTGCGCTTGAAGTAATGCCAGAATTCGCGCAAAGGCGGCATCGGCGTTGGCGCAGCCGTCACGATTTCATTCGCGACGGGCTCTGTAACCTGAGACATGTTGCGCCCCTTATTTTCTATGACGAATACGCGGGTTGACCACGCCGTAGAGCACATCTACCAGCAGGTTAACCACGATAATCAGAATGGCGACCAGCAGCACACCGCCTTGTACGACCGGATAGTCGCGGCGTTGTAATGCGTCGATAAGCCAGCGGCCGAGTCCCGGCCAGGAGAAGATGGTTTCCGTCAGGATGGCACCACCGAGCAGCGTGCCCACCTGCAAACCAATGATGGTCACCACCGGCAGCAGTGCGTTACGCAAGGCGTGGACCACGATCACCCGCATACGGCTGACGCCCTTGGCGCGCGCGGTACGGATGTAGTCTTCACCCAGCACTTCCAGCATGGAAGAACGGGTCATACGCACGATAACTGCCAGAGGAATGGTACCGAGTACCAGGGCCGGTAAAATCATGTGCATCACAGCGTCTTTGAAGTCACCTGGCTCGCCCCAAATCAGCGAGTCGATCAGCATAAAGCCGGTCAGCGGCATGCTGTCATCGAGGAATACGGTATCGCTTATTCGCCCCGATACGGGCGTGAGATTAAGCTGCACCGAGACCAGCATCACCAACATGATGCCCCACCAGAATATCGGCATCGAATAACCTGTCAGCGAGATGCCCACCGCCGTGTGGTCGAAGATGGATCCGCGTTTAACCGCTGCCAGCACCCCCACAGGAATACCGACGATCACCGCGAAAAGCATGGCGCAGATACCCAATTCCAGCGTCGCTTTAAAGCGTGGCACAAACTCCTGCCAGACTGGAATGCGGCTTTTTAACGACACGCCTAAATCACCGTGCAGCACGCCGTTCACATAGTGGAAGTATTGCTGATAGAGAGGCTTGTCGAGCCCCATATCTGCCATCAACTGAGCGTGGCGCTCGGCAGAAATACCGCGTTCTCCGGCCATGATGGTCACCGGGTCACCTGGGATCATGTGCACGAAGGCAAAAGTCAGCAAAGTTATGCCGATAAACGTTGGGATAACTAACCCCAAACGTCGGAGTATGAACTGAAACATATCCCGTACTCTCTGTATAAAATGCCCGGAGAACCGTAGCTCGCCGGGCTTATTGTTAACTCACATTGCTTTCTAAACGTATGACTCTAAGGCTGTAGTGAATGGCCCGCGAACAAGGCGGAGGAGCACAGCAATCAAGACATACCTTCAGGTAGGCGAAGATTGCGAGCACCACACAACGCGGTTCCCGGGTCATTCAGTAAGCTGTCACTCAATCGAGACGTTTTCGAAGTGATGCTTACCGAGTGGATCAACCACATAGCCTTTAACTTCTTTGCGCACTGGCTCGAACACGGTGGAGTGAGCGATGATCAGCGCAGGTGCCTGGTCATGCATCACAACCTGTGCCTGTTGGTACAGCGCAACACGTTTGCCGTGATCGGATTCTGCACGGGCTGGCTGAATCAGATCTTCAAACGGCTTGTAGCACCAGCGTGAATAGTTAGAGCCATCCTTCGCCGCCGCACAGCTGAACAGGGTGGCGAAGAAGTTGTCCGGGTCCCCATTGTCCCCAGTCCAGCCCATCATCACAGACTGATGCTCACCGTTTTTGGCGCGTTTCAGGTACTCGCCCCACTCGTAAGTCACGATATTGGCTTTAACACCGATTTTCGCCCAGTCGGACTGGATCATCTCAGCCATACGACGTGCGTTCGGGTTGTACGGACGCTGAACCGGCATGGCCCACAGATCGATGGTGAAACCATCAGCATGGCCCGCTTCTTTCAGTAATGCTTTGGCTTTTTCCACGTCATACGGGTAATCCACCACGTCTTTGTTGTAGCCCCACATGGTTGGTGGGATCAGGTTTTTAGCCGACTGGCCAGCACCCTGATAAACCGCATCGATGATGGCTTGTTTGTTCACAGCCATGGTCAGTGCCTGACGCACTTTCACTTCATCCAGCGGTTTTTTCTCAACGTTGAAGGAGAGATAACCGACGTTCAGACCTGGCTGTTGCATCAGGTTGATGGTCTTATCTTTCTTCATTGCCGCGATGTCAGCCGGGTTCGGGTACGGCATCACCTGGCATTCGTTTTTCTGCAATTTCGCATAACGGATAGACGCGTCAGGCGTGATGGAGAAGACTAAACGGTCGATCTTCGGTTTGGTGCCCCAGTAGCCTGGGAACGCTTTATACAGAATGCGTGAGTCTTTCTGGTATTGCAGCAGCTGGAATGGACCAGTACCGATAGGGTCCAGATCGACTTTTTCCGGCGTGCCCGCTTTCAGCATGTTGGCCGCATACTCACCCGAGAGGATTGAAGCAAAATCCATACCAAGGTCGGCAAGGAATGGCGCTTCCGGGCGGTTCAGAACGAACTGAACAGTGTTGTCATCGACTTTGACGATCTTGCTAATCAAGTCACCCATACCCATGCCTTCGAAGTATTCGTAGCTGCCGCCAGAAACACCATGATAAGCATTGGTTTTGTCTAACTGACGTTCAAAAGAGAACACCACGTCATCAGCATTGAAATCGCGGGTCGGTTTGAAGTCTTTGCTGTCCTGCCATTTCACGCCTTTGCGCAGATGGAAGGTATAGGTTTTGCCGTCAGCGGAGATGTCCCACTTCTCAGCCAGACCCGGCTGAAGTTCAGTGGTACCGATTTTGAACTCGACCAGACGGTTATAAATTGGCACGGAGCTGGCGTCGTAAGTGGTACCCGAGGTGAATAACTGCGGGTTAAAGCCTTCAGGTGAGCCTTCAGAACAATAAACTAACGTTTTTGCCTGCACGCTGGCCGCCACGGTCAGCGCAATCAGGCCAATACCGAATTTCAGTATCCCTGTTTTTCCCAAGGAAATTGTCATCGCTTTTGCTCCATTTATAGTCATGGTGATGTGGATGTGTGTGTTGTGTTTGCAGCTCACGCCACCCTTTATTTTTTATTTACGGGTAGTTGTGTTGTCCAATTCGCTGCGGGAAGTTTTTTCCAGAAAAGGGAGGAACGCCTCGGGAGCGCTTTTCTCAGGCAAATTCCGTAAATTTAACGTTACAGATAACTACCGGAAAAATCTTCTGGTCTGACTTCTGGCTATCAATTTGGCAACTCTGATGGATGACGTCAATATAACCAATAGGCATTTACAAAGACTGTGAGTAACAGCAAACAAACATAAAAAAACCTTTCTTTAACATTTACAGGATGAATATTCAGTCTACGACGATTAAGTCAACACATTCGGCTTTGCTGCAGAACGTTTCCAGCTGTTTACCCCGTTTTAAATCCACAAAAATTAATTGCCAAATGATGATTATATGAACGGTTATTTGTAAGATTGGGGTAGAAAGCAGCGGAAAATGCTGGATAGCGTCATGATCGCCTCACGTTAATGTAAAGCCGGAGAGCCTGAAAACAGTGCGCCGGGGCGCCAAAATAGGGCTTTTGCTCCGGTGTGGTGCAGGGTGAGTGATAGCCTCCACACACTGAGCGGACAACCCCAAAAAGCGACAAATTGTTGCATAAAGAGACACTATGACGCAAAATCGTCAACGCGTACGAAAACTGACCGAGGTAAAAATATGGCGACCAGCATCCGGCTCGATGACGACTTTGTCACCGACGTGAAAATTCATGCAGAAGCGACCAACCGTAGCATTCCAAAACAGATCGAGCATTGGGCAAAAATCGGCAGGATTGCCGAAGATAATCCTGACCTGACCTACCGGTTTATTCTGGAAACGTTATTGGCTAAAAGCGAAATTGATAACAACAAGGTAACGCGTTATGTCAGAAGGACAGAGCGGTCAAAGGATTGATACGTACGAGTCACATCGTTTTACCAAAGCGTTTAACCGTCTGGCGCAACAACAGCAGATGGCGGTAGAAGATGAGATCGAACGCATACAGGAAAACCCGGATATCGGCGAACTGAAAAAAGGAGATTTGAGTTATTTGCGCGTACACAAATTTCAGCTCAACAACCAGCTTGCCCTGCTCGGCTACAGCTGGCTGGAAGATAAAATCGAGCTTTATTTGCTCAGTCTGGAGTCGCAAGAGAACTTTTATCAGGATCAGAAGAATCATCGGAAAACCGATCTGAAATTGATGAAGTGAGCTTGAATGGCGGATAACAAAAAAACCGCAGCCAGAAGTGTACGGGGGGGGGGTTTAGACGAAAAAAAACCTGCTTTAAAAAGCAGGTTTTTCGAATGTGGTCGGCGAGAGAGGATTACGTGCATCTTCGATGCCGCCCTGCGGGCCGTTGCTAAAGCAACGTTGTCTCGCTTCGCTCGGCTCAAACCTCCTTCGGAGGTTCTCATCCTCATAAACTTTGGAGGAAAAAAAACCTGCTTTAAAAAGCAGGCTTTTCGAATGTGGTCGGCGAGAGAGGATTCGAACCTCCGACCCACTGGTCCCAAACCAGTTGCGCTACCAAGCTGCGCTACTCGCCGAATCGGAGCGCATGTTACTGCCGCTGGTTCAGAGCGTCAACGCCTTTTTTTAACATCGGCGCTGACTGCCTAGAATTTCAGCGCAGACGCTGCTTTCCTGCTCAGAGTGCCTTGTCAGACAGCGGTTTAGCACACCAATTGTTCGCCGGGTTAATCCCGCCGTCCGGTGAGGTATACCCCAGACAGCCAAGAATCGAGTCAAACAACTCTTCATGGCGTTTTTCGCCGCCCACCCGCTGCTGGGCTTTCAAGCGCTCGAACGCCTGCTGGTGATCGGGCTGCGCGAGGAAACGGTCCGATGCCCACACCAGCATAGGTACACGGAATTGCTCAGGCGGCGCCATCTCGCGCACCGTGCCGTGCAAGTGCGAGTTCTCATCAATGGATTCACCGTGATCAGCGGCATAAAACACCAGCGCTTTTTTATCGCGCAGTTGATCCAGCACGTTAGCAATAAAGGTATCGGTATACAGCACCGTGTTATCGAAAGCGTTAATCAACTGAGCTTTGGTACAGGCACCATCCACCCCCATGCACTCCGGGGTGTAGCGGGCAAAGCTGCGCGGGTAACGCTGGGAATACAGGTAGTGTGACCCCTTGGTGTGCAACACCACCAGATGCTTACCCTGAGGATGCGTTTTCAGGGATTCCTGCAACTCGTTGACCAGCAGCATGTCATCGACCGGCTTACCGTCATTGCGTTTTTCTGAGGCAATAATTTCACGGAACGAGTAGTTATCCGTATTGGCATTATTGTAAAACCACACTTCACTTTGCATCGCGAACAGTTCAGAACTGAATCCCAGGGATTTCAACACCGCAAAAATATTCTGCTCTTTCAGTGTGCGCTGCTGATTATTCTCAGCGCCGCCCTCACGCACAAACATGCACCGTAACGACAGCTTGGTGGAGGTATCACAAGATTTGCCGCGAAACGCGACCAGATTCTGCTCTTTCGACAAGCGCGGCGTGGTGTCGCGCTCATAGCCCAGAATGCCCATGTGATCCCAGCGGGTGGTTTCACCGATGATAAACACGATGTAGGTATCGTCGACGCCGGCCGGTGGCACATAAGTAAACTTTTTCGCCGGATCAACTAATTTGTCCGCGTCCTGACTTTCGTCCACTTTGGTATAAGCGAACAAGCCCAACGCCGCCAGCCAGTTCGAAGGCAAATAAGAGTGCGCCACCACGCCGCCGTAGCTGGGTAAATCAATATTGGTCAGTTTTTCGTTGTTGCTCTGCTGCTTGTCCAGCATGCGTAGCGGCAGCCATACCAGCGCCACCGTCACCAGTAAAGTGCCTAATGGCAACAACCGCTGGCCCGGCGTTTTTATCTGCTCAATCAAAGTTAACCGGAGATCACTCTTCCAGATAAGCAGCAGCGGAATAGCACTGACCGCCACCAACCACACGAAGAAATACCAGCCCACCGCCTCTTTGCTGAGATCAATATCCGTCGTCATTACCGACGCGATAATGCCGTAGCCAATCACTACGTTGAACGTCATCATAAAGTAGCTGGCGCCCACGGAAATCAGCAATAGCAGGCTGGCCGTGATGCGGAAAAACAGGCTCCCGCCCAGTGAAAGCAAACGCAGCAGGAAGAAAGTGAAAAGCACAATGACCACCACTTCAGTCACAGCCTGAGACAACTCAATAAAATTGACACTCAGTGTGAGGGGGGCAAAGCGGCGGAGAAAAACGGAGACATTCAGAAAAATGCCGATGTAAATCGCTAACAAGAAAGAGAAATTTTGCTGCGATAGAGTCTTCACTCTATTCATGTAATGTGATTTTCCAGAAGGTTTTAGAAAGATTCAGAATCATTGTGACATGTTTAATCGCGGCAGGTTCCCAGATCATGCCGACATTACGTTTATATACATATTTCCAGAAAGTTCTGTGTGGAGAAGGTCTTGCAGGAGAAGAGAGCCAAGAGGTGATCGGTCAAGTGATGAAAAAGGAGACCGAAGCCTCCTGGGTACTTTCCCTACAACGCCCCTGGTGAAGGCGCGACTACTCAAAAATCACTTAATATTCAATGTTACGTCGATGTTGCCACGGGTTGCGTTGGAGTACGGGCAAACCTGATGTGCTTTGGCCACCAGCGCTTCTGCGTCGCTGCGTTCAAAGCCCGGTAAGGTGATATCAAGCTGAACTTCGATACCGTAACCGCCAGGGATTGCGCCGATACCTACCGCACCTTCAATTTTTGCATCCGCAGGGATCTTGATTTTTTCCTGCGCGGCAACCGCTTTCAGTGCGCCGAGGAAACAGGCTGAGTAACCCGCAGCAAATAACTGCTCAGGGTTGGTACCGCCGCCCATGCCGCCCATTTCTTTAGGCACGCCCAGTTTGATATCAAGAACGCCGTCGTCAGAAACCGCGCGGCCGTCACGGCCACCGGTAGCAGAGGCGTGAGCACGATACACAACTTTTTCGATAGACATAGTTCGTTCCTTATAAGGTAAGGGTACTTTTAGATTGAAATAAATTTTATACGATTTAATCGCACGCTATATATTTAATACTAGCAGACAAATTCGAAAGCACACTACGGAGTTGTCTGTTTGCTGCAATAGGGTTCATCAATCTCATCCTGAAGCCGATTATACCGATCAGGATTTATCTTTCAGGTTCTCACGCAAGGATTCCAGTTGCTGCTTCAGCGTGACCACTGCAGTGATATCGCACTCGGTAGCGCAAAGAATGGCTTCGGGAATACTCTGGGCTTTTTCGCGCAGCGCTTTTCCGGCATCAGTCAGAGTAATGATCACCTGGCGCTCATCGGCTTTGGCGCGCTGACGCATCAGCCGACCCGCCACTTCAAGACGCTTTAACAGCGGCGTCAGCGTGGCAGAATCCAGAAACAGCTTCTCACCAATATCAGAAACCGTCACATCATCGCGTTGCCACAAAACCAGCATCACCAGATATTGCGGATAGGTTAAATCGAGCTGGCCCAGCAGCTTGCGGTAAACTTTGTGCAATGCCAGATTCGCCGAATAGAGCGCGAAACACATCTGTTGGTCCAGATGCAAAAGGGCATTCGCTGAGGTTGCAGGTTCTGTTTTCGAGTTCATGGATTTCAATATAAATAGTGCACGATATTATCGCAAGCATTTTTACTGCAATGATTTAAATTTGGCCCTTCACCCCGCAAAAAATCCGCGCCATTTTCGCTCAGTTGCACAGTAACGCTGGTGCAATATTTGTGCAAAACAGTCACAACTCAATTAAAAACCCTTGCTATTCAATAAGAAGAAATATGGCACAGCCTTTGCTTTGATGAATTCAATCTTGTGTACCAGATGGAATTCAACCGATGAACGACAGCTTAAGCTCTGCGACCTCCCCGTTTCACGCTTTCACCCTGCGCGACTGGCAACAGCATTACCGCACTGCGCCGGACAGCTTGCGCACCACGCTTTCGATGGTGTTGGGCAGCCTGAGCAGCACCGATAATGCCTGGATTTACCGTGCAACGGCCAAGCAGCTTGAAGACCAGATCACGCATCTGGAAAGTCTGCGTCAGAAGGCAGAAGGCTCGATCAGCGCCCTGCCGCTGTTCGGCGTACCCTTCGCAGTCAAAGACAATATTGATATCGCAGGCTGGCCGACCAGCGCCGCCTGCCCGGAATTCACTTACACCGCCGAAGCCGACGCCACCGTCGTCGCCAACCTGAAGGCCAAGGGCGCGATTGTCATCGGCAAGACCAATCTCGATCAGTTTGCCACCGGTCTGGTCGGCACCCGCTCACCGTTCGGCGCAGTGCGTAATACTTTCAACCCGGATTACGTCAGCGGTGGCTCCAGCTCCGGTTCAGCTTCGGTGCTGGCGCGCGGGTTGGTGGCCTTTTCCCTCGGCACCGACACCGCGGGTTCTGGTCGCGTACCCGCAGGATTCAACAACATCGTTGGCCTGAAGCCGACCAAAGGCTGGCTGTCAAATAAAGGTGTAGTACCCGCCTGTCGCCTGAATGACTCGGTTTCAATTTTCGCCCTGACCGTCACCGATGCGCAAACCGTCGCTCATGCCGCTGGCGGATATGACGCCGCCGATGCCTATTCGCGCCAAAACCCGCGCACGGCCCCTGCCGCGATGTCCGTTCATCCGCGCTTTGCCGTGCCAGACAGTCTGGAGTTTTTTGGCGACGCGCTGGCTGAATTTGAATTCGATCAGGCGCTCGAGCGTCTGACCGGCAGCGGTGTCACGCTGGTACCCATTGATTTCACCCCTTTCCGTGAACTGGCCGGGCAGCTCTATTACGGCGCCTGGGTCGCTGAACGAACCGTTGCCGTGAGCGAAATTTTCGAACAAAAACCGGAGGCAATGGACCCGGTCGTGCGCGGCATTGTGGCCAACGGCCTGAATTATTCGGCTTGTGATGCGTGGCGTGCCGAATATTTGCGCGCAGAGTTGGCACGCAAAATCAGCCAGGCACTGGAAGGGTTTGATGCACTGGTGGTGCCGACCTCGCCGACCATCCGCACGCTCGATGAAATGGTGCAGGAACCGGTGCTTTATAACTCGCAGTTCGGCATTTACACCAATTTCACCAATCTGGCGGATTTGTCTGCGCTGGCGCTGCCGGCCAGTCTGCGCGCGGACGGCCTGCCCGCCGGTATCACACTGATCGCACCGGCCTGGCATGACGATGCGTTAGCCAGCTTTGGCCGCCAGTGGCAGCGCAGCCTGGGGTTGCCGCTCGGTGCCACCGGTCGTGAACTCAGCGCCAGCACCTGGATGACTGACGCACCGGTCAGCACGGGCCACGTCCGTGTGGCCGTGGTCGGCGCACACCTGACCGGCATGCCGCTCAACGTCCAGTTGATTCAGCGTAAAGCCGTGCGTGTCGAGCAAACCACCACGGCCGCAGCCTACAAACTCTACGCCCTCGCCAACACCACGCCACCCAAACCGGGGCTGGTGCGGGCGGAAGGTGGCAGCGCCATCATCGTCGAACTGTGGGACATCCCGCTGGCGCGCTTTGGTGAATTCGTTGCAGAAATTCCGGCACCGCTTGGCATCGGTTCTCTCGAACTGGCCGATGGGCGCACCGTGAAAGGTTTCATCTGCGAACCCTGGGCGATCCCTGACGCCACCGACATCACCCATTTTGGCGGCTGGAGAAGCTATATCTCCCACCTTGCCGCTCTGAAAAACGCCTGAGGAGCCAGAAATATGTTCACGACCGTTCTGATTGCCAACCGTGGTGAAATCGCCTGCCGCGCCATTCGCACGCTGAAACGCCTTGGCGTCACCAGCGTCGCCGTGTACTCCGACGCCGACCGTAACGCGCCGCACGTCACCGAGGCCGATTTCGCCATTGCGCTGGGAGGCGACAAGGCCAGCGACAGCTATCTGATGATCGACAAAATCCTGGCGGCGGCAAAAGAAACCGGCGCACAGGCGATTTATCCGGGCTATGGATTCCTTTCAGAAAGCGCCGAATTTGCCGATGCCTGCAAAGCGGCAGATATCGCCTTTATCGGCCCGAGCGCCGGGCAGATCCGCGAATTTGGCCTCAAGCACCGCGCCCGTGAATTAGCCGCTGCCGCCAATGTGCCGATGACGCCAGGCACCGGTTTGCTCGACAGCATCGACGATGCCGTCAAATCCGCCGCTGACATCGGCTATCCGATCATGCTCAAAAGTACCGCGGGCGGCGGCGGCATTGGCCTGACCCGCTGTGAAGATGAAGCCGCCCTGCGCGCCGCGTGGGACAGCGTGAAGCGCCTTGGCGAGCACTTTTTCCGCGATGCTGGCGTGTTTTTGGAACGCTTTGTCGATCGCGCCCGCCATGTCGAAGTGCAGATTTTTGGCGACGGTAAAGGCCGCGTGGTGGCGCTTGGCGAACGCGACTGTTCTCTGCAACGCCGCAATCAAAAGGTCGTGGAAGAGACCCCGGCGCCGAACCTGCCGCAGACCACCCGCGAAGCCTTACACCGTGCCGCCGTGCAGTTAGGTGAGTCGGTCAACTACCGCAGTGCCGGCACCGTCGAGTTTATTTATGACGCCGCACGCGACGAATTCTATTTCCTCGAAGTAAACACCCGTTTGCAGGTTGAGCATCCGGTCACCGAAATGGTTACCGGTCTGGATTTGATCGAATGCATGCTGCGCGTCGCCGCCGATGAGCCACTCGACTGGCCGCATCTGCAGCAGGCGCCGCAGGGCGTTTCGATGGAAGTGCGCATTTACGCCGAAGACCCGCTGAAAAACTTCCAGCCAAGTCCCGGCGTGCTGACCGAAGTGTTCTTCCCGCAAGATGTGCGCGTCGATGGCTGGGTGTCTACCGGCAGTGAAGTCTCAGCGTTTTATGACCCGATGATCGCCAAGCTGATCGTCCACGGCACCGACCGTCAGGACGCGCTGGCGAAAATGTCCGCCGCGCTGGCCGCCACCCGCCTGCACGGCATCGCCACCAACATTGATTATCTGCGCCAGGTGGTTGCCACGCCGCTGTTTCGCGACGGCGAAATGTGGACGCGGATGCTCGACAGCTTTGCTTATGCGCCGCATGCCATCGAAGTGATCGCACCCGGCACCTACAGCAGCGTGCAGGATTATCCGGGCCGTCTCGGTTACTGGGATATCGGCGTGCCACCGTCCGGTCCGATGGATGATTTTGCCTTCCGCCTCGCCAACCGCATTGTCGGTAACCATCTCGATGCCGCCGGGCTGGAATTCACCCTGCAGGGCCCGACGCTGCGTTTTCATTGCGATGCCACCATCGCCCTGACCGGCGCACGCTGCCCGGCCGATCTCGATGGCGAAAGCATGGCTTACTGGCAGCCGGTGGAGGTCAAAGCCGGTCAGACGCTGACCCTTGGCCGCGCCACGCAGGGCTGCCGCACTTACCTCGCCGTGCGTAACGGTGTCGACGTGCCGGTGTATCTCGGCAGCCGTTCGACCTTCGCCCTCGGGCAGTTCGGCGGCCATGCCGGTCGCACGCTGCGCATCGCCGATATGCTGACCGTTTCCCAGCCCGAACTCGCGGCCTGCACCACGCCCGCGCCGGTCGGTTTACCGCAGCCCGCAGCGGAAAATATCGTCCCGACGTATGGCGATCTTTGGAACATTGGCGTGCTGTATGGCCCGCACGGTGCACCGGATTTTTTCACCAAAGAATCTATCGACGCCTTTTTCGAAGCCGAATGGCAGGTGCATTACAACTCTAATCGCCTCGGCGTGCGTTTGGTCGGCCCGAAACCGCAGTGGGCGCGGCAGGACGGCGGCGAAGCCGGTCTGCATCCATCCAACGTGCATGACTGCGAATATGCCATCGGTGCGATTAACTTTACCGGCGACTTCCCGGTGATCCTGACCCGCGACGGGCCAAGCCTCGGCGGTTTCGTCTGCCCGGTGACCATCGCCAAAGCTGAACTGTGGAAAGTCGGCCAGGTAAAGCCGGGCGATAAAATCCGCTTCCACCCGATAAGTTTTGAACAGGCACAGGCGCTGGAACTGGCGCAGCAAGGCACCATCGACTCACTGATACCGATTGACGCGATGGCGCTGCCGGTGCCGTCCCTGCTGCCGGACACCACCGCGTCCGCCACCCTTCTCGCGGCATTACCGGCGACGGCGGAGCGGCCTTCGGTGGAATACCGGCAGGCGGGCGACGGTTACGTGCTGATGGAGTACGGCGACAACGTGCTGGATCTGGCGGTGCGGATGCGCATTTACCTGCTGATGAACGCCATCCGCGACGCCGCAGAGCCGGGCATTGAAGAGCTGTCGCCGGGCGTGCGTTCGCTGCAAATCCGCTATGACAGCCGCGTGCTGCACCAGTCGGCCCTGCTCTCACACTTGCTGGAACTTGAGCAGTCACTGGCAGATGTCAGCAACCTGAAAATCCCGTCCCGCATCGTGCATATGCCGATGGCCTTTGAGGACTCCGCCACGCTCGGCGCGGTCGAACGCTATCAGCAAACCGTGCGCAGCGAAGCGCCGTGGCTGCCGAATAACGTCGATTTTATCCAGCGCACCAACGGGCTTTCGAGCCGCGAAGAGGTCAAAAATATCCTCTTCGACGCCAGCTATTTAATCCTCGGTTTGGGCGATGTGTATCTCGGCGCGCCGTGCGCGGTGCCGGTCGATCCACGCCATCGCCTGCTGAGTTCCAAATACAACCCGGCGCGCTCGTACACCGCAGAAGGGACGGTCGGCATTGGCGGCATGTACATGTGCATCTACGGCATGGACTCGCCGGGTGGCTATCAGTTGGTCGGCCGCACGCTGCCTATCTGGAATACCTTCCTGAAAAATCCGCAGTTTAAAGACGGTGAACCCTGGCTGCTGCATTTCTTCGATCAGGTACGTTTTTATGAAGTGACTGAAGCCGAACTGGACGCCCAGCGCGACGCCTTCCGCGAAGGGCAGGCGCAGGTACGCATCGAAGAGACCGAGTTCGATTTTGCGCACTATACCCAATTCCTTGCCGACAACGCCGCCGATATCGCCGACTTCCGCGCCCGCCAGTCTGCCGCTTTCACCACCGAAGTGGCGCACTGGGCCGCACAGGAGAGTGCCGCCGTCGATGCCGCCGCCAACGCGGTGGAATTCGTGGAAGACGACGCGGATCAGGAGGGGTACCTGGTCAGCGCCGACCTCAATGGCAACATTTGGAAAATCCTGGTGGAGCCGGGTCAGCAGGTGGTCGAAGGTCAGCCGCTGATTGTCGTCGAAGCCATGAAAATGGAGCTGTCGGTGAACGCGCCGCGCGCCGGAACCGTATTGAAAATCAGTTGCCAGCAGGGCCGGCCGGTCGGGCCGGGCGATGCACTCCTGTGGCTGGATTGAGCAGTTTAAAACGACAGGGCGAAACGGGATTGCTATGCAACTGACAGGTCCTAAATCTGCACGCAGTAAAAACACCCGCCCGGAAGGGCTGGCGGAACGCATTTACCAGCAGTTGAAAGACGATATTTTCAGCTTCCGCCTGCTGCCGGGCGACCGTTTCAGCGAGAACGATATCGCCGACCGCATGGACGTCAGCCGCACACCGGTGCGTCAGGCCCTGTTCTGGCTTGAGCGCGAAGGCTATGTCGAAGTGTTCTTTCGCAGCGGCTGGCAGGTGCGCCCGTTCGATTTCGACTTCTTCGAGCAGTTGTATGACCTGCGTATTGTGCTGGAGCTGGAAGCGGTGAAACGTCTGTGCGCCTGCCCGCCGGGATCTCAACCACTGCAACTGGCTGAGCTGAAAGATTTCTGGATCGATCAGCCACGGCTGGAAGACGGCCAGACGGTATCGCGCTTTGACGAAGAGTTTCACATGACGCTGGTGGCTGCCGCCGGTAACGCGGAGATGGCGCGCATCCACCGCGAGCTGACCGAGAAAATCCGCATCATCCGCCGGCTGGATTTCACCAAAGACGAGCGGGTGAACGCCACATACAAAGAACACGCGAGCATTTTGCTCGCCATCATCGGGCAACGCACTGAGGAGGCACAACGCCAACTACACGACCATATTGCCGTCAGTAAAGCCGAGGTGCGCAAAATTACCCTGCATATGCTGCATCAGGCCCGGGCGGAGAATGACGGAAGCCTTCCGTCATGACTTTTTTAAATGTGTTTTCGACTTTCACCATAACAGCGTTCTCTTAATCATTTTTACTTTCGAGGGTACATCTATGCAACGTCGACGTTTTATTAAAGCCTTTGCTCTGTCCGCCACCGTAGTCAGCATGGGGTTAGCCTGGAACGCACAGGCTGCCGACACCATTAAAGTCGGCATCATGCACTCGCTTTCCGGCACCATGGCGATTTCTGAAACGCCGCTGAAAGACATCGCGCTGATGACCATTGACGACATCAACGCCAAAGGCGGCGTGCTCGGCAAAAAGCTCGAACCGGTAGTGGTCGATCCGGCCTCTAACTGGCCGCTGTTCGCCGAAAAAGCCCGCCAGCTGCTGACGCAGGATAAGGTCGCCGTGGTGTTCGGCTGCTGGACATCGGTGTCGCGTAAATCGGTGCTGCCGGTGTTTGAAGAGCTGAACGGTCTGCTGTTCTACCCGGTGCAATACGAAGGCGAAGAGATGTCGCCAAACGTGTTCTACACCGGCGCCGCGCCTAACCAGCAGGCGATCCCGGCGGTGGAATATCTGATGAGTGAAGACGGCGGCGCGGCCAAACGCTTCTTCCTGCTCGGCACCGACTACGTCTATCCGCGCACCACCAACAAAATCCTGCGCGCCTTCCTGCACTCCAAAGGCGTGAAAGACAGCGATATCGAAGAGGTCTATACGCCGTTCGGTTACAGCGATTATCAGACCATCGTCTCCAACATTAAGAAATTCTCTGCAGGCGGCAAAACGGCGGTGATCTCCACCATCAACGGCGATTCCAACGTGCCGTTCTACAAAGAGCTGGCGAATCAGGGCGTGAAAGCGACTGACGTGCCGGTCGTAGCCTTCTCGGTCGGCGAAGAAGAGCTGCGCGGCATCGACACCAAACCGCTGGTGGGCGACCTCGCGGCATGGAACTACTTTGAGTCCGTCGATAACCCAACCAATAAGAAATTCGTCGCCGAATGGAAGGCTTACGCCAAAGCCCACAAACTGCCGAACGCCGACAGTGCCGTGACCAACGATCCGATGGAAGCCACTTACGTTGGCATCCATATGTGGGCGCAGGCCGTTGAGAAAGCCGGGACCACCGACGTCGATAAAGTCCGCGCCGCCATGGCCGGGCAAACCTTCGCCGCACCGTCTGGCTTCACGCTGACCATGGATGCGACCAACCATCACCTGCATAAACCGGTCATGATCGGCGAAATCGAAGCCAACGGGCAGTTCAACGTGGTCTGGCAGACCGACAAACCGATCCGCGCCCAACCGTGGAGTCCTTACATCGTTGGGAACGATAAGAAGCCGGATACACCGGTGAAGACGGCTAATTAGGGCTGGCTGCCCTCGCCCGCTAACACCTTGGGCTTGCAGCCCACACCCGCCCAGACCTTGGGCTTGGCGTCCAAACGGCCTAAGACCGCGGGCTTGCAGCCCACACCTGCCCAGAAGGAGCGCCAAGGCGCGCCCCTTCTGGACATCCCGCGCCTTTTTGGTTGTGACACCGACGGCTATCGCTGCTGGCAGGGAACGTGTTTCAGGAGCTTTCGTTCACGGCGCAAACGCCGCCGCTACGCGGTGCTCTCATTTCAGGTTCGGACCCGCTCGGAAAAAGACCCGAGCGGTTTCTCACCGTTCATTCGACGTCGTTTTGACTGCGCCTTTGAGGCATTTTTAAGGTCAAAAGCAGTTTGGGCTGCTGTTTTCTTTTGACTTACATAGCCTCCAGGCCGCAGTCAAAAATTCCGCTGAGCAAGAGGTGGAAAACCGCGCGTCTTTTTGCGCGGGTTGGAATCCCGCAGCGAAGGCACCGCGTAGCGGCGGGATTTTGCGGCGAGAACGGAAGCCTCTGGCACACGGTGCCTACATGGCGCGAAGCTGTCGGTGCCTCAGAGAAAAAACGCAGGATTCCAAAGGAGGCACGTTTATGCCTCCTTTGGGCCAGTTTGGGCGGCGAGCCCAAGGTCTTGGCGGGTGTGGGCTGCAGGCCCGCGGTCTTAGGAATACTACTTTTATGGCGAAGACATAATGAAAACTTTACTTCGATCTCTGCTTTTTCTGCTTGGCTGCCTGCCATGGCTTGTTCATGCCGGTCCGGCCAACGAGTTTGCTGCCGCCAGCCGCAGCCAGCAGGCCACGTTGTTACAACAATGGGCGGCGGATCCGCAGCCGGAAAGACTGCCGCTGCTTGAGGCGCTGAAGCAGGAAAACGTGGTGACCGACGACGCTAAACACGCCTTCATCCAAAATGGTGACCAGTTCACGCCGCTGGAAGGTGATGCCAAACCGCAGGGCGACACCAAAAAAGTCTGGCTGAACAACCGCCTGCGGATCCTGATCGCCAATGCGCTCTCCGCCCACCGGCTGGTCAGCACCGACAGCGCCGTGCGTTTACAGGCCGCGAAATCTTTACAGCGTGAAGCACAGGCCGATCAGTTGCCGTTGCTGATACATCGTTTTGAGGTGGAAAAAGACCGCGCGGTGCATGACGCGCTGGCTATCGCACTGGCGAATTTACAGCTGGCAGATACCAATCCGCAGGTGCGCCTGAACGCCGTCGAACTGCTCGGCAGCTCCGGCGACCCGGACACCCAGGGTCGCCTGCAAAGTCTGACCGACCCGAAAACTGAAGCCGACGCTACGGTGCGCGCCGCCGCCGTTGTCAGCCTGAAAGCGGTGCAGCATCGGTTGCTGATAGGCGATCTGCTGGGTCAGGCGTTTACCGGTTTGTCGCTCGGCTCGATTCTGCTGCTGGCCGCGCTGGGGCTGGCGATCACGTATGGCCTGCTCGGCGTGATCAACATGGCGCACGGCGAGATGCTGATGCTCGGCTCCTACTCGACTTACATGGTGCAGTCGCTGTTTCAGCACTACGCGCCGGGGCTGCTGGCGCTCTATCCGCTGGTGGCGCTGCCGGTGGCCTTCTTTATTACCGCAGGTATCGGTATGGCGCTGGAGCGCACGGTGATCCGCCATTTATATGGCCGCCCGCTGGAAACGCTGCTGGCGACCTGGGGCATCAGTCTGATTCTGATTCAGGGCGTGCGCGTGCTGTTTGGCGCGCAGAACCTGGAAGTGGCCAACCCGGGCTGGCTCTCCGGCGGCATTCAGCTGCTGCCCAATCTGGTGCTGCCGTACAACCGCATCGCGGTGATCATTTTCGTGCTGCTGGTGCTCGCCCTGACCTGGCTGCTGCTCAATAAAACCCGCCTCGGCATGAACGTGCGCGCCGTGACGCAAAACCGCGCCATGGCCTCCTGCTGCGGCGTGCCGACCGGCCGCGTCGATATGTTGGCGTTCGGGCTGGGTTCCGGCATCGCGGGCTTAGGCGGCGTGGCGCTGTCGCAGCTCGGCAATGTCGGCCCTGAACTTGGGCAGGGTTACATCATCGACTCCTTCCTGGTGGTGGTGCTCGGCGGTGTCGGTCAGCTGGCAGGCACGGTGGTCGCGGCCTTTGGGCTCGGCATTGTGAACAAAATTCTTGAGCCGGAAATCGGCGCGGTACTGGGCAAAATCCTGATCCTCGCGCTGATCATCCTGTTTATCCAGAAACGTCCGCAGGGACTGTTCGCCTTCAAAGGCCGGGTGATTGACTGATGAGCCAACCTCTAACCATTACCGGCGTACAAAAAGCGCCGAAGATTGCGATAACCGTGGGCATTATTGTGCTGATTGCGCTGATGATCATGCCCTTTTTGGCGCTGCTGCCGGCGGAGAATCCGCTGTCGATCTCCACCTACACGCTGACGCTGGTCGGTAAGATCCTGTGCTATGCGATCGTGGCGATCGCCCTCGATCTGGTGTGGGGCTATGCCGGTTTGCTGTCGCTCGGTCACGGCCTGTTTTTCGCCCTCGGCGGTTACGCGATGGGCATGTATTTAATGCGTCAGGCGGCGGGCAGCGGCCTGCCGGACTTCATGTCGTTTCTGTCATGGACCGAACTGCCGTGGTTCTGGGCCGGTACTCAGCATTTCGCCTGGGCGCTGTGTCTGATCGTGCTGGTACCCGGCGCGCTGGCATTTGTGTTCGGCTACTTCGCTTTCCGCTCGAAAATCAAAGGCGTTTATTTTTCCATCATGACCCAGGCGCTGACCTACGCCGGAATGCTGCTGTTTTTCCGCAATGAAACCGGCTTCGGCGGTAACAACGGTTTTACCGGCTTCACCACCCTGCTCGGCTTTCCTGTCACCGCCACCGGCACCCGCATCGGGTTATTTTTGATGACCGTGTTGGTGCTGGTCTTCAGCCTGGTACTGGGCTTCGCGCTGGCGCGCAGCAAATATGGCCGCGTGCTGACCGCCGTGCGCGACGCCGAAAACCGGCTGATTTTCTGCGGCTATGACCCGAAAGGTTTCAAGCTGTTCGTGTGGACGCTCTCCGCCATGCTGTGCGGCCTGGCGGGCGCGCTGTACGTGCCGCAGGTCGGCATCATTAACCCCAGCGAAATGTCGCCGACCAACTCCATCGAAGCCGCCATCTGGGTGGCGCTCGGCGGACGCGGCACGCTGATCGGCCCGATTCTTGGCGCAGGTATCGTCAACGGCACGAAAAGCTGGTTCACCGTCGCCATCCCCGAATACTGGCAGTTTGTTCTCGGCGGCATGTTCATTGTGGTGACGCTGTTCCTGCCGCAAGGCGTGATTGGCCTGCTGCGCAAGAGGAAATCCTGATGAATCCGATGACCATGACCGACGATCTTTTTACCCAGCCGCATCTGGCGGACAGGCACCGCGAACAGACCGACCCGATTTTGCAGTTGGAAAACATCAACGTCAGTTTTGATGGTTTTAAGGCGCTGACCAATTTGTCGCTGAATATTGGCGTCGGCGAGTTGCGCTGCGTGATCGGCCCGAACGGCGCGGGGAAAACCACGCTGATGGACGTGATCACCGGCAAAACCAAACCGCAGAGTGGCAGCGTGTTTTACGACCAGCGCACCGATCTCACGAAGCTCGATCCGGTGCGTATCGCGCAGTCCGGTATTGGCCGAAAATTTCAGAAACCGACGGTGTTTGAAGCGCTGACGGTGTTCGAAAATCTGGAGATCGCGCAGAAAACCAATAAATCAGTCTGGGCCTGTCTGCGCGCCAAAATGAACAGCGAACAGCGCGACCGCATCGATGAAATGCTCGGCACGCTGCGGCTGGCGGCGGAACGCCATCGCCCGGCGGGTTTGCTGTCACACGGCCAGAAGCAGTTTCTGGAAATTGGTATGTTGCTGGTGCAGGAGCCGCATTTGCTGCTGCTCGACGAACCCGCAGCAGGCATGACCGACGCCGAAACCGAATACACCGCCGAGCTGTTCAAACAGCTGGCGGGCAAGCATTCGCTGATGGTGGTCGAGCACGACATGGGTTTTGTGGAGAGCATTGCCGACCACGTTACCGTGCTGCATCAGGGGCAAGTTTTGGCGGAAGGTTCGCTAAAGCAGGTGCAGGCCAACGAACAGGTTATCGACGTTTATTTAGGGCGCTGAAGCTGAGGAAAGAAACGCATGTTGCAAGTCAATGAACTGAATCAGTTTTACGGCGGCAGCCACATTCTGCGCGGCCTGTCATTCGAGGCCAAAATCGGCGAAGTCACCTGCCTGCTCGGGCGCAACGGCGTCGGTAAAACCACGCTGCTAAAATGCCTGATGGGGCTGATCCCGGCGAAATCCGGCACCATCAGCTGGCAGGATCAGGTGATCAACACCCGCAAACCGCATCAGCGCGTGCAGGCTGGCATCGCCTATGTCCCGCAGGGTCGCGAGATTTTTCCGCGTCTGACGGTAGAAGAAAATCTGCTGATGGGGCTGTCGCGCTTTTCCGGCAGCAACGCCAAACAGGTGCCGGACGAAATCTACCACCTGTTCCCAATCCTGCTGGAAATGAAGCATCGGCGCGGCGGTGATTTGTCCGGTGGTCAGCAGCAACAGCTGGCCATTGGCCGCGCACTGGCCTGCAAACCCAGCCTGCTGATCCTCGACGAACCCACCGAAGGCATTCAGCCCTCGGTCATCAAAGAGATCGGCGCGGTCATCAAACAGTTGGCCGCCAAAGGCGACATGGCGATCCTGCTGGTCGAGCAATTCTACGACTTCGCCGCCGATCTGGTCGACAGCTATTTGGTGATGTCGCGCGGCAGCATCATAAAACGCGGTCGTGGCGAAGATATGGAGGCCGAGGGCGTGCGGGGGTTGGTGGCGATTTAACTTTCCCTCACAGCCCCACGATTCGGGTTGTGCAAAAAAATAGCTATTTGAGTCCCACGAGCGCATCATAAACCTAACTGCTAGGTTTATGGATAAACTCATGCCCACAATTCTTCGTTTTTCAGGATGGATAATCATGGTTTACAGCCATGATCATCCGCCGCGCCATGTTCATCTGAGGCGCGGCGACCAAAGAATCAAGTTAGCTTTTACCCGTGACTCATTAAACTACGACACAATGGAAATTTATCGAGTGAGCACATTCGCAGAGATCAAAAGTTTGTTTCGCTTTTTAGAAGCAAATGTCATCACGCTCAATACTGAGTGGGAGAAAATACATGGCAACACTGACGCAATTTGAAGCGGCGCTGCAGCGCGGAAAACAAACGGCTACAGACCCTTCCCGCCCGGTTTCAGTTGAATACCGGCCACAGCAGCATGCCTTTATGATTATGCATGGCAATGGTGTTGGATATCTCATCAATATTGATTTGATTAAAGAACTTGAGCATGCCACTGCGGAGCAGCTTAATACCGCTGAAGTTGATGGATTCAGCAAGGCACTGCGTGTTTCCGCCTGTGATGTGGATATTTATCTACCGGGATTACTGGCAAAGATCCTTTTCGATGCCAGCGATTTACAGAAAATTGTCGCCTCCATTAATGGTGCAATGCGCAGCGCATTAAAAGCCAGTGCCAGCCGTGAGAACGGTAAAAAAGGCGGGCGACCTCGTAAAAGCGCAGAGTCCAGCTAATGCCAAAAATCAAAAGTCAGGAAGCCCTGGTGCGTGGCCGTAAGCGCTGGGTAATGTTTGCCGCGCTGGCACTGGTGATTGCCGGAAGTTATCTGTGGTGGAAAAAAGGCACGCTGGTATCTGAAGAGTGGAGCCCGAACAAAGAGTACGTGGCGCGCGAATTTAAAACCTACGACTTTATTCCGCGCATGACCATGCCGGGAGACGGCGGCCATTATTCAGGGTACATCCGGGTTTATAACAAAAAGGGCGCACGGCTCTACGAAGAGTACGCGGATCTGCTGGATTTCATCGAAGGGCCTTACTGGGCCAAAGAAGGGGTCTACTGGATGGGAACCGATAATCAGGACATTGTGCGTTTGCCCTCCTCGCCGGTGGACTGAGTTTTTTAGACACAAAAAAGCCGCGACCGGCGCGGCTTTTCAACGTTCAGACAAAGCGGAGTATTATCAGCTGCGAATTTTACGGTAAATGAACAGCACCACCAGCGCACCGATCACAGCGACGATAAAGCTGCCGAAGTTGAAACCATCTACGCGACCAAAACCGAAGAACGTACTGATATAACCCCCAACCACGGCACCGACGACGCCCAGAACAACGGTCAGGATAAACCCGCCGCCATCTTTACCCGGCATGATCCATTTGGCCAAAATACCTGCAATCAGACCAAAAATAATCCAGGATAAAATTCCCATTTCACACTCCTCCAAATAAATGTCGTTACCGTGAATGTTGTTGAGCCAATATGGCGCTAACCATCACGGAACGAATGTCGTTCTGTTTTCGGCGCTGCGAATAATCAACCGTAAACTGCTTTTCTTACCCTACACAGTGAAGTCTAGCAGAGATCAGGAAACCCGCTCAAAATCAGGGGGAAGGGCAATTTTCCGTCAATTTATGCTGTGTTTTTCAGCCGGTGTAAACGGCCAGGACGTTTCGTCAATCGGCCGCAGCGGGCTGTAAAATTGCGTAAAAAGTAGACCAGTTTTTTTGAATGACTTCCTCAAATCAATCCGTTTTTCATGCGCGCCGAACAGGCCTATTATTCACACATCGAAAGGCAACCACCTTTCTATCTCATAACCTGAATGGAATAATCATCATGAAAAACGTCAAAATTTTTGCTGTAGCTGCTACCCTTTCCCTGATCTCTTTCGGTAGTTTTGCCGCTGAGCAGGTTACACAACCCGCTGACGGTGCGCAGAAAATCGGCGTGATCTCCGTTGCTGGCCCAACCACGTTGGGGGGTCTGGAAAGCAAACTGGCCGCTCAGGCAGCTGACGCCGGTGCCTCTTCTTACCGCATCATCTCCGTGACCGGTAACAACCGTATGCACGCTGACGCTGAAATCTATAAATAAGCGTATTCAGTAAAACCCGACGGTACTGATCGTCAAAAAGCCTGTGGAACGCGCCATCTTAATGGCAGCACTCCACAGGCTTTTGTCGTTATGAATAGACGCCATTGGTGAACAGCGCATCGCCCCCTTCTATTAAGACTTTTTTTATCCCATCGATTGCATATGTTACAACGCGTTACTATTCTGAGGCTTACTTTCATCAAAAGGAGTCGTCATGAAAACACGGATAACCGCCGCGCCAACGGATCGCGATGTTGAAGAGATTAAAAACAGGATGCGTAAATTCAACAGCAACTTTGTTCCGCAGCAAAAACTCCGTGCGTTAGGGATTTTTGTAGAGGATGAGAATGGCGAGAAACAGGCCGGCATTGTGGCTGAAACCGTCGGTAATTGGATGTACATCCAGATACTTTGGGTTGATGAGTCTTTGCGCGGTAAAGATGTCGGAACGCAGTTGATCAACGAAGCGGAAGAAGAAGCTAAAGCGCGTGGCTGCCGTTATGCATTGGTCGATACATTAAGTTTTCAGGCCCGGCCCTTCTATGAACGTATGGGCTATAGTCTGCAATTAGCGCTGGAAGATTACATTGCAGATATCCGCGCACCGGCTGATGCCCCGTCCGCCCATACACGATTTTACCTCACTAAACGACTTGCATGAGGTGTTAGCGCAGTAAGCATCCCGGCTTGCTGCGCTCGTCATTCTATTTAGCCGACAATGCCAGCCACTCTTTGACCGCCGGGCGCTGCCATTGGGCTTCGGCATAAGCGGCCAGTTTTTCGGGTATCGCATCACCGTTTAGCCGCAGACGATTCAGCATCAGCGCCAAATCCGTATCCGCAATACACCATTCGCCGAACAAATTTTCACGGTCTTCGAGTAAACGCTCGGCGGCGCTAATCAGTTTTTCCGCCGCAGCCTGACCTTTGGGTGTCAGCGCCGGACATTTTTTGCCGCCAAAAACCACTTCGGTTGAACGCTCTTCGCGGATCGGCATTAAATCGCTGCGAAGCCACGCCTGGACTTCGCGCGCCTTGGCGCGTTTTTCCGCATCATCAGGGTAAATCGCCGGAAACGTCGGGGCCGGGAACAACTCCTCAACGTATTCATCGATGGCGGAAGATTCAGACAGGACAAAGCTGCCGTTGGTCAGCGTCGGAACGCGGCGGGTCACGGAAATGGCCGAATAATGATCTTTCAGGTTTTCGGCATCGGCCAGATCGACGGTTTCCAGCTCAAAGGGAATGCCTTTTTCGGTCAGCGCCACGAAGGCAGACATGACGTAGGGGCTGAAATAATTGGCATCGGAATAAAGCGTCAGCAAAGGTTGGCTCATCGGAACTCCTGAAATGGCGGAAAAGTTTAAGAATGAAAAACATAACGCAGAACGCGGGATGTGTCTTGGATAAACCACACCGATGCATTAAACGTTTCGCTTAGCACAGCCATCTCCCTATACTGCTGAAATCCCCTGATGTCGGGTTTTTACTCCAGGAATAGACCATGAAAAAACGGAACCTTGCCTTTGCGTTGCTCCTGCCGTTGCTGGTATGTGCAGCGCAGGCTTCATCCCCCAAGGAGATCAAAGCGCGATTCAATCAGTTTAAGGTTGGCGACAAAACGATCTGCTTAGATGAATTCACCTATCCCAACAACCTGAAAATGAAATCTTTTGAGAACGGGTTTGTGGTCAGTAAGAAAAACAATGTTCTGACTTATCAGATAGTCAGCATGTTTTTACTGGGCAACGACGTGACGGCCAATGTGAAAGCCATCGTCGAGAGCCGGGCGGGGAAAAACGGATTGAGCACGACGTTTAAACAGGCCTTTATCGACGTGTCAGGTATGGATAAACCCGAACAGGCCGATGCAAAAGCTAAACTTATCCGCGAGTTTGAAAAGATGACCAGCGCCAAACAAGAGGATCTGCCTTACAGCTCGATTGTCCTCAACGATAAGGGCTACGTCATCACCACCGTGGAAACCAACGGTACCAGCGTCAGCGAATGTTTTGTGACGCCGTATAAAAAGCCGACCAAGGATTGATCATATGACCGTATTGTCCTCCATGAGCGACACCTTTTTCCTGCAATTTCTTGAGAGAATGGCCGACGACTATGCCAAAGAGAATGTTAAATCAGGCCGCTGGCCGCCGGAAAATGCCCTGGACAGGTCACGGGGTGAAATAGCCCGATTACTTCCTCAGGGCACGGCTACGCCGGACAACTATCTGTTTGAAATTAAAACGGATAACCAAGGGGAAACTGCCGGTTATATCTGGTTTGCGGTCAGCGATCGTCAGGGCGAGCGCAGCGCGTTTATTTATGAAGTGTCAGTGTTTGAGACATTTCGCCGTCAGGGCCATGCCCGTGCCGCCTTTTTGCAGTTGGAAGAGAAAGTCCGCGAGCTGGGTTTGAAATCCATCGGGTTGAATGTGTTTTATCACAACAGTGGAGCGCAGGCGTTGTATGCCGGCCTGGGCTATGCGCCGACCAATCTGACCATGGTAAAAGCGCTAAAAGCGGGATAACAGCGCCGATCAGCGCTGATATTTGATGAAATCCGTCTGCACACCGATCCGGTCATACAGTTTGCGGGCGGTATGATTAGAGGTTTTCGTGGTCCAGTAGACGTTGGCTTTATCGTTTTGGTCCGCGTAGGCGTACACCGCTTCCACCAGTTTCTGCCCGATGCCCAATTTGCGCGCGCTGTCGTCAACGTACAGATCCTGCAAATAGACCACCTGCTGCATATGCCAGCCATGATCGTGATTGATGCAGTTCACCAGCCCAACCAGCTTTCCCTGATACTCCGCCACATAGCCAAACATGCTGACATAGTCAGGCTGCGACAGGCGCTGGAAAGTGTAGTCGAACTGTGCCGGATCGAGCTCTGACTGGTAAAAATCCAGATAACCGCGCCACAGAATTTCCCAACCTTCACGGTCAGCGGGCATTAATGGACGCACGCTAACCTCTTGTGATGAACTCATAGGATGCTTTCCCCACATAAACAGATGCCACAGGTAACAGGCCATCAGGGCCAGGTGTGGGGATAATGTATCAGGTCATGAAAACGGACGGTATCTGCGCTTTCATTGCGGTAGGCATGCGGGCAATCCGCCGCAAAACGCAGCGCCTCACCGGCGTGAAGCCTGCGGATGACGCCATCCACCTCCAGCGTTAACTGCCCCTCAAGCACGATCACATGTTCAATGACGCCCTTCTCATGGGGTGACGATTCACTGATACCGCCCGGATCCATCGCTATCAGAAACATGTCCATGCGCAGGGCAACGTCGAAAGGAAACAGCGGCACCACGCGCATACCGGAAGTCTCGCTGTCAAACGTCGCCAGCAGGCCATGGCGGTGCAGCGTGGAGGAGAGTTTGGGTGGCGTTTCGATAAATTCTGAAAACGAGACATTCAGCCCGCTGGCGATTTTCCACAGCATCGCCACCGTCGGGCTGGATTCCCCGCGCTCAATCTGGCCGAGCATCGCCTTACTCACGCCGGTTTTCTCCGCCGTCTGGCTGAGGCTCCAGCCACGTTCGGCACGCACCGTTTTGAGTTGTTTGCCTATCCGTTGGGCGAGTTCTTGCATCTGGCTCCCTTCATTCGGGCTGCTGAATGGGTGTTGTGCGTTATAACGCACGGTGATATGTTGAGCGCATCCCCTGTGCGCTATAACGCACAACAGAATACCGCCGTCGTCGCCTGACCAGAAGGATTTTCACTCATGACTTCCCGATTAAAGGATTTCACCTTTTCCGCCGTGATCGCCGGTTTTGTGGCGGTGATGGTGGGCTATACCAGTTCGGCAGCGATTATCTTCCAGGCCGCTGAAGCGGCAGGGGCCAGCGTAGCGCAAATCGGTGGATGGCTGACGATGCTGGGCCTCGGGATGGGCGTGACCTCTATCGGGCTGTCGCTCTGGTATCGCACGCCGGTGGTGACGGCCTGGTCCACGCCGGGCGCGGCACTGCTGGTCACCAGCCTGCCAGGAACCTCGATTAACGACGCCATCGGGGTGTTTATTTTCGCCACCGGGCTGATTCTGCTATGCGGCGTGACTGGCCTGTTCGCCCGGCTGATGCAATATATTCCGCAGGCACTGTCGGCAGCGATGCTCGGCGGCATTTTGCTGCGCTTCGGGCTGGACGCTTTCACCTCGCTGCAAAGCAATTTTCCACTGGCGGGCGCGATGTGTCTGGCGTATCTGCTGGCCCGCCGCCTGCTGCCCCGCTACGCGATTGTCCTGACGCTGGCCGCCGGGCTGGTTGTTGCCGCGTGGCAGGGTGATATCGCCTTGCAGGGTCAGACGCTGACATTTGCCACGCCGGAATTTGTTATGCCGCACTTCTCACTCGCCGCATTGCTGGGTATCGGCATTCCCTTTTTCGTGGTCACCATGGCGTCACAGAACGCACCGGGCATCGCGACGCTCAAGGCGCATGGTTATAACCCGCCGGTATCATCACTGATTTCATGGACCGCGCTGGTGGCATTGATATTGGCCCCGTTCGGCGGATTTACCGTCTGTATCGCCGCCATCACCGCCGCGATTTGCATGGGTGAGGATGTGCATCCTGACCCGAAAAAGCGCTATATGGCCGCCGTGGCAGCGGGAGGATTCTATCTGCTGGCGGGTCTGTTTGGTGGCTCGATTGGCATGTTGTTTACCGCATTGCCGACGCCACTGATTCACACCATCGCCGGGCTGGCTCTGCTCGGGACGATTTCCGGCAGCTTGCACCGCGCCCTGGCAGAAGAGAGCCAGCGTGATGCCGCCATCGTCACTTTTCTGATCACCGCCTCCGGGCTGTCATTGCTCGGGGTCGGTTCGGCCTTCTGGGGGCTGGTTGGCGGGCTGATCACCCACTTTATTCTCCGTTACTCGCGGCAAAAGGCGGCGTAAAAGTTGAGGCCGTTCAAGTTCTGGGTAACAGCTTTTCGTAACACGGCTTAAAGTGACGCCGGTCACATTTCCGCCCGGACAAACCCTCTTTACTGGTCCCTATCCTGCCGTAAATGCTGTCGTCACGGCGTCCAATAAAGAGTGAAAAATAATGAATATTGACACCCAATCCTGCGTCGTCACCGGTAAAAAAGATGTCTCTGTGGTCGATCAGAAAATTGATTATCAGGGCCAGGGAACGCTGGTCAGAATCACCCGTGGCGGCATCTGCGGTTCTGATCTGCACTACTACGAGCATGGTCAGGTGGGCGATTTTAAGGTGCGCGAAGCCATGGTGCTCGGCCATGAAGTGGTCGGCGTGGTGGAAAAATCGGACACTGACCGCCTGAAACCTGGCCAAAAAGTCGCGCTCAATCCGAGTAAACCGTGTAAAGCCTGTAAATACTGCCTGTCCGGCGATGAAAATCAGTGCATCACCATGAAATTCTTCGGCAGCGCCATGTATTTCCCGCACATCAACGGCGCGTTCACTCAGTACAAAATCGTCGACAGCAGCCAGTGCATTGCCTTTGATAATCAGGTCAGCGACCGGCTGATGGTGTTCGCCGAGCCGCTGGCGGTGGCCATTCATGCGGTCAACCAAGCCGGTGATATCCGTGGGAAAACGGTGTTTGTCTCCGGCGTCGGCCCGATCGGCTGCCTGATTGTATTAGCCGCAAAAGCTAAAGGCGCGGCAGAAATCATCGTCACCGATCCCAGTGAACGCTGCCGCACGCTGGCGCTGGCCGTCGGTGCGACCAAAGCACTGGACGCATCAAACGGCGATTTCACCGCGTATCAGGCCGAAAAAGGCTATTTTAATGTCTCTTTCGATGCCTCCGGTCATCCCTCTTCCATCCGCCGCTGTCTGGAAGTGACCCGCGCCCGTGGCACACTGGTACAGGTCGGCATGGGCGGCGCAGTCAACGATTTCCCACTGATGATGCTGATTGCCAAAGAGATTAACTGGGTCGGCAGCTTCCGCTTCACCGAAGAGTTCAACACCGCAGTGGAATGGCTGGCGAATCAAACCGTCGATCCGATGCCGCTGCTCTCCGCCGAATTCCCGCAGGGAGATTTGGTTGAAGCACTGGAATTCGCGCTGGATAAATCCAAAGCGTCGAAAGTGCAACTGGTGTTCTGACTCTGCTGAGTCAATCACAATATTAAAACGATGTTTCATTTTAATATATCCCTCTGATTTTATGTCATGGGGATATTTTTTTATGCAAAAGGACAGCGCCAAAAAGCAGGTCGCACTGCTGCTGGCAGACGGCTTTGAAGAGGGCGAGGCGGTGATCGTGCTCGATATTCTGGAGCGGCTGGAGATTCAGGTCACCACGCTGGCCTGCCAGAAAAACCAGACGCTGCGCAGTTATCACGGCATTCAGATGCAGGCCAATGAGCTGCTGAGCGCACAAGGCGAACGTTTGTTTGATGCCGTGGTGATGCCCGGTGGACCGGAAGGTTCTGTGGCGCTGGCGGCGAACCAAGAGGTGGTGAAATTTGTCCGCCGCCACGATGATGCCGGTAAATGGATCTGCCCGCTCTGTTCTGCGGCTGCGCGCGTTCTGGGCGGCAATAATCTGCTCAAAGGTCGCCGTTACGTCTGCTCCGGCGATTTATACAAAGACGTCAAAGACGGCGTGTACGTGAATCAATCCTTTGTCGAGGACGGTAACCTACTGAGCGGAAAAGGATTAGGATTGGCGTTTGATTTCGCTTTCCAACTGGCCTACCGCCTGACCGGCAACGCCGAAGCCTGCGATTTTCAGGCCGACCATATTGATTATCATCATTGGCGCGCTGATCAAAAAATCTGATCTCCCAGGCGGACGGCGCAGGTCGTCCGCCCCGGCCATCATCATGTCCGTTTTTGGCATTCTCCCCGCATAATTTCAGGTGCACACTGGCCATACACTCACCAGATGGAGTCCGAAAATGACCAAAAGCGCCCTGTTAAACATCGATGTTCAACGCTCTTTCGAGCATCGCCCCTTTTGGCAGGAAGATGATCTTCCGGCATTTCAGCACGCACTTGGCCGCCTGATTGACGGCTGCCAGACCCGTGGCGTGCCGGTGATTGATGTATTCCACGTCAATCCCGAAGGGCCATTCTCCATTGGGTCCGGTCTGGTGACGCCAATGACTTTCCTCAGCCATACGCCAGCGAAAACTGTCCACAAACATGTTCACAATGCGTTGCTGGAATCTGGGCTGGATGCCTGGCTACGCCAACAGGACATCACGCATCTGATCATCGCCGGGCTGCGCACCGAACAGTGCTGCGAAACCACCACCCGCGTGGCGTCGGATATTGGCTATAAGGTGACGTTCGTGACCGAAGCGACCATGACCTTCCCGATGGCCCACGCCGATGGCGGAGTATTCTCCACGGCTGCCATTAAACGCCACACCGAACTGGTGCTGGCCGATCGTTTCGCCACCATTACTGACGTTGATGGCGCGCTGGCGGAACTCGACCAGGCTGTGTGAAGATGACGTTTTGGTCGCCGATGCACAAAGAGGCTTCTATGGCGCAAGACATCTATTTTGTGACGCTGCCGGGCGTGATGGCGCTCGACCTGGCCGGTCCGGCAGAAGCGTTACGTCTGGCCGGGCAGTTTAGGCTGCACTACATCAGCCCGCAGGCAGAAGCCGAGATGTCCACCGGTCTGGTGGTCGGGCGGCTGCAACCGCTGCCGGATCATCTCGCGGCGGGCAGTATTATCATGGTGCCCGGCGTTGAGCACTCCGCAGAAAACTTCGCCAGTCCGATCGCCCTTCTCACGCGCGACTGGCTGAAGCTGCAAAAACCCGCCATCGAACGGGGTGATTTGACGCTGGTGTGTATCTGCTCCGGCAGCCTGCTGGCCGGTCAGGCCGGTCTGCTTGATGGCTACCAGTGCACAACTCACCATGACGTGATTGCCCGTCTGCGCCAGCAGGTGCCGACGGCGCAGGTGAAAGATAACCGGATTTTCGTCGAAGACCGTTTTATCCTGACCAGCGCCGGGATCACGGCTGGCATCGACCTCTCACTGCACATTATTTCCAACCGCCTGGGTGCACAGGTCGCGCTGGATGTCGCCCGCGAGATGGTGGTCTATTTCCGCCGGGCGGGGGATGATCCACAGCTCTCGCCATGGCTACGCTACCGTAATCACCTGCATCCGGCCGTTCACCGCGCGCAAAACCTGATGTCTGCAACGCCGGAATCCTCATGGCAAGTGGAAGAAGTGGCCGCGAAATCCCACGTCAGCAGCCGCCATCTCACCCGCCTGTTCAAGCAGCATCTGGGGATCAGCGTGCGCGACTATCACGAACAGCTGCGCATCGCGGTTGCACACCAGCGCCTGCAGCAGGGTTTAGGGATTGAGAAAGCCGCGCTGGCGGCAGGTTTTACGTCAGGACGACAGTTCAGGCGGGCGCAGGAAAGGTGGGGGGAGGCTTAACTCACCCATCTTCTCCGGTCCACTTTTCCCAGTAATATCGCCAGCACAAGACTGCCGAACAGGCCGCAGGTAAAGAGGAAAGCGATGTTGAGCAGCGGCCACTGCAGGAAGCCGATATGCGCGGCGCGCAGCCCGATGACGATCAGCGCGTGAAAACCGTAAATCGCCAGAGAGTGGCGGGAGATCAGCGCTAATCCCGGCAAAACACGCCCAGATAAGGTGTTTTTAAAGACGACATACAGTGACATGGCCGAGATAAACACCAGCGGGCCACAGTAGACGTAGAAGGTATCGGCGAAGTTCTGATTAATCAGCGACTGATAGCGGGTGCCCCACGCGATACAAAGCGTGCTGAGGATAAACAGGGCAGATGCCATCGCCGTCACGCCGGTTTTTTGCGTATTCATCACGCCAATGGCACGCCCCATCAGCGCATAGAGCAGATAATAGAAGGTATCGCCGCTAATATAGAGATCCAGGGGTAAAAGGTGGAATCCCTGCCAGGACAGCACCGGCAACTGTGGGTTAGCCAACACGCCAAGAAGAATCCCCGCGATCAACAGATACCCCCCCGACATCGCTTTCACCTTAATAAGCGGTGACAGCAGGTAAATCACCACAATCGCATAAAAAAACCAAAGGTGATAAAACACCGGTTTTTGCAAGATATGTTTCAAAGATGGCCAAAAACCGATGTTTGTCAGGCTATAGATATAAATCAGAGATACCACGCTGTAAAACAACAGACATAATCCGATGCGCAAAAAATGGCGTTTGGTGGCACTTTTTTCACCAAAAAACAGATAACCGGAAATCATAAAGAACAGCGGAACACTGACCCGTGAAGCGGAGTTGAGCAGATTGGCTACCGCCCATTCCATCTCGTGGATCGCCGGGAAGTTCACCACCTGCACAGTGCTGGCGTGGATCATCACCACCATCATGCAGGCCACTGCCCGCAGGTTATCTATCCAGCTGATTTTTTGGCTCATTCCGCGCAAATTCCTTCCTGTTGATGTGCAGTTCGCAGCGTAGCCAGCTTTTGGAGGGCTAACAAGGCAAAAGTACTATTCTCAGATTGTGCTGAACGTGAATCGGGTGATTGCACTGCGCTTAAAAAATCGGCAAAATAGCCGCCATTACTGCCTCCGCTTGCGTTACCCGCCCGGACAGTCCCTATTTTCTTGCTAATTTTCATGCAATTAGCCTTACGTCTGTGAAATAACAACCATGCATAATTCTCCAAATACTGCGTCCCTTTTGGGCCGTCGGGCACTGCTGTTCCCTCTGTGCCTGGTGCTTTTCGAATTCGCCACCTATATCGGCAATGATATGATCCAGCCCGGTATGCTGGCCGTGGTCGCAGGTTTTAACGCCGGTGAAGAGTGGGTACCGACCTCAATGACGGCCTATCTGGCAGGCGGTATGTTCCTGCAATGGCTGCTGGGGCCACTGTCCGACCGCCGTGGTCGCCGTCCGGTGATGCTGGTCGGCGTAGGCTTTTTCATCGTCACCTGTCTGGCAATTTTGTTCGCGCAAAACATCGAACAATTCATGGTGATGCGCTTCCTGCAAGGCATCAGTCTGTGCTTTATCGGTGCGGTGGGTTACGCGGCGATTCAGGAGTCTTTCGAAGAGTCGGTGTGTATTAAAATCACCGCGATGATGGCCAACGTGGCACTGATCGCCCCGCTGCTTGGGCCGCTGGCCGGTGCCGCGCTGGTGCAGTTCGCGCCGTGGGAAACCATGTTCGTGCTGTTCGCCGTTCTGGCCGCGATTGCCTTCTGGGGCTTGTGGAAATCCATGCCAGAAACCGCCTCGCGCCTTGGCGAAGCCTTCTCGATGAAAAGCCTGTGGAAAGATTATAAAGAGGTGCTGAAAAACCGGCAGTTCCTGTGTGGCGCCCTGGCGATTGGTTTTGCCAGCCTGCCGCTGCTGGCATGGATTGCGCAGTCGCCGGTGATTTTGATCAGCGGCGAAGGTTTGCCGCCGTTCGAGTACGGTCTGTTGCAGGTGCCGATTTTTGGCGCACTGATTGTCGGTAACGTGACGCTGGCGAAGCTGACCGGTAAACGCAGCGTCGAGCAGCTCATCAAACTCGGCGCAGGCCCGATGGTGCTCGGCTTAGTGATCGCCGCAGCAGCGACACTGCTTTCCGGCCATGCCTATCTGTGGATGACCGCCGGACTGAGTTTCTATGCTTTCGGTATTGGCGTGGCGAACGCCGGTCTGTACCGCCTGACGCTGTTCTCCAGCACCATGAGTAAAGGCACGGTTTCCGCCGCAATGGGCATGATCAGCATGATGGTGTTCACATTAGGTATTGAACTGGCGAAAGTGGCTTACGTCGCGGGTGGCAGCGGGTTGTTCAATCTGTTCAACCTGATTAGCGGCCTGTGCTGGCTGGCGCTGGTGGCGGTATTTATCCGCCGCCGTCAGGTATTTGTGGCCCCAAATAACGCGGCCTGATAATAAAAAGCCAATAACACCCAAGTAAGGGGCGTTATTGGCAGATAGCAGAACTCCTGGCGCAGCGAGTTTCAGTGCGGACAGCGCGCAGCACCCGGAGCCGTACTTAACGTACGTGAGGAGTGTGAGCACTGCCCAAGCTGAAAATCGCAAGCAGACTCAGAAAAGGCCCATCGGTTTATCTGAATAACTCACTAACAGACACTTGGTTTGCTGATAGTGATCCAGCATCATCTTGTGCGTTTCCCGCCCGAGGCCTGACTGTTTGTAACCGCCGAAGGCCGCGTGAGCCGGGTAGGCGTGGTAACAGTTGGTCCATACGCGACCGGCCTGCAGGTTACGCCCCATGTGATAGGCCACGTTGCCGTCGCGGCTCCAGACGCCCGCCCCCAGCCCATAAGCCGTATCATTAGCGATCTCCAGCGCTTCCTTCATATCTTTAAACGTCGTCACAGCCAGTACCGGCCCGAAGATCTCCTCCTGGAATACCCGCATATTGTTTTTGCCCAGCAGGATGGTCGGTTGCAGGTAGTAGCCTTCGTTGAGCGCCCCTTCCAGTTTTTTCTTCGCGCCACCGGTCAATACCTGTGCACCCTCTTTTTTACCGATTTCGATGTAATCGAGAATGGTTTTCATCTGCCCGGCAGAGACCTGTGCCCCCATCTGGGTTTCAGCATCCAGCGGGTTACCCGTTTTGATGGCTTCAACACGTTTGATAGCTCTTTCCATAAAGCGTTCGTAAATCGATTCCTGCACCAGTGCGCGGCTCGGGCAAGTACAGACCTCGCCCTGATTGAAGGCAAACAAGGCAAAACCTTCCAGCGCTTTGTCGAAGAAGGAGTCCTCTTTATCCATCACATCGGCGAAGAAGATATTCGGTGATTTACCCCCCAGCTCCAGCGTGGCGGGGATCAGGTTCTGCGCTGCATAACCCGCAATCTGCTGGCCGACTTCGGTCGAGCCGGTAAAGGCCACTTTGGCGATGCGTTTTGAGGTCGCCAGATATTCGCCAATCTCACCACCCGCGCCGTTGACGACGTTGATGACGCCCGGTGGCAGAATATCTTTCACCAGATCCATCAGCAGCAGCACCGACAGCGGTGTCAATTTAGCCGGTTTGAGCACAACACAGTTACCCGCAGCCAGCGCCGGCGCCATTTTCCAGCAGGCCATCAGCAGCGGGAAGTTCCACGGGATAATTTGCGCCACCACGCCCAAGGGTTCATGGAAATGATAGGCCACGGTTTCGCTGTCGATTTCACTGATCCCGCCCTCCTGGGCGCGAACGCAGGCAGCGAAGTAACGGAAATGGTCAATGGCGAGCGGCACATCGGCCCCCGTGGTTTCACGGATCGGCTTGCCGTTGTCCCAGGTTTCAGCGTTAGCCAGCAATTCGAGATTCTGCTCCATCCGGTCGGCTACGCGGTTCAGAATATTGGCGCGCTCCTGCACTGAGCGTTTGCCCCATGCAGCTTTCGCGTCGTGCGCGGCGTCCAATGCCAGTTCAACATCTTCCTTGCTGGAACTCGCCACTTCACACAAAGCTTCGCCAGTGATCGGCGTCAAGTTGGAATAATATTGTCCTTTCACCGGCGCGACCCATTCGCCGCCGATAAAGTTATCGTAGCGTTTTTGTAGTTTTAGTGGGAAACCATACTCTTCCGGTTTAACGGCCTGAGGGTTTTTGTCATAAGCCATGATAATGATCCTTATGCTGCATCGGTCGTAGGGGAACAAAGAAAGCTGTGCGCTGCATAGAGAGCATAGGCGTTAGAAAGATAACTGGCGGAATGTAAAGAGAACTCTTCGAGTCGCCTCACAACTTTTCAGAGGGAGGCACACGGGATAATAAGTCTGGCGATTATGCTGGCGTAGTTTGGGCAAAACTTTCGCGTTGGAACAGGCGCTCCACCAGCGATATCAGGGTCGGATGTTCGACACACCAGCCAGGAGCCACGCGGCGAAAATTGAGATAACCGATGCAACAGGCAACGGCGATATCAGCCACGTTGAGGCTTTCACCGTTAAGCAGAGTGCGGTTTTTGGCGTGTTGTTCGAGGGTGTGGAGACCACGCAGCAACTTCTCGCGCTGACGGGTAACCCACTCTTCATTGCGTTTATCGGCGTCGCGTTTGCTCTCCAGCACCAGCGCCACGGCGGCGTCGGTGACGCCATCAGCCAGCGCTTCGATTTGCCTCACGCGCAGGGCTTCCAGCGGCTGCCACGGCAGCAGTGTCGGGGAGACATTCAATAATTCGATAAACTGGACGATGATCGGCGAGTCAAAAAATACCTCGCCTTCGTCGGTGACCAGCGCCGGGACTTTTCCCAGCGGATTAAATTGCGTGACCTTGCTTCCCGCGTTGGCGGGAGGGTCATTGACGAAATCAAACGCGATGCCCTTTTCCAGCAGCATCACGGATATTTTGCGTACATAAGGACTGGTGTAGCTGCCGATCAACTTCATCAAAGCCTCCGTCTCTTTCCAAAGCCTTGTTTAAAGCTAGCAGCCACGAACCGTTTTACCAGCCGGGGCTGCTTACTTTAAGACTTTACGAGGCCGGGAAGAGGAACGGATTGAGGCTGCTGCTGGCGAAGCCTTTTTCTTCCATCCGCTGGTCGAGCCATAGCGAGGCGAGATCGTCGGCCACCGCGTCGGCCTGCGGATCCTGCTCCTGATAGATGATTTTCAGGTAGGAGCCGCAGTCGTCGCAGCTTTCGGCTTTCACCACGGTTTTTTCGCTGTTGGTCGAGCCATCATCGAGGGACCAGTAGTGCAGTTTTTCCATCTCTTCACAGTTGCTGCACTTGGCGCGCACCACGTGCCATTCGGTTTCACACAGGCTGCAGTGCAGGTAACGCAGACCGGTAATTGCGCCCAGCGTCACCACACCGGAGACCGGCAGGCTGGCACAAACCGGGCAGAACTGGCGGTTTTCGCCGTACTCCGCGCGGCCAACGCCACGAAGCTGTGCCGCCATTTGCATCCAGTAAAGCGATAACGCGGCCCAGATAAACGGCGCGTTGTCGGCGGGAACGTGTTTGAAATCTTGATTCAGCAGATGCGTCGCCATCATTTCGCGTTGCAGATTCGGCGAATGTTCAAGGCGCTCCAGCACCAGACGCACCGGTTCAGACGCACCCGGTTTAAGCGCCGCAATCAGCGCATCGAGCAGCGCCAGCCAGTGCGCCGTACGCGGAAACAAAGCGTAGTCGAGTGGCGGCTTTCCGGCAGCTTTCTGCAACTCTTCGCTGAGATCGATATTCAGCGGGAATTCGTCCAGCACCCGTTGCTGTGCATCGCAAATCGACGCTGAAAAGTTCAGATACGCGCCCAGCGGGTTTTTCTCTGCCAGCTGGCGCAGCCGCTCAGCACGGCGCTGATAAAGGATTTTCAGGTTAGCGAACAGCACCGGCGGGATGTTCCCCGCCGTTTTTTTGCCGTCGGCCAGTTCGTCTTGCGGGACAATCTGGATGCTCATCCGGCTTTCCTCTGGTTTTGTTCTTTCTTCTGCTGCTGCTTAGCCAGCACCTCACGATACCAGCGCGGGTGGTGATATTTCGCCCATGACGCTGGCACCTTGCCATGCGTCATCGCCGTAATTGAGCCTTTTGCCCAGGTCGCCGCGTAGACGTGCATGATGATCACCAAAATCAGACCGACACCGGCCAGAGAGTGCACCAGCAATGCCAGGCGGATCAGCGGGATCGGGAAGAAATCGGCAAACCACGGACGCCAGATGATCACGCCGCTCGCCATCAGCAAGACCAGACAACTGATGGCTGCCCAGAACACGCATTTCTGGCCAAAGTTGTAGCGTCCGGTATCGCCGACTTCATGATTTGTCAGCACTTTGCCGATATTCTTCGCCCACACCAGATCATTTTTTTCCGGCAGGTTGTGCTTCCAGTAGCGAAAGAACATGCCAAGGAAAGAGACGAACATCACCACGCCAAAGAACGGGTGGAGAATGCGCGCCATTTGCGGTGTGCCGAAAATATTCATCAGCCAGTTAAACGACGGAAAAAAGAAGCCCAGCCCGCTGAGCGCGAGAGTCACAAAGCAAAAAGCCACGATCCAGTGATTGAGGCGTTCCGGCAGGCTATAACGCGGGATCAATTTCTCTTTTTTCATGGGTGTGTCTCCTCATCATCATGTTCTTCTTCCTCTTTCACGTAGTTCGGCCCCACACCCAGGAAGTGGAATGCGCTGGCCGCAAAGGTCGCGGCGAAGCCAATGGCGGCCAGCGGTTTCCAGATACCTTTCCATAACGTGATGGTCGGACTGATGGCCGGGTCTTTCGGCAGGCCGTGGTACAGCTCGGGTTTGTCGGCATGGTGCAACACGTACATCACGTGTGTACCGCCGACGCCCTGCGGGTCGTACAATCCAGCGTGATCAAAACCGCGCCCTTGCAGTTCGCTGACGCGTTCGGCCGCCAGGTCCTTCATGGCGTCTTTGGTACCGAAATGAATCGCGCCAGTCGGGCAGGTTTTGACACAGGCCGGTTCCTGGCCGACGCTCACGCGATCCACGCACAGCGTGCATTTGTAGGCACGGTTATCCTGCGGGTTAATGCGCGGCACGTTGAACGGGCAACCGGCGATACAGTAACCGCAGCCGATGCAGTGTTCCGACTGAAAATCGACGATACCGTTGGCGTACTGAATAATCGCCCCTTCCGCCGGGCAGGCTTTCAGGCAGCCCGGATCGGCGCAGTGCATGCAGCCGTCTTTGCGGATCAACCACTCCAGTTTGCCGTTCTCTTCGACCTCGGAAAAACGCATCACCGTCCAGGATTTGGCGGTCAAATCCATCGGATTGTCATACACACCGGCGTTGTGGCCGACCTCATCGCGCAGGTCATTCCATTCGGAACAGGCCACCTGACAACCTTTGCAACCGATACAGGTGGTGACGTCAATCAGCTTCGCCACCTCCTGCTGATGGTCGCGGGCGCGCGGCGCGGGGGTAAAACCGTTAGTTGCGGACTTACGAAGTATGTCCTGAGATTGCATTGCCATAATTCGTCTCCCTTACGCCTTTTCCAGATTGACCAGAAACGCCTTAAATTCAGGCGTTTGCGAGTTAGCGTCACCCACCGATGGCGTCAGCGTATTCGCCAGGAAGCCTTTGCGGGTTTCCCCCTCAAAACCCCAGTGACAGGGAATCCCGATGGTGTCGACCGGTTTGCCATCAATGGTTAAGGTCTTGATTCGCTTGGTCACCACCGCTTTGGCCAAAATATAGCCGCGTTTGGACGAGACTTTGACGCTGTCGCCCGCCGCAATATTTTTGGCTTTCGCCAGCGCTTCGCCGATCTCAACAAATTGCTCAGGCTGGGCAATGGCGTTGAGCAGCGCGTGCTTGGTCCAGTGGCGGAACAGCTCGGTGATCGAATAGGTGGTGGCGACATACGGGAAGTCCGCCGCCGTGCCCATGTTCGGCAGGTCGCTGGCAAAAATGCGCGCCACCGGGTTGGAAATCACGTTCGGATGCAACGGGTTGGTGCCGATCGGCGTTTCAATCGGTTCGTAGTGTTCCGGGAATGGGCCGTCGGCCATTTTATCGACAGCGAACAGACGCCCCATCCCTTCGGGCTGCATGATAAACGGCCCGACACCGCTGCCCGGTGCGGCGTTGCTGTAGTCGGCCACATCAAAACCGGCCCACTTCGCGCCATCCCAGCGGATGATTTCGCGTTTCGGGTCCCACGGCTGGCCCTGCGGGTCCACCGAGGCGCGGTTATACAGAATTCGGCGGTTGAGTGGCCACGACCAGGCCCAACCGGAGGTACAACCGAGGCCAGACGGATCGGCGTTGTCCCGCCGTGACATTTGGTTACCGGCTTCGGTCCAGCTGCCGGTATACACCCAGCAGAAGCTGGCGGTGCTGCCGTCGTTTTTCAGGTGCGCAAAGGTGGAGAGCTGCTGTCCCTTTTTCGCCACAATATTGCCCTGCGGATCGGTAATATCCGCCAGCGCTTTGCCGTTGGCTTCGCGGGCGATCTCTTCCGGCAGCGGGTCGAGCGGGTCCTGATAGTCCCAGGCCATATTCAGCACTGGCAGCGGATTGGCACCGCCCTCTTTCTGATACAGCTCGCGCACTTTCATAAACAAACGGGCGATGATTTTCGCGTCATGCAGCGCTTCACCCGGTGGCTCTGCCGCCTGGAAATGCCATTGCAGCCAGCGCCCGGAGTTAACAATCGAGCCATTCTCTTCGGCAAAACAGGATGACGGCAGACGGAAGACTTCGGTCTGAATATCGGCGGTATTGACGTCGTTCATCGCGCCGTGGTTCTGCCAGAAGTTGGAGGACTCGGTCACCAGCGGGTCAATCACTACCATATATTTCAGTTTAGAGAAGGCACGCGAGGATTTGTTCTTGTCCGGGAACGCCGCCAGTGGGTTGAAGCCCTGCACGATGTAACCGTGCATTTTGCCCTGGGACATCAGCTCGGCCTGTTGCATCACATCGTAGCTTTTGTCCCACTTCGGCAGCCAGTCGTAGCCCCAGTCGTTACTCGCCTGCGCGTGATCGCCCCAGAAACTTTTCATCATACTGACGAAGAAATTCGGCGTGTTTTTCCAGAAATTCACCTGCCCGTCGAGCAGCGCCGTTGGCGTGATCTCTTTGAGATATTGGGTCAGCGACGTCTGTTTTTCGGAAGGTAAACCGATGTACCCCGGCAGGTTCAGCGACAGCAAACCGAGATCGGTATAGCCCTGAATATTCGAGTGTCCGCGCAGCGCATTAACGCCGCCGCCCGGCATACCGATGTTGCCGAGCAGCAACTGAATCATCGCCGCACAGCGGATCATTTGTGCGCCGCCGGTGTGGTGGGTCCAGCCCAGCGCATAAAGAATGGTCGAGGTTTTATCGCGCACACAGGTTTCGGCCAGAATCGAGCTTATCAGCAGGAAATCCTCTTTCGAGGTGCCGCACAGACGTTCGACCAGCTCCGGCGTATAACGGGAGACGTGCGTTTTCAGCAAATTCCAGACACAGCGCGGGTCTTGCAGGGTTTTGTCTTGTTTGGCGAAACCATTTTCATCCAGCTGATAGTGCCAGCTCTCTTTGTTATAGGTTTTTTTCGCCGCATCAAAACCACTGAACAGACCGTCGTTAAAGGCGAAATCTTCCCGCACCAGCAGGCTGGCGTTGGTGTATTCGCGCACATAGTCGTGCTGAATTTTATCGTGGGTGATCAGATAATTGATCATGCCGAGCAGGAAAACAGCATCGGAACCGGCGCGGATCGGTGCGTAGATGTCGGCGACGGCGGCGCTGCGGTTAAAACGCGGATCGACCACGATGACTTTAGCGTTATTTTTGGTTTTTGCTTCGATCACCCATTTGAACCCAACCGGGTGCGCTTCTGCCGCATTGCCGCCCATGATTAAAATCACGTTGGCGTTTTTGATGTCCACCCAGTTGTTGGTCATCGCACCGCGACCAAAACTTGGTGCCAGCGCTGAGACGGTCGGACCGTGGCACAGGCGCGCCTGACAGTCGATCGCCAGCATGCCCATCGCGCGGGTGAATTTTTGATCCAGCAGGCCGGTTTCGTTACTGGCCGCCGACGAACAGAGCATCCCGGTGGTCAGCCAACGGTTGACGGTGACGTTGTTGTCGTTCTTTTCGATGAAGTTGGCGTCACGGTCATCTTTCATCAGGCGGGCAATACGGGAAATCGCCTCGTCCCAACTGATGCGCTGCCACTTATCCGAGCCTGCTGCACGGTATTCCGGGTGGGTCAGGCGGTTTTTGCTGTGGATATAATCCAGCACGCCCGCCCCTTTAGGGCACAAGGACCCACGGCTCACCGGATGGTCCGGATCGCCTTCGATATGGAAGATGTTCTCGGTGACATTTTTAGCACCATCGCCCTGGCTGTAAATCAAAATGCCGCAGCCGACCGAACAATAGGTGCAGTTGTTGCGGGTTTCCCGTGAGCGGAGCAACTTATATTGGCGGGTCTCCGCCAGCGCCAGCGACGGCGCAAAACCTAATAATGTCGCGGTGGTACCTGCCATACCGCCCGCGCAGATCTTAAATAACTGCCTTCTGCTGACCTGCATGAAAGACTCCTTCCAATCATTAACACATTGCATTCACATTGACGCTTTCCCCGCCGTGGCGAGAGGCGCTAAAATAGTGGCCTAAAACCGGATTGTAATTGTGGTCTATTGTAACCGGAATGTTTATAAGGTTATTGCCAATGGATGTCCATCACGTAAACGAGTTTGACGAAAAAGATGACCAAAAAGTGACGCAGATCATCGGCGCTACCCGCAAAAAGGTGATGCAGCGCGGACATCTCAATGAGCCGCAGGATGACTGGATTGCCGAAGAAGTCCCGGTCGCGCTGGTCTACAACGGCATCTCACATGTGGTGATGATGGCATCGCCGAAAGAGCTCGACGCTTTCGCGCTGGGGTTTTCGCTGTCGGAGGGGATCATCGAATCGGTTGCTGATATTTATGGCATCGATGTGTCATCCAATTGCAACGGCATAGAAGTGAACATCGAGTTATCCGCCCGCCGCTTTGCCGGGCTAAAAGAACGCCGCCGCGCCATGGCAGGACGTACGGGCTGCGGTGTTTGTGGCATCGAGCAGCTTGGCGATCTCTTCCGTCCACTCGCGCCGCTGCCGTTCACACAGACTTTCGATTTGTCGAACCTGGATAGCACACTGCATCAGCTGAAATCAGTCCAGACCATCGGCCAACTGACCGGCTGTACGCACGCCGCCGCGTGGATCACACCAGAAGGGACATTACCCGGTGGCTGCGAAGACGTTGGCCGCCACGTCGCGCTGGATAAAATGCTTGGTCTGCGCGCTAAACGCCCCGACTGGCACACCGGCGCAGCGCTGGTGTCCAGCCGCGCCAGTTATGAAATGGTGCAGAAGGCCGCGATGTGCGGCATCGAAATCCTGTTTGCCGTCTCCGCCGCAACCCAGCTGGCCGTAGACGTGGCCGAAAAATGCAATCTGACGCTGGTCGGTTTCAGCAAACCCGGCCGGGCGACGGTGTATACGCATCCGCAGCGGTTGAAAGGGTAAATATTGCGGCAGAATGGTCCGAATCTGGCCTTAGACCGTTTGCAGCAAGGCTTAGTTAATCTCGCTCTAAGCCCCGAATAACAGCATCTTACAAATACCCGCACAAAGTGCGGAGCATAGATAATCATTTTCAATATCATTTAATTAACTATAATGATCCAACTGATTACGCGGTGCTCACAATGACGGTGCCGCCCTACACTATGGAGACGATGAACATGAGTTATTCACTGCCATCACTGCCTTACGCATACGACGCGCTCGAACCGCACTTCGACAAAGAAACGATGGAAATCCATCACACCAAACATCACCAGGCCTACGTTAACAACGCTAACGCTGCACTGGAAAGCCTGCCAGAACTGGCAAAACTGTCCGTTGAAGAACTGATCGCTAACCTCGATAAAGTTCCGGCTGACAAGAAAGTGGCTCTGCGTAACAACGCAGGCGGCCATGCTAACCACAGCCTGTTCTGGAAAGGCCTGAAAATCGGTACCACCCTGCAGGGCGACCTGAAAGCAGCTATCGAACGCGATTTCGGCAGCGTTGACGCTTTCAAAGAAACCTTTGAGAAAGCAGCAACGACCCGTTTCGGCTCAGGCTGGGCGTGGCTGGTTCTGAAAGACGGCAAACTGGCCGTTGTTTCTACTGCTAACCAAGACAGCCCGTTGATGGGCGAAGCCGTTTCTGGCGTTTCCGGTTACCCGTTGCTGGGTCTGGATGTGTGGGAACATGCTTACTACCTGAAATATCAGAACAAACGCCCTGATTACATCAAAGCGTTCTGGGCTGTTGTAAACTGGGACGAAGCAGCAAAACGTCTGGCTGAAGCGAAGTAATTCGCTGCCCCTAACCGGGATTCAGTTGGTACTCTCGGCGGGGTCTTCCCCGCCTTTTTTACGTCCGCTTTTGCCCTTTTTATGCCCCCAGATATCAGACCCCACCCACAGTTCTCAAATAACTCTCCCCACACCCTAAAGTTTGCCCATAGTCCTTCCGATATGCCTTCAACAAGGCTTCACTAAATTTCACCCTTGCTCAACAGGGACGTCGGCGGAGAAACAGTTATGGGAAACGGAACACGTCTGTCACAACGCATTGATAACCTGAAAGTGGGTACGAAACTCGGGTTAGGTTTTGGTTTGGTTCTGATAGTCGCAGTGGTGATTGCCATTGTCGGTATGGTGAAGTTCAAAGACATTAACTATCGTGCCGAAAAAGTCGATTTCAGTAATCAAATGAACACGTTACTGAATGACGCCCGTCTCAGCCGCACGTTGTATCAGCTCAATTACAATCCTGACTATCTGGCTAAAAATCAGCACAGCATCGCTGAATTACAAAAACTTGTCGATTCGTCGAAAGGCCGGCTGGTTTGGGATGCACAAAGTCAGGCCGATCTCGATCAGGTTCCGGTAAAAATTAGAGAGTACAACCAGGCACAGGAAGCGTTTAAAAAAGCGGTGGCTGAAAAAGATACCGTGCGCAAAAGCTGGAACCTGTCGGAAACGGAAGATGCCGTCAGAAGTTTGCAGGAACAGCTGCGGGTAGAAGATGCCAATCCGTCCATCCGCCTTACATTAGCCGAGGTGGTGCAAAAACTGATCAGCGTGCGCTATTACGTGCGCGGATTGTTGCTGAGCATGGATAAAGAGTCCGAAAGCACGCTGCTGAAAGCCATCGATGATACGCAGGCCAGCGCCACAAGACTCAACGCTCTGCTGCTTCCCAATCAACAGGAGACGCTGGCACCGCTGATGACCGCACTGGCAACCTATAAAAGTCACATTGTGGCCTATATGCCGGCTTACGAGCGTGAACAGCAGAACTCACAGTTGTTGTCAGTAAAAGCCACTGAGATGAACACGCTGGTCAGCAAAATCTTTAAGAACGAGCTGGATAGCACGCATCAGGATATCAGCCGGGCAATGATAATGATGGCGATTATCACCCTGGCAGCGCTGTTTATCGGTGCGCTGATCGCCTGGCGCATTACCCGCCAAATTACCTATCCGCTGCGCGCTACGCTGGCAACAGCCGAGCTGATAGCCAAGGGCGACCTGACGGCAGCACAAACCACCACACGTCGTGATGAGCTGGGGATGCTGATGAATGCGGTGGCCGGGATGAGCCATAACTTACGCAATATGATCTATGAGATCCGCATGGGCGTCAGTCAGGTGTCACACGCCGCCGCCGAGATTGCGGCGGGCAACACCGATTTGTCATCACGAACCGAGCAACAGGCCGCCGCGGTCGAAGAAACCGCAGCCAGCATGGAACAGCTCAGTTCGACGGTGAAACAAAACGCCGAAAACGCCCACCATGCCAGTCAACTGGCGTCGGACGCCTCGAAAACGGCGACACTCGGTGGCAAGCAAGTTAGCGATGTTGTCGTCACCATGCAGCAAATCTCCGGTAGTTCAAAGCGTATTGCCGAAATTACTTCGGTCATCAACGGTATCGCCTTCCAGACCAATATTCTGGCGCTGAATGCCGCCGTTGAAGCCGCGCGGGCGGGTGAACAGGGCCGGGGATTCTCAGTCGTGGCCTCCGAAGTCCGTTCACTGGCGCAGCGCAGCGCACAGGCCGCCAAAGAGATTGAAGGGCTGATTGCCGAGTCGGTTGAGCGGGTGAACAACGGCGCGAAGCTGGTCGAAAATACCGGCCGTACCATGCAGGATATTGTGCAGTCGGTGACTCATGTACGCGACATTATGGGGGAAATCGCGTCGGCATCGGATGAGCAAAGCCGTGGTATTGCGCAGGTTTCCCAGGCCATTGTCGAGATGGACAGCACCACGCAGCAGAACGCCGCACTGGTGGAACAATCATCGGCGGCGGCAGATTCTCTGGAAGATCAGTCCCGCGTACTGACCAAGGCTGTATCAGTATTCCGGCTGTCAGAGAATGACAATGTCCTGGCCTCTGAGATTAAGCGTGCAGCGCCAGCGAAGCTTGCTGCCGTGCCGCGTCCGGCCAGCGAGGAAAAGGGAAACTGGGAGACCTTCTGAGGTCGCCCCTAACCTGTGAGGAAAATGCGCCCCGGTGGCGCATTTTTTTTGCGTCTTTTTAGCATGGTCATTGCAGGTTATGCTGAGGCATTGGACATCGGCATGACGGAGGTTTTATGCATTACCCGGATGTATATATTGGCGCGATAAAATCCTATGAAAGCAGTGCACCCAGCGCCATTGGCAAGCGGCAGGTCAACGGCAGTCTGCTACTCACCTCACTGGGGCTGGAGGGCGATGAGCAGGCCGAAACCGCTTATCACGGCGGAGCGGACCGCGCACTGTGCCATTTTCCCCGTGAGCACTACGCCTGGTTGCGTCAACACTTTCCTGAACAGGAAGAGCGTTTTCACCCACCGGCCTTCGGCGAAAATCTGTCGACACTGGGGTTGACCGAAGAGAATGTGTTTATCGGTGATATTTTCCGCTGGGGCGATGCGCTGGTTCAGATCACTCAGCCGCGCGCTCCCTGTTACAAGCTGAATGCGTTTTTGCACTGTCCGCAAATATCCCAGGTTTTGCAGGACAACGGGCGTTGCGGCTGGTTATACCGGGTGATCGCCACCGGTCATGTCAGCGGCGACCGACCTTTTGAGCTGATGACGCGTAACAGCGAGGTGTCCGTCGCCGAAGCGATTTCCATCGCCTTCAATATGCCGTTCGACGAAGAGCAGTACCGCCGTTTGATGGCGGCTGCCGGGCTTTCCGCCAGTTGGAATAAAACCATGCAGATGCGTCTGGTGAACCGCAAGATTGAGGATTTTGGACGTCGTTTGTTGGGTTCGGCGGGGAAATAAGACAACGCCCTCCCTTTAAAGGAAGGGCGCTTTGATCAGAATAATGCCGATCGTTTAAGAGTACTTGAACGATCCTGCCAGTAAGAGACAATCCGGGAACAGCCTTCTGTTCCCGGATTTTTTATGTCTGAAGATGACA
>Ga0209903_1000029_pt1 | contig 62679 bp, 66 predicted proteins | sample OrgsoiDNA2013051_FD_185801 | JGI IMG/M metagenome (GOLD analysis project Ga0209903, IMG submission 185801) | Permafrost soil microbial communities from the Arctic, to analyse light accelerated degradation of dissolved organic matter (DOM) -... | ecosystem: Environmental > Terrestrial > Soil >...
GAAAGATCTTGGGCTGCTGGAAACGATGGAAGAACGCGTCAACCTTAACGGGGGTGCCATTGCTCTGGGCCATCCGCTTGGCTGTTCCGGCTCCCGTATCTCTACCACCCTGCTCAATCTAATGGAGCGCCGCGACGTACAGTTTGGCGTGGCAACCATGTGTATCGGATTAGGCCAGGGAATTGCAACCGTCTTTGAAAGAGTCTGATCAAACGTAAAAAAGCGGGCATTAGCCCGCTTTGAATGTATTCATTACTACCGCGTTTAGTTGCTGTTGTTCCCGCCCGTCAGGGGCGGGCTTTTTGCAGATAGCGTTTAGATGAAAGAGAACGCATCACCGTACATACGATCTGCTAATGCACCCCGTTCAGCCACAAAGCGCTCGCGGGCGATTTTCGCCATTTCGAAGCGTCCGGCGATATAAATGTCATGTCCTGCCAACGAAGAAAAGTCCTGAAGCACAGCGCTTAACACGATACCGCTGCGACCCAGCCAACCCTCTTCCGGCTGTTCAACCACCGGGATCACCTTCAGGTTCGGGTGATTCACGCTCAGTGCTTCCAGTTCGCCCAAATCATAAAGGTGTTTGAGCTCACGACCGCCCCAATAAATGGAAATATCACGATCCGGCTGCTGCTCAAGGGCGGCCACCAGAATCGAACGCGCGTAAGAGAAACCGGTACCACCGGCGATCAGTACCAGCGGACGATCGCCCTCGTCACGCAGCCAGGCATCGCCGTGAGGAATATCCACGGCAATGGTTTGTTCTTTCAGAATGCGATCCATTACCGCCATGGCGTACAGATTCAATTCTGACGCGCCAATATGCAGCTCAATTGTGTCACTCTTTTCGCTTTCGGCAGGCGTAGACGCGAGGGAGAACGGGCGTTTATCCCGCTCGTCCATCACCACCATCAGGTACTGACCGGCACGGAAAGAAAACGGTGCTTCCGGCAATAACCGAACCCGGTACACCGTATCAGTAATGGCCTCAACCGAGGTTACTTTACAGCTCAATGTTGTCATGCGTTCCCTCTGTGGGTCATCAAAGCAAGGCGAAGAACAGCGGCGCGGTTATTTCTTCGCGCTGCCGCTGCCTGCATTTTTATTATAGGTTGGCGCTTTACTGGCGTACTTATCACCGGCAAAGATGCCGAGTTCATCCCAGATGGCGTCAACGCGCGCGGTCACGGTGGGATCCTTCACAATAGGGCGTCCCCATTCGCGCTGCGTTTCGCCCGGCCATTTATTGGTGGCATCTAACCCCATTTTCGACCCCAAACCGGAAACCGGTGAGGCAAAGTCGAGATAATCGATGGGCGTATTTTCAACTAACACGGTGTCACGCGCAGGATCCATGCGGGTGGTTATTGCCCAGATCACATCATTCCAGTCACGGGCATTAATGTCGTCATCGCAGACAATCACGAATTTAGTGTACATAAACTGGCGCAAGAATGACCAGACTCCCATCATCACGCGCTTGGCATGACCGGCATACTGCTTCTTCATGGTAACGATTGCCAGCCGGTATGAGCAACCCTCAGGCGGCAGATAAAAATCCACAATTTCCGGGAATTGTTTTTTCAAAATCGGCACAAAGACTTCATTAAGCGCCACCCCCAGCACGGCAGGTTCATCCGGCGGCCGGCCAGTATAGGTGGAATGGTAAATGGCGTTTTTACGCTGAGTGATATGAGTGATGGTAAACACCGGGAAACTGTCTACTTCATTATAGTAGCCAGTGTGATCGCCGTAAGGGCCTTCGGGTGCCAGTTCCGCCGGATCGATATAACCTTCCAGCACAATTTCCGCGCTGGCAGGCACTTCAAGATCGTTGGAAATGCATTTCACGACTTCGGTCTTATTGCCGCGCAGCAGACCGGCAAAAGCATATTCTGACAGCGTATCCGGTACAGGCGTCACCGCGCCGAGAATGGTCGCGGGGTCAGCGCCAAGCGCCACAGAAACCGGGAACGGTTTGCCCGGGTTTTGCTGGCACCACTCCTGGAAATCCAGCGCACCGCCGCGATGCGACAACCAGCGCATGATCACTTTGTTCCTGCCTAGCACCTGCTGGCGGTAGATGCCCAGATTCTGACGCTGTTTGTGTGGCCCGCGGGTGACCGTCAAACCCCAGGTGATCAGCGGTGCGGCATCTTCGGGCCAGCAGTGCATCACCGGGATACGCGACAGATCAACGTCATCCCCTTCCCAAATCAGTTCCTGGCAAGGTGCTGAATGCAGAACCTTGGTCGGCATATTCATCACTTGCTTGAACTTGGGCATTTTGTCGTAAAAATCACGAAACCCGCGCGGTGGCTCAGGCTCTTTCAGAAATGCCAGTAACTCGCCGACTTCACGCAGCGCACTAACCTCTTCCTGCCCCATCCCCAATGCCACGCGTTCAGGCGTACCGAATAAATTGCACAACACCGGCATGTCGTAACCTTTGGGGTTTTCAAACAATAGCGCGGGGCCACCGGCACGCAGCGTGCGGTCAGCAATTTCGGTCATTTCCAGATAGGTATCGACAGGCTGAGTAATGCGTTTCAGTTCGCCTCTCTTTTCAAGTAATGAGAGGAAGTCACGTAAGTCACGGTATTTCATGCTAATTTTCATCGCCAAATTGGAGGAGAGCATTATAAAGCCTCTCCAGAGTTGTTGCTGCCTTTTCGTTATCAATAAGTAAATACCGATAATAAAAGGCAGTGTAACCATCAGCCCGGCTATCGGTTGAACTGGCGGTGCGAAAAGCGGAGATGGCGGCTATCGGCAGTTAAACGGTACCAGTGGGCTCAGGGCCAAAGTATCGTGATATTCCCGAATATCATGGCCGTGGCGGAAGACCTTAAAGCCTTGCCCCTTCGCGCTGAAGTAGCTTAGATCATTGCCTGACACCTTCAACAGGCTGCCTTCACGCAACGCAATCACCGACTCACTCGGGTTCACAGCACAAAACTCAGCAATGCGTTCGTCTCGGGTTTCGCCCATGTGACCGCTGAGATGCGCATCAATATAGTGCGGATTGATTTGCACCGGGAACAGGCCGAGAGACGGCAAAACCACTGAGTTACGCACCGGCATATCATTGGTAGTGCGAATGCTTGGCGTCGCGACATTACAACCTGCGCTCCAGCCGATATAAGGCACATTGCGTTCACGCACAGCGCGCTGGATGGGAACAATCAGGCCGTTCTCGTGTAATAACTGATTCAGCATCCAGGTATTCCCGCCGCTTATCAGAATGCACTCCGCCTGTTCGATGGCTTCAGATGGCGTTTCGGCATGGTGAATACTGCCGACCTTAATCCCCAGCGCCTGTTCGAGATCCTGTGCGCGGGCGTCATAGTCGCTGCGAATCAGGGCATAAGGGATCAGGACAGCAGAAGTAATATTGCGAGCTTTCAACATCGCCTGAATATGTTCATTGGCATAGCCTAACAGCGAGGACTCTCCTGAAAGCTTACCGTTACTCAACAAGAACAACTCCATGACGCTTCTCCGTTATTGTCGTTAGAAACCTGTGTAAAGTGCCGCGATACGTCTGGCGTTCGCCTGCAATCATCATCCCTCCAGTCTGTCTATCACCGGTCACTTTTGCTATGCTGACGGGCTAGGCTTGAAGGCGTGTGAGACTATGGAATCCTGGTACTTATTATATTGCAAACGCGGGCAACTTCTTCGCGCTAAAGAACATTTAGAACGTCAACAGGTTAACTGTTTAACCCCGATGATCACACTGGAAAAAATGGTGCGTGGCCGCCGTACTCCGGTGAGTGAACCCCTATTCCCGAACTATCTGTTCATTGAGTTTGACCCCGAGCGCATCCATACAACAACGATCAGCGCCACGCGTGGCGTCAGTCATTTTGTTCGCTTTGGCCCACAGTTGGCCACGGTGCAACCGGATGTCATTCATCAACTGATGGCCCAGCCGATGCCCGAAGTCCTTGACCCCGATACCCCGCACTCCGGTGACGTGGTTGTCATTACTCAGGGTGCCTTCGAAGGCCTCGAAGCGATTTATACCGAACCTGATGGCGAAGCGCGTTCGTTGTTGTTACTCAATCTTATCAATCAACAGGTTAAGCAAAGTCTCGATAACACGCATTTTCAAAAGATTTGATCGACACCGGCTTATAATTTTCCTGATACCAAGGCCAGGTACTAAAAATGAAGGCACCTTTTGAGGTGCCTTTCCTATATACACCATTTAATGTTGCGGTAAACCGAACAGAGAACGCGCGTTAGCCTCAGTTTTTTGCGCCAACCACACCGGGTCTTCACCGCGCCACAGCGCCACCTGTTTGATGATATGCGGTAAAAAGGCAGGCTCATTGCGGCGATTTTTCGGCTTTTCAGGCATATCACGCGGGAGCAAATAAGGAGCGTCCGTTTCAAGCAACAGACGGTCAGCCGGAATAAGGCCCAGCATTCCCCGCAGCGCCAATCCACGACGCTCATCGCATACCCAACCCGTGATACCGATAGACAGCCCCAGCGAAAGATACAACTCAAGCTCCTGCTGAGTGCCGGTAAAACAGTGAACGACCGCACCGGGTAGTTGACTTAGCCAAGGTGTCAGTAAATCAGCAAAACGGGGATGCGCGTCGCGACAATGCAGGAAGACCGGTAAGCTCAGTTCCGCTGCCAGCGCCAACTGTGCACTGAACGCCGACTCCTGCTTATCTGCGGGTGAAAAATTACGGTTGAAATCTAAACCACATTCACCAATTGCCACCACCTGAGGGTCGGCTGCCAGCGTTCGGATAGTCTGTTCGGTTTCACGGTTCCAGCTGCTGGCCTGATGCGGATGCACACCCGCAGTCGACCAGCAGAACTGCGGATATTGCGCCGCAAGCAGCCCGGCTTCAACGCTTTCAGCCACAGATGTTCCGGTGATTAACATACCGGAAAGCCCGGCGGCCCGTGCGCGTTCAATCACTTGAAGGCGGTCTTTATCAAACTGATTACTGGTCAGGTTTACGCCAATTTCAAACATATCCGGTCCTAAAACAGAAACCGCCCAACAGGGCGGTTTTTTAGATCAATGATCCCATCAGGAAGCCTGATCCTGCTCGTCGTCTTCAGCATCAACGTCAGAACGACGGCGCTTACCGACATAGAAACGGGCACAGAACACCCCGATTTCAAACAGGCAGTACATCGGGATAGCCAGCAAAGTCTGCGAGAAAACATCCGGCGGCGTTAATAACATACCGACCACAAACGCGCCCACCAACACATATGGCCGTTTTTTCTTGAGATCTTCGGGGGTCGTTACACCGCTCCAGCACAGCAGAACGATGGCGATCGGCACTTCAAACGACACGCCAAACGCCATAAACAACGCCATGACGAAATCGAGGTAATTATTAATGTCCGTCGCAATTTGCACACCGGCAGGTGCCGTTTTGGCAAAGAAGGCAAACGCCAGCGGAAACACCACAAAGTAGGCAAACGCCATGCCGAGGTAAAACAGCAGCGAGCTGGAAAATAGCAATGGCATCATCAAACGACGCTCATGCTTATACAGCGCCGGTGCCACAAAACCCCATATCTGATAAAGAATGAACGGCGCAGAAGCAAACACCGACACTATCATCGTCAGCTTGATCGGGGTAAAGAATGGCGACGCCACGTCGGTTGCAATCATGCTCGCGCCAAGCGGCATTTGTTTAATTAACGGCGCAGAGACCAGGTAGTAAATATCATTGGCAAAATAGGCCAAAGCCAGGAAAACCACCAAAATACAGATGATGGAATTCAGCAGACGCTTACGCAGTTCTATCAGATGGCTGATAAGCGGTTGGGTATCTTCAACAGCCATGGTTTAACGTTCGCCTGTAGAATGAGTAGAAGAGGTCGGTTTCACTGCGGGTACAGTTTCACTCGCCGGAGCAGGTGTATTCATCACCTGAGCGTCACTAACTTTAGACGGGGCCACAATGTCTAACGCAACGTCAGCAACAGGAGCCGATGCTGCATGCGCCTCGGCAGCCGCTTCGGCCTGGTGAACCGGCTTGCTGGAAGCAAGAGCCGCTTCTACCGCATTTTGCGGGGCTTGGGCAGGAGAAGAGGCCACATGGCTGGCCGTCGCAGGCGACACACCTTCGTCATGTAACGCTTCGGCTTCCTGAACCACAGGATTATGAATGGTATTGCCTTCAGATCTGGCAGCCTGCACCTCTTTCGCTACCGCATCAGGCTCGGTGGTGAAGGAGCGCTTCATTGACTCGGCGGCTTCTTTCAACTCATCCATAGAAGCTTTAATTTCAGGTGTTAAATTCTTAAGGCCAGACTCTTCAGCTTTCTTGAGACTGTCCTGTAATTCCTGAAGTTTCAGCTCTTGTGACAGTTCATTCTGTACCGAGGCCGCCATGGCGCGTAGCGCACGGATCCAGCCTGCAACTGTTCTGACGGCCACTGGCAAACGCTCTGGCCCGAGAACCACCAGACCAATCACCAATACCAGCAACAGTTCACTAAATCCTATGTCGAACACGGCTTATACCTGCTCTTTGTTTTTGTTCTTGGTTTCTTCCGCCTTTGCTTCCGGTTTTACCTCAAGAGGTTTAGCCGTAAAGTCAGCGTCAGCGGGCGTAGTGTCAGTTTCTTTATGTACTTTGGTTGTCGTGTCTTCATCGCTCATGGCTTTTTTGAAGCCTTTGATTGAAGAACCCAGATCTGAACCTAAACCACGCAGTTTCTTGGTACCAAACAGCAGGACCACGATCACCGCAATGATCAGAAGTTGTGTAATGCTAATACCACCCATTATCTTCACCTCAATATGAAGGGGACTACATTCATTGTCGCCAAAAGCGACATTCAAATTTAAACACGTAAAACGTTCTTAAGAGCCCGGGGATTAACTGCTGCGCTTCCAGCCAATCAACCAGAAAACCACCCCGGCGGCCATCAGCCAGGCGGGATAAACCTCAACCTGACCAAGCAGCAAGATTGTACCGCTGAGCAGGAGGGTGGCACCAATACCGAAAAGATATCGGGACTGCCCCTGTCGCACGCCCTGATGCTGGATTTGCGTAGACAGCTTCTCAATGTTGTATTGCAAAAGCTTATGTTGATTGAGGCTTTGGTAAACCAGATCAGGAAGCTCTGGCATTTTCTCAATCCAGAAAGGCGCCTTCTCTTTCAGAGCCCGTAGCATCGCCGGTAAGCCGACCTGATCTTTCACCCAACTTTCAAGGAAGGGTTTGGCTGTGGTCCAGAGATCAAGCTGGGGGTATAACTGACGTCCCAAACCCTCAACATACAACAGAGTTTTTTGCAGCAGAACCAGCTGGGGCTGTACTTCCATATTAAAGCGGCGTGCAGTGTTAAACAGGTTTAACAGCACATTACCAAAGGAGATTTCTGCCAGAGGCTTCTCGAATATCGGCTCGCAAACGGTACGAATGGCGAACTCAAATTCTTCAACATTGGTATCACGTGGAACCCAACCTGAATCAACATGCAACTCAGCAACTTTGCGATAATCTCGGTTAAAGAAGGCGATGAAATTCTCCGCCAGATAACGCTTATCATCTTTGTTCAATGAACCAACTATGCCGCAATCAATGCCTATGTAGCAAGGATCTTCAGGCGTTTCATAGCTGACGAAAATATTACCTGGGTGCATGTCTGCATGGAAAAAGCTGTCACGGAAGACCTGAGTAAAGAACACCTGGACGCCACGTTCGGCCAGCAATTTCATGTTGGTACCCTGCTTTTCCAGCGCTTTAACGTCAGAAACAGGAATGCCGTAAATACGCTCCATCACCATCAGCCGCTCGCTGCAATAATCGGGATACACTTCAGGAACATATAACATCGGGCTGCCCGTAAAATTGCGGCGCAACTGAATAGCATTGGCAGATTCGCGCAGAAGGTTCAGCTCATCGAGCAGTGTTTTTTCATATTCACGCACCACTTCTCGCGGCTTCAGGCGACGGCCATCAGGAAGCAGTACCGGCACCCAGCCCGCTAAGCGCGACATCAGGCGTATATCCGCTTTGATGATCGGCAAAATATCCGGGCGGATCACTTTGAGTACAATGGGTTTACCGTTCTCTTTCAGTATCGCTGTATGAACCTGCGCAATAGAGGCAGACGCCAGCGGGGTTTGATCAAACTCATCAAACCAGGTTTCCAGCGGTCCGTCCAAGGCTTCTTCAATCTGTTTGCGGGCCAGCGCACCGTCGAAAGGGGCAACATGGTCTTGCAGTAACGCAAGTTGATCGGCTATCTGGGGAGGAAAAAGATCACGGCGCGTGGAGAGCATCTGGCCAAACTTAATCCATACCGGACCCAGTTGTTCGAGAGCCAGACGCAGGCGCGTACCGAGCGGTTTATCTTTATGGCGATGTGGCAGCCAGAAGAACAGATAACGCCCCAGTCGCAATGGCAGTGTTAACCGAATTTTGGGAATCAGTTCGTCAAGGCCGTAAGTTAAAAACATGCGAATAATCAGGTACAGGCGTCGCATTTCACCTGGAGTCATGGCGTATTCTCCAGCTTGTCGAAACGTTTATCCAGTGCAGCGAGCTCGCGGGCCAACTCGGTTACTTCATCGTTAAACCACACCACTTCCAGCGTTCCCGGTGCCAGTTTCCACTCTTCAGTTAACGTTTGCGCCACATAACTTTGCTGGCGCTTTAGGCCTTTTTCTACCAGGCGAAAACCGCCTGTTATGGCTTGGGTGAGACCCTGCGCTGCAATATCGCCGATATAGGGTGCAAGAAATTCAGCGGGTTCCCACTCAGCAAGATCAAACAGCGCGACCAACTGCTGGACGACAGCAATATCACCGTCAACAATCAGTTCGCCGCTGCGCATCAAAGGAGAGAGTTGCTGCCGATCGCGTAATTTCTGCAGAACGGATAACGTTGAGGTAACGGTGCAATCTGCTGCACCATCCCAATGCCCAAGAACGTCAATCTTCTGATCACTGAAGATGAACGTCAGCGGAGCGCTAAGCTCCTGCAATTCCACACGCAGAACCTTCCCCGCTAAACGGGTGCGCGCAGCTTTCAAACTGCGGTCTCTGAACAACAGATAATTCAGCGACGTCTCAATCGCGGCAGTCAGTAACGGCGTTAACAACATCGGCATACTCATCTTAGAACTTAAAACCACGGTGCAGCGCGACAATGCCACCGGTGAGATTGCTGTAGTTGACGTTTTCGAAACCAGCATCCGCCATCATGCCTTTAAGTGTTTCTTGATCGGGGTGCATACGGATGGACTCCGCCAGATAGCGATAGCTCCCTGCATCCTGAGCGACCAGTTCACCAATGCGGGGCAAAATGTGGAATGAGTAAGTGTCGTAGGCTTTGCTCAGTGGAGCCAGCACTGGTTTGGAGAACTCCAGCACCAGCAAACGCCCACCAGGTTTAAGCACGCGGAACATGGAACGCAACGCCTTTTCTTTCTCAGTCACGTTACGCAGACCGAATGAAATTGTGATGCAATCAAAATAGTTATCAGGGAAAGGTAACGCTTCGGCATTAGCCTGCACGTAGCTGACGTTGCCAACAATACCGAGATTACGTAGTTTTTCACGCCCCATCTTCAGCATGGAGTCATTGATATCTGCCAGCACCACTTCACCCGTCTCGCCGACCAGACGAGAGAACTTAGCTGTGAGATCACCAGTACCGCCCGCTAAATCGAGAACGCGCTGGCCACGGCGAACACCGCTGTTGTCGATGGTAAAACGCTTCCAAATACGATGAATACCGAAAGACATCAGGTCATTCATCAGGTCATATTTGGCGGCAACGGAGTGGAAAACTTCCGCCACCATTTCCGCTTTTTCATCTTTGGCTACGGTACGAAAACCGAAATGGGTGGTGTCCTTCGTCTGCTTTTCCATTATTTATGCCTGCTTATTCAGTCAAACTCTTGGGGAAAGTGTATCAGAACCCCGGGGAAAGCCCCATCACCGATGCTGATTGAACCTCCAAAGACATTCACTGGAATAATCTTTGAAAAACCACAGTGATAAGACCTGATTATTCTCGCTCACGTGACATGTTAGTGTCACCGTTATTGCTTTCTTGCGTCGGGTCATCGCCCTCTTGCGGTAAATCATTCTCAAGAGAAGCGGCAATTTCCGGCTCGTCTTCTGCTCTTGCCTGTTCAGCCAGAGAGGGGCTGATTGGCCGCTTAACCTCAACACCCAGCGCACGAAAACCTTCAACCTGGCCGATCAAATTACCTCGCCCCTGCGCCAGCTTATTCATCGCCAGGCGGTAGCTGCCCTGCGCTTTTTCGAGGCTCTGTCCCATCGACTCCATGTCGTCAACGAACAGGCGCAGCTTGTCATACAACCGTGCAGCCCTGTCAGCAATGCGTTTGGCATTCTGACTTTGATGTTCGTAACGCCAGAGATTGCTGATCGTTCTTAGCGCCACCAGCAGGGTCGTTGGGCTGACCAGCATAATGTTGTGCTTCAGCGCTTCACTGATCAATTCGGGCTCCCGGTCGATAGCCAACAGGAAAGCTGGCTCGACAGGAATGAACATCAGCACGTAGTCGAGGCTACGCAGCCCCGGTAACTGCTGATAATCCTTACGCCCAAGCAGACGGATATGGCCGCGTACCGAAGCGATGTGCTCATTCAGGGCGATTTCACGTTCGATTTCGTCCTGGCTGTTGAAGTAGCGCTCATAAGCCACCAGCGTCATTTTGGCATCAATCACTACGTCTTTGTTTTGCGGCAACCTTACCACCACATCAGGCTGCATACGGCTGTTGGTATCGACCTGTACGCTGACCTGCGTCTGATATTCATGCCCTTCACGCAGGCCAGAGGCCTCAAGCACCCGGCTCAAGACTACCTCGCCCCAGTTGCCCTGGGTTTTATTGTCACCCTTAAGCGCCTTAGTGAGGTTTATCGCTTCACGGGCCATCTGTTCGTTCAGTTGTTGCAGATTGCGAATCTCATGGGACAGCGTATGACGTTCACGTGCTTCCTGCCCAAAGCTGTCCTGTACCTGACGGCGGAAACCATCCAGCTGTTCACGCAACGGCAGTAACAACTTGTCCAGACTCTGTTTATTCTGCTCATCAGCACGCCGCCCGTTGTGCTCAAAAATTCGGTTGGCCAGATTTTCAAACTGGCTGGTCAGCCGCTGTTCGCTATTGATCAGCAAGCGCTGCTTGTCTTCAGCCGCCATCCTAGTTTCATCAAGTCGCGTCGAGACTTCACGCAATTCAGCTTCCTGCGCACTGTTGATTTCACGTTGGGCGCGCAATTCCTGATTCAGTTGTTCGCACTCACTTTGCCAGTGAGCCAAGACCTGTAGTTTTTCACGGTTACCCGCCAGTTCACTGTGTAAATTGCGATGTTCCAGTTCGGCCTGACGGATCTCCTGCTGGGCATGCTGGCGCTCAGCCTTCAGCCCGTCGTTTTCCGCAGTCCGCTGCTCCAGTGCTTGTTGTAACAACCGGCGCTGCGTTTCATGCTCTGTCTGATGCCGCTGTTGACGCAAGCTGGCAATCAGCCAACCCAATAATATGCCAACCAAACCGCCGCCCATCAGATATAGGATGCTGAGGTCCACGGATTCTCCCTATCAGTCAATTCTTGCGGCCAAGGTAATGTCATGCTGTATGGATGTCCAGCCCATTTTAAGGCGGTTTGGTACTTTGCGAGACGTCTCGCAAGATGTGATTTCTCAGCCACCCCCCTCTTGCGCAAACCCTCCGCGCACCACAAGATTAAAACCAGCGACTGAGCCACTGAATACCAAAAGCACCGGGCGCCAATACCCCAAATGCCCATATCAGGGCGGAGGTGAAGTTCGCTATTTGAAAATAGCGCTGGGGCATGCCGCAAATGCCCGCAACCAGAGGTACAACGGCGCGAAGGGGACCAAAGAAGCGGCCGATAAAGGCGCCAGGCATCCCCCATTTGTCAAAGAAAGCGTGCCCGCGCGCCAACATCTGCGGATGTTTTGAAAACGGCCAAAAATGACCTACCCGGTTCTGGAAGTGTGCGCCAACCCAATAAGAGAGCCAGTCGCCGAAAAAAGCACCCGCTGCAGCCGCCGCCCAGATAGGCCAGAAAGGGATGCCGCTTTCCCCGATCAGTGCCCCAAGCCCCAGCAAGATCACCGTGGCGGGAAGCAACAGGGAGAGAAATGCCAGGGATTCACCGAACGCGAGGAAAAAAACAATGGGCACAGCCCATCCCTCATGCGCACGAACAAATTCGGTGGTGAGGTGAATAATGTCGTTAACGGTCAAAGCTCTTCCTCATCATACGTACTTTAAAATCTGACTTTTTAGCTCACCACTGAGTGGGTTGACCATTCGAAGCTACTCAAGATAGCGGTCACGCAGATTGCCACGCTGCTCTGCTGTCAGACCGTACTCTTTTTCAAGCCACAAATCGGTGGAGCCGTACAAATCATCGATAGATTTTAGCGCAGTGTCGATAAACTCTTCGCGCACAGAAAGAACATAGGCAAATTTAGCCAGCGCTTTTTCGTTGAGTTTTATAGACATTCTATCGAGCATTTGTTCGCGGAATGGCGCCAGCGTAGTGTCAGTGAGCAAGTAATCTTCCAGCACAGTGTTGCGGTCTGCACCCAACGCAAAAAGGACCAGCGCAGAGCCCATGCCGGTGCGATCTTTCCCCACGGCGCAGTGTTGGACAATACCGCCGCGGGGTTGCCTCAGCAGGGTTACCAGTTGCTGGTAAGCCGCATTTTTGAAGGGCAACCGGCGATAAAGCTCGAGCATAAAGGCTTCGGGGTCAAATGCATTGATGGTGTGTTCCGTGAGCTTTTCGAGGTTGGCGTTAACTACGTGGCTCAGTGGATTGGCCGGCGCATGGTGATACTGAGCACCATGCCAGAGAACGTCAGGTTTTACGGCAACTTCATCGGCATCCCGGTAGTCGAGAATATGCGCAACCGGGACTTTACTCAGAAAGTCGCAATCTTTCGCCGTCAGTGCGTCAAGTGAGCCCGAACGGTACAACCAGCCGCGTTTGATCCGACGTCCGTCTGCGACACTGTTGCCGCCTAATTCGCGAAAATTGATGCCACCTTCAAGAGGAGTCAGCGAGGGGTGAAGTAAAATGGTGGCGGTCATAAAAGGTCCTTTTTCTGGAATTATCTCTTCCCAGACCTTAACAGATTCGCGTTGTAAGATAAAAAAACGGGCCACCGAAGCAGCCCGTTATAGGTAAGTAAAAGCAACGCAGCGGCCTTTAGATCAGGTGGCGAGCGGCTTCTACGACAATTTTCACCGCATGACTTTCGGTTTTTTTCATCGTCTCAACATTCGGAATTTCTTGCTGGGTACGGTTGACGATGACGCCAGCGACCATACCGGCGCGCAGGCCCTGGCTGGCACACATGGTCAACAGCGTCGCTGATTCCATTTCATAGTTCATGACGCCCATCTCCTGCCACTCTTTCATCGACTCTTTAAAGCGACGAACTACGCGGCCGGAGTAAGTGTCATAACGTTCCTGACCCGGATAGAAGGTGTCAGAAGACGCGGTCACGCCGATGTGAATTTCTGCGCCAACGGCCTTCGCCGCGGCGACCAGCGCCGTGGTACAGGTGAAATCAGCCACTGCTGGGAATTCCATCGGTGCGAAGTGCAGGCTTGCGCCATCAAGGCGCACAGCAGCGGTGGTCACCAGAACGTCACCCACATTGATATGTGGCTGAATCGCGCCGGTCGTCCCCACGCGCAGGAAGGTGCGGATACCCAGTTGGGCCAGTTCCTCAACCGCGATAGAGGTAGACGGACCACCGATACCGGTTGAGCAAACGATGACCGATTTGCCGTCAAGCTCTGCACGCCATGAGGTAAATTCACGATGCGAAGCCAGATGCACTGGGTTATCCATCAGTTTGGCGATCTTTTCAACGCGCTCAGGATCACCGGGAACGATAGCCAGCGTCGCGCCATTTAAATCTTTTTTGGTCAGGCCAAGGTGAAAAACGTCAGACATAACAAACTCCTCTTTATTTAAGGCCATATTTTCGCAGGAGGACACCCGGCTACTCTACTGATCATTGTGCCGTTATTTAGTGATGAAGGTCACTATGGCGTAACAACAAAAATACGGCGTACATTTAAAATGTGATACATCTCACAATAAAGGCTCTATTTGGTGATTATTCATACCGTACTGATTTCTCTTTTTTACGCATTGAAAATAGCAAAGGTCTTAGCCAGGCCACGAGAACCCTGACACGGTAGGGAAGCGTACAAAGACCTGCATTTTACTCAACGCCTAACTATAGGACATGCCCTGTGTCTTGCCGTACCGGGTTTATGGCTATAGTTTAAAAACAACAGCACGACTCATTGCATAAGAAAAGTATGGAGACCGACATGAAGAATGACGACTTACCTGTGCCTGCACCGCAAGTAAAACAGGCTCCGACCAGCTTCGCCCCGGCGGTTACACCTGTCGCCAGCACCACGGTGCACACCGATACCGAAGGCCTGCACGCCGGTCAGACCACCATCCCATCTCAGGGTGAGGACATGCCTGCCTATCTTGCGCGCCCGGAACATTACACGGGAAAATTGCCGGTCGTGCTGGTGGTTCAGGAGATTTTTGGTGTGCATGAGCACATTCAGGATGTGTGTCGCCGTTTGGCAAAGCAGGGATATATGGCAATCGCTCCTGAGCTCTATTTCCGCCAGGGTGATCCCCGCGACTATACCGAAATCAGCGATATCTTCAGTAAAGTCGTCAGCAAAGTGCCCGACCAACAAGTGTTATCGGACCTTGATCACACGGCGCACTGGGCCTCACAGCATGGCGGGGATACTTCAAAATTGGCGATCACCGGTTTTTGCTGGGGTGGGAGAATCGCCTGGCTTTATGCCGCACATAACCCGCAACTGAAAGCCGGTGTCGCCTGGTACGGCAAACTGGTGGGGGATAAGACGCTCACCAGCCCGACGCATCCGGTAGATGAAGCTGTCGATTTAACGTCACCGGTGCTCGGCTTATATGGTGGCAAGGACTCAGGAATTTCGCTCGAAAGTGTGGAAACCATGCGTCAGGCCATCCGCGCAGCGAACGCCACAGCTGAAATCGTGGTTTACCCGGATGCCGGACATGCGTTCAATGCCGATTACCGTGCCAGTTATGACCCCGAAGCCGCTGCCGATGGTTGGCAGCGCATGCTGAAATGGTTTGAGCAATATGGCGTGAAATAATACGCACAGGCATGGCACGCCCCAAGGCAGTCATGCCGGTGGGGCGTGCCATGCCTGGGTCGTTGTGTCAATCAACCTCAGGCCAGGCCAGCCTGACCAAATGCGCCCTGCCATTCTTGCTCAAATTTCTTCACTGCGGCCTGCACCGCCGGTGTACTAAGCAGCTGTTCCGCGACCTCTACTGGATAGTAGTTCCATAACATTCCTTATCCTTGCAAATTTAGAGTTCAAGCTCTTGTTTCAGCAACAACTCAACCTGCTGCGCGGAGGTCGCATTGACCAGCGCATCACGGAAAGCTTCATGCATGATGCGGCGCGCCAGTTTGGAAAAAATACGCATATGTTGATCCCCTGCCGCATGTTTATTGAGGGTGAGCATAATGACAAACTCTGCCTGTTCATCTCCCCAGGCTATTGGCTGGGGCAGCTTTGCCACGCTGATGGTTGACTGCTCAATGTGCCCGGACTTGGTGTGAGGAATGGCAAAACCAAAACCCAGCCCGGTCGAAAATACTGCTTCTCGAGCCCACAGATCTGACGCCAATTTGCGCGGATAACGGCAACGCCCGGCCAGCATCAGGTTATCTACCATGCCTTTAATCACCTCCTCTTTACTGCACCAGTCCGTATCAAGAGCAATACACTCCGGGGTGATGAGCGGCGCATTGCTGACCTCCATACGGAACTGCGCCAGCAGATGCTCTACTTCCAGTGAGGTGCGGCATGCCATAGCGCTGTTTAACAGTTGACGGCACTCACGGCTGTCCAGCTTCGCCAGACGCGCCTTGGTAACAGCAATAGAAGGGGCACTCATACTGATTTCATCCAGCCCGAGTCCCACCAGCAACGGCAACACTGAACCTTTCGCGCCCAGCTCGCCACACAGACCAATCCATTTCCCATGCCGGTGTACTTCACGCACTGCGTGATCCAACCCACGCAGGAATGCCGGATTAAGGCTGTTGTAATGGCGGGTCACTTTGGCGTTATCACGGTCTACCGCTAACAAATATTGTGTGAGGTCATTACTGCCAATACTGAAGAAATCTATCTCTTCACAACATTGATCAATAATGAACAGCACCGAGGGTACTTCCAGCATGATGCCTAAGGGGATTCTCTCATCGAAGGGAATCTGCTCTGTGCGCAGGGATTGTTTAGCCTCCGCCAGTTTATCCTTCACCCACAACACCTCTTCCATAGAAGAGATCATCGGGATCATGATTTTCAGTGGCCCATGAGCCGAAGCGCGCAAAATTGCGCGTAGCTGAGTCGTAAATAACGGTAGATATTCCTGATAGATACGCACTGCACGATAGCCAAGGAAAGGATTATTTTCTGCAGGAATATTCAGGTAATCGACAGGCTTATCACCGCCAATGTCCATAGTGCGGACAATGATGGTTTTTCCTTTTGCTGCCTCGCTGGCCTGACAAAAAATATTGTAGAGTTCACCTTCTGACGGCGCGTTCGTGCGGTCCATATAGAGCATTTCGGTGCGAAACAGTCCTGCCGCCTCAGCGCCGTTGGCAAAAGCCGCCTGCGCTTCAATGGAATGGGCAATATTCGCCGCGACCTCAAGCCTGACGCCATCGGCGGTATATCCCGGTTTATCCAAATACTGGCTCTGCTGCTGACGCAGTTGCCCGGCAACCCATTGCTCCTGTTGAAAATAGCGACGTACCGGTTCACTTAATTCACAAGCAACCAGGCCGAGATCGCCATCAATTTGCACTGTCTGGTTGAGATAGGGCTGCAGCGCTTGGGTATTTACGCCTACTAATGTCGGAATATTAAAAGAACGGGCCAGGATCACCGTATGCGACGTACTACCTCCACTACCGAGCAATAGCCCTTTCAGATAACGCTTATCCAGCTCGATAAATTGACTGGGTGTGAGTTCATCAACCAGACAGATACTGGGTTCATTCAACGCAAGCTGAGAAGCAAACTGTTGCTCGCCATAAATATGCTGCAACAGCTGGAAGCTGACATCCCTGATATCCAGCTCGCGTTCACGAAGATAGGCGCTGGAAGAGAGTCCGAGTTGCTGGCTGAAATAAGCATCAGTCCCGACAATACTTTGCGCACAGCTCTTACCCTCCTCAATTTGCAGCAGTAATTGGTCGCGGAATACCTGGTCACGTAATAAGGATTGATGAGCTTCGAGTACAGCGGTAGTTGTCGGGTTGCCTTCCATTAACCGCAGTTCCAGCACCTTCGCAAAGCGGCTCACTCCGGCAGAAAGCAGCGCTTGCTCATGGTCAAGCGTTCCGGCAGCAGGTAAAGCACCCAATGCGTTTAAATTAACGCTCATCAGGCTGGTTAGCTTTCCACTGGCACAGCCCGCGCTGACTGAACGCCCGCGAAAAAGAGTCGGTGCAAGATGGCTTAATGATTCAGGAATGGGCTCAGCTTCATCGCCTTCATTTTCTTGTGCCAGCGCTTCATCACAGTGCGCAAATTCATGTTCGATAAAGTGGCTAAAAGCCGCCAGTGCCGCCTCTTCATCCTGGCCTTCAACCATGATGTAACACTCATCGCCCAGCAACGTATCTGTACCAATCAGCGACAGCACGCTTTTGGCATCACCGGTTCTTTCTGTACGCGTGTTGTGCCATTCAATACGGGCGCTGAAACGGTGGCATAACGTCTCAATATGGCTAGCGGGACGTGCGTGTACGCCATTGGGCAACATGCAGGTGAAGGTCATTTTTTTGGCCATTTATACATCCTCATCCAAATACACTCTCATCCAAATGACGGCGAACAATACCGGTTTGCTTTAGCTTGCAGGCTGTACGTCATGATGAATATGAGACAAAAAAGCCAAATACTGGACAAATGTACTCTTGGTGATTTTTTGCGAAGCATCTCACAGAGAGAAAGTTAACCAGCGATAGCTGGAAACATCGATTATTTGAGGCTGCTCGCATTTTTGTTTTTAGATTACAAAAATCCAGTAAAACGCAATTTTGTCTCCTGTCAGGCCGAGTCACCTAAGCCTATCGTGTAGGCCAATTACCTTTCTTTTTATAGGGTGACCAGTTTTCAAAAGAGGCGCTAAAACGGAGCCGAACACAACACGCGCCATCGACCCGCTCTGATAACCCACAGGAGCCAATCATGAAAGAGTTGCTCACGATTTTGAAAAATACGCGCCAGCATCTGATGACCGGCGTGTCCCATATGATCCCCTTTGTGGTAGCAGGAGGCATTTTGCTGGCAGTGTCTGTCATGCTTTATGGCAAAGGCGCAGTGCCTGATGCCGCAACAGATCCCAACCTAAAAAAATTGTTTGATATCGGCGTCGCAGGATTAACCCTGATGGTGCCTTTCCTGGCTGCATACATCGGCTACTCCATTTCGGATCGCTCAGCACTGGCACCCTCGGCGATTGGCGCATGGGTGGGTGCTTCATTCGGCGCGGGATTTTTCGGTGCCATCATTGCCGGCATGCTGGGCGGCATCATTGTTTTCTATTTGAAGAAAGCCCCGGTACCCAAAATTCTGCGTTCCGTTATGCCTATTTTCGTCATTCCTATTATTGGCACCCTTCTCACCGGCGGGATCATGATGTGGGGACTCGGCGAGCCTGTAGGGCTGCTAACCACCAGCCTGACCCACTGGCTGCAAGGGATGCAGCAAGGCAGCATTATTGTGCTTGCCATCATTATGGGTCTGATGCTGGCTTTCGACATGGGTGGGCCAGTCAACAAAGTCGCCTACGCCTTTATGCTGATTTGTGTCTCACAGGGCGTTTATGCCGTGGTCGCTATCGCCGCAGTGGCGATTGCCACCCCGCCGCTGGGTATGGGTTTTGCCACGCTGATCGGTCGGCGCTACTACAGCGAAGATGAACGCGAAGCCGGCAAAGCCGCACTGCTGATGGGTTGTGTGGGTGTCTCCGAAGGGGCCATTCCGTTTGCCGCCGCTGACCCGCTGCGCGTCATCCCCTCCATCATGATTGGCTCAGCCTGTGCGGCTGTGACAGCAGCACTGGTAGGCGCGCAGTGCTACGCCGGTTGGGGCGGCCTCATCGTGTTACCGGTAGTCGAAGGCAAGCTCGGGTATCTCGTCGCATTGCTGGTAGGCACGGTGATAACGGCGCTATGCGTCAATCTGCTCAAACATTTAGCCAGTAAAAAAACCACAGCCGCTGTGCCACAAGAATCTGACCTGGATCTGGACTTCGAAATTAACTAACCCATTTACCCACCAAATCCTTCAAGTTGCAGGAAGGGTTGCGGGTACATAAGGAAATCATTATGACGACTATTATCGCTGTTACAGCCTGCCCATCAGGTGTTGCACACACTTATATGGCCGCAGAAGCCATCGAGCGCGCAGCCATTGCCCGGGGCTGGCTGTGCAAAGTAGAAACTCAGGGGTCAATAGGGTTGGAAAATGAGCTGTCGGCAGAAGACATTGCCGGTGCGGACATGGTTATTCTGACCAAGGACATCGGTATCAAATTTGAAGAGCGCTTCAAAGGTAAAATCGTGGTGCGTGTTGGGATCAGTGATGCTGTAAAACGCACCGACACCATTATGGAAAAAATTGCCGCACACCTCGCCACACGGGTCTAAGGCCACAAGGAGAAAGTGATGACATCTCGCATCGAACGTCTCAAGTCGGCGCTGTTTTCCAGCCCGCGTGAGATCTCACTGGAGCGTGCCCTGCTGTATACGGAAAGCCACCGTCAGACCGAGGGTGAACCTACAATTATCCGGCGAGCCAAAGCTACGGCGCATATTCTGGAGAATGTGGAAATATCCCTGCGCGACGACGAACTGATCGCCGGTAACCGTACGGTAAAACCGCGGGCGGGAATTATCTCACCGGAGATGGACTCTTATTGGTTACTGAAAGAGCTGGAGGATTTCCCAACCCGCCCGCAGGACAGGTTTGCCATTTCTGAGCAAGATAAACAGATTTATCGCCAGATGCTTTTCCCCTACTGGGAAAAACGTTCGATGAAGAATTTCATCAACGGCCAGATGTCAGAAGAGGTCAAAGCGGCAACCAGCACACAAATATTCAGTATCAACCAGACGGATAAAGGCCAGGGGCACATCATTATCGATTACCCGCGCCTGTTGAATAAAGGACTGGATGCTCTGCTGGTAGAGATTAAAAACCATGTGGAAGAATCCCCCGACAACGCGTTCTATCAGGCAGCTTTGATTTTATTACAGGCCTCACAGCGACATATTTTACGCTATGCCTCATTGGCTACGCTCGAAGCCGAACAGTGTCAGGATCCACAGCGGTGCCTTGAACTTGAGCGCATCGCATCAGTATCGCTGCACATTGCTTACTGCAAACCTGAGGATTTCCATCAGGCGTGTCAGCTGTTCTGGTACATGAATATCATTTTGCAGTACGAGTCCAACGCCAGCTCGTTATCTCTGGGCCGCTTCGACCAATATATGTTGCCGTTTTATCAGACATCGCTTCGCCAGGGAGAAGATCCCGGGTTCTTGCAGGAGTTGCTGGAATGCCTGTGGGTGAAATGTAATGACATTGTGTTGCTGCGCTCAACCTCCAGCGCCCGCTACTTTGCCGGTTTCCCGACGGGTTACACCATTTTACTTGGAGGATTGACAGAAACCGGCCGCAGTGCGGTCAATCCTCTCTCCACCTTATGTCTTGATGCTTATCAGAACATTCGCCTGCCGCAACCCAATCTGGGTGTCCGCGTCAATGAGTTAATTGACCGCCCATTTCTGCTGAAAACCGCAGAAACCATTCGGCTCGGTACCGGCATACCGCAAATCTTTAATGATGAAGTCGTGGTACCGGCCTTTCTTAATCGGGGGGTTACCCTGGAAGACGCACGCGACTACGCCGTGGTTGGCTGCGTCGAGCTCTCAATTCCGGGGAAAACCTACGGTTTACACGACATCGCGATGTTCAACCTTTTGAAAGTGATGGAGCTGACCCTGCATGAAAACCAGGGCAACAGTGCTATCACGTATGAACAACTCCTCGACCAAATACGCCATAAAATCAGTCACTTTGTGCGCCTGATGGTCGAAGGTAGCAATATTTGCGATATCGGACATCGCGACTGGGCGCCGGTCCCCCTGCTCTCCTCTTTCATTGAGGGCTGTCTGCAAAGTGGTAAGGACATCACTGCGGGTGGTGCCCGCTACAACTTTTCGGGCGTGCAGGGCATTGGCATTGCCAATCTCAGTGACTCACTGTTTGCCCTCAAAGGCATAGTCTTTGACCAGCAACGCCTGAGCTTTGATCAATTGCTGGCCTCACTGAAAGAGAATTTCGCCAGCGAAGAAGGGAAAGCGATTCGCGCGCGGCTGATTAACCGTTTCGATAAATATGGCAATGACATTGATGATGTCGATTTAATCAGCGCAGATTTACTGCGCTTTTACTGCAAAGAAGTAGAAAAATTCCGTAACCCGAGAGGGGGCCAATTTACACCCGGCTCGTATACCGTCTCCGCTCACATTCCGCTTGGGGCGGTGGTCGGCGCAACACCGGATGGCCGTTATGCCGCAGAACAGTTAGCCGACGGCGGTCTTTCGCCGATGTTAGGGCGGGACCATCAGGGGCCGACGGCAGTGCTGAAATCAGTCAGCAAACTCGACAGCTATCTGTTATCCAATGGTACTTTGTTGAATGTGAAATTCACCCCATCAACGCTCGAGGGCCAACAGGGGTTGAATAAATTGGCAGACTTTCTCGGCGCTTTTACCAAGCTAAAACTGCAACACATTCAGTTCAACGTAGTGAATGCTGAACAACTGCGGGAAGCGCAGGCACGTCCGCAAGATTTCGCCGGTCTGGTGGTGCGGGTGGCTGGGTACAGCGCATTCTTCGTCGAACTGTCGAAGGAGATTCAGGATGACATCATCCGCCGCACAGCGCATCAGTTGTAACTGCGTCGAATCGGGCCGGGTACCGCCTGAACCCGAGGCGCGGATATTCAACATTCAGCGTTTTTCGCTCAATGATGGTCAGGGTATCCGTACCCTGATTTTTTTCAAAGGCTGCCCACACCGTTGCCCATGGTGCGCTAACCCAGAATCTATTTCGCCCCGGATTCAAACCGTCCGGCGCGAATCAAAATGCCTGCACTGCAGGCATTGTCTGAATGATGCAGATGAATGCCCAAGCGGCGCAATGGAGCGAATAGGGGAAACTATCGGTCTGAGTGCATTACTGGAACGCATACTGAAAGATGAAGTGTTCTTTCGCACTTCCGGCGGAGGCGTCACGCTTTCCGGTGGAGAGGTACTTATGCAGCATGATTTTGCCCGTCATCTGCTGCAACGTCTGCGGGCATTAGGCATTCATACGGCAATTGAAACAGCGGGGGATGTACCCTGTGAGCATCTGTTGAGCGTAGCGGAACACTGCGATCAGATTTTATTCGATTTGAAAATCATGGACATCACACAGGCGCGTAAGATTTTGAACATGGACCAGTCGCGCGTGCTGAAGAACTTTGCGGCACTGGCGAAACGGGGAGCCCTGCTTTTACCACGTCTGCCATTGATCCCTGGCTACACGCTGGACTGCGACAATTTTCAGGCGATCCTGAACTTTCTTGCTCCTTTCCAATTACCCGAACTGCATCTGCTGCCCTTTCATCAGTACGGTGAGGCCAAATATGCCCTGCTCGGCAAGCCTTATCTGATGCGGCATATTCCTGTGCCAGATACCGCAGAGATTGCACGTTTTCAAACAGTGGCAATCCGTGCAGGCTATGATGTGCATATTGGCGGCTGAGTGAAGGAAGCCGCACCAATGCGGCCTGAAGGAGAATGGGGATATGTCTATAAAACTGGTGGCCGTGACCGCCTGTATCAGCGGCGTAGCCCATACTTACATGGCCGCTGAACGCTTAGAAAAACTCTGTGCGCAGGAGAAATGGTCCCTGAAAGTGGAAACTCAGGGCGCGCTCGGCGTCGAAAACCGCCTTTCTGCAGAAGATATTGCCCAGGCTGATGTCGTACTGTTAATTGCCGATATTATGCTCGAAGAGGCTGAACGATTTGCTCACCAGCGCGGAGTGGAGATCAGTATTCATGGTTTTTTAAGCGGCAGTGGCCGGGTGATCAGCGCGGTGCGTAAAGTGGCCACTTCACCGCAAGAAACCCGGATTCGGCTTGAATAACCGCGACAAATATTTAACTTTCAGCGATCAATCAGGCGTGATGCTCAGTTGGCTGCGATACTGGCTGCGGTATTCAGAAGGTGACCTTTCTGTGTTTTTGCGAAACTGACGGCAGAAGTAATTACTGTCGAGAAAGCCGCTGGCATACGCCACTTCTTTTACCTTCATATCATAGCGTTTAAGCAGGTTTTTAGCCTGCTCCAGCCGTACATGATTGAGATATTCATTGAAACCGATGCCGCCTGATTTCTGGAACAGGTGTGACAGGTAGTTGGGCGAAATATAAAAGACGCTGGCCACCGCTTCCCGGGTCAGCGGTTCACGGTAATGCTCTTCCAAATATTCACGGATCACCGTAAATAACGTCTGGCTGCGCGATGTGGTTAGCGTGGAAGACCCAAACAGATCCAGCACATGGCTCAATAGCCCTTTCACCAGAAAGTGCGCAGTAAGTTGATCCTCCTGATGCCAGGCCAGCTCATTCAGTGCCTGCAACATAAATGCCCCGACCCTCGGCCCACGTCGTGCCACATTGCCCTTCTCCCCCGCAAAAAAAACCTCACCGTTCCAGTTCAGCAAACTGAAACCAAGCTGCTGTTTACCAAATAAAATACTCAGGGTCGTCACCGGCAACTGCCAGCGCGGGTTGTTCCAACCGTGAGAAGGCACAAACAGCACGTCACCGACGGACAGGGTCTGCACTTGATGATGCCCCTGCGGATCGCCCCACCCCATCTCCTGCTCGCCGGAAAGCACCAGCTCAAGGCGAGGAAAATTAACGTCATAAGCCAGCGGCGGTGCAGGATGCTGATTCCCCGCAAAATACACTTGCCGCACCCCTTTGGGGTTTTCCAGCAACGGCATCAGAGCAATGTGCAGAGGGGTTTTCATCGTCGGCGACCTTTCAGAAATAAGCAGCTCATCATAACCAAACTACAGCGCAAACTTTTGTTCCGCTCGCAGGGAATGCGAGAAAGGTCGATAAAATGTAGAAGGATTGCTGCCCGCATAAGCAATGCGGGCAGCAATGAATTGGATACGGGGAATTCGCCCCAGTAAAAAACGCGTTTTTGCACTTTGCCATCGGCCAGATATCCGGTAGGTACTCCGCCATTCATAGCCATGTCGCCCGCCGCTAAGCGGATATTTTCACCGCCCCATACCCCCTATTGTTTCTCCTGCGAGCTCGCACTTCGTCATCACTTTTCACCTCACAGGAGTACGCATTATGGATACACAATTTATTGGTTCCGTTATCAATGCCCTGCCGTTAGAAAATATGATTGGCGGCCCGCTGCAGGCCATGATTAAAGCGCAGGTTCAGGCCAGCAAGGCTTATGCCGATTTCCTGCTTTCCGTCTGTATCAAGGACGGCAAGGCCGAAGCCGTGCAGTTTGATTATGACGAAACGGTGGTTGACCAAGCCGGTGTGATTCAGGGGGTGGTCAAAAAAACCATGCGCATTCCTCTGCTGGCGGCCATCACTCACCCGATCATTTGTATCGAAGAAGGGACCATTGATTTCGAACTTGAAGTCACCCAAAGCGAAGCCAGTTCCAGTACGGACGATGCCGAAGGGTCTTTCGAAGCCACGCTCGGCTGGGGTCCGGTCAAAGTAAAAGTCTCTGGCCGTGTTTCGCATAAAGCAGAACAAACCCGCAAATCCGATACCCGCGCGAAGTACAGCATCCATACCCAAATCAAACGCCAGCAACCGCCGGAAGCGCTGATGCGCGTGATTGATTTTCTGACAGATGCTGCCACTAAACCTGCCGTTCTGCCTGCCGAAGCGAAAAAACTGGACGACAAAAAACTCGACGCCTTCCCGGAAACCTCAACCGCAGGTCCCGGGACGACCCCAGCCAAAGAGCCTGAAAAAGTGAACTGAGTTATCCCCCTGGTGGCAGGCAATGTAAACCGAAGGCCGCGTCTGTGGCGGCCTTCTTTTTCAGGAGTCAGTTATGTCATTGAAAAACTGGTTTGGCGGCGGAAAGCGCCCGCCAGAAGGCCCACCCGATACCCCCTCGGATCCCACCTTACCCGATCCTCCACCAGAACCACCGGTGGCCGAGGGCCCGCGGGTTCCTGTCACGCTGGAGGACATTACCCGAGGTATGCAGCTCGCGGCTTCGTCAGCCAACCAGCTGATTGCGCACCAATATATGCAGGCGCTGGACCCCTTTTTTGAACATATGGACGACGGCAGTCTGATGCCGCGCACTCTGATTATGCAGCTTGATGAGAAAAATCACTTCGAGCTGCCGCTGGTGGCACTGGCCACACCGCGCGGCCTGATGCTGGAAAAGATGAAAGTGCATCTGACTGTGCGTACCGATGGCGTCGAACAGCTGTCGGCTGGCCCAGACAGCGGGCAGGACAATGTCAGCCGTTTTCATGTCAGCCTGTCACCCGCCAGTAAAGACAGTGAAGGCCGCGACAGCCGCCATGTGGAGATCGAAATGCAGTTCACGGTGCTGGAGCCACCGGAAAGTGTCATGCGCCTGATCGATGAGTACACCAACCGGGTGATCCCAATCCCTAACGTTAAGGAGTCAGCAGATGAGTAATGTCATGTTAACCACCGGCGCGAATGGCCTGGCGCTGATCAAAGATTTCGAAGGCCTGCGATTGGAGAAGTACCAGGACGTGGTCGGCAAATGGACCATTGGTTACGGCCATTTGATCCTACCGACCGAAAGTTTTCCGCAACCCATTACCAGGGCGCAAGCCGGGGATTTGCTGCGTAAGGATCTGGCAGTCAGCGAGGCCGGGGTGAATAAGTGGGTCAGCATGGTGCTGACGCAAAACCAGTTCGATGCACTGGTCTCATTTACCTTCAATTTAGGTGTCGGCAACTTACAAAGCTCAACGCTGCTGAAATTACTCAATCAGGGACAGTTGCAGAGCGCCGCCGACCAGTTTTTGCGCTGGAATAAAGCCGGTGGCAAAGAGGTCGCCGGGCTGACCCGCCGCAGAATCGCAGAACGTAGCTTATTTTTATTGGCCTGAACACGCTCATCATTAAGGATATTGTCATGAAAAAAACGCCGTTGTCCGATGTGCTCCCTCATCGTATTGCCATCGCGCTGCTTAACAGTGCCCTGCTGGCCTGCGCCCTTTCTCCGGTTTATTCTGCCAGTGCGGCAGAAAGTATTTCTTGCACCACGGCCGTCAGCGAAGCAAATAAGGCATTGCATCAGCTTGGTGTAAAACCTATTCAACATGAAAAAGAGTTAGTGCAGTTATTAAAGATACTCAACCGCGATGATGTCTTACCGTCCAGTTATGTCACCACGGCGCAGGCCAAAGAAGCCGGCTGGAGCGGAAAAGATAATAGCTCATTATGGAACAGCTGGTCGCTGAATAAGAAATCGATTGGCGGTGACTCGCTTGAAAATAAGGCATTACCAGAAAAATACCACTGGTACAGCGCCGATATAGAAGCGGTGCGCGGTAATCGCAGTCCTAAACGCCTGGCATATTCGCCCGAAACACAGACGCGTTATTTAACCACCGATCTTTATCATTCCTGGGTGAAGATCAGCCCCTGCGAATAAATAACCGGTTCACTCTTTTATTTCAATTAAAGCTTGAACGGCGACATTATTTTCGGCGTTCAATACTCCGCCCATCCTGTTAATGACTTTTGAGGTGTTATTATGTTCCAAAATTATAATCTTCAGCAGCCTGCCGGCAGTAATTCATGCGGTGCTTATGCACTCAGCGCGTTAATTAATGCCCGTAATTTGGGCAATCCGGCCAATACACCGCTGGGTAATACCACTTACAACGCGGTGATCCACATCCAGAACGGCCTGGCGGGATATCCAGCGGCGTTTACCAACGCCGCGCCGCTCTCTCTGCCCTCCACGTTGGTCAGCCTCGGTATCCAGAGTGGCTTTAATGATGGCGTGCAGGTGATGGTGACGCCTGACTTACCCGGCGCTCTGCTCCCGCTCATTGCTCCGCAGCGGGCGCGAATCGGCAATACCGCCACCGTGATTGACAGCGCAGCTCAACTTCAGGGAATGGTGCAAGCCGCCGGTTATTATTTGGCGCTGGTGGCGGGCGGTACACACTGGGTGGCACTCGGTCGCGATGCACACGGATTTTACATGTATGACCCCGCAACCGGACAGCACGGCATTCCGACCGGTCTGGTGGGAAATGCGCTGACGTTCAATGCGCAAAACTATGTGTTCGCCGGCATTCTGATCTGCTTCTGACAGCATGTCCCCCGCAATCAGACAGTGCCACGCCCTCCGTGGCACTGTGTTAAGCCATGAGGAGAGACTATGACAGCCGCGATACTTGACCCCGTCGGTAATTTTTTTGTCAGCCAGATCCTCGCCGCCTTTGCCGGACTGTTTGGCGGCCTGAGTATTTCGTTTTTCTGGCAGCCCAAAAAGCTTCATCGCCATGGCCGGTTTTCGGCTGGCTTGATCATTGGCAGCATCAGCGTCGGCGCAACGTCAGCCCTTGGCGGTATTGTCTCCCGCTGGCTGGGGATGAACTTTAACGAAGCCGACACCGCCATGGGCCTCGGTTATGTCGTCGGGGCTGTCAGCGTTGGAATGATCGCCTGGCTGGCGAATTTCTTTAACCGCCGCGAAGACGACGACATTCTCGAAGTGGCCGGGGAGCTGAAACGCGTGGCGCGGGGTATGTCGAAACCCCGCGCCGCCACACCACGCGATACCCCGCCGCGCACACGGGCAACCAAAAAATCTGCCGGAGATAACCGCAATGAACATTGAATGGTGGGGCTTTTTAGCCCTGACGCTGATTGATATCACCACAGCCCTGATTATCTTTTTCTGCGCACTGAACGAGCGCATGTTGCTGCTACCGGCCTGGTATAGGATCGGGCTGATCGCCGCCGCTTTTGGTTTCGCCGCTCAGGGCGGGCTGAATCTGCCGTACTTGCTGTTCGATATACAGCTTTATGCTCATGCACTGCCGTTCTGGGCGCTGAAAGATGTCGGGATTGCGATGGTGGCCTGCCACTATTTCTGGCAAGTCATCCGAGATAAACGAAAATTGGGGACACGCTTGTCACCACGAACCAAGAAAAATGTTCAGAAATAAAACGGTGCCACTCGTGTGAAATAACAATAAAGGATCCCTGGAGAAATAAAGCAGAACAGAAAGGACTGACTAGTGACGATTATTCATCGAGTGATAACATCATGGCGGCCTGCGTTCTATTTTTCACATTCAGCCGCCGGTAAATGGATTCAAGATGGGACTTTACCGTTCCTGCACTGATATTTAACAGGCGACTGATCTGCTTATTAGACTCTCCGGCCGCGATCAGTCGCAATATTTCCCTTTGCCGTTGACTGAGCCGGGTTAATGACTGCTCTTCACCAATATCTTCATAATGCTCATTCGGTACACAGACCATTCCGCAGGATGCCGTTCTTAATACCTGCCCAATGGTTTCCAGCGATGCATTTTTAGAGACTACCGCAATAGCATGATGTCGCAGGTAAAACTGTAAGGCGCTCTTTTTTACCTTCACCAACATGATCACGATCCGAATATTTGGGTGCGACAGTGAAATTTCATCCAGTACAGGAACACAGGCTTCATGATCCATTTCACCATCAAGTAAAATCACTGAAATATTATTTTCGTCCAGAGCATGCCATATTGCATCTAAGCTATTGACGCCGTTTACACCAATCTCCGGCATTATATTTTTTAGACCCGCCGACATACCCTGAATGAAAATGGATAGTTGATCAACAATAAGTACATTCATTGTAAAACTCTCCGTTTAAAACTGATTGTGTGCAGTCGCAAAAGGAAATCCTTCGCTTAATGAGTATCGCTGTAATAAATAAAAAACGGAGAAGTCATTCGGCATATGACGATTAACAGATAGGCGTTTCAGGCGAGAATGAAAACAAAAAAAGGCACCGAAGTGCCCTCATGTAACTGCATCACCACACCGAGTCAGGGTCAGATGTTCTCTGCACGCAGACGTTTGGCAGCTTTCACCATGTTTTCCAGCGATTCACGGGTTTCCGGCCAGCCACGGGTTTTCAGGCCGCAGTCCGGGTTCACCCACAGACGCTCTGCCGGGATACGGTCCGCCGCTTTACGCAACAGGTCTTCGATCCACTCAACGCTCGGTACGTTCGGCGAGTGAATGTCATAAACGCCGGGTCCGATTTCGTTCGGGTACTCGAAGTCTTTGAAGGACTCCAACAGATCCATATCGGAACGCGAGGTTTCGATGGTGATCACGTCAGCATCCAGCGCGGCAATCGAATCCATGATGTCGTTAAATTCGCAGTAACACATATGGGTGTGGATCTGCGTGTCATCTTTGGCAATCGCGGCGTTCAGTTTGAACGCATCCACTGCCCAACGCAGGTACGCATTCCACTCTGACTGGCGCAGCGGCAAGCCTTCGCGCAGTGCCGGTTCGTCAATCTGGATGATGCCGATGCCGGCTTTTTCCAGATCCTCCACTTCGTCACGCAGCGCCAGCGCGATTTGTTTGGCGATGGTTTCACGGCTGACATCTTCACGCGGGAAGGACCAGCAGAGAATGGTGATAGGTCCTGTCAGCATGCCTTTGACCGGTTTTTCGGTCAGGGACTGTGCGTACTTCGCCCACTCAACGGTGATGGCTTCCGGGCGGCTGACGTCGCCGATGATGACCGGTGGTTTGACGCAGCGGGAACCGTAGCTCTGTACCCAACCGTTTTGCGTGAAGACAAAACCGTCCAGATGCTCACCGAAGTATTCCACCATGTCGTTACGTTCGGCTTCGCCGTGCACCAGGACGTCCAGATCCAGACGTTCCTGTTCTTTGATGGCCTGACGGATGTGCTCGCTGATGCCGGTGCGGTAGTTTTTACCGTCGAGGCGACCCTGTTTGAAGTCCAGACGCAAGCCACGGATTTCAGTGGTTTGCGGGAATGAACCGATGGTGGTGGTCGGCCATGCAGGCAGTTTGAAACGGGCACGCTGCGCTTCGGCACGTTGGGTGTAAACGTGCGGGCGCTCGATATCGGCGGCAGCGATGGCGGCGACACGTTTGCCGACGGCAGCGTTGTTCACGCGGGTCGATTCACGGCGGGCGCGGATGGGTGCGCTGTAGTCCGCCAGTTTCTGCTGGGCTTCAGGCGTCGGGTTATTCAGCGCCGACGTCAAAAGCGACAGCTCGGCACATTTTTGCAGGGCAAAGGCGAACCAGCTTTTCACTTCGTCATCCAGACGGGTTTCAACGCTTAAGTCGATCGGACTGTGCAGCAGTGAACAGGAGCTGCCGATCCAGACGTTACGGCCTTCCACCAGTGGTTTCAGACGGTCGAACCAGCTGCTCAAATCCGCACGCCAGACGTTACGACCATTGATCACACCCAGTGAAATCAGCCACTCTTTGGGCAGTGCGTTAATCACCGCTTGCAGGTCATCGCGACCGGCCACCGCATCAATGTGCAGGCCCTGAACCGGTAACTGACGGAGGGTTTCAATGTTGTGACCGACGCTGTCGAAATAGGTGGTCAGCAGCAGTTTGGTTTTACCCTGTAGCTGCTCGTAAGCCGGTTTGTAGGCATCCAGCCACGCTTGCGGTAATTCCAGCACCAGCGCAGGTTCATCGATCTGCACCCATTCGATACCGCGTTTTGCCAGTTCGGCCAGCACTTGCTGGTAAACCGGCAGGATGTCGCTGAGCAGGGAAAGACGGTCAAACTGCTCGCCTTTCACTTTGCCGAGCCACAGGTAAGTCAGCGGACCAAGCAGAACGGGTTTGATTTTGTGACCGAGCGCCAGGGCTTCATCCACTTCGTCCAGCAGTTGGGTCCAGGTCAGTTTGAACTGCTGCCCCTTCACGAACTCCGGCACCATGTAGTGATAGTTAGTGTTAAACCATTTGGTCATTTCCGCAGCGGCAGCCGGTTTACCGGTCGGTGCGCGACCACGTCCCAGACGGAACAGGGTATCGAGATCGACAGAACCGTCAGCATTTTGATGGCGGGCTGGCACGTTGCCGAGCAGCAGGCTGGTGGTCAGTACGTGATCATACCAGGCGAAATCGCCGACCGGCACCAGATCCACGCCAGCTTCTTCCTGCTGTTTCCAGTGACGGGCGCGCAGTTCGCGGCCAGTTGCCAACAGCTCTTCCTGCGTGGAATTGCCTGCCCAGTAGCTTTCTTGTGCTTTTTTAAGTTCACGACGCAGACCAACGCGTGGAAAACCCAGAGTGTGATTCAGTATCGTCATCTTTTTAATTCCTGTTTAGCCGTCCAGATGTTTACACATCCATAATCCGCAGGTACTGTATATTCCACAAGCGCAAATTATTCATGTCACAGTGAAGGACTCTCATGATCGAACTGAAACACCTGCGAACGTTGCAAGCACTGCGCAACACAGGGTCACTGGCTGCTGCCGCTTCGCAGCTTCATCAGACACAATCGGCCCTGTCGCACCAGTTCAGTGACCTTGAGCAACGGCTGGGTTTCAGGTTGTTCGTGCGTAAAAGTCAGCCGCTGCGTTTTACGCCGCAGGGCGAAATCATGCTGAATCTGGCCGAGCAGGTGCTGCCGCAAATCCAGCGGGCGTTGCAGGCGTGTAATGAACCGCATCAGACTTCATTGCGCATTGCCATCGAATGCCACAGCTGTATTCAGTGGCTGACGCCCGCGCTGGATAGCTTCCATCAGAACTGGCCTCAGGTGCTGATGGATTTCAAATCTGGCGTGACCTTTGATCCGCAACCGGCGCTGCAACAGGGCGAGCTGGATATCGTCTTAACGTCTGACATTCTGCCGCGCAGCGGTTTGCACTATTCACCGATGTTTGATTTTGAAGTCCGTCTGGTGCTGGCACCGGACCATCCGCTGGCGACCAAACCTGTCATCACGCCGGAAGATCTGAGCACAGAAACGCTGATGATTTATCCGGTGCAGCGTCAACGTCTGGATATCTGGCGGCATTTCCTGCAACCGGCGGGCGTCAGCCCGTCACTGAAAAGTGTCGATAACACCTTGTTATTAATTCAGATGGTGTCGGCAAGAATGGGTATTGCGGCATTACCACACTGGGTGGTGGAGAGTTTTGAGCGCCAAGGTTTAGTCGTAACCAAAACCCTGGGCGACGGCTTGTGGAGCCGTTTGTACGCCGCCGTGAGAGACGGCGAACAGCGTCAGCCGGTGACCGAAGCGTTTATTCGTTCGGCGCGCCAGCACGCGTGCGATCATCTGCCGTTTGTTCGCGACGCGGCACGACCCAACGCCGGTGCACCCACAGTGAGGACATAATCACCGCAGCGCCGAGGATAAAACTCGGCCAGTGTGGCTGCTGTTGCCAGATCGCCAGATTAACCAGCAACCCGGCCGGGACGTGAAAGTTGTTCATTATCCCCAGCGTTCCGGCATCCACCTGCGTCGCCCCGTAGTTCCACATGAAGTAACCCAGCCCCGACGCGCCAATCCCCAGCCATACCAGGATCCCCCATTGCAGTTCAGTGGTGGGCAGTTTTTGCGGATTTCCCCACAGGCACCACGCCACCACCGCGCAGAGCAGCGCACCAAGATAGAACCAGGAAAATGCCGTGTGCTGTGGCATCGGATGGGTTTCCATCAGACGTTTGTACCCCACCTGCCCGAGCGCAAAGCAGAGGTTTGCCGCCTGCACCAGCAACAGCCCGATGATGAAATGTTCGCTGATATGGTCATAGCGAATGATTGCCGCGCCGGCAACGGCCAACAATGCGCTCAATGCATAGCCGATACGGATTTTGCGGCCACTGATCAGGTCATAAATCAGCGTCACGTAGAGCGGGGTCATCACGGTGAACAGCAGGAACTCCGGCACCGACAGGTACAAATAGGCCTCAAAGCTGATCAGATACATGATGCCAAGCTGCATCGCGCCGACCGCCATGTACATCAGCAGGGTTTTAACCGGGTACCCTTTCCAGCGCAGAAACGGCAGGAACACCAGCGCAGCCAGGCTCAGACGGACCAGCACGGAAAAAACACTGTCAACCTGACCGGCGAGATAGACGCCAATCAGGCTGAAAGAAAAGGCCCACAAAAGGGTGGTAATAATAAGTAACGGCACGCAGTTCAGCCCGAAAAGGAACAAGATGAGGGATTGTAACGGAAGTTGGAAAGGGACAGCGCTCAAAGATGGTTTACATCTGTACAATACTTCATCCAATGAGAGCCAGAACACGCTTTAAGCGTTACGTGCTGCGAACCTCCACGATGTGCGCTTCTATAGCGTAAACTTAAGCAATGACTGAATGGAGGGTACTCTGATGAAACATGTTTATGGACTCTTGGCCCTAATGCCGCTGATTTTCGCCGTACACGCCACAGCGGCCAATACGATCCCACCGCCGGACCGTGCACAGCAGTTGTTAAATAATCCCTCACAACAACGGATGCAACAGCAGCAGCAAAACAACTCACAACTGCAACAGCGCCAGTTGCAGCAGGGGATAACCAACAGCCAGCAGCAGGAACAACTCAGGCTGCGCTCGCAGATCCAAAACGATCAGCAGCGCCTGCAAACCCAACAGCTGAATCAGAACAATCAGCAGCTAAATCAGAAATTGAATCAGACGCCGTAAAGGCGTCTTTTCATCCGGTTCTGCCTGGTTTAAACCCGTTCAGATTGCTCTTCGGGGACCAGCGGTATCAACTGCTCCACGGCTCTGAGTACATTTTCGCGCTGCTCATTTTTGCGTACCACTAAATAGACATCAATATTCAACTGCCGGGCCGTCCGCGCCTCCAGCTTGCGATAACACAACCCTTCACGCATCGACAAACACATGGATTCAGGCATCAACGCCATCCCTTTTCCACGGGCCACATTCGCCAGCGTCAGCAAAGAGTCATCCGGTTCTGATTTCCGCTTGAGGGTAAAAGGCAGCTTTTCAAAAAATGCTTCGCACTTATCATAAAAGCTGGGGTTTGCGCTGCGGCTGAACCAATACAGTGGCAAATCAGCCACATCCTGCAATGAGAGGCTGTCCTTAATACTGGCCGGATGTGATGAAGGCAAGGCCAGCATCAGAGGCTCGCGATGCAACCAGCGGAAATCGAATTCGTCATCATTACTGGAAGATTTCTCCCCGGTTAGCGCGATATCCAAATTTCCACGGCCGAGGATTTGTAATAACTGCTTGGACGTCAGCTGATAAGAAGAAACATCATCAGCATCAATCAGTTTTTCCAGATGTGCGTTAATGGTGGGAATTAACGTGAAATCCAACGTTCGGGTCACGCCAATTTTGACGGTCCCACTTTCTACTTTAAGACTTTTGACCAATTGTGAAAGTTGTTCAATCAGTTGCATGGCCTGAGCCTGTAACCGCATGCCTTCCTCAGTTAAGTGAACCTGATGAGTATTACGGGTAAAAAGATGGCAACCAATCACGTCCTCAAGGCACTGAATCTGTCGGGTCAGCGGGGGCTGAGTCATTCGCATTCGTTCAGCGGCCCGCCGAAAATTCAGTTCATGAGCAACCGCAACGAAGCATTGTAATTGCTTGATTGTAGGCAGTTTTTCGTTGAAATAATTCAATGCATAGCTCCCGCGCCATTTTCCCTGGATCCAGAGAGAAAGAGGGAATAGTCAACATCAGAAAAACAACCTGTCCAGGTGTCAGTTAAGGTAGAAAGAGTGCTGTTAAGTAGGTTACCCGAACCAATCATCACTTTCCATAACATGTGTGATACCAAATCTATATTACAAAAGTAACAATTCTCTAAAAAGAGCGAATTGATATTGTGATGTCTCTCACACACGTTCCTATAGAGGCTTTACTATGCTAAATATGTACTCATCCATCTCGCGCTTCCCGTTGAAAACCAATACTGATAAAACGCTTTTCTCTTCATTAAATAATAGCGATAGCAAAAAATATTTTTTCTCCGACGAACAGGGCATCAATGAATTATTGGAGCTGCGTGCTTTCAGTTCAATTGCTGACATTGAAAGTCAGGAAGGTGAATTAGAAGAAGCATTTAAAACATTCGCTAAAGTGCTTGCCGGTGATGTCCGCCGCGAGTTAGTTAAATATGTTGAAGCCCCGATCGACTCCACGGATGATTTGCCAGCGACTGAATATGTACAACTGCGCCATGTTGAAGTCCCTGCAGAGAATTACAGTCAGTATCGTCAATGGCGTGACGAGACCATTTTCAATGTAGTTCGTGACAACAAAGATAAGATCGTCAGCTTTGGTGCTTATCATTCATTGATCAGTGGCCAGCCTGGCGTGATGTTTATCTCCGCATTCAATGGTAATAAAGAAGCCTATAAAGAAGCATTCACCAACGAGCGCTACCAGACAATTATCCAACAAGCAGGGGATAATTACATCACTGGCGGGAACGAGGGGCTTTACACCCGGTTCTATCGTTCAATTTCGGGTTGTTGATGTTTTCTCCTATGATAGGAAATAATCATGACTAAAAGAATCATTGTCGTTGGCGACAAGTTTAGCGAGTTTTCTAACGGAAAAGATGTTGTTACGATTAGTCAGTTAGATCTCATCACCCAAATACCCGCACATATCATTGATACGGACAGTCATTTTATTGTAGGCCAAGGTGTTCGTGATGATTATGCCGGTAAGGTATTGGATAATCAGCGCCGAAATAAAAACCATGAGAACAAACTCGATTTAACCGAATTACAGCAACTGACTACTTCTGCCAAAAATGCACATTCACATAAGAAAATGTACCATAACACCTTAATTGGCATGGCAGAAAGGGTTGAAGAGGATTCATTTGCGCTCCCGTTATTAATTGATGAGCGTTGCGAGTTGATGGCTGACCATCAGACAGGTCAGCATATTCAGGGAATGATATTAGTTGAGGCTTGCCGCCAGACGTTTATTGCCATTACGGAAGAGTTTTACATGGCCGGGCAAGCGGGCAAGTCCTATTACGTTATTAATGACATGAATATTAAATTTGATAATTTTCTTTTTCCGCTTCCGGCGTTGGTTAATTATGAGTTGCTGGAGAAAGATATTAATGAAAGAAGATCGCGCTTTAAGGCCACGATTCGAATATCTCAGCACACCACGTTATGTGCAACGATGTCAGTCGCGTTCACCGTTTATCCCTCAAGCGTGATCAGTGAGAAGGAAGGGTTATTAGCCACGGACATGACCCACTCCATTTTACAGTCACAAATAACACACACGTTAGTGTCTGACGGGAGCACACATGTCTAAACCAAACGGCCAACATTATACTCTGGCCGTGACCACGCAGGGGCCGCTTTACCCCCCTGCGGAGGTCGTGGACGCACAGGGGAATTTTGTTGTTATCGGTCAGATCTCAACGCACGCCGGCATTGCCTGGGGTGGCGCGATTGTGGATAAGAACAGTCCACTCCCGCCGTTTGGCCAGGTAAAACCTTATACTATTATTCATAATATTAGTGAGTTAACAGAAGATCAACTGGCCGAAATTACGCTTTACACCCTGCCATTGCCTCTTCCTCTGAATAACTACCCGATGCTGTTTGCCCCGGAACAAAGACCGCAGGCAGCACAGGATCAGCGGCCAGCCCGACCGCTGCATGAAGGGTATATCGCAGATTTTCGCCCGGCAGATGGCCGAAGGAAATTGCCGGCCATCACACTGGCAGACTGGGTTAAAGCTCAGGGCGAACTCGTCGTGACGTTGAGTGAAGATAAACGTTCCGCACGCTTTGATTTTATATTTAAAAATCTACTCCCTGACAGTCTGTATACCGTGATGAGTTTAAGGGAAAGAGATCTTGCCCCGGAGCAACCGAGCAGACCTGGCCCGTTAGGTATTCCAAACGTATTTATTACCGATGCACAAGGCAATGCGACCTATTGGGCTGAACTGCCCAATCCCTTTCCTGCCACGGGCAATGCGCGAAATCGGGTAATTAATGTTGTGGTGCTATTTATGAGCAGCCAACAAAGTTATGGCGGTGCAATCGGCCTGTATGGTTTGGGTGGGGATATTCATGCTCATCTAAAATTACCGACATTATCTTTCAGTGAATTAAATACCTCTGAATAAGGAAAGACTATGCCATTTGTACAAATCACCACCTGGAAAATGAATGATGAGGCTAAAGTTAAAAAATTAGTCGAGGACATCACCCATGCCATTCATCTGCACTGCGGCGCACCTCTGGATAAAATATCCGTGGTGATCAGCGAATTATCCCCTTCCCGCTGGTCAGATGCCGGGATATTAGGCAGTGATGAAACATTCCCTACCCAAAGTCGTAGGAAAAATTATGAGGAGAAGCTGTGAAATCGGCAGCAGCTTTTTTTGATGTGGATGAAACATTGATAAAAATGAAAAGCATGTTCCATTTTTATCAATACTGGAGCGATGTTTGCCAGTGGCAGGAAAAACATCAGCATTTTACCGAGAGATTCAGGCACGCATTATTGGCAGGCACTGCCAGAGAAGAGCTTAATCGGATGTATTATCGCGAATTTGCTGGCGTCAATATCGATGACCTTAACCGTGTGGGAGAGAACTGGTTCAACAACTTCTTGCAGCACGATGAGGCTTATATTTCGAGTGCAGTCGATGCACTTCGTCAACATAAGTCGCTCGGGTATGTGACGGTATTTATCTCTGGTTCAATGCTGCCTATTTTGAAACCGCTCGGAGAGCATCTCGGCGTTGACGCCATACTCAGCGCGCCGCTGCTGATTAATAGCAGCGGAATATTAACCGGCGAAATTGGTGAGCCACAGACCATTGGCCGTGGGAAACAGCGAGCATTATTAGAATTTAGCCAAAAAAATACGATTAACCTCACAAAGAGTTATGCCTATGGCGATGATCTTTCAGATATTCCGATGTTGGAAGTAACAGGCTATCCCGTATGTGTCGGAGCAGATTCAAAACTTGCTGAATATGCGCTTCAGAATAAATGGACCATTCTTGAACAGAATGTTCCAGCAACGTAAGGAATATTATGAATATCTCACATCATGACCATCCGCCGCTGAGTCTGCAAACATGGCTGGCACTGATTATTCTCGCGCTTTCTACGTTTACCATCGTTACCACGGAATTAGCGCCAATTGGCCTGTTAACTCCCATGGCAAAGGGCTTACATCAGTCTGAATCGATGATTGGTTTGACCGTCACGCTGTATGCCTGGGTTGGGGCGATCAGCGCCCTGCTCTCTTCGCTGTTTCTGGGCAATCTGCCGAAGAAAATGCTGTTGCTGGTGTTGACCTTGATTATCTTAGTTTCCAACAGCCTATGTGCATCGGTTGACAGCTATTCATGGTTGCTGGCGGCCAGGGTCATTGGTGCACTCGCACACGGCGCGTTTTGGGCAATGATCGGGGCTACCGCCGTTTCGATGGTTCCTGCGCGGTATATCGGCGTAGCAACCTCGGTGGTTTTTGGTGGCGTCTCTGCCGCCAGCGTATTTGGTGTGCCGCTTTCAAACTATATCGGCCTTAATCTCGGCTGGCGTCCGGCCTTCTGGCTGATGTCATTACTCAGCGTGATCGCTTTTTTCGGTATCGCCCTGATTGTTCCGAAAGTGAAAAGCAGCAGCACGCTGGGACTTGATGCTCTGGGCCGGGTATTACGCTCCGGCGCACTGTGGAAAATCTATGCTGCCACCCTGCTGGCGATCACTGCACACTTTGCCGCATTCACCTTCATCGAACCCTGGCTGCACAGCATTAACGCCGTATCTGCCAGCATGATCCCCGTCATGCTATTCGTTTTTGGTATCGCCGGTTTAGCGGGCAATTTTGTCACCGGTATGTTGATTGATAAATGGTTGAAACCTTTGGTATCGCTCTCCGTGGTGCTGATTGCCGCAACGCTGATCACCCTTGGACAATGGGGTGCAAACCTGGCTGCGGGCCAAATTCTGGCACTGATTGTGGTCTGGGGCCTGGCGGTTTCCGGTATTTTCGTCGGCTTCCAGACCTGGGTATTGAGGCTGGCTGGCGACAACGCTTTCCCGGCGTCGGCCATCTACGTCTCTTTCTTTAATGGGGCGATTGGTTGTGGCGCACTGGCTGGCGCCTGGCTGGTCTCCACGCTGAGTATTCCTGTACTGATGAGCATTGCCGGCGTGGCGATCGCTCTGTCATTACTTCTGGTCGCCATCATTCCGATAAAAGTTGAGCAGACATCCATTCTCTCCGGGGAGGCAGCATGAAATCAGGCAACGCGTTAACCGAGCACGGCCGTTCGATTATGGACAAGTTAGAGCCAGGTCTGGCTGACAAAGTCACTTCACGTTTAAGTGAACTGGACAGCGACCTGCCAAAACTTATCACCGATTATGCCTTTGGAGCGGTGGTGGGACGTCCCGGCCTGGATCTCAAAACACGCGAGATGATCACCGTCGCCTCGCTCATCACGTTGGGAAACGCGCAGCCTCAGCTTGAACTGCACATGCGCGGTGCGATGAATGTCGGGGTGACCCAGGAAGAATTACTGGAGATTGTCATTCAAATGGCGGTTTATGCCGGTGTTCCTGCCTGTATGAATGCCCTCACGGCTTACCGCTTAGCCGTCGCGCAGTACCAGGCGCAGAACCATTAACAAAGGAAACACCATGATAGAAGTAGTGGTAGTCGCGGCAAAACGAACCGCAACGGGAAGTTTCCAGGGTGCACTGGCTGAGCAACCGGCAACCGCATTAGGCAGCGCCGTTATTAAGGCGCTGCTCGACGAAACCGGCATTCCGCCAGAGGCCATTGAGCAAGTCATCATGGGACAAGTTCTGAGCGCAGGCTGCGGCCAGAATCCAGCACGGCAAACCGCATTACTGGCAGGTCTGCCCGCCACCGTGAATGCGATGACCGTCAATAAAGTCTGTGGTTCAGGTCTGAAAGCCGTGCATCTGGCGATGCAGGCAATTCAGTGCGGCGAGGCTGAGGTGGTGATCGCCGGGGGGCAGGAAAATATGTCTCTGGCGCCGCATATTCTAAACGGTGCTCGTCAGGGGCTGCGCCTCGGTCACAGCGAGTTGAAGGACACGTTGGTTCACGACGGTTTGTGGGATGCCTTTCACCATATCCACATGGGCGTGACGGCGGAAAATGTCGCCCGCCAGTTCAACATCCCCCGCTCACGTCAGGATGAATACGCTGCCATTTCACATCAGCGGGCGTTAAAAGCACAACAGGCCGGGCATTTTCGCGACGAGATTGTGCCGTTTGAATCTGTCACCCGCAAAGGAGAAGTCACGGTGTTTTCTCAGGATGAAGGACCGCGCGAAACCAGCTTCGACAAGTTATCTCAGTTGAAACCGGCATTCGAAAAAGCCGGTACCGTCACGGCAGGCAATGCCTCATCACTGAATGATGGCGCAGCGGCGATCCTACTCTGCAGCCGTGCAAAAGCCGAAAGCCTGGGCCTGGTACCACTGGCCACGCTCGGACACTTCACCAATACCGGTATTACACCTGAAATCATGGGGGCGGCACCGATTGACGCCATCCGCCGCTGTCTGGAAAAACAGCGTTGGGATGTCGCCGACGTTGAGGTGCTTGAGTCCAATGAGGCTTTCGCGGCCCAGGCCCTGGCCGTCCTTTCCGCACTGCATATTCATCCCGACCGCGTGAATCCTTATGGCGGGGCGATTGCGCTGGGTCACGCGATTGGCGCTTCCGGTTGCCGTATTTTGGTCACGCTGATCCACAATATGAAACGTAATGATTTACATAAAGGCGTGGCGGCTTTGTGTATCGGTGGCGGGGAAGGTGTGGCTCTGGCAGTACAACGTGATTGAAGGTTAAACGAGACAAAAAATGAAGGGCTGATAATTCAGCCCTTTTTTATTCCCTGGCGGTCAAGCTCCGCCGCTAAGCATTCACGCCTTTCATTCCTTCGAGACTGTAACGCTCGCCTTTAATTTCAATGCTGTTTTTAAGCGCGTTAATAAACGCCACATCCTCTGGGCTTAACCTAATGTCAGCCGCACCGGCATTTTCCACCGCATACTGACTGTTTTTGGTGCCTGGGATCGGCACAATCTGATCATATTGCGCCAGAAGCCACGCCAGGGCGATTTGCCCCAATGTGCAGTGATACTTTTCGGCCAGGGGCTGAATAACATCCAGGATGCGGGTGTTGTACTTCATATTTTCATCACTGAAACGGGCGTTGTTTTTACGGAAATCACCCTCAGAGAAATGGCTGTTATTGAGGTATTTCCCGGTCAGGAAACCTCGTCCCAGCGGCGAATAGGGCACCACGCCAATCCCCAGTTTGACGGCCATCGGCAGGATGTCCTGTTCAATATCACGCGTCCAGAGGGAATACTCGGTTTGCAACGCAGCGACCGGGTGAACACGATGAGCTTTTTCGAGCGTGGTCGCCGAAACCTCACACAGCCCCACATGAGCAATTTTACCCTCTTTCACCAGTTCGCTCAGGCAAGACATGCTCTCCTCAATAGAGGCATCAGGGTTGACGCGGTGCAGGTAGTAGAGATCAATGCGTTCCACGCCCAGACGCTGCAAAGACTCATGACAGCATTGGCGAATGTAATCAGGCTGGTTGTTGATGCTGCGTTCGTAGGTGGCGTCGACCGGGCGGTCGATACCACATTTTGTGGCGATTTTTATCTGTTCACGCTGCGCACTTTTCAGCGTGGCCAGAAAATGTCCGATCAGGCGTTCGTTATGTCCACGGCCGTAGACGTTAGCGGTATCGATCATGTTAGCGCCGGTGTCGATCACCGTTTTCAATACCTCAAGGGAATGCGCATCTTTCGCTTCGCCGTAGAACTCACTGAGTCCCATTGCGCCAAAGCCCATCGCCGATACGCTCAACTCTCCACCTAATGTTCTTATTTGCATCTTCGTCTCTCCTCAGAATAAAAAGTGAGTATGAATCAAGGTCAGAACCGGGAGAATTCCAAAGATATTAATATAAGAAAGGTATCACCGGGATATCACAAAGAGGATATCCCGTTTTGCGGCTGGCGCTTTCAGGCGATGAACTCAGACAAAATCTGGCCCAATCACATCAATCTTATCCGTACAGATGCAATCCACGCCCCAGCCGAGCAGTTCGCGCGCACGTTCCGGTTTATTGACGGTATAAACCAGAATACGCAGCCCCGCGTCTTTGATCTCTTTGACCCGTTCGGCGGTCAGCACTTTGTGATTAAGGTGCAACGATGCACATTCCAGCGGGTCGGTCAGCGTTTTCCAGTCGTCACGCCACTCATCAATCAGTAACCCGCGCGGCAACTCAGGTGCCGCTTTTTTAGCGGCCACCAGCGCATCGAACTCGAACGAGGAGAGCAACGGCGGCGCAGAGTGATCTTTCCACAGCTCACGGGCAGCCAGCGCCACCTGGGTGCCGGTTTCAGTATCGGTGCCGGTGGTCGGTTTGATCTCGATGTTCGCCATCATGTTGTGCTGCGCACAGCGCTGTGCAACTTCTGCCAGCGTCGGCAGTTTCTCGCCTTTGAATGCCGCGCTGTACCAGCCACCGGCGTCCAGTTCGTGCAACTTGTTCCAGCTCAGTTCACCCGCCACGCCCCAGCCGTTGCTGGTGCGGTTTAGGGTGTCGTCATGCAACAAGAAAATTTCGCCGTCCTGCGCCAGTTTGGCGTCGAACTCAATCATGGTATGGCCGTATTTCGCGCCCATATCGATGGCGGCAAGGGTATTTTCCGGGGCCAGCGAACCGCCGCCGCGATGCGCCACAATCCGTGGATAAGGCCAGACTGACATGTTTTACTCCATTCGTGATCCGCTGTGTGAATCGAAAAAGTGTAGCGCGTTCGTCGGCAAAACCAAACGTAACTGTGTGCCCGGCTCCGGGCAATTTTCATGATTGAGCCGAACCACCACGCCACTGCCCGCCCATTTGCCGTGCGCCAGGTTATCGGCACCGAGCAACTCCAGCGTGGTGAGATTCAGCGGAATGCCGGTGTCCCGGTCGTCAGACAGCTGAATATGTTCCGGCCGGATGCCGACGGTCAGTTCACGCCCGCCCCACTCCGGGCGCGGTTTGCGAAGCGGCAGCTCGAAGCCGCCCTCCATCACCAGCGACGTACCGTCACTGGCAAGTATGCCCGGTAACAGGTTCATGGCCGGTGAGCCAATAAAGCTGGCAACAAACAGCGTGGCCGGACGGCGGTAGACTTCAGACGGCGTGCCGATCTGCTCGGCGACGCCTTTGTTCATCACGATCACCCGCTCGGCCAGCGTCATGGCTTCGACCTGGTCGTGCGTCACATACAAACTGGTGGTACGCAGGCGGCGGTGCAGCTGTTGCAGCTCGAGGCGCATCTGCACGCGCAGTTTGGCATCGAGATTCGACAGCGGCTCATCAAACAGGAATACCGCCGGTTCGCGCACAATCGCACGCCCCATGGCGACGCGCTGCCGCTGGCCGCCGGACAGTTCACGCGGTTTACGTTTGAGCAGCGGGCCAAGTTCCAGAATACGGGCCGCCTCTTCGACGCGGGCGTGGATCTGCGCTTTGCCGAAACCTCGAATTTTCAGGCCATAGGCCATATTGTCGAACACGCTCATGTGCGGATAGAGCGCGTAGTTCTGGAATACCATGGCGATGCCGCGATCTTTCGGTTCCATCTCAGTAACGCGCTGATCGTTGATGTAAATATCGCCGCTGGTGGTGCGTTCCAGCCCGGCCACCATGCGCAACAGCGTGGATTTGCCACAGCCCGACGGGCCGACCATCACAATAAATTCACCGTCCGCGACGTCCAGATCGATGCTCTGGATGATCTGATTTTTGCCGTCGTAGGATTTGGTTACTGCCTGTAGTTTTAAATTAGCCATTTCGCATTACTTCTCACTGTCTACCAGACCGCGCACGAACCAGCGCTGCATCAGGAGCACCACCGCAAGCGGGGGCAATAAAGTCAAAATCATCGCTGCCATCACCTGATTCCACTGGGTGGAACCATCGCCGGAAGAGATCATACTTTTGATTCCCGCCACCGCCGTGCCCATGGAGGCGTCGCTGGTGATCAGGATCGGCCACAGATACTGGTTCCAGCCGTAGATAAAGGTGATGACAAACAGCGCCGCCAGATTGGTTTTCGACAACGGCAGTACGATGTCCCAGAAAAAGCGCATCGGGCCCGCGCCGTCGATGCGCGCCGCTTCCAGCAGTTCATCCGGCAGAGTCATAAAGAACTGGCGGAACAGGAACGTGGCGGTAGCTGAAGCCATCAGCGGCAGCGTCAGGCCGGTGTAGCTGTCGAGCATATTCAGATTGGCGATCACCTGGATGGTCGGAAAAATACGTACTTCCACCGGCAGCATCAGGGTGAGGAAAATCAGCCAGAAGAACAGGTTACGCAGCGGAAAACGGAAATAGACGATGGCGTAAGCCGACAGCATCGACACCGAAATTTTCCCGATGGTGATGACTATCGCCATGATAAAACTGTTGATCAGCATGCGGCCAAACGCCGGGCTGTTGTCGCCGACGCCCTGCGTCCAGATGGCGCGGATGTTCTCCCACAGGTGTGATCCTGGGATCAGACTCATCGGCACTTCGTAAATCTGTTTGTTATCCAGCGATGCGGCCACAAACGCCACATACAGCGGAAACAGGATCACCAGCACCCCGAGGATAAGCATGATGTGGCTGAAAATATCCAGCCCTCTGCGGTTCTCAATCATTGGTAACGCACCTTACGTTCGACGAAGCGGAACTGAATAAACGTCAGGCCGCACACCAGCAGCATCAATACCACCGACTGCGCCGCAGAACTGGAGAGATCCAGACCGGCAAAACCTTCGCGATACACTTTATAAATCAGCGTGGTGGTGGCCTGCACCGGGCCGCCGCCGGTCGCGGCGTCGATCACCGGGAAGGTGTCGAAGAAGGCGTACACCAGATTAACCACCAGCAGGAAGAAACTGACCGGCGAAATCAGCGGCAGCACCAGGTTGAAGAAGCGCCGTACCGGGCCTGCGCCGTCAATGGCCGCCGCTTCCACCAGTGATTTAGGAATAGATTGCAGCGCGGCGAGGAAGAACAGGAAGTTGTAGCTGACCTGTTTCCACACCGACGCCAGCACCACCAGGAACATTGCCTGACCGCTGTTTTGCGCGTGGTTCCAGTTGTAGCCCATCGATCCGAGGAAATGGGTGATAAGGCCGAGACCAGGGCTGAACAAAAACATCCACAGCACGGCGGCAACCGCAGGGGCTACGGCGTAAGGGAGAATCATCAGCGTCTGGTAAATCCGGCTGGCGCGCACCACGTGGTCCACCAGCGCGGCAAAAAACAGGGAAACGGCAAGGCCGATAAACGCCACCAGGAAACTGAATTTCAGAGTGGTGTAGAAAGACTCAAGGTAATACGGGTCCTGGAACAGCTGCTCGAAGTTGCTCAGCCCCACGAACTGGCTGGATAACCCGAACGGGTCGAGCGTCTGAACCGAATACCACAACGCCTGACCGGCAGGCCATAAAAAGAAAATTGCCGTGATCAGCAGTTGCGGCAGTACCAGTACATAGGGCAGCCAGCTACAACCAAAACCGGGGCGGTGTGAACTCATATTGGGTTACTCGTTAATGCGTTGAGACAAAAGGCAGGCCACTCCGAATGAGGCGTAGCGAGCGAAGCCAGACTGGGTGCGGACAGCGCGCAGCCCCCGGAGTGGACATAACGTCCATGAGGAGGGCGAGCACTGCCCAATCCCAGTCTGGCAAAGCGCAGTAGCCGACTTACTTAGTAGAAGCTTCGAAGCGACGCAGCAGCAGATTCCCGCGCTGAACTGCGGTGTCTAAGGCTTCTTTAGCGGTTTTCTTGCCACTCCAGACGCTTTCCAGCTCTTCATCCAGGATGGTACGAATCTGTGGCATGTTGCCCAGACGCATACCTTTGGTGAACGGTAACGGTGGCTTGTTCAACATCTGACGGGTTGCCACGTCGGAACCTGGGTTTTTATCGTAGAAGCCCTGCTGCTTAGTCAGCTCATACGCGGCGGTGGTGACTGGCAGATAACCGGTTTTCTGATGCCATTCAGCGGCAATCGCCGGTGTGGTCAGGAATTGCAGGAACTCAGCCACGCCTTTGTAGGTCTCTTTGTCTTTGCCGTTCATCACCCACAGGCTGGCACCGCCGATAATGGCGTTTTGTGGCGCGCCCTTCACGTCAGCGTCGTAAGGCATCATGCCTACGCCGTAGTTGAATTTGGCGTACTGGCGGATATCAGCCAGTGAACCGGACGACGCGGTGGTCATCGCGCAATCGCCGTTATAGAACTTGGCAGTGGATTCGTCTTTACGACCAAAATAGGTGAAATCACCTTTCTTGTTCATGTCTTGCAACATCTGAATATGTTTGATTTGTTCTGGTTTGTTGAACTCCAGAACCGCGTCAGTGCCATCAAACCCGTTGTTTTTGGTGGCAACCGGCAGGCCGTGCCAGGCGCTGAAGTTTTCAATTTGGATCCAACCCTGCCAGCCGCTGGCGTAACCACATTTCATGCCGGATTCACGCAGTTTTTCGGTGTAGGTTGCCATCTCCTGCCAGGTTTTTGGTGGCTGGTCCGGGTTCAGACCGGCTTTTTTGAAGGCATCTTTGTTGTAGTACAGCACCGGGGTGGAGCTGTTGAACGGCTGCGAAAGCAGGCGCCCTTTGGAATCGGAGTAGTAGCCGGAGACGGTCGGCACGAACTGGGCAACGTCTTGTTTGAGGCCCGCATCGGCGAACACTTCATAGACCGGTTTGATGGCTTTACTTGCCATCATGGTCGCCGTGCCCACTTCGTAGACCTGCAAAATAGCCGGGGCTTTACCGGTACGGTATGCGGCGATGCCAGCGGCCAGGCTTTCATCATATTTACCCTTGAATACCGGTACGATTTTGACGTCCGGGTGGGTCTGGTTAAAACGGTCGGCCAGAGAATTCACCTCTTTACCCAATTCGCCATCCATTGAGTGCCAGAAAGGAATTTCCGTAACCGCCATCGCCTGGGTGCTGAACGCGAATGCCAGTGCGATGCAAAGTGTCGTTTTTGTAACAGCGTGCTTAAGCATGCTTGTCTCCTGAAGAGGGCTGGTGTGATGTCAGTGTTGTAAGGATCTTCTGATTCGGGAGCCAAGATGACATGCATAAATGACAGAAAAATAAACGTTAAATGACATTAAGGTTACAGGGACGTGAAGTGCAGGTGACGGGGAGATGGCAACGTTTACCGGGGGAAGAACAAGGCGTATTGCGGGCGCAATACGCCGTAAGGGCTATAACGCGCGTTTCAAACGGGCAACGGCTTCCTGCATTTGCTCTTCCGTGGCCGTGGCGAAGGACAAGCGGAAGGTAGAGTGATCGGGGTTTTGTGCAAAGAAATATTCGCCAGGGACAAATACCACGCCCTGCTCCAGCGTCTTTTTCAGCCATTCGCTACAGCTACGTGGCTCGCGGAATTTCGCCCACAGGAACATGCCACCTTTCGGGTATTCAAAAGTCAGCACGTCACCCAGTTCGCTTTCCAGCAGCTGTGCCAGAATCTCGCACTTTTTCTTGTAGGCCGCGCGGATTTTTTCAACCTGGGCCGCCATACGATTCATACCGAGATAGCATTCGGCCACCGATTGCGACAGCGCGCTGGCGTGCAGGTCTGCGGCCTGCTTGATGATGGCCACATTACGCAGCAACCACGCGGGCATAATCACCCAGCCCAAACGCAGGCCAGGAGCCAAAATTTTAGAGAAAGTCGAGGTGTAGATGACGTTTTCAGCGTGCCCAACCATCTCATGTGCGAGCTGATACAACGTCGGCTGGCGCTCGTCGGTGAAGCGCAGCTCGCCATAAGGGTCATCTTCAATGATCAGGAAGTGGTGTTCCACCGCCAGTTTCACCAGCTGCTCGCGGCGGGCGCGGCTCAGGGTCACACCGCTGGGGTTGCCAAAGGTCGGCACCAGATACACACCTTTGATTGTTTGCGTTTTCAGCAGTTCTGCCAGTTCGTCTACCCGCATTCCATCGGCATCCGACCCGACGGTCATCATTTTCGCTTCGGCCAGTTCCAGCGTTTGCAACGCTGCCAGATAGGTCGGGCTCTCCACCACCATCACGTCACCCGGATTGACCACTGCACGCATCACCAGATCCAACGCCTGCTGGGATCCAGCGGTGACGACGACATCTTCCGCCGAAGCCAGCACGCCGCGGTCGGCGCACAGTTCAACAATGCGCTGACGCAGTGTATGGCTGCCTTCGGTAAGACCATACTGGAAAGCATGTTCTGGTTGTTCAGTAATGGCCATTTGCGTCGCCAGCTTCAGTCCTTCGAAATCAAAGAGCGCCGCCGAAGGAATACCACCCGCCAGTGAAATAACGCCTTCCATTTTGCTTTGTTTCAGTAACTCCCTGATGGCCGAACTTTTGATCCGGGCCATGCGGTTGGCGAGTAAACCCTCTGTATTCATTGCCGCTCCAAATGATGCGTAAAATTTAATGAGATGTTAACCAAAGTAATTTAAACCAAAAATAAAAACCGCAAAGCGCCTGCAGTGCGGTTTTTTATATGATGCGGTGGACGGCTGATTATCGCCGGATTTTACGCCCCAAGATAGGCACTGCGCACGGCTTCATTCGCCAGCAACGCCGCTCCCGTATCTTCCAGCACCACGTGACCGTTTTCCAGCACATAACCACGGTCAGCCAGCCTCAGCGCCTGGTTAGCGTTCTGCTCCACGAGGAAGATCGTCATACCCTCATCGCGCAGTTGCTGGATGGTGTCGAAAATCTGCTGGATGATGATCGGCGCCAGACCCAGAGACGGCTCGTCGAGCAGCAACAGGCGCGGCTGGCTCATCAGCGCACGGCCAATCGCCAGCATCTGCTGTTCGCCGCCGGACATGGTGCCGGAGCGCTGAGCACGACGCTCTTTCAAACGAGGAAAGAGTTCAAATACCTTCACCAGTCGCGCCTGATACTGGTCGCGGGTGGCGAAAAAGCCGCCCATCGCCAGATTCTCTTCCACCGTCATACGGGAAAACACCCGGCGGCCCTCCGGCACAATGGCGATATCGCCGCGCATGATTTTCGCCGTCGGCCACTGGGTAATATCCTGACCTTCAAAGATAATCGAGCCGCTGGAGGCACGCGGATCGCCACATAAACTGCCGAGCAGCGTGGTTTTCCCCGCGCCGTTCGCGCCGATAAGCGTGACGATTTCACCCTGATTAATGTGCAGGCTGACGTCATGCAGTGCCTGAATTTTGCCGTAATGGGCGGATACCTGATTGAATGACAACATCGTGTTCTGCCCCTTACCCTTCGCCAAGATACGCACGGATCACATCCGGATTATTACGAATTTCTGCCGGAGTGCCCTGCGCCAGCGGCGTTCCCTGATTGACCACGTAAATACGGTCCGAAATGCCCATCACCAGCTTCATGTCGTGCTCGATCAGCAGCACGGAGACATTGTGCTGATTACGCAGTTCGGCGATCAGCTGGTTCAGCTCTTCGGTTTCGCGCGGGTTAAGGCCCGCAGCGGGTTCGTCGAGCATCAGGATTTCCGGACGGGTGACCATGCAGCGTACGATCTCCAGACGGCGTTGCTGGCCGTAGGCCAGATTACCCGCCTGCCGGTTTGCCAGTTCCAGCAAACCGACGCGTTCGAGCCAGTCGGCAGCGCGGTCCAGCGCTTCAGCTTCGGCCCGACGAAAGCCCGGCGTTTTGAAAAGCCCGGCCAGCACGCCACTTTTGAGATGCTGATGCTGTGCCACCAACAAGTTTTCGATCACGGTCATTTCACGGAACAGTCGCACGTGCTGGAATGTCCGCACCACGCCCATGCGGGCAATTTTCTGCCCTGGTAACCCTTCCAGATGCTGGTCGCGCAGTTTGATGGTACCGCCGCTCGGCTTGTAGAAACCAGTCAGGCAGTTAAATACCGTGGTTTTACCGGCCCCGTTCGGGCCAATCAGCGAGACAATTTCGCCCTGATTGAGATTCAGCGCGACGTTATTCACCGCCAGCAAACCGCCAAAACGCATCATCAGGCCTTCAACGACTAACAGAGGTTGCGTGCTCATGCCTGCTCTCCTTTGTCAGCGATTTCTCTTTTCGACAGTTTCAGTTTGAGATGCACACGCTTCATTGGCAGCAAGCCCTGCGGACGCCAGATCATCATCAGCACCATCAGCGCACCGAGCAGCAACATGCTGTATTCGTTCAAATCACGCATCAGCTCGCGGGAAACCACCAGCAGAATTGCCGCCAGAATGACCGCAAACTGCGAGCCCATACCGCCCAGCACTACGATGGCCAGCACAAAGGCCGACTCAACAAAGGTGAAAGATTCCGGGCTAACGAAGCCCTGACGCGCGGCAAACAGCGTACCGGCGAAACCGGCAAACGCGGCGCTGATGGTAAACGCAGTCAGCTTGATACGGGTCGGGTTCAGGCCCAGCGAACGGCAGGCGATTTCATCTTCACGCAAAGCTTCCCACGCGCGGCCCAGCGGCATACGCAGCAGCCGGTTGATGATAAACAGCGTGGCGATCACCAGCAGCAACGCCACCATGTAGAGGAAGATAATGCGGTCGCTCGGATCGTAGTTAACGCCAAAGAAGTGGCTGAAGGTATCCCAGCCGCCATCACGCGGCGTACGGCTGAACTCCAAACCAAACAGCGTCGGTTTAGGGATCTGACTGATGCCGTTCGGCCCACCGGTAATCTCGGTGTTGTTAAGTAGCAAAATACGCACGATTTCGCCGAAGCCGAGCGTCACGATGGCGAGATAGTCACCTCGCAGCCGCAGCACCGGGAATCCAAGCAGGAAACCAAACGCGGCAGACACAAGACCGGCCAGCGGCAGCGCTTCCCAGAAACCTAAGCCGTAATAGTGATTGAGCAGTGCGTAGGTATACGCGCCGATGGCGTAAAAGCCGCCGTAACCGAGCACCAGCAGGCCGGACAGCCCGACCACCACGTTCAGACCGAGGCCGAGCATGATGTAGATGAGCGTCAGCGTAGCGATGTCCACGGTGCCGCGCGAGACGATAAATGGCCAGGCGATGGCGGCGATAATCAGCACCAGTGCCAGCAGTTTCTGTTTTGGTGTAGAGCCGTCAAAACTCGGCAATACCCAGCCCGGCCCGGAGATTTTCTTCAGACCGCTGCTGACCAGCGGACGGAACAGCTGAAAGACAAAAACAATCGCGCAGCCGATACCGATCCACATCCAGCGCACTTCACCGGCGCCATTGACCACCAGTTTAGTGCCGTCGAGACTCAGCTGCAGCCCCATGATGAACGAAGCCAGCACCAGTAAAACAAAGGCTGAAAGCAAGGCGTTTAACAGGTTGAGGCGCTTCATACTTTCTCAACCTCCGGACGGCCCAGGATCCCAGTCGGCAATACCAGCAGCACCACAATCAGCAGCGCGAATGAAACCACGTCTTTGTATTCAGTGCTGAGGTAGGCGGAAGTCAGCGCTTCGGCCACGCCCAGAATCAGCCCGCCAATCATCGCCCCCGGAATACTGCCGATACCGCCAAGCACGGCAGCGGTAAAGGCTTTCATGCCCGCCATAAAGCCGATGTAGGGGTTAATCACGCCATAGAACTGGCCAAGCAGAACGCCAGCCACTGCGGCCATTAAAGCCCCAATGACGAAGGTCAGGGAGATCACGCGGTCAGTGCTGATGCCCAACAAGCTGGCCATTTTGAGGTCTTCCGCGCAGGCACGGCAGGCACGGCCCATGCGGGAATAGCGGATGAACAGCGTCAGTGCCAGCATGGCCACAAAGGTGACCACCCAGATGATCAGCTGCATGGTGGAGATGGTAGCGGCAAAGCCGTTGGCGACGCCGAGCGTCCACTGACCGGTCACCAGGCTTGGCAGCGCTAAATCGCGCGAGCCCTGCGTCAGGCTGACGTAGTTTTGCAGGAATATCGACATCCCGATGGCGGAGATCAGCGCTATCAGGCGCTTGGAGTTGCGCACCGGCTTATACGCCACGCGCTCAATACTCCAGCCATAGGCGCTGGAAATGACAATCGCGGCGATGAATCCGGCACCGATCAGCAACCAGCTGGCATCGATACCCATCATCATCAGGGCGGCAATCACAATAAAAGAGACATAGCTGCCGATCATATATACCTCACCATGGGCGAAGTTGATCATGCCGATAATGCCGTAAACCATGGTGTAACCGATGGCAATCAGCGCATAGGTGCTGCCCAGCGTCACGCCGTTGAACATCTGCTGAAGGAAATATAAGAACTGCTCTGACATACCCTATCCTTTTACTTCAAGGGGGTTGAATACGGTGCTGCGATCCCTGTTTTGCATCGACTGATACAAAGCGGAGTACTGCGTTGTTCTACTTTGGATGCCCAAAATCATTCTGGTTGCAGGTAGGCGGCAATCGAGCAAATCCCGATGAGCTTACACAAGTAAGTGATTCGGGTGAGCGAGTGCAGCCAACACCCCTGCAACCTGAAGGATGCAGGGCATTTATTTGATTGGGGTTGAAGTGCCGTCTTTATGCCACTCGAAGATACCGAATTCGAAGCCTTTCAGATCGCCCTTCTCATCCCAACTCAGCGGACCCATTACGGTGTTCACTGGTGCAGATTTCAGGTTTTTGGCAATGTCCGCCGGTTCCATGCTGCCGCTGCGTTCCATACCGGTGGTCAGCGCTTGTAATGCGGCGTAGGTGGTCCAGACGAATGGCCCGGTTGGATCCAGTTTCTTGGCTTTCAGCGCATCGACAATAGGCTGGTTAGCCGGAACCTGATCGTAACGTTTTGGCAGGGTCACCAACATGCCTTCGGAAGCGTCACCCGCGATGTTTGACAGTGAAGAGTTGCCCACGCCCTCAGGCCCCATAAATTTGGCATTCAGACCGGCCTGTTTAGACTGGCGCAGGATCTGGCCCATCTCCGGGTAGTAACCACCGAAGTATACGAAGTCCACATTCTCTTTCTTCAGACGCGCAACCAGGGTGGAGAAATCTTTATCGCCTGCGGTAATACCTTCAAACAGCACGACGTTACCGCCGTTTTTCTTCAGGCTGTCCTGTACAGAACGCGCCAAACCTTCTCCGTATTGCTGTTTGTCATGCACCACGGCAATGCGTTTTGGTTTGATGGTATTGAGGATGTAATTCGCCGCCGTCGGACCCTGGTCTGAGTCCAGGCCGGTGGTACGCATGACCATTTTGTAACCACGGGTGGTCAGATCGGCATTCGTGGCAGCGGGGGTAATCATCAGCACGCCTTCATCTTCATAGATGTCAGACGCTGGCTGAGTAGAAGAGGAGCACAGATGACCGATAACATAACGAATGCCATCATTGATCACTTTGTTGGCAACCGCTACGGCTTGTTTAGGATCACAAGCATCGTCATATTCAACGCCAACCAGTTTGTCACCTTTGATACCGCCTTTGGCGTTGATGTCAGCGATAGCCTGTTTGGCACCGGTGAACTCCATGTCGCCATACTGGGCGACCGGGCCTGACATAGCACCGACGATGGCCACTTTAATATCTTTTGCGACTGCTGCGTGGCCCATTGCCAATGCGATACACCCTGCCAGCCAGATCTTACCCTTGGTTACTTTCATCCGATTACCCCGTTGATGTGTGTTGTGGTTTGCTTTTTTTGTGCCTGTTCAAAACATCATCACTTAAGAAATTTGTTATAAGTAATAACGAGTTAACGGCTTATTTCGTCTTATTTTAGAATAAGACTTTATAATTCATATCATTAAACAGGAATTTTCTGCTGCAAATCAAATGAGACAATCAGAAACAAGAGGTGTAAACAGAATTTTATTTGGGTATTAACTCCGCCTTTTGGAGAGCAGTCAGCGGTTAACGCTGGCTTTATTCATTAAAGCCAACATTTATCGCTTATAGCAGGATCTTCAAAAAAGTTTTCGACCTGTTACTGTACAAAAAAAGTTACGCCGGTTTTTTAGGGTATTCCGCTACACTGTCAGTCCCATTTTCTGACTGTCTGCACCATGAAATTAACCATTCAAAAACTGACTTCATTTAGCGCGCAGGACCTGATTGATCTGGCGAAAATCTGGCCGCAGCAGACGCCTGCTGACTGGCAGCGTGCACTGGAGGGGGATAATGCGTTATTCGCCGCCGTGTTTAACGAACGTATTCTCGGGGCGGTCAAAGTTTCCCTGACCGGCAACTCGGCTGAACTGCACGATCTGCTGGTGCGCGAAGTGACCCGCCGTCGCGGTGTCGGGCTGTATCTGATAGAAGATACGCTGGCGCAAATGCCGCAGGTGAAACGCTGGGAGATGAAAGCGAATGCAGAACCGGTGCTGGATGCTTTTATGCCTACTTGTGGATTTCGGAAAATTGCCGGTGGCTGGGAAAAACAGTCCTGAATTTCAGGCATAAAAAAAGCGACCCGCAGGTCGCTTTTTTACTTTGGAAATCCCGTATTATCAGGCTTCAATCGCCAAACGCAGTTTCTTCATGGCGTTTTTCTCAAGCTGACGGACACGCTCAGCGGAAACACCGTACTTGTCGGCCAGCTCCTGCAGGGTGGACTTGTTGTCATCGTCCAGCCAGCGTGCGCGGATGATATCCTGGCTACGCTCATCCAAACCTTCCATCGCATAGCTCAGCTTGTCAGTCGCGTCTTTGTCCCAGTTGTCTTCTTCAATGCTCTCTGCAAAGTCAGAACTCTTGTCTTGCAGGTAAAGCATTGGTGCCATGGCTGCGCCATCACGCGGTTCATCATCCGGAGTTGGGTCAAACGTCATGTCCTGTGCGGCCATGCGTGATTCCATCTCCAGCACATCTTTGCTGGTTACACCCAGTTCACGGGCAACGTGCTCGACTTCGTCATGGCTGAACCAGCCCAGACGCTGTTTATTTTTACGCAGGTTGAAGAACAACTTGCGTTGCGCTTTGGTGGTCGCAACTTTCACAATGCGCCAGTTACGCAGCACATATTCATGGATCTCTGCTTTGATCCAGTGCACTGCGAAGGAAACCAGACGCACACCGACTTCCGGATTAAAGCGGCGTACCGCTTTCATCAGGCCGATGTTGCCTTCCTGAATAAGGTCAGCCTGTGGCAGACCATAGCCAGAGTAGTTACGGGCAATGTGTGCAACAAAGCGCAGGTGAGACAGGATCAGGTTTTTCGCCGCATCCAGGTCACCGTCGTAATGCAGCCGTTCAGCCAGCGCCCTTTCTTCCTCTGCAGTCAGCATAGGATAAGTGTTGGCTGCCCGAATGTAGGCTTCCAGACTACCTTGGGGAACTAAAGCTAAAGTTTGCATTTCTTTGGTCATTCAAAGCCTCTCATGTATGACGTCATGCAGGTTTTATACTGCGCTGTTGCGGAGTGAATACCGCTTCGCCCTGGGGCGTAAAATAAAACAACGCAGAGCCCTTCATCGTACTGCTTTTATTACTTAATTCTTTACGTGCTTGCTGATTCTTTTGCCGTTTTTTCGACCGCGAATTTTACATAAAGTTCATTATTTATTGCAAGAGCCTAGCGACTTTATGTGACGGTCCGGCTATCGGATAGGGAATTTGTGCTTTCGGGGAAGAAGAGATGTAAGACGACGTGATAATGCGTTCGATCTTGTTCTCCCCCTGTGCACAAGATCCTGTACAGCAGGGGAAGAGTATAGCAAAAAATCGCTATTGTGGTGTAAATCGCCGTAAATGTTGTACCGTTGCCAACCATGCGGCAATCCAGCCGATCATCGCGGAAATCAGTAGCAGTAACAGACTTTCGTCCCAGGCAAGACCGTGCAAGTCGAAGGTCGTGCCAAAGACTTTGGCTACCTGAGTCACCACACTTTCCAGCCGCAGCACCAGCGCTTCGGAAAGGATCAGTGACAGCAAAGCCCCACAGAAGCCGAGCATCGCCCCGCCGTTCAGGAACGGCCGCAGAATAAAGCCATCGGTCGCACCAATCAGCTTCATGACGTTTATAGTATCGCGACGGCTGAAAATACTCAGGCGTACGCTATTACCGATAACCAGGAACACCGCCACAATCATCAGTACACCGATCATCGCCGCCACCTGCCCGACCAACCCGGTCAGCGCCGCCAGCCGAGCAAACCAGCTGTCATCCATGCGAACTTCGTCCACCCCCTGAACGGCCGCCACGCGGTCACGCAAGGTGTTGAGCGTCGTAGAGTCCTGGAAATTCATTTTCGGCGTGATGATCGCCACAGCTGGCAGCGGATTTTGCTCCAGCATATCCATCGCACCGCCAAAACCGGACCAGTTGCGGAATTCGCCCATGGCTTCGTCACGCGACAGATAATTCACTTTCTCGACACCGGCTTCTGCTTTCAATGCCTTAATGACATTCTCAGCCGCGTTGTCGTCCAGCGCCTTATCGAGATAGACCGTCAGCTGCGGCGTCGGATACCACTGTTCAGCAGCGGTACTGACGTTTTTCCACACCAAATAACAGACGCTGGGCAGTGTAAGGGAGATAGCGATCACCATCACGGTGAGCAGCGTCGCCAGCGGCTGACGCATCATGTCCGCCAGGGCGTTCATCCACGCATAGCGCCACTGTTCACGCCAGCCACCCTGCAGAGCTTTACTCTTAGCTACGCGGGCACTCTTAGCCGTTTTCGCCGGATTCGGGCTATTAGCCATGATGTACACCTCCCACCATGCGACCCTGACTCAACGTCAGCGTGCGGTAATTACGACGGGCGATCAGGGTCATGTCATGGGTTGCCATTAACACGGTCACGCCGACGCGATTAAACTCTTCAAACAGACGCAAAATGCCTTCTGACAGCGCATCGTCAAGGTTGCCGGTCGGTTCATCGGCCAGCAAAACGGCTGGCTTATTGACTACCGCACGAGCGATACCTACGCGTTGCTGTTCACCGCCGGAGAGTTGGATCGGGAAGTTTTTGGCTTTATCAAGCAGGCCCACTTTATCCAGCGCCGCAGAAACGCGACGGCGAATATCTTCACTGCTGGCACCCGCGATAATCAGCGGCATCGCCACGTTGTCATACACGGTGCGGTCCAGCAGCAGGTGGTGGTCCTGGAAAATCATGCCAATCTGACGGCGCAAAAACGGCACCTCACGCGCTTTCAGACGGCTGATGTCATGGCCGCCGAACAAAATGTGTCCGGCGCTGGGGCGTTCAATCCCGCATATCAGTTTCAGCAGGGTACTTTTACCCGCACCGGAATGCCCGGTCAGAAAGGCCATTTCGGCTTGCTGGATGTGAAAGTCGACGCCCTGCAGCGCCTGTCGCCCGCCTAGATAAGCTTTACTGACCTGTTCAAAGCGAATCATCCGTATTAATCCTCTCGGGCAAAAAGTGCCTCAATAAAATCGTCAGCCTTAAACGGCCGTAAATCTTCAATGCCTTCACCCACACCGATATAGCGGATAGGGATTTCGAACTGATCGGCAATGGCGAATATCACACCGCCCTTGGCGGTACCGTCTAGTTTAGTCAATGTAATACCGGTAAGGCCCACGGCTTCATTGAATAATTTCGCCTGACTAACCGCGTTCTGGCCCGTGCTGGCATCAAGCGTCAGCATAACCTCATGAGGGGCGTCTTCGTCCAGTTTTTTCATGACCCGGACAATCTTCTTCAGCTCTTCCATCAGGTGCGCTTTATTCTGTAAGCGCCCGGCGGTATCGGCAATCAGTACATCAATATTGCGGGCCTTGGCAGCCTGAATAGCATCGAAAATCACGGAAGCGGAATCCGCACCGGTGTGCTGAGCAATCACCGGGATCTTGTTGCGCTGACCCCAGACCTGCAGTTGCTCCACGGCGGCCGCGCGAAAGGTATCCCCCGCTGCCAGCATGACCGACTTACCCTGAGACTGGAACTGGCGCGCCATTTTACCGATGGTGGTGGTTTTACCCACGCCGTTAACCCCGACCATCAGAATGACGTACGGGGTTTTACCACTGACATCCAGCGGCTGATCCACTTTGGCAAGAATTTCGGACATTTCTTCCTTCAGCTTACCGTACAGCGCATCCGCATCTTTTAACTGTTTGCGGCTTGCGTGTTCGGTCAGCGAAGTAATAATTTTACGCGTAGTTTCAACGCCAACGTCGGCGATGATCAGCTGCTCTTCCAATTCATCGAACAGATCATCGTCGATCTTCTTACCACGGAACAAACCAACGAAACCGGACCCCAGATTTTCTTTGGTTTTGACCAAGCTGCGTTTCAGGCGTGCAAAGAAGCCCTCTTTGGTCGGACGCTCCTGCTCTGTTTCAACGGCAGACAGGGTAATAATCGGATCCAATGCTACCGGCAGAGGTTCTTCCACGATGCGGTCGTCGATGATATCAATCGCGTCCTGTTGCTCATCAGCAATAATTTCTGCCTCTGACTCAACAATCTCATCGGCTTGCGGCTCACGCTGCGCGGCGGCAACCTGTTCTGTGACCGCCACGATTTCTTCGGCCAGCCCAACAGAAGCCCGCTCTTTAGCAACGGGTTGGGGTTCCACTGGTGCGGCAGGGAGCTGATGCTCAGGCTCAAAGACCGGCTCAATTTCTGCGGCCGCTTCAACGCGGGTGTTGGCATCCCATTCACCGGGATCATTCTCAACCAGTACGCCCGGCGCTTCGGCGTGTTCAACGTCTGATTCAGCTGTGACGGGGAGAGGTTCTATACCAGCCACATCATGCGTGGCAGGAGAGTGTTCTTCGATAACCGGCTGTTCAACGCTGGTCTCTTGTTTCTGCTGTTCTTCTTCCTGACGGCCACGGCCAAACCAGGAGAAAAACCCGCGTTTTTTATCTTTTGCCATTTTACAACTTCACTCCTCGCCGTTAATTCAGGGCGAACGGATTGTTAATAGGGTAATGCCTTGCAGTCTATCACTTTCCTATAAGGGCTACACACCCGCGTGTTGATTTACACTGGGAATTCAAACAGGAATGTTAAAGATTTGCCCAATGCCACCACACCGGTAGAATAGGCCTCAATTGATTTGCAACGCCGCCGTAACGGTTGCGTAATATTGAAGTGAGCTATGGCTAAAAAACCCAACACACCCGCCACAGGCCAGATTCGACTGATTGGCGGTCAATGGCGTGGACGCAAACTGCCCGTCCCCAACAGCCCGGGTCTGAGGCCCACCACCGATCGTGTGCGCGAAACGTTATTTAACTGGCTGGCACCGGTGATACGCGGCGCACATTGTCTGGACTGTTTCGCTGGCAGCGGCGCGCTGGGCCTTGAGGCGCTTTCCCGCTATGCGGCCAGCGCCACGTTACTGGAGTTCGAACGTCCTGTTGCTCAGCAACTGGAAAAGAATCTGGCGCTGCTCAATGCCAGCGATGCGAAGGTATTCAACGCTAACACGCTGAACTGGCTGGCGAAGAAAGGGACACCGTTCGATGTCGTGTTTGTCGATCCACCCTTTCGCAAAGGTATTCTGCAGGAAACATTGGCTTTACTGGAACAGCAGGGCTGGCTGGCGGATGAAGCCTGGATTTATGTTGAAGCGGAAGTGGAACATGGCGCAATTCCGGTTCCGGCCAGTTGGCGTCTGCACCGTGAGAAAGTCGCCGGGCAGGTAGCCTACCGTTTGTTCTACCGTGATATTTCGCCGGCCTCCGGCGATCAGGATTCTGAACAGGAGCACGATGATGTTAATTAATGTTGGCCGGTTATTGATGCTGTGCATCTGGGTTTTCTTGCTGTTCAATATCATTCATCCGTTTCCAAAACCGATGAAATATTTTCTGGATGTCGCCATGGTCTTCATGTTCTTTATGCACGGTTTGCAGGTGATGCTGCTCAAAGCGACCCAAGGTAAGGATCAGAACAAAATTGGTGGCTGGTTGCAGCTGCGCATCTTCCTGTTCGGCGTATTCGAACTGCTCGCCTGGCAGAAAAAACAGCCGCCGCTGCCAACCCGCAAGTAAGGCCGCATCGCCATACACCGGGTTTTTATTGCTTTTGCGTGGCATCCTGCACCGCGAAAGCAATAAACCGGCTACCTTTCACACTCAATATCCCCTGCTGCCCTTTGGCCAGTTCATCATAGGCCCGTTGCTCCAGATTCAGCTTAATCATCGCCCCGCCGTTCAGCGGCTTGAAATATGCCTCATACTTTCTGTCTTCCACGGGGATCTGCTCACGCTGACGCGAGCGCCGGTTTGGGGATAACCAGTCACGCTTGGCCGTCACCTCAACCCTGACATCGCGCCGGGGAGCCGCGTCGTTATCGGCATTCTCACGACGTTGATGGAAATACTGTCGGGTAGCAAAGAGGGCAATCACCACCGCAACCAGCAAAATAATCACCAGCGATTTATTCATATTCAATATTCATCTCGGAGGACGGGGGATTCTGATTGTAGACGAAGGGCCCAATCTCCTACACTGAAAACCAAGCGGGAAAGCAGGAACGCCTTTCCTAACAGGCAGAACCTTGCTTACGTTTTATTTTTTAAAAAAAGGATAAACAATGAGTTGGCCATTTCTTGCCGTATTTTTTTCAGGCTGGCTGTTCGTCGATGCCAGCTACCGCGGGCCACGCTGGCAGCGTTGGCTGTTTAAACCGGTCACACTTTTGCTGCTGTTGCTTTTAGCCTGGCAGGCTCCGGTACTGAATGTTTATAGCTACCTGATATTGCTGGGTCTGGCCGCCACAATGGTAGCCGACGGCCTGCTGTTACTGCCGGAAGAGCGTTTTCTTTATGCCATTGGCGCTTTTTTCCTGTCGCACCTGCTTTATACGCTGAGTTTCGCCAGTCAAATGACGCTGACCTTCTTCTGGCCGCTGCCGCTGGTGCTGATTGTCATTGGGGCGGTGCTGCTGGCGGTGATCTGGTCGCGGCTGGCAGAGATGCGCTGGGCAGTCTCTACCTACATCGCCATGACGCTGCTGATGGTGTGGCTGGCCGGGGAGCAATATTTCGCCCGCAGCACCGATCTGGCCTTTTCACTATTATGCGGCACGTTCTTACTGCTAATAGGTAACGTGGTCTGGCTGACCAGCCGTTATCGTTTTAAATTTCGCGCAGCGGACGCCATCGTCGCCGCCTGCTACTTCGGTGGTCACTTCCTGATAGTACGCTCGCTCTATCTTTAACCACGCTCCACAGGCGAAACCTCTGGGTTTCGCCTTTTTTATTGCCGCCCCTCACTTTCCCCTTGACCCTGGAGTCAGCTCCAGGCTTTAGACTGAAGGCAATTCCACTCTGTTACGACAGGAGTCCGTATGCTTCAGCCACATAAACATTCCCGTTCTGGTTGCGGTTGCCAGGCCGGAACGCCTGCTAAGCCAACCATGCTGCGTATTAACAAAATATCTGAAACCACCCACAATGAGCCCCATCCGGCGACCTGCTGCAGTGACAAAGCCCCGCTTGCGGCTTCAGCATGCTGTGCATCCGACAGTTGCAGCTCACAACCCAGTGAGCACTCACCAACATCTAAGAGTGATGATGAGAGTTCAGGTGACGGGGACAGTGCCCCCAGCAAGCTTCCCTCCGGCGCTTGCCAGCTTAGCTGGAAAGTGGACGGCATGGACTGCCCGGCCTGTGCCCGCACCATCGAAAAAGCCGTCAGCAGCATCGCAGGCGTCAACGGTGTCAAAGTCCAGTTCACCACTGAGAAATTAATGGTCAGTGCTGACAGTGATCTCTCTTCAGCCGTACAGAAAGCGGTGACTCGCGCCGGTTTTACCCTGCACTCACTCAGTCAAAAAAGCCCTGAGGTTGTGGTCGAAACATCACGACTGAAGGAGTACGGCCCGCTGCTGATCCTTATTGTACTGATGGTGATCAGCTGGATTATCGACAAGTTCAGCCAATCGATGGGCGAGATTGCGTTCATCGCCACTACGCTGGTCGGCCTGTGGCCGGTACTGTTACAGGCCATTCGCGCGACCCGCGCCGGTTCCCCATTTACCATTGAAACCCTGATGAGCGTGGCAGCGCTTGGTGCTCTATTTATTGGCGCCACGGCCGAAGCGGCCATGGTATTACTGCTGTTTATGATCGGTGAACGGCTGGAGTCTTTTGCCGCCAACCGTGCGCGCAGCGGTGTCAAAGCGCTGATGGCGCTGATCCCCGACAGCGCCGTGCTGATTGTTGATGGTAAATCCACCCGCGTCCCTGTGGCCGATTTACGCCCTGATGATGTGATTGAAGTGGCTGCCGGTGGCCGCCTGCCCACCGATGCCACATTGCTGGACAACGCCGCCAGTTTCGATGAAAGCGCCCTGACCGGCGAGTCCGTCCCTATTGAACGTCAGCCAGGGGAGAAGGTTCCAGCTGGCAGTATGTGTGTGGACCGGGTGGCGCGCATGAGCGTAACCTCTGCGCCCGGTGCCAGCGCGATTGA
>Ga0209903_1000049_pt1 | contig 49589 bp, 54 predicted proteins | sample OrgsoiDNA2013051_FD_185801 | JGI IMG/M metagenome (GOLD analysis project Ga0209903, IMG submission 185801) | Permafrost soil microbial communities from the Arctic, to analyse light accelerated degradation of dissolved organic matter (DOM) -... | ecosystem: Environmental > Terrestrial > Soil >...
GCTGGGACTCACCCCTCAGGCAATGGCCGCCACCTTCACCCCGCTGCAACTGGGCAGCAGTGGTAAAGGTAAAAACGTGGTGGTGGTCGGTGCCGGGATTTCCGGCCTGGTCAGTGCCTACGAGCTACGCAAGGCCGGTTTCACAGTGACCATTCTCGAAGCCCGCGAGCGGGTTGGCGGGCGCAACTGGACCCTGCGTCGCGGCACCAAAGTCGATTTCGACGATGGCGTCAGCCAGACCGTCGACTTCGATGAAGGCCACTTTTTCAACGCCGGCCCGGCGCGGATTCCCAGCCATCACCAGACGATCCTCGGCTACTGCCGCGAGTTGGGCGTCGAGTTGCAAGTGCTGGTCAACAGCAGTCGCAATGCACTGGCCTTGCCGGACCCAAACAAACCGGCGTTCCAGTTGCGCCAGGCAGTCAACGACACTCGCGGCCAGTTGTCCGAATTGCTGGCGCGCACTGTCAGCCGCAAAGCCCTCGATCAGGACTTGAGCGTCGATGACCGCCAGGCGCTGCTGAACTTCCTCAAGGTCTATGGCGACCTGAATGCCGACTTCCAATACAAGGGCTCGGTACGCTCGGGTTACACCCGCGTACCGGGTGCCGGCGATCAAACCGGCGTGACCCGGGCGCCGCTGGAGCTGCAAACCCTGCTCAACCCCAAGCTCTGGGGTGCGTTGGTGTTCGATGAAATCCCGGAGTTTTCCTCGACCATGTTCCAGCCGGTCGGCGGCATGGACCGGATTCCCCATGCGTTCTACGACAAGCTAAAGGATGCGGTGCGCTTCAACGCTGAAGTCAGCGACATCCAGACCTCTGAAAGCGGCAGCCGCATCACCTACCGGGATCGCAAGACCGGCAAGACCCAAACCCTGAACGCCGATTACGCCGTGGTCACGGTGCCCCTGCCGTTGCTGGCCAAACTGCCGAGCAACTTCAGCCCGCCGTTCAAGCAAGCGATTCTCAGCGCCCAAAGCGACCAAGCGAACAAAGTGGCCTGGCAGTCACCACGCTTCTGGGAAACCGACTTCAACATCTACGGCGGATTGTCTTACCTGGATCATGAAGTCAAAGGTCTGTGGTATCCGAGCGATCGGTTGAACAGCGCCCAGGGGATTCTGGTCGCGGCTTACAACACCAGCGAATCGGCCCAATCCTTCAGCAAAAAAACCATCGCCGAACAGTTTGCCTCCTCGCGGCAAGCCGTCGAACTGCTGCACCCCGGACACAGCGCCAAGCTGCAAAAACCGGTGGCGATCAACTGGGCCAAGGTGCCTTTCAGCAAAGGCCCGTGGATCGTCAACGATGAAGTTGGCGAGAGCGCCTACCAGATCCTCAACGAGCCCCAGGGCCGTACTTACCTGGCCAGCGACGCCCTCGCCCACGGCGGTGTCGGCATCTGGCAGAACAGCGCCGCCGATTCTGCGCGACGCATCGTCGGGCTGATTGGCCGACATGCCGAACGTACCCAATCGGGCGTTGCTGCCTGATGCCAGTCAGTTAAGCGCAAACCATGTGGGAGCGGGCTTGCTCGCTCCCACAGGTTCATCTCCCCTGACTCTTTTCAATTAAAGGACTGAACGATGAAAACCCTTACTTTGCTCACAGGACTGCTCATGACCGCAACCGCCCTCACCAGCCACGCCGACGAGATCAAACGCATCGCCCTGCCCAACTCGAACTTCCCGATTTCGCTGGCAGTGTCGGTGCCGGCGCAAACCGAGCTGCTGTTTGTCAGCGGATTGCTCGCCGACCTGCACGACCCGAAAGCACCGAAGGATTCCTTCGCGGCCTACGGCGATACCGCGACCCAGACCACTTCAATCCTGAACAAACTCAAAGGCGTGTTGCAAAGCCAAGGCCTGGACCTCGGTGACGTGGTGCAACTGCGGGTGTTCCTGGTGGGCGATCCGGCCAAGAGCAACAAGCTCGATTTCGCCGGGTTACAGGAAGGCTATACGCCGTTTTTCGGCAGTACCGCACAACCGAACAAACCCGCACGCACGGCGATTCAGGTCGTGGCCCTGCCGCTGCCCGGCGGCCTGGTGGAAATCGAAGCCGTCGCCGCCCGCAAGAAATGACACGGACATCACCCGATATTCAGGAGCTTCACCCTTATGCGCAACTGCCCAGTACCTGCTTACCGTCCTTTGTTATTGCCGCTGTCCTTTGCCTGTAGCCTGACCTCGTTCAGCCTCGAAGCCGCTGAAACCGGGTCGCCGACCCTCGACACCGTTGTCGTCACCGGCAACCGTGGTGCCGAACAACGTACCGTCACCACCAGCCCGACACCCATCGACGTGGTGACCGGCGAACAATTGCGCTCCGTCGGCAAACCCAGCCTGCTGGAAGCGCTGAGCAAATTCATCCCGTCATTCAACCTGCCGGACCGCGCAGGCTGGGATGCCAGCGGCGTGGTGCGCTCGGCAACCCTGCGCGGTTTGACCGCGTCCCATGTGCTGGTGCTGGTCAACGGCAAGCGCCGGCACACCAGCGCGACGTTGAATATCAATGGGATCAACAGCGGTGCAGCACCCAGCGACCTGGATTTGATCCCGGTGGCGTCCATCGACCATATCGAGGTGCTGCGCGACGGTGCGACGGCGCAATACGGTTCGGATGCGATCGCCGGGGTGATCAACATCATCCTCAAGCAGACCACCGGCGGCAGCTCCGACACAACCCTCGGCCAGGGCTATGACGGCAAACGCGGCACCGGCCAGGAAGCGCTCAATTATGGTTTTCAGGTGGGCGAAGCCGGAGTGCTCAACGTCTCCCTCGACACCCGCTATCAGGAACGTGACAACAAGGCCGGCAGCAACGGCTACAGCGCCCATTACTACCCGCAGGCCGACGGCTCGCCGGACCCGCGCGAGGCCGACGCCAGCCACCACACCTATAAAGGCTACGGCTTGCCCCGCAGCCAATTGGCCGATGCTGGCTATAACCTCGATCTGCCGCTGAACGACGCCGTGACGCTGTATTCGTTCTCGACCCTGGCTACCCGCGAGAACAACGACGGCCAGAACTTCCGCCTGCCCAGCGGACGCAACACCATCACCACCGGCCCTAATGGTTATCCCGACGGTTACAGCCCTTACTGGCTGGTCAACGAAACCGACTTCCAGTCGGCCTTCGGCGCCAAGGGTGACAACTTCGGCGGCTGGGCCTGGGACCTGAGCAGCACCTGCGGGCGCAACTACGCCAAACAACGGACTTACGACAACCAGAACCCGTCACTGGGGGAAAACACGCCGAACAAGTTCACCTCTGGCATCTACATCGCAGACCAACTCACCAGTAACCTCGACCTGAAGAAAAGCTACGAGATCGGTCTGGCTAAACCGATGGATGTGGCTTTCGGTTTCGAGCATCGGCGGGAAAGCTACGAGACCCGCGCCGGGTCCGAGGACTCTTATATTGATGGCGGCTACGTGTTCCCGGACGATAGTCCGCGCGCCGGGCAACGTCCTGATCCGGGTGCGCAAGTCACCAACGGCATCACCCCTGAAGATGCGCAGAAAGTCAGCCGCAACAGCGTCGCCAGTTACATCGACCTCGGCTTCTACCCGGTCGAGCAGTGGTACTTCGGCGTCGCCGGGCGTTACGAGCACTACAACGAAGGCATCGGCGGTACGCGCAGCGGGAAACTCAGCACCCGCTACGAGTTCAACCCGCTGTTCTCGGTGCGCGGCAGCGTCAGCAATGGCTTTCGCGCTCCGTCGCTGGCCAACCAGATTTTCACCGCGCGCTCGACCGGGTTCGACACCATCAATGGCGTCTACCAGTCCTACAACTATGTGATCCTGCCGGTGGATTCAGCGGGCGCCCAAGCCCTTGGGGCCCAAGCGTTGAAGCCAGAGCGTTCGACCAACTTCAGCCTCGGTTTCGCACTGACCCCCAGCGAAGACCTGAGCCTGACCGTCGACGGCTACGTGATCAACCTGCGCGATCGGCTGGTGCTCAGCGAACGCTACCAGGGCCCGGGCGTCGCCAGCCTGCTCGACAGCATCGGCGTGCCGGCCACTGCGGGCGCGCAGTACTTCACCAACGGCGCCAACACCCGCACGTCCGGGGTCGATGTGGTCGGCAACTATCGGCAAAACCTGAACCGCTATGGCACGGTGAAGTGGACCGCGGCGCTGAACTACAACCACACGCAAATCCTCAGCGTGAACGACACGCCGGAGCAATTGACTGCGTTGGGGGGCAACTTTCAACTGATGGGCCGCCAATCCCGGGCGCTGATTACCAAGACCTCGCCAAGCAGCAAGATGATTTTCTCCGCCGATTGGGGCATCAGCGACGTCGACGTCAATCTGCGCCTGACCCGTTACGGCAAATACACCGAGGTCAACAGCTCGAGCGATCCGAGCCTGGACCGCGAGTATTCCGCCAAATGGATTACTGACCTCGACGTGGCGTATGCGCTGACCAAGCAACTGACCGTGGCCGTGGGTGCGCAGAACCTGTTCGACAAATACCCCGACCACATCGGCGTGCCCAATTCTTCGTTCGGCGACAACTGGGGCAGCTACTCACCGTTTGGCTTTACCGGTGGTTACTACTACACCCGCGTGCAATACGCGTTTTGATTGGCAAATCGAAGGCAAAAAAAAATCCCAGGCAGCTGATGGACGCCTGGGACTTAAAAATGCATAAACCGTGGTGGTGAACGCGGGGCGATATTAACCTACTAAAACACTTTGAAACAATATATTTCTGCGCACCGTTCGGTTAATTAGGAACGTAAGCCCTTATATATCAACACTATTTGTGCGGAAATCGATACCGTTGGTCAGTCCTGAGCGATCCATCAAGCAATCGGAATCAGTGGATCGGCAGCCGCCCAAGCTGTTTCACAATTGGCTGCTTGCGGATAAATCCAAACGGTGTTGGGCGTAAGGCCCCGCCGGAGTTCTCCGGACAAGTGGATGAATGGCTGGTTGAGCGCAACGAGAAGAAAAGCGCGGCTGGCACTGAGCAAACGATCCCAGTAACTGACGTTACAGACTAAAAAAAAGCAGAAGCCGGAAAATCCGGCTTCTGCTTTTTTCAAAGTCGTTACAGCTTCAGGCCTTACAGGCAGTCACGCACCGCTTTTCTCATCGCCGCGGATTTCGCCCAAGGCGGCCCCTGATACAGCGACACCCGGCTGCCATCCTTCGATTTCACGATATCCAGAATCTCATCCGCCGTGATGATGCTCGGCGCGGTCAGGCGGTAGCCGTTGGAAATGCCTATCTGCGTCGTTTTGGGAATCTGCTCCTGCCACAAAGGCAGCACGCAAGCGAGGTACTCTTTGGGCGGCTTGGCGCTGTATTTGCTGACGTTGGGCTCGCCTGGCACCAGGGACGCAGGCAATGAACATCCCGCCAACATAGCCACCGCTACCCCCGCTATCAACATCCGCATGACGCTTCCTCACCCTGAAAAACGGCGAATGTAGCGCGTAGCCGCTCAGACATCCAGCGAACGATTGGCGAAAGCGACAGAACCGACGCATGCCCTTGCAAACGGCACACTCCACGCCGCAATCGGGACTAATCTTTCGTAGCAGGGATTTTGCAGGAGATGATCATGCGGCTTAACGAATTCGAGCAGGAACTTCAGCGCGACCTACAAAGTGTGGAATCGAATCTGCGCTGGTCGGCGGTAGAACTTTTGCGCCTGGCGGAACAGTTTCGCCTGGCTGGCAACGAAGTGGATGCCCAAGTAGCCCTAAGGCTGCGCGAGGTGCTCCAGGGGGACGAAGAACGACTCAAAAGCTACGCCAATGAAGTGAAGGCGCGGCACATCAGTCGAACGAAAGCTCACTAACGGGACCACTGCCATGAACAAGCCTCTGTTCGCACTGCTCGCCGTGCTGGCGGCGTCGAGCGGTTGCGGCTCCGATTCACAGGTCTATCGCAACCAGCCGTTGGTCGCCAAGATCGAAAACGGCATGAGCCAGGATCAAGTCCAGCAGATTGGCGGCAAACCGCTGGCCATCACTGATCGCACGGTGGAGCCCGGCACCTGCTTTGACTACAAACTGGTTCAGGCCGGTCATCAACAGCTCTACAACGTCAGTTTCGATGGGGCGGGCAAGGTCGACCACACCAGCTTCATGAGCTGCGCGGAGTGGAGCAATGCCCAACAGAGAGCCAGGGAGCCCTCCCACTCTGTCAGCAGTGGTGGAGGCTACTGAACGATCATCCATGAAAAGCCCCGGCAAAAACCGGGGCTAACCACACTCGATTGACTACTGGCTACGCGCCGGTCGTCTAGACCGCGCCTTATACGCCGGTAAAGACGCCGCAAAGGCCAGTGCCTCTTCCCGACTGGCAAAGGCGCCCAGGCGGTCATCTTTGGTGCATACCCGCCAAGGGCCGTGGTTCACGCTGAGTACGTCGTAACCGTTCATGTGCATCTTGGTCAGCATCTCAATGCTCATCGTCACCTCCATATGGGCTGTGAAAACCCATGATTGAGGCGACTACCTTACACCCGGCCTTTGCCAACGTGCCGACCAGACGTCGCGAGGGCATGGCAGCATCCGGTTGCACTTTCGGCTTGCACGACCACTCCAACCCTTCAAACTCCCGCCGCACGGGCCTCGGCCTGAATATTGCATTTTTATGACTTATTTGTGACAAACGGCAATCAGGTAACACATGAAAGTACGCGCCACCGTTATTTGCGAGCAAGACCGACATGTCCTCCTGGTGCGCAAGCCCCGATGTCGCTGGACCTTGCCTGGCGGAAAGGTCGAGCCAGGGGAAACCAAAGTGGACGCGGCCACGCGAGAGCTGGCGGAAGAAACCGGGCTCGGGGTCGATGGCATGTTGTACCTGATGGAACTGGAAGACGGCAGCACCCGGCACCATGTTTACGAAGCGTCGGTGGTGAACCTGCATGAGGCCCGGCCGCTGAATGAGATTATCGATTGCATGTGGCATCCACTGGATGCCATTCACAACCTGAAAATCAGCGACGCCACGCTGCGCATCGTCAAAGCGTATCAGCGCCGCTTGTAAGGTGGGCTATGCCGTGGCTCACCACTATGACTCCTGTTTGTGTGATGTTTTTAACGAGTCGTGTCAGCCCTGGTCGCCGCCGCCCACCGGCATGATCATGCCGGTAATGTAAGAGGCCTCGTCGCTGGCCAGAAACAAGATAGCGCTTGCCTGCTCATCTAGCGTGCCGTAGCGCTTCATCAAACTGCTGTCGAGGGTTTGGTCGACGATCTGCTGATACCAGACCTTTTCCTCAGCGCTTTGCTCTGCGGTGTTGCGCGGGATAAGTCGCGGCGGTGCTTCGGTTCCACCGGGGGCAGTCGCGTTGACCCGAACCCCGCGACCGGCGGTTTCGAATGCCAGGCAGGCGGTCAGCGCGTTGACCCCACCCTTCGCAGCGCCATAAGGCACGCGATTGACGCTGCGGGTGGCAATGGATGAAACGTTGACGATGGCACCACTCCCTTGCTCAAGCATGAACGGCAGCGCGGCATGACAACACCACAGCGTCGGGAACAGCGAGCGGCGAACTTCGGCTTCGATCTGCTGCGCGTCGTAGTGCTCGAACGGTTTGGCCCAGATCGTCCCGCCGACGTTATTTACCAACACATCCAGGCGCCCGAAACGTTCGACGGCGGCTCGCATCACCCGGCTGCATTCGCTGTAATCCTCAAGATCAGCGGTCAGAGCGAGTACCTGACTGCCCTGCCCCAGTTGTTTTTGGACTTCGAATACCAGCTCCGCGCGATCCACCAGAATCAACTTCGCGCCTTCAGCGGCCATGCGCTCGGCGACGCGCCGACCAATGCCTTGCGCAGCCCCGGTAATCAACGCGACTTTTTCATCAAATCTGTTCATACATACCTCATGACAACGACCCTCTCCCGTAGGAGCTGCCGAAAAATTTATGCCGCGCTGGCAGCAAACTTCTCGTAGTAGAAATTGACCGGCGCAATGCCTTGTTCGCGAATGAACTGACTGACCGCCTCAACCATCGGCGGCGGGCCGCACAGGTAGACATCGACGTCGCCATCGTTCAAATGCCGAGGCTCGATGTGCTGGGTCACATAACCCTTGAGCGGATGCCGGCTATCGGGGTTGGCCACGCAGGCGCTGAAACTGAAGTTCGGAATCCGTGCAGCGAACGCTTCGAGTCGATCCATTTCCACCAGGTCGAAGTCATTGGTCACGCCGTAGATCAGATGCAGCGGTTGCTCGCTGCCCTGCTCCGCGATTTTTTCCAGCATCGCGGTGAACGGCGCCAGCCCGGTGCCGCCGGCAAGCAACAGCAACGGACGGCGGATGTCGCGCAAATAGAAACTGCCCAACGGTCCGGCCAGGGTCATGTTGTCGCCGGCCTTGGCCATGCCGGTGAGGAAGCTGCTCATCAAGCCGCCGGGCACGTTGCGGATCAGGAAACTGACCTCGCCGTCGCGCTGCAACGAGCTGAACGAATAGGCGCGGGTCTGCGCGCTGCCGGGAACCCCGAGGTTCACATACTGCCCCGGCAGGAACGCCAGTTTGTTCAGGGCCTCGCCCTTGATCGACAGCGCGATGGTGCTGTCGGACAACTGGCGCACGGCACTGATGGTCGCTTCAAAACTGGCCTGACGGGTGCGACAGACATCCGACGATACCGGCACCCGCACCACGCAATCGCTCTGGGCGCGCATCTGGCAGGTGAGGACGAAACCTTGCTTGGCTTCATCGGCGCTGAGGGCGTCGTCGATGTATTCCTCGCCCAAATCGTAACGACCGGCCTCGGCGAAGCATTTGCAGGTGCCGCACGCGCCATCGCGGCAATCCAGCGGAATATTGATGCCCTGGCGGTACGCGGCATCGGCCACGGTTTCGTCGGGGTTGGCGTCGATGAAACGGGTGACGCCGTCTTCGAAATTGAATGCGATGGAATGAGTCATGACAGCCGCCTCACAGGTGGTAAACATCGATGACCTGGCGAACGTAATCGTTCTTCAGGACTACTTTCTTGGCCTTGATCAACGGGTTTTCACCGCGCACATCCAAGGTGTAGAAACTGCTGCCGAAATAGCTGTCGACGGTCTTGTAGCGAAAGCTCAGGGTGTGCCAGTTGAAGCGCACTTTGCACAGGCCGTCGGCTTGTTCGAGCAGCTCGATGTTGCTCAGGTTGTGCGAGGTGCGGGTGTCCGGAATGCTCGCACTGGAACGCTCGGTCTTGATGCGGAAGATGCGGTCTTCCAGGCCGGTGCGGTTGCCGTACCAGATCAGCGAGATTTCCCGCTGTGGGTCTTCGGTGAGCTCGTCGTTGTCGTCCCAGGACGGCATCCAAAAGGTGGCGTCCGGGGCGTACAGCTCCAGCCACTCGTCCCACTGTTTGTCGTCGAGGTGGCGGGCCTCACGGTAGAGAAAATCGCGCACGGCCTCATAGGTGATGGTCATTGCACGGCCTCCACGGCGATCAGCTCGGACTGTTCAGCGGCCAAGGCCTTGAGCATCGTCTGCTGCCAATATTTGTGTTGCAGTACGAACAAGCCTTCGTCTTCGGTGCGCACGCCGCTGAGCAGCGGATGCAGGTCGATCTCTTTGGCCGCGTCGTCGGCGCCTTCGATCCAATGCTCGGCACCGCGGGACATGTCATTCCAGGTCGTGACGCTGCCCTGATAACCGGTCTGGCAGGAACGAAACTCCTCCAGATCATCCGGGGTCGCCATGCCGCTGACGTTGAAGAAATCCTCGTACTGCCGAATCCGGCTGGACCGCGCGGTGTCGCTTTCGCCTTTGGGGGCGATGCAGTAGATGGTGATTTCCGTGCGATTGACCGAGATCGGCCGGGCGATGCGTATCTGCGAGCTGAACTGGTCCATCAGGTAGACGTTCGGGTACAGGCACAGGTTGCGCGAATTCTCGATCATCCAGTCGGCGCGGGCCTGGCCGAAGTCCTGCGCCAGTTCATCACGACGCTCGTACAACGGACGGTCTTCGGGGTTGGCCCAACGGGTCCAGAGCAGCATGTGGCCCTTGTCGAAGGAATAGAAACCACCGCCCTGCTTGGCCCAACTGCCGGCACTCATGGTCGGATTGCTATCGCCAGCCTCGCGCTGTTTACGCTGGTTTTGGGTGGCCGCGTAGTTCCAGTGCACGGAGCTGACGTGATAGCCGTCAGCACCGTTTTCGGCGGTGAGTTTCCAGTTGCCTTCGTATATATAGCTGGATGAGCCGCGCAGCACTTCCAGGCCATCGGCGGACTGATCGACAATCATGTCGATGATCTTCGCCGACTCGCCCAAATGCTCCACCAGCGGCACCACATCAGCCTTGAGGCTGCCGAACAGGAAGCCGCGATAGGACTCAAAACGCGCGACTTTGGTCAGGTCGTGGGAGCCTTCGCAATTGAAGCTCGCCGGGTAGCCGGCCGCCGCCGGGTCCTTGACCTTCAGCAGCTTGCCGGAGTTGTTGAAGGTCCAACCGTGGAATGGGCAGGTGTAGGAGCTTTTGTTGCCGGTCTTGTGCCGGCAGAGCATCGCGCCGCGATGGCTACAGGCATTGATAAACGCGTTCAGTTCACCGTCCTTGTTGCGCGCGATAAAGATCGACTGGCGCCCCATGGTGGTGGTGTAGAAATCGTTGATCCTGGGGATCTGGCTTTCGTGGGCCAGGTACAGCCAGTTGCCTTCGAAGAGGTGCTGCATCTCCAGGTCGAACAGCCGTGGGTCGGTGAACATCTCGCGTTTGCAGCGGTAGATGCCGTGGTCTTTGTCGTCTTCAAGCAGGGAGTGAAGGTATTCGGGTCGCAGGGACATGGCCGCCGCCTCCATTGTTTTTATTCAGGCAGGGCCATGCTAGGACGGAGGAATGGGACGGACTATCCGCTGGGTGCAGACCTTTATCCGTTTTGTGCAGCCGACAATGCTTGCTTGATACCTGTCACCTGAGAGCGACGCTTAACCTGTGGCGAGGGGGCTTGCCCCCGTTGGGTCGCGCAGCGGCCCCCGGCATTCTCACAGTTTCACCGAGGCGCCTGGATTGACGACTGCTGCGCAGCCGAACGGGCGGTGCGGCGATCCGACAAGCCCCCTCGCCACAGGTATTTGGTGCTCAGTCTAGTGCCGGCGCTTGAGGGTGTCGGACGGCAGTTCGCCGAACTGTTTGCGGTAGCTGTCGGAGAACCGTCCCAGGTGCAAGAAGCCGTAATCCATGGCCACTTCCGTGACGTTGCGCACGTTGCAGGTCGGGTCACTCAGGCAGGCGTTGATGCGTTCGAGGCGCTTTTGCCGGATGTAGTTTTTCGGCGTGGCCCCCGCGTTGCGTTCGAACAAGCCATATAGCGAACGCACGCTCATCCGCGCCTGACGGGCCAGTTCTTCGCTGTCGATGTCTTGCTTGAGATGGCGCGCGATGTAGTCGGCAATGCTGTCGAACGTGGCCGACGGTGAACCGAGGCTAACGCGGCTGACATTGGTTTTCATCAGGCTGAGCATCTTGCTGACGATGATCTGCGCGTAGTGCTCCTGAACCTTGAGAATCTGCTCCGTGGCCTCAGCCTCCTGGCAAATCATCGCCAGCAGGTTAACGAAACCTTCCAGCTCATTGAGCTGATAACGGTTCTCCAGAAACCGCACCCCTTGCCCCGGGTACCGCCAGCGTTGCTCGTCGCACACCGATTCGAGCAAACGAGTGGGGACTTTCAGGATGAATTTTTCACAGTCGTCGGAATAGGTCAGGTCCACCGGTTCGTCGGGATTGATCAGCAGCAATTCGCCAGGTTCGAAGTAGTGTTCCTGGCCATGACCACGCCATAGGCAGTGGCCGCGCAGCAAGACTTGCAGGTGATAAATGCTCTCCAGTGCGCCAGAAGTTACCCGCACGCTGGTGCCGTAGCTGATGCGGCACAGGTCCAGGCTGGCGAACTTGCGGTGATCGAGGCTGGCCAGCGGTCGGCCGGCGCGGGGCATGAGAATGCAATGGTTGCCGACATGCTGATTGACGTAGCCCGACACCGCGTAGGGGTCGGCGTGATCGAACACTCGGCTGCGCTGACTCAACAGTTGCGCTTGCATCATCGGTTCACTCTCATTGTTGTTATGGGTTACGTCGGGCCATTCCAGGGCGGTACTCGCAATGCTGTGTCAGTCGGCCGACGTAGTGCCAGCCAGTTAACCGAAAACCCTTGTGGGAGCGAGCAGGCTCGCTCCCACAAGGGTTATGCGCTTAGTCCTCCAGTGCGCGCACACGCTCCATGCGTTGCTGCTCCTCGGGTTGCGCAGACGACTGTAGCGTGAAGTCGAAGTCGATTTCGGCAAACCGACCACTGACACCGTGGGCCGCTGCGCGTTGTGGATCGTCGCTGAAGGCGATGTGGGCAATCAACTCATCGCGGGTGGCATAGGCAAAATCGTCGTGCAGATATTTGTCGCCATCGAGATTGATCTGGGTAGTCAGGTGGCGATGATCCGGCGCCGAGATGAAGAAGTGAATGTGCGCCGGCCGCTGACCATGACGACCCAATTGATCCAGCAGTTGCTGGGTCGGACCGTCCGGCGGGCAGCCGTAGCCCGACGGCACGATGCTGCGAAAACGGTAGCGACCCTCGGCATCGGTGACGATGCGCCGACGCAGGTTGAACTCCGATTGAGCGGTATCAAAGTAAGAATAAGTGCCGCCGGTATTGGCGTGCCAGACATCCACCACGGCCCCAGCCAACGGTTCACCCGCAGTGTTGCGAATCTGGCCCTGCATGAACAGCACCACGCCCGGATCGACGCCGTCATCCAGCCGCGCCTCGCCATTTGACAGCGGCGCACCCGCCACATACAGCGGGCCTTCGATAGTCCGCGGCGTGCCGCCGGATTTGCCGGCCTGCTCGTCTTCGGCGTCCATCAGCAAATCGAGGTAATGCTCCAGGCCGAGCCCGGCGACCAGCAGGCCAGCCTCTTGCCGCGCACCCAGCACGTTGAGGTAATTGACGGCTTTCCAGAACTCTTCCGGGGTCACGGCGAGGTCTTCGATGATGTTCACCGAATCGCGCAGGATCCGGTAAACCAGCGCCTTGACCCGCGGATCACCGGCCTCGTTGAGCAGACCGCTGGCCTCTTCGAGAAACTTCTGGGCACTGGCAGTGTGGGAAATCTTGACGTTCATGGTGGTTCCTCATCTTGTCATTATTATCGTAGCGAACTGAACAGGCTGGGTTCAGCGGTCATCCTCACGAATCGAAGAAGGATGCCGGCACATCGCGGTGACCTCGATGGCCATGTACGGGTACAGCGGCAATTGCATCAGCAGGTCGTGCAGTTCCTGAACGCTGTCGACGTCGAACACGCTGTAATTGGCGTAAAGCCCGGCGATGCGCCACAGGTGACGCCACTTGCCCTGCTCTTGCAGGCGCTGGGCCAGGGCTTTTTCGTCGGCCTTGAGCTGTGCGGCGCGCTCGGGGTTCATGTCGAGCGGCAGGTTTACGGTCATTTTTACGTGGAACAGCATGATGCTCTCCTCAGGCGTTTTGAATAGCGGTCGATGACTTGTCGCGACGGAAAAACGCCAGGCGTTCCTCATCCAGCGTCAGCCCCAGCCCCGGTGTGTTCGGTACGTGCAGCTCAAAATCGCGATATGCCAATGGCTCGGTGAGAATGTCCTCGGTCAGCAGCAACGGGCCGAACAGTTCAGTGTCCCAGGCCAGTTTGTGCAACGTAATAAAGGCATGGGCCGAGGCCAGCGTGCCGATCCCGCCTTCGAGCATGGTGCCGCCGTACAGGCCGATACCGGCCGCTTCGGCAATTGCAGCGGTTCGCAGCACGGCGCGTGGGCCACCGTTCTTGGCGATCTTCAGGGCGAACACCGAAGCGGCGCCCTCGCGCGCCAGGTTGAAGGCGTCTTCCACGCATTCGATGGACTCATCAGCCATGATCGGCGCCGGACTGATGGCATTCAGGCGCACCATGCCGGCGCGGTTGTTGCGCGAGATCGGTTGCTCGATCAAGTCGATGCCGTTGCTGCCGAGAATCCGGCAGGCGCGCAGCGCGACTGATTCGTCCCAGGCCTGGTTAACGTCGACCCGCACACTGGCGCGATCACCGAGGGCTTTTTTGATCGCGATGACGTGCGCCAGGTCGCGATTGACTTCGCCGGCGCCGATTTTCAGCTTGAAGATCCGGTGGCGGCGCAGGTCGAGCATCTGCTCGGCTTCGGCGATGTCTTTGTCGGTGTCGCCGCTGGCCAGGGTCCAGGCCACCGGCAACGCATCGCGAACCCGACCACCGAGCAATTCGCTGACCGGTAGGCCGAGGCGCTTGCCTTGGGCGTCGAGCAAGGCGGTTTCGATGCCTGACTTGGCGAACGTATTACCGCGGATGCTCCGCTCCAGGCGCCACATCGCGGCGTTGACATTGCTGCTGTCCTCGCCGACCAGCAACGGTGCGAAATGTTTGTCGATGTTGGTCTTGATGCTGTCCGGGCTTTCGTTGCCGTACGCCAGGCCACCGATGGTGGTGGATTCGCCAATCCCTTCAATGCCATCGGCGCAGCGCACGCGGATGATCACCAGGGTCTGGTTCTGCATGGTGTGCATCGCCAGTTTGTGCGGGCGGATGGTCGGCAGATCGACGATGATCGTCTCGATCGATTCAATGGCTGTTGCACGCATGTCGATACCCGTCAGGTTCTTTAAGTTCTGAATCGGATTCTCATACGGCTTTTCAATAGCGGCCAATATAGAATTGGTCTGGCTTGATACCTTAAAGGTATTCAACTGATCAGCGTCTGGAGGCCTTATGGAACTGCGTCACCTGCGTTACTTTCAGGTGTTGGCTCAAACCCTCAACTTCACCCGCGCCGCCGAACGGCTGCACATCGCCCAGCCGCCCCTGAGCCGGCAGATCCAGCAACTGGAAGACGAACTCGGGGTGCAACTGCTTGAACGTGGGCGGCCGCTGAAGCTGACCGAGGCCGGGCGGTTTTTCCATGAGCACTCCAGTGCGCTGCTGGAGCAACTGAACAAGGTCTGCGACAACACGCGACGGATCGGTCTGGGCGAACAGACCTGGCTGGGCATCGGTTTCGCGCCGTCGACACTCTACGGCGTGCTGCCGGAACTGATCCGCCGCTTGCGCAACCATGAGCATCTGGAGCTCGAACTGGGGTTGTCGGAAATGACCACCCTGCAACAGGTGCAGGCGCTCAAGGCTGGGCGGATTGATGTCGGTTTCGGTCGAATCCGTATCGACGACCCGGCGATCATCCAGACCGTGCTGACCGAGGATCGGCTAGTCGCCGCCCTGCCCGCCGGTCACCCGTTGCTGGCAGGTCCCATCAGCCTGCGCGAACTGGCGAAGGAGCCTTTCGTGCTCTATCCCGGCAACCCGCGACCGAGTTACGCCGATCATGTGATCGCGCTATTCGAATCCTACGGCGTGAGCATCCATGTGGCGCAATGGACCAATGAACTGCAGACCGCGATCGGTCTGGTGGGCGCCGGCATCGGCGTCACCCTGGTGCCGGCCTCGGTGCAATTGCTGCACCGCGACGACATCGGCTTCACGCCGCTGCTGGAAGACAATGCCACCTCGCCGATTATTCTCAGTCGACGGGTGGGCGACGTGTCACCGGGGTTGAATCATTGTTTGCAGATGATTGATGAGCTGCTGCCGCGGGACTGAAATGAGATTGGGTGTGCAATGAATACCTGTGGCGAGGGGGCTTGCTTGTGGCGAGGGGGCTTGCCCCCGTTCGGCTGCGAAGCAGTCGTAAATCCTGCATATGCGGTATGTCTGACAGAATGCCGGGGGCCGCTTCGCAGCCCAACGGGGGCAAGCCCCCTCGCCACAGGTTAAGTGTCTAAGTTTTAGGACTCAGTCCGTCAACCAGCAAACGCCCGGCGTCCTGCACTCATTTCGGTGCGAAGTTCGCCAATCAGGTTTGCAATGTCGCGAACTGTGGTCAGTCGCGATGGCGAGACATAGGGAAGCAACAGAGAGGTCCGCCCGGTCGAAGGCTCGTAGACCTTGATCCGTAGCGTCCCGTCGCGGTTCACCGTGCAGTCGCACGAGAGCGGACGAAAACCGGACTGCACAATGTGGCAAAGCTCTGGGACTGAAACCATGACGGGGGCCTCCATGGCTGTTGATCGGATCCAATCTGAACAGCATAGATCCGCTTTCCTTCCCGCGCTCGCGAATACCAACAATAAGTGTTATCTGCGTCTCACTTTGGTCAATCTCAATGGCTATCCCCGTCCCAAAACCAGTTCCAGATCCCCGGCAAACGGACCGGTTCTGAACTTTCGGTGACCGTGCGGGCCATCGCGGCTCGGAGCAACTGGGCTTGATCGTCATAAAACGGCTTCGGCGCGGTTTTCACCCCGGTAGCGCTGGCGCTGTCGAGCAGGATTTGCAGGTATTCGCGGGTGTGCCGGGCGGTGTAGCGATTGAGGTCGTGGAAAGTCACCACCACCGGAATCACCCCATCGACCGCAGGCAGTTCGCCTTGGGCGATGCGTTCCCGGACTTCCGAGAGCTGACGCAACATGTTCGCCCGTCGCCGGGGGCTGGCGTTGAAGCCCCAAATCTTGCCGTCGTTGGCGCTCAGGTCGGTCAATAACACGTGCATGCCATGTTGCTGATACGCGGCGAAGGTGCGCTTGTCGTAATTCCAGAACGGCGGACGCACCAGGGTCGGCGGCGCCCCGGTGATCGCGGCGATATCGGCACTGCCCTGGGTCAGTGACTTTTCCAGATCTTCAGGGCTCAACGAGCGATGGTTGGTGTGAAAGTGGGTGGCGGTGTGAAAACCAAGGATTTGCCCCTCGGCATGCTCACGGTGCATGACCCGGCGACCGATGTCACTGTCGCCGGCCCGTGGCGCGCCGGTCTGCACAAAGAACACCGCTTTGATGTTCGGCTGCACCGGGTTTTGCGCGAGGCTGTCGAGCACCGTGTCGGTCGGGTTCCAGAAGCTTGATGCGCTCGGGCCGTCGTCAAAGGTCAGCAGAAAACGGATCGGCGGCTGCGCTTGCAGGCGCTGTTGCGTCTGGGGCGTCATTTCGATCGGAGCCGCAATGCAGCCCGCCAGCCCGACAACCAGGGTGAGCGCCGATAGAACCTTGAACAGTCGTGTCATGTTTTGCCTTGGGCCAGACCGTTGCGGTCGTCACGTTAATGGCAAAAACCCCTCGCCCGATGATCCTCCCGTGAGCCCGCAGGTGGCTGCGGGCTCAGGTTGGATTAGGGTACACAGTTTTGGTTCAAGTGCCGCTATTTTGGGTGTTTCATAGCTCCAGATCGAGCAACGCCGCACCCAGCGCCTTGCCGTGGGCGTCAAGAGCAAGGGAACGGGTGACGCCTCCGCGCAGAATGCCGGGCAAGACAAAGTTAAGCGCGTGGACGTTGGGCAGTTCGTAGCGTCGCAACGGTGGCCCGGATGGGTCCAGCAACTCGGCGAAATGCGCGGTGACTCGTTCCACCGTCAGCCACTGACACAAACGTGGATAGTCCTCGGCCCGAAAGGCAATCACCGAGATGTTGGAAGTGTCGCCCTTGTCGCCCGTTCGGGAATGGGCCAGCTCACGCAGCTTGATACCACTCATGCCATGTCCTCCGAATGAATCTGCACGGTGACGGCATCGCGCGGCAGTAACAGCGACGCCACCGCCACCACCTGGCGCACCGATTTGCTGGCGCCACCACCGCCGTAAGGGCCGTTGGTGTAGAGGGTTTCCACTTCGTTGCCAATGCGCACCGCTTCGGCACGATCGGCGCACCGGGCAGCCACACGCAAGCGCACTTCCCAGGGTTCACTGTCCGCCCGCGCCCCCAGCTCAAGACCGTGCAAGGCATCAACGCCAATCAACTCGGCGCGGATCTCTTCAAACGCCACACCCGTCAGTTTCAGGCGTTCCAACACCACTTCTCGCGCCAATCGCCCTCGCGCCAACGCACCCGGCCCGCCATAGGAGATCTGTCCCTCGCCGATCCAGCCATCGAGATAACCCACCGAGACTTTCAGGGATGGCGGTCGCTCCCGGCCGTCGGCGCCTACAGCCAGCACCTGATCCGGCCCTTGAACGGTGAATGACACAGCGGAAAAATCGGCGCTGACATCCGGCGTGAGGTAAGCCGCCGGGTCATGCACTTCATAGATCATCTGTTCGGTGCAGGTCGCGGTATCGATGCGCCCACCCGACCCGGCGACTTTGCTGATCACTGCGCGCCCCGTGGCGTCCACCTCGGCCAGTGGGAAACCCAGGCGCGCCAGATCCGGCACGTCCTTGAACCCCGGATCTGCAAAATAGCCGCCGCTGATCTGCCCGGCACATTCGAGCAAATGCCCGACCAACGTGCCACGTCCCAACAATGTCCAATCGTCCGTCGCCCAGCCGAATTCGAATATCTGCGGCGCGAGGAACAGTGACGGGTCCGCCACGCGACCGGTGATTACCACGTCGGCATCCGCGCGCAATGCGTCGATGATCCCGTCCACGCCCAGGTAGGCGTTGGCCGAAATCAGGCGCTCGCCCAACGACGCCAGCGTCTTGCCGTTATCCAGAGTCTGCGACGGATCATCCAGCAGGGTCGCCAGCACATCGTCGCCGCTGAGCGCGATCACTTTGAGCCCCGGCAACCCCAATTCCCCGGCGATCCGCCGCACTTCCCGCGCCGCCGCCAACGGGTTGGCCGCGCCCATGTTGGTGATCACCCGCAAGCGTCGGCGCTGACCATCGGCACCACGCCCGACAAAGGGCAGCACCCGGCGCATGCGCTCGCCCAGCAGCGGGTCGAAGCCGGCTTGCGGGTCGAGCAGACGCGCCTGCTGCGCTAGAGCGATGGTGCGCTCGGCCAGGCATTCGAACACCAGGTAATCCAGATCGCCGTGCTCGGCCAGTTCAATCGCTGGCTCAATGCGGTCGCCGGAGTAACCGGCACCGGAACCGATGCGTAAGGTTTTCATTCAGAAGACTCCAATGAGCAGCGCGGTCAGGGTCATGAGCACCGAGGCAGCGAACAGAAAAGGGATGGTGAAGCGCTGGTGGTCCGCCAGTTCGATCTTGCACAGCCCCACCAACAGGAACGTTGCCGGGGTCAGCGGGCTGACCGGGAACCCAGTGGTGTGCACGCCCAGCAGCGACGCCTGGGCCACTTGCAGCGGATCGACACCCAAGGCCCGGCCGACCTCGGCCACCACCGGCATGATGCCGAAATAGAAGGAATCGGGATCGAACAGCAGGCTCAAGGGCATCGAGATAAAACCCACCACCATCGGAATCAGCTTGCCGTGCCCGGCGGGAATCTGCGCCACCGCAACCTCGGCCATGGCCTTGAGCATCCCGCTGCCCTGCATGATCCCGGTGAAGACCCCGGCGGCGAGCAGAATACTGGCCATTGTCAGCGCAGTTTTCGCATGGGCGTCGATGCGCGCGCGTTGGGCGTCGACGTTGGGGTAGTTAATGCACAAGGCGAGCACTGTGCCGAGCATGAACATCACCACCGGGTCGACGACCCCGGCAATCATCACGCCCATCACCACCACCGTCAGCACCAGGTTGAGCCAGAACAGCCGTGGCTTGCGCAGGGCAACTTCGGCCTCGGTCAGCACCCGTTGCGGCATCACCTCTACCGACGCCCCGGCGCCCAGGCCCAAGCGTCGTTCTTCGCGGCGACCGAGGAACCAGGCACAGGTGAAGACGAACACCAGGCCGACGATCTGCACCGGGATCAACGGCTGAAACAGGTCGGCCACTGGCACATGCAATGCCGCCGAGGAACGCAGCACCGGGCCGGTCCAGGGCAAGAAGTTAACGCCGGCAGCCATGGCCGTGACGCAAGCGAGAATGCGTTTGTCCATGCCGAGGCGCGTGTACAACGGCAACATGGCCGGGATGGTCACCAGAAACGTCACTGCTCCCGAACCGTCCAGATGCACCAACAACGCCAACAGCGCGGTGCCCATAACGATGCGCGTCGGGCGAGTGCCGACTCGCTTCAGGATGCGGTCAATGATCGGGTCGAGCATGCCGGCGTCGGTCATCACGCCGAAGAACAGAATGGCGAACACAAACATCCCGACCACCGGGGCGACGTTCTTGATGCCGGTAATGATGAAGGCGCTGGTTTGCAGACCGAAACCACCGATCAACGCAGCAATGATCGGCAAGGCGATCAGTGCAACCAGGGGCGATAGGCGTTTGCTCATCACAGCAACAAGCAAACAGAGAATGGTGATGACACCGAGTGTGGCAAGCATGGGCAGGTCCTGTTTGGCATTTCTGCTCGCGGCGACGATGAAATGCGCTGTTGTTGTTTTCATCGAGTATTGGAATTGCAGGTAATCTTTGTAAATTGAAATGTTCGGCTGCCAGCATTCGGAAAAACAAAATTAAGAACTCGATCCAGCACATCCGCGCCTTTCTGGTCGTGGCGCAAACCGGCAGCTTTTCCAAGGCAGCAGTCGCGCTGAACCTCTCGCCTTCGGCCCTGACCGTGCAGATTCAACAACTGGAAGACTGGCTCGGCGTCGCCCTGCTCGAACGCAGCCCACGGCATGTTGCGCTCACCAGCGCAGGACAAAGCGCGCTGTTGCCCATGGAAAAGCTGCTGCTGGACCTGGACAACATCGTCAGCGCGTCTAGGGATCTGGCGGCGTTGCGCCGGGGCGTGGTCACCATCGCCGCCCTGCCGTCGCTGTGTGCTGGCGCGCTACCGCCGCTGCTGAAACAGTTTCGCGAGCAGTTTCCGGGGGTCGAAGTACGGCTGCGGGACGTCGTGGCTCAACGGATCGACACGCTGGTACGTGATGGCGAAGTGGACTTCGGCCTCGGCGTGCGGGCGCGGATGAGCCATGGGCTGGAGTTTCAAACAGTGTTGGAGGATCGGCTAAGTTTGTTCATCCCTGCCGATCACTCATTGGCGCGGCGGCGCTCGGTCAAATTGAGCGAACTGACCGCTGAGCCGATCATCCTGACCGGGCGCGACAGCAGCGTGCGGGAGCTTGTGGAGCAATTGTTCGCCGACGCGCAACTGCCGTTGTCGCCAGGACTGGAAGCCAATTACATGTCGACGGTGCTGGCGCTGGTGCGCCAGGGTCTGGGTGTGAGCCTGCTGCCCGAGTCAGCCGATGACGGTCGCGATGATCTAGTGAAAGTGCCGGTGGATCATCCCGGCGTCACCCGCCAGATTGGCCTGATCACCCGCACGGGCCAGGCCATGGCGCCGGCAGCACAGCGCTTTATCGACATGCTGCAGGGTGACGCGTTACTCGGCCAAGGACTTCTGGAATGAGTTGTCGATGATCGGCGCCGTCGCCAGTGCTGCCGGCAGTGCCTTGACCTTGAACAGGAAGTCCGCGGTGCTCTGCAAATCTGCCGCCGCTTGCTGATCCACCGGGCCGACGGTCATGTGTGCCTGGCGCAACCAATGGCGGGAAACGTCTTGATCGAGATTGGCCTTCTTTGCCCAGAGATCGGCATATTCGTCGGTGTGGTTGTTGACCCAGGCCCGGGCCTTTTTCAGGCGCCCGAGGAAGTCGGCGATGGCCTCGCGTTTGCTGTCGATTGACGGCGTCGAGGCAGCAATCGCGCTGAGGCCGGGCATCAGGTTTTTGGCTGTGAGAATCGGCCGGGCGCCGGAGAACAGAATCTGCTGGGAAATGTACGGTTCCCAGACCGGAAACGCATCGATACTGCCTTGGGGTAACGCTGCCGCAGCGTCGATCGGCATCAGTTTGATGAAGTCGACGTAGTCTTCCGGCAGGTCAGCTTGCTCCAGCGCACGCAAGGTCAGTTGCTGGCTCCAGGCGCCGGGCCAGTAGGCGACTTTCTTGCCCTTGAGGTCGGCGATAGTTTTGACCGGCGAATCCTTGGGCACCAACAAGGCGATGGTGTCCGGGTTCTGCCGTGACACGCCAATCAGCTTCACTGGTGCTTGCTTGGCGGCCAGGAACAGAAAGCCCGAATCACCGAGAAAGCCCAGGTCCAGCGCGCCGGTATTCAGCGCTTCTGCCAGCGGCGCGGCGGCCTGGAAGTGTTTCCAGTCGACGGTGTAAGGCGCGCCCTCCAACACACCCGACGCCTCGACCGAGGCGCGAACGTTGTAGTAGTTCTGGTCGCCGACATGCAGGACGACCGGTTCAGCGGCGTAGGAAAACGGCGCGGTAAACAGTGCGCTGGTCAGCAGGCTGCACAGGAATCGGGACAGGTTCATCGGAGGCTCCGGGGCTGTTATTCCGATAGACCATAACGCTCTTATCACAAGCTTTTTAAATTCGATTTATGCATAAGCTCATGACCAGTAACGGTCAGTGTTTGCCCAGCAACAGCGGCGCAACAGACTGTTTCACTGCGCACATCGAATACCCCTAAAAAACCCCGTAAAGCCCCGAAAACCGTGAAATCCAACACATGGCACAGAGCCTGCAATATTCCTTTTATGCAGGACGCATTTATACAAACCAATAATCAGGACATAAGAATCCCGTTGCCTTGCCGGAGTTGCTCCCATGAGTTCCCTCTTCCGTTTCCTCAAAGCCAGGCACCTGATCAGCGCCGTCGCCATCGCCTTAAGTATGCAACCCATGGTCCAGGCCGCCGAAACAACCCCGGCCGAAGTGCATCTGGATTACGCCTATTACTCGCCAGTCAGCCTGGTGCTCAAGCACTTCGGCTTCCTGGAAAAAGCCCTGCCCCAGACCAAAGTCGGCTGGGTGCTGAGCCAAGGCAGCAACCGCTCTCTGGAATACCTGAACAGTGGCGGCGTTGACTTCGCCTCCTCCGCCAGCCTCGCGGCCGTGTTGAGCCGGGCCAACGGTAGCCCGATCAAGTCGGTGTACGTTTACAGCCGCGCCGAATGGACCGCGTTGGTGGTGCGCAAGGATTCGCCCTACAAGACCGTGGCCGATCTGAAAGGCAAGAAAATCGCCGCCACTAAAGGCACCGATCCGTATCTGTTTACGTTGCGTAGCCTGCAACAGGCAGGCTTGAGCAAGGACGATGTGGAGCTGGTGCATTTGCAACATCCGGACGGTCGCACCGCGCTGGAAAAAGGTGACGTCGACGCTTGGGCCGGGCTTGACCCGCACATGGCCGCCAGCCAGGTCCAGGCCGGTTCCCGGTTGCTCTATCGCAACACCAACTTCAACAGTTACGGCGTGGTCAGCGTCACTGACAGCTACGCCAAGGAACACCCGAAAACCATTGAAACCGTGCTCAACGCCTATGAACAGGCGCGTGAATGGGCGGTTAAAAACCCGGAAGAACTGGCGAAACTGCTCGCCAGCGAATCCGGCCTACCGCTGGAAGTGGCCAAACTGCAACTGTCGCGAACCGACCTGAGCAGCCCGCAATTGACCGCCAAGGATGTGCTTGCCTCCAAGGCCGCGGCGCCGATTCTGGTGTCCGAAGAACTGGTTCGCCGTGGGGTGAATGTCGACCAGGTCATTGATCAACTGATCGACACCGGCTTCAAAGAAACCGTGGCCCGTCAATAAAAGCACAGCCCCTGTAGGAGCGAGGCTTGCCCGCGAAGCTTTTGGCGTTTTCAAAGGCCCCTTCGCGGGCAAGCCTCGCTCCTACAGGGATGCGATCTTTGTCTGGAGAACCCCATGACCAGCAAAAGTAAAACCCTGCCCGCCCCTCTAACATTGCCCGCACCGCGTCGCCTGAACAACGCCTGGAAACTGCGCCTAAAAGGCCTCGCCCTGCCGGTGCTGATCATCCTGGTGCTGGAATTCGTCGTACGCATCGGCTGGCTGCCGTCCTACCAAATGCCCGCCCCCAGCGACGTGGCCCTGACCCTGAGTGATCTGGCTGAAGGCGCGCTATGGAAACACATCAGCGCCAGTCTGTTGCGGGTGCTACTGGGGTTCGCCATCGGTGCCAGCCTGGCCTTGGTGTTTGCCGCGTGGGTCGGTTTGAGCCGCGAAGCCGAAGCGTATCTGGAGCCGACCTTCGCCGGTCTGCGCTCGATTCCGAGCCTGGCCTGGGTGCCGCTGTTGCTGCTATGGCTGGGCATCGACGAGACCTCGAAAATCGTCCTGATCGCCATCGGCGCCTTCTTCCCGGTGTACCTCAACGGCGTCGCGGCGATCCGCGACATCGACCGCAAACTGGTGGAAGTCGGGCAGATGTATGGTTTCAGTCGGGCCCGGCTGGTGCGGCGGATTCTGTTGCCCGCCGCCCTGCCCGGCCTGTTCACCGGACTGCGCAGCGGCATGAGCCTGGCCTGGATGTTTCTGGTGGCCGCCGAACTGATCGCCGCGACCAAAGGCCTGGGCTATCTGCTCAGTGATGGTCGCGAAACCTCACGTCCGGACATCGTCCTGGCCGCCATCATCGTGCTGGCGGTACTGGGCAAACTCAGCGACGGCATCCTCGCCGGCCTGGAGAAACGCTTCCTGGCCTGGCGCGACACCTTCAACGGCCAAAGCGCAGAGGATTGAGCCATGACCGAACACCTGCTGGACATTCGCGTGGAGCGCAAAACCTTCGCCGCTACCACCGTGCTCAACAACATTCATCTGCAATTGAACCCCCGGGAAGCCGTCAGTTTGCTGGGCCCCAGCGGTTGCGGCAAAAGCACCTTGCTGCGGATCGTTGCCGGGCTGGAAAAGGACTTTCAGGGCGAACTGCGCAACAACGCCGGCGAAGTGGCATTCGTGTTTCAGGAACCGCGGCTGATGCCGTGGCTGACGGTGGAACAAAACATCGGTTTCAGCGCCGACAACCAGTACGACAAGGCCTGGGTTGCGCAATTGATCGAAGAAGTCGGCCTCGGCGGTTTCGCCCAGGCATTGCCCAAGGCCTTGTCCGGCGGCATGGCGCAACGGGTGGCGATTGCGCGCGGCTTGTATTCGCGCCCGCAGGTGCTGTTGTTGGACGAACCGTTCAGCGCAGTGGACGCCTTCACCCGGATGAAACTCCAGGACCTGCTGCTGCAACTGGCCGAGCGCCACGCCATCGCACTGCTGCTGGTGACCCATGATGTCGATGAAGCGCTGTACCTGAGTGATCGGGTGCTGGTGATGGACAATCGACCCAGCAGCATTCGCCAGGAATTGGCGGTAGACCTGGCCCATCCCCGTGATCGCCGCGATCCATTGCTCGCACGACTCAAGGCGTTGTCATTGACTGAGTTGCAGCGGGCTCATGTCATCTGACGCAGATAAGGCTGAAATCTTCAGCCGACGCCTGATGAACTTGTCTATACAAATTAAAAATTTAAACGTTACATCGAGTGTTTCAGTAAAGAGACACTTATATAAGCGTGGCCATTTGACGCATCAACCGCTGGTCTGACATTTCAACCGTCATACATACATTTAGAATGACTGCAGATAGCATGCGCGCCGTATTTCCATAAACGCCTCCCAGTTGACCAAAGAGTCAACAACCCGAATAAATCCCTACAACTTTTACATACCTTGCAGAGAAATAAGTGCGCGACGATTTTGCAATCCATCAAGTCGGTGGGCTGGAGTGTGTCTATCTTTCGATGACAGAACACTTGCAACTCGACGGCTTTATCGGCCATTACATAAAGACTCGAAACCTGCGCTCAGTCGCTGACATCAACAGCACTCTGCGCTCAACCTTGCAAAGCTATCCGGGCAAGCCGCCGGTGATGGTGAATGAACTCAATGCCTGGATCGATAAAACACTCGGTTACCGAGCCGCTCATCCCGACTTCCCTCAGTTGGAAGACGTTTAGGGCAATGCTTGCGGGCTAATACAGCATAAGTACTGAACGAACCCTGAACAGAAACACTCTCAATAAAAAGGCGCAGCGGCCTCTTTTTTCAGGCGAACCCTTTCTGCATGAGGGCAATACCGCAGATCTCTCTGAATTTCCTATTTGACGACGGGCCTAAGTCTTGATGGCTTCAGGAGGAATACATGAGCGAACTTATTCCTTATGCCGTGCACTATTTGCTCGACGGTGTGCGACAGCACTTTTTCAAACTGGCGGCGGGATTTTCCGATGTCGAGGCGATTCGTTCGGCCTCCGCCCATGCTTATCCCCAAACCGGTCACAAGATTGCCCCATGCGCCAGCCTCGAAACTGCGCGGGACAAAGCGTTGCAATTGGGTATTACGCAAATACGCTGGAATGAAGCTATTTGATTCTGCTTGATGCCTGCTAAAAGATCGCAGCCTTCGGCAGCTCCTACATAGGAACACAATCCCCTGTAGGAGCTGCCGAAGGCTGCGATCTTTTGACTTTAAGGTTTAAGCGGAATTTCTACGTCGAGATCTGACAGCTCTTTACCATCGTCAGGATGCTTCCAGTCCGGCATCGAGCGTCTCTGGCGCTCAATTTCTTCTTCACTCGGTTCATCCGTGTCTTCATCCAGGTCCGGCTGCTTGGGTTCAGTTGCCATGTCCACCTCTCTTCCTGAAGCGATCAACTACCAGCTTTAAGCGTAGAACAGATTCACCCGCCCGACTCAAAGCCACCAGCGCAGCAAAAAGAAGAACCCCATGCTCAACAGCATGCTGAGCAGCGTATTACGGGTGTAAAGCACCAATCCTACGGCCACCAGCGAGCTGAGCAGATAAGGGTTGTCCCACTGCAGGTTCAGTTGTTTGTCCGGCATAAACACAATCGGCCCGCAGATGGCCGTGAGCATGCCCGGCACCGCAAAACCGAGAAACTGCCGCGCATTGCTGCTCAACCGCACCGGCAATCGGGGCTCAAGAAACACGTAGCGGTTCAGAAACACCAAAACACCCATGCCGATAATCACTGCCCAGACGATCATGTGCGCTCCCGGGAAAACTTGTTGCAGATAAACCCGGCGGTCATGCCCGCCAACCCTGACAACACCAGGGCCGAGCCCCATTGCCAATAGCTGAACAGCACCGAACAGAACAGCGACACCGCCACACAGACCACCGTCGGCACGTTACGCACCACGGGTGTAATCAGGGCGATAAAGGTCGCCGCGATGGAGAAATCCAGCCCCAGATGTTCCAGGCCCGGAATGCTGCTGCCGAGCACGATGCCGGCCAGGGTGAAGAGGTTCCAGGCGATGTAGAACGTCAGCCCCACGCCCAAGGCGTACCAGCGGTTGAACTGCTGTTTGTCGTGTTGACTGGTCAGGGCGAACAACTCGTCGGTGAGCAAAAAGCCCAACCCCACCCGCCAGCGACCCGGCAACGGTGAAATCACCGAACGCATGCTCATCCCGTACAGCAAATGCTGGGAGGTCAGCAGCAGCGTGGTCAGCAGGATTGAAAAGACCCCGGCCCCGCCCTTGAGCATGCCGATCGCCACCAGTTGCGCGGCACCGGCAAACACGATGCTCGACAAACCTTGACCTTGCAGGGGCGTCAGGTTGGCCTCGATGGCCATGGAACCGGCCAACAGCCCCCAGGGCGCGGTGGCCAGGGACAGCGGCATGATCGCCGCCGCACCCCGCAGAAAGGCACTGCGCGGCATGAGTGAATTCGACATAACGCTCTACAACCCGTGGAAGGACCAACGACTGTGCCAGCAGACGGCGCCGAAGGCTTGAACAATCTTGCGCACTTTCAAGGAATGCACGTTGCCAACTGCCAGTCAGTTAAGAGATGGAATTGGCGATGAGTCATCTGTGGCGAGGGAGCTTGCTCCCGTTGGACTGCGTAGCAGTCCCCTGCTTTTTAGGGATAAGCAGGGGCCGCTTCGCAGCCCAGCGGGAGCAAGCTCCCTCTCCACAGGTTCGGTGCCAGACTTAACTGATCGGCATTACTCACGTTGCGCTGCCTTTCATCGGCTGCCGGCTTGCTTCGCCACGGCAGTATCAACATGATGGCGCTGCATTTCTCCTTGAGGCCGGCCCTTTATGAGTTCCGTCGACACCGACAGCGATGTCTACAAAACCCTGCTTGAGTCGACCAAGGCGATTCCTTGGCGGATCGACTGGAAAACCATGACGTTCAGCTACATCGGCCCGCAAATCGAAAGCTTGCTGGGCTGGAAGCAGGACAGTTGGACCTCGGTCAATGACTGGGTCGAGCGTATGCACCCGGATGACCGCGACTACGTCGTGGACTTCTGCGTGTCGCAATCGCGGGCCGGCGTCGACCATGAGGCCGACTATCGTGCGTTGACCGAAAACGGCGACTACGTGTGGATTCGCGATGTGGTGCACGTGGTGCGCAAGGACGGTGAAGTGGAGGCGCTGGTGGGCTTCATGTTCGACATCAGCGAGCGCAAGAAAACCGAAGAACACCTGATTCGCCTGCAGAAGCAGCTCGAAGAATATTCGTTCCAGGACGGCCTCACCGGCATCGCCAACCGGCGCATGTTCGACACCGTGCTGGAACGCGAATGGAGCAATGCCCAGCGCACCGGATTGCCGCTGTCGTTGTTGATTATGGATATCGACTACTTCAAGCAGTACAACGATCACTACGGCCACATTCAGGGTGACGAATGCCTGCGGCGCGTGGCGCAAACCTTGTCCCGGGCCGCTAACCGGCCACGGGATTTCATCGCTCGGATCGGCGGCGAAGAGTTCGTCTGGCTGCTGCCGGAATCCGATGCCGAGTCCGCCAGGCTGGTGGCGCGCAAATGCCTGCACTTGATTCGCCAGCAGCAAATTCCCCATGAGTTTTCGACGGTTTCAGCGCTGGTGACCCTGAGTCTGGGCGTTGGCACCACCGTCGTACACCTGGGCGATAGCGCAGTGAACTTCGTCGAACAGGTCGACAAATTGCTTTACCGGGCCAAGCACAATGGGCGGATGCGCGCCGAGTTCGGCGATTTCCGTGATTAAAAGCGCGGTTGACAAACACATCGGCGCCTTTTAAAACTGAGCGCCTCATTCAGGGTGTCAGCAACATGTCCGCAACCTTCAACCTCAACACCGTCGTCATTGGCTTGATTGCCAAGGCGCAAGGTTGCGTTGCGAACACCCTCAAATCGAAGAAACAGTCGCTCATGTGACCGGGGCGCGCTGTCCCGTCAGATGAGCTGACAGGACATTGAGCGCGACGGGCACCCTTCCCTTGCTTACTTTCCTTCTACTCTTCTGACGGTGACGAAATCGGTCAACCTTCAGGAGAACGTACATGTCATCGTTTCAAGGTATCTGGGTCCCAATCGTCACGCCGTTTCACCACGGCGCCATCGACTTCGTCGGGTTGCGGCGGCTGGTCAGCCATCTGCTGGAAAACGGCGTGGATGGCATTGTGGTCTGCGGCACCACCGGGGAAGCCGCGGCGCTGGGCAAACATGAGCAACTGGCGGTGCTCGACGCCGTGCTTGAGTTGGTGCCCGCCGAGCGGGTGGTCATGGGCCTGGCCGGCAACAACCTGACCGAGTTGCTGCAGTTCCAGAGCGAAATCCTGAAACGCCCCCTGGCCGGCCTGCTTGTGCCGCCGCCGTACTACATCCGTCCGTCCCAGGCCGGCCTCGAAGCCTTTTTCAAGACTGTCGCCGACGCTTCCAGCGTGCCGATCATTCTCTACGACATCCCCTACCGTACCGGCGTGGCGTTCGAGCAAGCGACCTTGCTCAACATCGTCAGCCACGAGCGGATCGTTGCGATCAAGGATTGTGGCGGCAATCACGCTACAACCCTCGCACTGCTGGCCAGTGGCACGGTTGACGTACTGTGCGGCGAAGATCCGCAAATTTTCAACGCCTTGTGCCTCGGAGCCAAAGGTGCGATTGCCGCATCGGCCCATGTGCATCCCGAGCTGTTTGTGGCGCTGTACCGACAGATTCGCGATAACCAGCTCGCGACGGGGCGAACGACGTTCTTCCGGTTACTGCCACTGATCCAAAGCCTGTTCATCGAACCTAATCCCGCCCCGGTCAAAACCGCCCTGGCCCTGCAAGGCTTGATCGACGACGAACTGCGCGCGCCGATGCAGCGCAGTGGCGAAAACACTGTGGCGCGCTTGAAAGACGTACTGGGCGCATTGAATCGATAGAGCGCAGGCCACCAGCCCGAGTAACATGCAGCGATTCACTTAAAGAGTCAGGGAGCCGACATGCTTTACCGAATCGCCGCCGACGGGCTGGTGCTGTTTCACCTGTTGTTCATTCTGTTCGTGCTGTTTGGCGGGCTGCTGGTGCTCAAATGGCGCCACCTGATCTGGTGGCACCTGCCCGCCGCCGCGTGGGGTGTGATCGTGGAAGTCTTTCACCTGACCTGCCCGCTGACCTATTGGGAAAACCTGATGCGCGAAGCCGCCGGGCAAACCGTGTATGGCGGCGGTTTCGTCGAGCATTACGTTTTGCCGGTCATTTACCCGACCGGACTGACACCGACGATTCAACTGGGGCTGGGTAGCGTGGTGCTGGCGGTTAACCTGGTGGTCTATGTTCGGTTGATCCGGATGTGGAAGTTGCGTCGGGCAGCGTAAGGCTCGGCTGACACAAAACCTGTGGCTAAGGGGCTTACTGTGGCGAGGGGGCTTGCCCCCGTTGGGCGGCGAAGCGGCCCCCCCGCATTCTGTCAGACACACCGAGTTGGCCGGATTACGACTGCTTCGCAGCCGAACGGGACCAAGCCCCCTCACCACAGGTTCGGTGTCGCATTTGACTGTCGAGGATCTGAAACATGCTGTCGATTGAAGACCTGGCATTGCTGCAAGCCATCCGCGAAACCGGCAGCCTGTCGCGCGCCGCCGCCCATTTGGGCAAGGCGCCTTCCACCGTTTCCTACGCCGCGCGCCAACTGGAAGAACGCTTCGACGCCTTGCTGTTCGACCGCCGCCGCTACCGCCTGCAACTCACCGCCGCTGGCGAGTTGCTGGTAAACGAGGCCGCGCGGCTGATGCAGGACGTCTCCCGGCTGACTCAGCGCGTGCAACAAGTGGCCAACGGCTGGGAGAGCCGGTTATGGATCGTCACTGACGAGTTGCTGGAATTCGACACCTTGATCCCGGTGATTCACGAGTTCGACGCGCTGGAATCCGGAGTGCCGCTGCGCATCACTCAGGAGGTGCTCAAAGGGGTCTGGGAAGCCCTGCGTGAAGGTCGCGCAGACCTGATCATCGGCGCCACCAACGAACCACCCGCCATCCCTTCATTGCGCTGGATGCAACTGGGGGAAATGGAATGGGTGTTCGCCGTCTCGCCGAAACATCCGCTGGCCAAGGCCAAAGAACCCATCTCCCGAACACTGGTGACACAGCACCGGGCGATTGTCGTCGCCGACTCTTCCCGTGCCACCGAAGGCAGCACCTACGGTGTTTCCGGCGGGCAACCAGTGCTCGCCGTGCCAACCATGCGCGCCAAGATCCTCGCCCAATGCGACGGCTTGGGCGTGGGCTGGTTACCCCGGCATCGGGTCGGCTCTTTGCTGAAAAACGGCTCGCTGGTGGAAAAGCAGATGGCCGACCCGCGCGAGCCGAACATCCTCTATGCCGGCTGGCGCGGCGACCATGACGGTCGTGCCCTTGGCTGGTGGCTGGAGAAACTCAAGCAAACCTGGCTGGCGACCCAACTCGTCCAGGGCAGCGACCGCTTTATCTGAATTCAGTTGGCGATGACGCTCATGTTCCGGCCACTGGCCTTGGCCACGTACAACGCCTTGTCGGCGGCGCCGATCAAATCGTCGGAGGTGGCTTGCGATGCCGGGTCGTAGGCGCAGACACCCAGGCTGACCGTCACCGTCCCTTCGGCACTGTCAGTGTGCTTGATACCCGCCAGTTGAACCGCACGACGGATTTTTTCCGCCACCAGGAAAGCCCCGACATAGTCGGTGCCGGGCAGCACCACCGCAAATTCTTCACCGCCATAACGCGCCGCCAAGTCTCCGGGGCGCTTGATGTTGTCTTTGATGATGACGCTGATATTGCGCAAACACTCATCACCGGCCAAATGCCCGTAGAGATCGTTGAACAGTTTGAAGTGATCGACATCGATCATCAGCAGCGCAAGACCGGTCTGGCTGCGCCGGGAGCGGCCCATTTCCGCCACCATGAACAAATCGAACTGACGCCGATTGGACAGCCCGGTCAGCGCATCTTCGAGGGCCAGCAGTTCCAGACTGCGGTTAACTTCGATGAGCTTTTCCTGGGCCCCCAGCAGTTCGCTTTGAATGTGGTTCTGCTGCTTCATGACCCGAATGAGCCGATAACCGAGCGCACCAAGGAACGCCAGCAGCAGTGACACGATAATCGCACTGTTCGTGGATTCCTGACGCCAGCCGTTCAGCACTTCCTCCTTGTTGATGGCTGCGGAGACGATCAGCGGATAACCACTCACCCGTCGAAATCCGAACACCCGCTCAACGCCATCGATCACCGACTTGAACGTTGCAGTCCCCGAACTGGCAACGGGTAGAAACTGGGTAAACAACGGCCCATTGGCAACGCTGGTGCCGACGTCGGCTTCCTTGAAGGGCCGACGAACAACGATGGTGCCGTTGTCCGCAATCAGATTGATCGCGCCGTTGTTACCCAGCTCGATACTGTCGTACAGCGCGAGGAAATGATTGAGATAAATCGTTGCCAACGCCACACCGGCGAAGCTGCCGTCGGAATGATTGATCCTTCTCGACACCGTCATGATCCACTCACCGGTCGAACGACTTTTTATCGACGGGCCGATATGCGGGCCACGGTCGGTATGGTCACGATGGAAGATGAAGTACTCACGGTCAGCATTATTGGCATCTGGCACAACGGCGCCGTTGGAGTTGACGAGCCAACGCCCGTTTTCGTCGTAGATAAACAAACCATGGAGCTGGGACAGCTCGCTGCGTTGCGCACTGAGCAAACTTTGCATTCGGGTATACGGCGCCTGACCCATCCCGTCCTTTTCGACGCGATCGACCAGGGTAAACAGCAACGTGTCGGCCTGTTTGATCGTTGACTGCGCCTGGGACGCGAGGGTTTGGGCGAGGTTGGACATCGCCACTTCCTGGTCATGCAGGTGGTACTCACGCGAATTCCAGCCTTCCCAAATCGCAATGGCGGACATGGACAGGCACACCGCGACCAGCAAAACCACGGCATAACGAACCTTGAGCTTGGCCTCGATTTGCTCGGCCAGAAAGGACGGCTGAAGGCTTTCAATACGCACTTTGACTGACGGATGTCCCATGACGCTCCCTGAACCTTATGACGTGGCGAATCTTCCCGTTCGCCCGTTGAGTACCGTCTAGCGGCGCTTCGTACTCCGCCCACTATGAGGCATCAACCGTCAGACAGGTTAGCCCGAAAAAACGCGGTCGTCGGCCTGATCAACCTGTTCAGCCCCGCATTACTTGAGGCTCCCGGTCAAAAACTGCTGCAACCGCTCGCTGCGGGGCTGTTCCAGCACCGTGCCGGGAGCCCCCTCTTCCTCCACCCGCCCCTGATGCAGAAACATAACGTGGTTCGACACCTGCCTGGCAAAGGCCATCTCATGGGTGACGACCACCATCGTCCGGCCCTCCTCGGCCAGTTGCTGCATGACCTTGAGCACCTCGCCGACCAATTCCGGATCCAGGGCGGAGGTCGGTTCATCGAACAACATCACCTGGGGCTCCATGGCCAGCGCGCGGGCGATAGCGACGCGCTGCTGCTGGCCACCGGACAGATGGACCGGATACTGGCCCTCAACCTTGGCGGGCAGACCGACCTTGGCGAGGTAATGGCGCGCACGCTCCAACGCTTGCGAGCGACCGAGACCCAGCACGCTCATCGGGCACTCGATGAGGTTTTCCAGCACCGTCATGTGGCTCCACAGATTGAAGTGCTGAAACACCATCGATAGCTGGCTGCGCACGACCTGCAACTGCCGCGGATCGACCGCACACAAGTCGCCCCTTGAGTTTTTACGGGTCAGCAGCTCTTGGGAATTGACGATAATCCGCCCGGCCGACGGTTGCTCCAGATGATTGATACAGCGCAAGAAAGTACTTTTCCCGGACCCGGAGGAACCGATAAGGCTGATCACATCACCCGCCTTGGCCTTGAGCGAAACACCTTTGAGCACTTCGTGGCTGCCGTAGTTTTTATGGACATCTTCAACGATCAATTTATACATTCGAGCAAGTCCGATGGGTCAATGCGTGCGTGGGTTGAGATAGGCCAGCCAATGCAGTTCGCCGCGCCGGAACAGCCAGATCAGGAAAAATGCGCTGGCGGCATACAGCACTCCGGCAATGCCAAACGCGCTGAACGAGGCGTAGGTTGCCGAATTGACGTCCCGGGCAATCTTCAGCAAATCGGGCACCGTGGCGGTAAACGCCACCGAGGTGGAATGCAGCATCAGAATCACTTCATTGCTGAAAAACGGTAGAGCCCGGCGTAACGCCGACGGCAGTATGATTCGGCGATAGAGGGTGAACCGGCTCATCCCATAGGCACTAGCGGCCTCGATTTCTCCGTGAGGAGTCGCCCTGATCGAGCCGGCAAAGATTTCGGTCATGTAGGCACAGGTATTGAGCCCGAACGCCAGCACCGTGCAGTTAAAGCCATCTCGGAAAAACGCGTTGAGAAAATCCTGGGACCGAACCACGTGCAGGCTGTACACCCCGGTGTAGAAGAACAGCAGCTGGATGTACAACGGGGTACCGCGAAACACGTAGGTGTAAAACCAGACCGGTAAACGGAGCAGCGGATTGCGGCTGACGCGGGCAATCGACAACGGCACCGCGAGCAGGAAGCCGCTCACCACCGCCAGAATCAGCAGCCACAAGGTCACCGCCAACCCGGAAAAGTGCGGCCCGTCACTCCACAGGTAAGCCTGCCAGTAGTCCTCGAAAATACCGGTCATAACGCAGCCTTCCTGACACCCACCGAGTAACGGTGCTCAAGCCACAGCAACACGCCGTTGGACAGCGTAGTGATGGCCAGGTAAATCAGGCCGCCCACCAACGTGAAATAAAAGAACTGCATGGAGCCCTTGCCCGCGTCCTGGGTAGCCTTGACCACATCGGTCAGGCCGATGATCGATACCAGCGCAGTCGACTTGATCAACACCTGCCAGTTATTGCCAATGCCCGGCAACGCATGACGCAGCATTTGCGGGAACAGCACCTTGCGAAAGGTTTTTCCCCGGCTCATGCCGTAAGCCCGCGCTGCTTCGAGCTGGCCAGCCGGCACGGCCTGGAAGGCGCCGCGAAATGTCTCGGTAAAGTAAGCCCCGTAAATAAAAGCCAGGGTCAGAACGCCGGCCAAAAACGGGTCGATGTCGATCTGACTGACGCCCAGCCAATCGGTCATACGGTTGAGCAGCATCTGCAGGCTGAAGAACAGCAGCAACATGATCACCAGGTCCGGCATGCTGCGGATCACCGTGGTGTAACCGGTGGCCAACGCCCGCAATAAACGGTTGGAGGACAACTTGGAACTGGCACCGAGCAGGCCTGCCAGGACCGCGATCAACAATGACCACAGCGCCAGTTTGATCGTGGCCAGTGTGCCCAGCAGGATTTGCGGGCCAAAGCCTTCCAGAAGCATTTCACTCTCCTTGTTCTTATTAGGTTGAGGTGAAGGGGATGCTGAAACAGAGCGGCCTGGTCGACCGCCCTGCCCATAGTCGCGAGGCGGCGTTATTTCGCGCCGTAGACGTCGAAGTCGAAGTACTTTTTGTTGATCCGCGCGTAAGTGCCGTTAGCCAGAATGGTCGCCAGCGCCTTGTTCAGATCCTCGCGTAACTCGACATCGCTCTTGCGCAAGCCGATGCCGTCACCGACGCCGAAAAAGCCCGGATCATCCAGTGTCGCGCCGGAAAATTCATAGTCCTTGCCCGCCGTTGTACCCAGGAAGCCGTAACTGGCCTGAATGGCGCCCTGCAGCGAGGCATCGAGTCGTCCCACCACCAGGTCGGCGTACACCTGGTCCTGATTCTGATAGGACAGAACGTCCACACCCTTGGAACCCCAGACGGCTTTGGCATACGCCTCCTGGGTCGAGCCCTGCTCCACGCCAATACGTTTGCCCTTAAGCGATTCGAGGGTCGGCAACAAACCCGATCCCCGCTTGACAACCAGTCGTGCCGGCGCGTTGGAGACTTTGTCGGTAAACGCAATCTGCTCCAGGCGCTTGGGCGTCACGGTCATCGACGACGCCACCGCGTCGAACTTGCGCGCCAGCAACGCCGGGATCATCCCGTCCCAGCTGCTTTCAACCCAGACGCAGCGGGCTTTAAGCTCGGCGCACAGCGCTTCGGCGATATCGACTCCGAAGCCAGTCAGCGTGCCGTCCTGGTTTTTGTATTCCAGCGGCGGATACGTCGGGTCAACGCCCAGTTTCAAGACTTTGCCAGACCAGTCGGCCGCACCGGCCAGGCTCGATGCCGTCAGGCAAACCAGTGAAACAGCCGCAATCATCTTGTTCATTTTTATTGTTCCTCTTCGGGCCGCAGACGATGTTTGTACAGATTGACGCTCGACAATCCGGCGTCTCAACTCAAAAAACTTTCGACCAGTTTGACCCAGTAACTCGCGCCAATTGGCAGGCAAGCATCATTGAAGTCGTAGCCGGGGTTGTGCAGCAGGCAGCCGCTTTCGCCATCGCCATTGCCGATTACGAGGTAACTGCCGGGGCATTTTTCCAGGATGAAGGCAAAATCCTCACTCGCCGTGAAGGGCCGCAGGTTGTCGATCAGGTGCTCTTCGCCGAGCCACTCCCGGGCGACCTCTCGGGCAAACGCGGTGGGCTCGGGATGGTTGATCAACACCGGATGACAATGCTGATAATCGATCTCGGCCCGGGCACCGAAACTGGCGGCCTGACCGTTGACCAGCTCGGTAATTCTGACTTCGAGCAACTGGCGAATCTCGGGGGTCAATGCCCGTACGCTCAGGCTCATCTGTGCAGTGGACGGGATGACATTCGAGGCGCTTCCGGCATGGATGGAGCCCACCGTGATAATCGCCACGTCCTGCGGGTTGACGTTGCGCGAGACGATGCTTTGCAGCGCAATCACAATCGACGAGCAGACCACCACCGGGTCGACCGCTTTGTGCGGCACCGCGCCATGCCCACCGTTGCCGATGATGTTGATCATCACGGTGTCGGCAGACGCCATGAACGGACCGCTGTAGAACCCCAGGTGCCCGGCGGGATAGCCCGGCACGTTATGCATGGCGAAGATCGCGTCACAGGGGAACCGTTCGAACAGTCCGTCCTCGAGCATTTTCCTCGCGCCGCCCAGCCCTTCTTCAGCCGGTTGGAAAATCAGCTGCAACGTGCCGTTGAACGCCCGGGTCTGCGCCAGGTGCCTGGCGGCGGCCAACAGGGTTGCCGTATGACCGTCGTGGCCGCAGGCATGCATGACGCCATCGATGCGGCTGGCATAGGGCAAACCGGTGGTTTCCTGAATCGGTAGTGCATCCATGTCGGCGCGCAGGCCGATGGACCGGCCCTCGCCATTTTTCAGGGTGCCAACGACGCCGGTCTTGCCAACGCCGGTGCTGACATGGAAGCCCCAACGGGCCAAACACTCAGCAACGCGCTCGCTGGTGGCGAACTCTTCAAAACCCAGTTCGGGATGCGCGTGAAGGCTGTGACGCAACGCGATCATTTCATCTTGCAGCGCTGCAATACCAGGCAGGACATGGCCGACATCCATTGTTGTTCCCCTTCGACAAGAGCTGAGCGGTTGATGGGGTGGATCTTAGGGAACAGGCTCTGGGCTGGGGAGACGCAGTTTGGTTATGATGACAACCATTAGTTGTCATCAGGGTGAGCAGATGAAACTGCATCAATTACAAGCGCTGATCGCCAGCGCCGAAACCGGCAGCATTCGTGCGGCTGCCCGTTCGCTGGAGATTTCCCAGGCCGCCGTGACCAAAGCGCTGCGAGAGCTGGAAACCAGCCAGCAACTACCGCTGTTCACCCGAACCGCCAGCGGCCTGAACTTCACCGAGTACGGCAAAGTGCTGCTGACCCACGCCCGACTGGTGATCAAGCAACTGGAACACGCGCAAACCGAGCTCGATCACATGCGTGGCAAGGCTCAGGGCCGGCTCTGTGTCGGGATCACGCCGTGGATCGCCCTGACGTTCTTGCCCGAAGTGGTCCTGGCTTTTCGCGAGCGCATGCCGCAAATCCGCCTGGAGTTGTTCGAAAGCCTGATGGCCGTGGCCCAGCCGCTGCTGCGCGATGGCAGCATGGACTTTGCAATCGGCCAGCTTCACCCGGCGCAATCAACCCAGGAGTTTGCCTGCGAAACACTGCTCGATTACCAGACGTCGGTGCTGGTCCGCCAGGGCCATGCCCGGCAGAACGCTCGATCGATCCATGAACTGCTGGAGGAAAACTGGACGCTGAACTACGCACCAGACGGACACGACGGGCTGATGCAGGAGTTGTTCTGGCAACACGGCGCGCAGATCGATGAGAACCGTATCGTCCGCGCCCACTCACTGGCGATCCTGCAGATGATGGTCGAGCGGGCCGACATGTGCACCTGGGGCCCGTCCATCGTCAGTATTGCCCCGCCCTTCCTCGGTCGAGTGGTTTCTCTGCCGCTGACTGAACAGTTCGAACCGCGACAGTTGAGCATCGTGACACGCCGCAACGGTGCACTGAGCAATCCGGCGCAGTGCTTCACCGATTGCCTGTTGCAGGTCATTCGGCGCCATGCCCGTTCGGCCAAAAAGGAAGACCTACAACTGTTTGAAACCCTGCGGCTGCGGGTTTGAAACGGGTCAGGCGGGGGTTTTCTTCAAGGCTTCGAGCCACGCCGGGTTCAGTTGCATTTGCTCGATGTCGAGACCTAACGCTTCCATCCGCTCCTTGTGTTTATCCATCTCGCGGATCAACTGGCTGTGATCGCTGGAGTTGCCGTCCAGTTCGTGCATCTGGTTCAACCCCAGATGGTAGAAGCGCAGCAGCTTCATGGCGTTCGGATCGTCCTTCTCCACCGCCGCCGTCACCTGGTGCATGACGTTGGTGACGCGCATCAGACTGCGCTTGAGCCGCCAGCCGTAGACGGCCGGGGCCATCCACGCCTGGTGCCAGAACTTGCCGCGCATCAGCGCCGCCATCAGCAGCACCGCGACAAACACGCCACCAACATTGAACCGCAGATTGTCACCGCCGGGCTCACCGAACAGCGCCACGGCCCCGGTCGACAACACCATCGCCAGCGCCAGGAAAATCAGGGCGATGATCACCGTGCTGCGCCGGGTCTGGCGTCGAAAGGTTTCGGCATTCATCGGCTGGATTTCGAACATCTTGGCTAGCGTCCTTGAGTCAGTGGGCAAAAAGCGTGCGGGGCATTATCGCCTCATCGCAGGATTTAGCTATGCTGGGGCTCCTTTTCATCTTTTCATCGTCAAAAGGAGAACATGGCGAGACACCGCAGTTCGTGCCATCTTCTTTCATGGATACATATTATTCGGATGCCAGTCGCTCCTCCTCTATGAATGGCATCGTTTTAAGGATCATTGAATGACCCAACGACAAGTAATCAACGCCTCGGTCAGCCCCAAAGGCAGCCTGGAAACCCTGTCCCAACGTGAAGTTCAGCAACTGAGCGAAGCCGGTTCCGGCAGCACCTACACCCTGTTCCGCCAGTGCGCCCTGGCCATCCTCAACACCGGCGCCCACGTTGATAACGCCAAAACCATCCTTGAAGCCTACAAGGACTTCGAAATCCGCATTCACCAGCAAGACCGTGGCGTACGCCTGGAACTGCTGAACGCTCCGGCCGACGCCTTCGTCGACGGCGAAATGATCGCCAGCACCCGTGAAATGCTGTTCAGCGCCCTGCGCGACATCGTCTACACCGAAAACGAACTGGACGCCCAGCGCATCGACCTGAGCACCTCCCAGGGTATCAGCGACTACGTCTTCCACCTGCTGCGCAACGCCCGCACCCTGCGCCCTGGCGTCGAGCCGAAGATCGTCGTGTGCTGGGGCGGCCACTCGATCAACACCGAAGAATACAAATACACCAAGAAAGTCGGCCACGAACTGGGCCTGCGCAGCCTGGACATTTGCACCGGTTGCGGCCCTGGCGTGATGAAAGGCCCGATGAAAGGCGCGACCATTGCCCACGCCAAGCAGCGCATCCACGGCGGCCGCTACCTCGGCCTGACCGAGCCGGGGATCATCGCCGCCGAAGCGCCAAACCCGATCGTCAACGAACTGGTGATCCTGCCAGACATCGAAAAACGCCTGGAAGCCTTCGTCCGCGTCGGCCACGGCATCATCATCTTCCCGGGCGGCGCCGGTACTGCCGAAGAATTCCTGTACCTGCTGGGCATCCTGATGCACCCGGACAATGAAGGCCTGCCCTTCCCGGTCGTCCTCACCGGACCGAAACATGCGGCACCGTACCTGGAACAACTGGACGCGTTCGTCGGCGCCACCCTGGGTGAAGCCGCCAAGCAGCACTACACGATCATCATCGACGACCCGGCCGAAGTGGCGCGGCAGATGACCGCTGGCCTGAAAGAGGTCAAGCAGTTCCGCCGCGAGCGCAACGACGCCTTCCATTTCAACTGGTTGCTGAAAATCGACGAGGGCTTCCAGCGCCCGTTCGATCCGACCCACGAAAACATGGCCAGCCTGCAACTGAGCCGTAAACTGCCGGCCCACGAACTCGCCGCCAACCTGCGTCGGGCGTTCTCCGGCATCGTTGCCGGCAACGTCAAGGACAAGGGCATCCGCCTGATCGAAGAGCACGGGCCGTACCAGATCCGTGGTGATGCGGCGGTGATGCAACCGCTGGATCAGTTGCTCAAGGCCTTCGTGGCCCAGCACCGCATGAAACTGCCGGGTGGCGCGGCCTATGTGCCGTGTTATCAAGTGGTTGCGTAATAACGTTAAAGTGAATGCTGTCGCTGGGTGAGGACAGCATTCTTGGGTTTACTCGAAACCTGTGGCGAGGGAGCTTGCTCCCGCTGGGCTGCGCAGCAGCCCTAAAACCAATCTCTGGTTCCTCTCTGATAGACCGCAGAGCCGGAATTGGGGTCGCTCCGCAACCCAACGGGGGCAAGCCCCCTCGCCACAATCTTTCTATGCCCGCCAGGCACTTTCTATGGACAGAGAATCAACAATGCGCCAACGCAACGCCGCCAGACTCCTCGTCATCAACCCCGTCAATCAAGTCCTGTTGTTTCGCTTCCAGCACAAGGGCGATGCCCTCGATGGTCGCGACTATTGGGCAACACCCGGTGGTGGTGTTGAGGATGGTGAAACCTTCGAAGCTGCAGCGATTCGTGAACTGCGTGAAGAAACCGGCTTGCAAGTCGACAGCGTGGGCGCTTGCGTGGGTGAACGGCATTTTTCGATGATGTTGCCCAGCGGTGAAAAGGTCTTGTCCGTGGAACGCTATTTTGTGGTTCGCGCCGACGGCGAACTGCTGTCCCGCGACGGCTGGACGGTCGACGAAGCCCGGGTAATGACCGAGCACAAGTGGTGGTCCGTGACCGAACTGCAAGCAACCCGCGAAACGGTGTGGCCAGAGCGTTTGATCGAAATGCTCAGTAACGCCTGACCTGGCTCGATAAAACACCACAAACCCCCTGTGGGAGCGGGCTTGCTCGCGAAGAGGCCATCACATCCAACATCACTGCTGCCTGATACACCGCTATCGCGAGCAGGCTCGCTTCCACAGGAGTTCGGCGCCCAGTTCACTAACCCCTGAGCGCCGCAGCCTGAATATCCGCCGCTTCCATCACAGCAGTCGTATAACCCTTTCTGACAACCCCCAACATCGCCTGCCCAACCGAAACGGTAGTCAGCACATGCCGCGGAAATAGCCGTCTCAAAAGCGGCAACAACGGCCCCATCACGATGTAAGTCCAGCGATACGCCGAAGTCTTGGAGACCGCACCATTCAACGGCTGGATCACCCCCGGTCGAAACAGGTAAACCGCTTTGAACGGCAAGCGCTGCAAGGCGTTCTCGGTACGCCCCTTGACCCGCGCCCACATGCTTTTGCCCTTTTCAGAACTGTCAGTGCCAGCGCCCGAGACGTACACAAAGGTCATGTTCGGATTGAGCCGCGCCAACCCCTCGGCCACTGCCAGGGTCAGGTCGTAGGTAAGGCGTGAATACTGTGCTTCATCCATGCCGGACGATGAAACGCCCAGGCAGAAAAAGCAGGCGTCGAAGCCTTGCAGTTGCGTTTCGACCGCACCTAGCCGGGTCAAGTCCGGCACCACCAGCGATTGCAGCTTGGGGTCCGTCGTCTCGACCGCCGTTCGGCCGACGACGACCACCTGCTCGACATCCGCCGCGAGCAGGCTTTCGCGCAGTACGCCTTGGCCGACCATGCCGGTGGCGCCGAAGATCAGTGCTTTCATGGCGTTTCGATTCCTGACACGTTAAGAAAAAATAAAAGGCCGAGATCAACCTGTGGCGAGGGAGCTTGCTCCCGCTGGACTGCTGAGCAGTCCTCTGCTTTTCAGGTAAAGCAAGAGCCGCTTCGCGCCTCAGCGGGAGCAAGCTCCCTCGCCACAGGTTTCTTTATCGGCAAACGCTTCCTTATTTGCGGACATTCGCCAGATGCGCCGCCAAGGCCTTTGCCTGGCTCACCACGTCCGTCACCGCCGTACTCTCCCACCACATGCCACGCAACGGCGGGCCCATGGCAAATAACCGTTGGGCAACCCGCCCTTCGGCGTCCAGCACCGCGCCATCCACCGCCGCCGCAATCCCCAGCGCCAACGGCCCTGGCCGGATCAGCCCACGGGCCAGCAACTGTTGCGGCAGCGGTCGGGCGACCCGGCGCCAGTCGTATTCGATGCCGCTGGAGTTGATCAACGCCGCGCCGCTGGCGACCACCGTTTCAGTCTCGCCACGCCGCCGGATCCGGATGCGCACTTCACCGCCCACAACAGGCTCCAGGCCTTTGAACGATGCGGCGTGAATCCGCAGCCGCCCTTCCTCGTGCAAGCGCTCCACCAACTCGGCACTCAGTGGTGGCGAGCGGTGGTGATGACTCTCCCACCACGGCCGCACGTGCCGTACGAATTGCCGACGCTGCACGTCCGTCGCCTGACTCCACAACCGGCCGATGTGTGCGCGCACGGTGTCGAGCGGTGATTGCCAGTCGATGCCTTGGGCAATGGCGTCCTTGCAATGCCTGCGCAGCTCGCGCACCAGTTGACGCGGTGTACGAATGCTGTGGTCCTCGGCGAGAAAATCCACCCAGGCCGGTGGTTGCCGCCGCACATGCGGCAGCAACCCATGCCGGGAGAACACTTCAATCGGCCCGCGATGCCCGGCCTGTTCCAGCGACACCACCGCATCGACCATGGTCAGGCCCGAGCCGATGATCAGCACCGTGGAGTGCGGGTCGAGCTGCCGCATGGCGGCGACGTCCCACGGATCAAGCGCTGCCGCGTTCAAACCGCTGGACTCGGTCTGCGGCGTGCGGGCGGCGGGGAACATCCCCGTGGCCAGTACCGCAAAAGCCCCCTGCAAGCGTTGACCGTCGCTCAGGGTCAGCCGTACTGAATCATCGAAGGTTTGCAGGTCAACCACTTCAGCCCGCACATGCTCGACACTCGAACCGTTCAACGCCCCAACTGCTTTCGCTTCGGCCAGCCGTTGCTGCACGTACAGGCCGAAAAGCCCCCGCGGCGCAAACAACTCACTGACCGGCACATGCTGCTGGTCCGACTCCGGCCAACCACCGGCCGCGATGTATTCGGTCAGCCATTGGGTCAGGTCATCGGCGTTGTCCGGGTCGACGCTCATCCTCGCCGCGTTGCCGTTCAACGTATGGCCCAACTCGACTGCGCTGTAGGCCTCGCCCCGGCCGAGTTCGGCGCGGGGTTCAATCACCAGCACTGAACGCTGGCCGGGTAAACGCAGTAACTGCGCCGCCAGCATCGCGCCGCTGAGGCCTCCGCCGATGATCAGGATGTCTGCGTGGCGGATGGCGTCGGTCGCCTGTCCGCTGGAGGTTTGATTCATGGCGTTCTCATGGTCAGTGTTTACCCAGGTAGAAGTCGTGCAAATCGCCACGGGCCAGCAGTGCCTCGGCGCTGCCGGACAACACGACCCGCCCGGTATCGAGCACGTAGGCATGGGAGGCGTACTTGAGCGCCACATTAATGTTTTGCTCGGCAATCAGGAAGCTCACCTGTTCGTCGCGATTGAGCTGGGCGACGATCTCGAAAATCTCCTGGACGATAATAGGCGCCAAACCCATCGATGGTTCATCAAGCAGTACCAAAGTAGGACGTGTCATCAACGCGCGACCGATGGCAACCATCTGCTGCTCGCCCCCGGACGTCAGCCCGGCCTGGGTCTTGCGCTTGGTTTTCAGCCGGGGGAACCAGGCGTAGATCCGCTCCAGGTCCCGGGCCATGTCCTGGCGACTCAAACGCCGAACAAACCCGCCGCTGCGCAGGTTGTCCTCGACGGTCAACTGCGGGAACACGTGTCGGCCTTCCAGCACATGGACCATGCCTTGGCGCACCCGCACGCTCGGATCGACGCCCGCCGTGTCGCGGCCGAGAAACTCGATGCTGCCGCGACTGACTTCCGCGCGTTCGGCCCGCACCAGCCCGGAAATCGCCTTGAGCGTGGTGCTTTTGCCCGCGCCGTTGGCCCCCAGCAAAGCGACGATACCGCCCTTGGGCACCGTCAGCGACACCCCGGCCACGGCCAGGATCGCGCCGTCGTAGATCACTTCGATGTCTTTGACCTGCAACAGGTCATTGGCAGCAATGTCACTGGCGGCCTGGCTCATGGCTTATTCATCCCCGTTGCAGGTGCGTGGTGTCAGGCCTTTTTCCTTGGCGAACGCCGCTGATTTTTCATCGATCAATGGCCGCAACAAGGCACGATCCGCCGGGATCCAGTCGCTGATCAGCGTCCAGTTGGCGCCGTCCCACTGCTGGACCCGCGCCGAACCGCCGCCCTCGTGATCTTTGCAGGACAACTTGAGGTTCTGCATCAGCCCGAAGTAACCCATGTCCTTGAGCCGCGCGTCGTCGATATTCAAGTGTTCCAGGCCCCAGCGACCTTCTTCGCCATTCAAGGGGCGTTTACCAAACTTGCCCTGCGCTGTGCGGATCGCTTCGACCATGACCGCAGCATTCACCAGCCCGGAGTTGTAGTAGACGCTGCCGAAATTCTTCAGGTCCTTGAGGTCGCTTTTGCCCTTGTCGAGGATGTACTGCTTGAGGCGTTTATGGATCTCGAAATCCGTGCCGGCCGGGTATGGCGTCAGCGCCAGATAACCTTTGGCGGCGGCACCTGCGGGCAACACGTCTTCGCTGGAGCTGGCCCAGATATCGCCGACGATGTGGTCCACCGGGAAGCCAAAACGTGCAGCGGTTTTGACCGCGACCGGCGTCGACACACCCCAGGTGCGCAAGAACACCCAGTCCGGGTTGAGTTGGCGGATCTGCCGCCATTGCGCCGATTGTTCGTTACCCGGATCAGCCACCGGAATCTGGATGTTTTCGAAACCGTACTTCTCGGCCAGCAACTTCAGCGGGCCAAGGGTTTCCCGGCCGTAAGCCGAGTCGTGGTAGACCGTGGCGATTTTCTTGCCCTTGAGTTTGTCGAAGCCGCCCTCGCGCTGGGCGATGTAGTTGATCAGGCTCGACGCCTCGCTGTAGAAGGTCAGCATCACCGGAAAATTGTAGGGGAACACCGTGCCGTCGGTGGCTTCGGTGCGGCCGTAGCCGAGGGTGATCAGCGGGATCTTGTCGACCTCCGCCCGTTCGCTCAGGGCATAAGCCGCCGGGGCGCCGTTGGGGGAATAGATCGCCACCGGAGCACCATCCAGGCCTTTCTTGAAGCGCTCATAGCACTCGATGCCCTTCTCCGCCGTCCACTCGGTCTCGCATTCCTGCCAGACCAGTTTGACGCCGTTGATCCCGCCTTCCACCTCGTTGATGTAGTTCAGGTAATCGAGCATCCCGGCCCACACCTGCACGCCACTGGAGGCGTAGGCGCCGACCCGGTAAGTGGCCAACGGGAAGAATTGCTGGTCTGGCGAGGCCTGGACTACCGGGACTGCACTGCCGAAAACTGCCAGCGTCAGAGCGGCGCCAATCAGGGAACGTTTCAAGGATGCACGCATGTTGTCTCTCTAATCAGGTCAGGAATTCAGAAGCGCAGCGGCCAGTGACTCAGCCGTTCACGAAGATTGCTCAGCAGGCGAATCAGGCCTTCCGGTTCCTTGATCAGGAACAGGATGATCAGCACGCCGAAGATTATTTTTTGCAGGTTTTGCAGTTGCCCGGCGTCCACCGACCCGCCGAACAAGGCTTGCCCGGCGTGGCTGAGCAGGATCGGCAGCAAACTGATAAACGCCGCGCCGACGAAGTTGCCGGCGATGCTGCCCATGCCACCGATAATGATGATGAAGAGGATCTGGAACGACCGATTGATATCGAAGCTGCTGGCGCTGGCGGTGCCCAGGTAGGCGAAGGCCCACAACGCCCCGGCGATGCCGAGGTAGAACGAGCTGACGGCGAACGCCAGATGCTTGTAACGCACTACCGGAATGCCGATCACGGCGGCGGCAGTGTCCATGTCGCGGATCGCCATCCAGTTGCGGCCGATCTGGCTTTTCACCAGGTTGATCGCAACCCAGGTCAACAGCAGCACCGTCGTCAGCGTCAGTAGATAACGGCCGACGGGCGTGTTCAGGTCATGGCCGAACAGCGCCAGTTTCGGGGCGGAAATGGTCCCGGAGGAGCCGTAGTTGTAGAACCAGGGAAATTTGACGAACAGCCATTCGAGGAAGAATTGCGCCGCCAGCGTCGTGACCATCAGGTAAAAGCCTTTGATCCGCGAACTCGGCAGGCCGAAGACGAAACCCACTACGGCGCTGATCAATCCGCCGCCCAATAGCGCGACCGGCAAGCCCAATTCGGGCAGTCGCAGCAGAAAACCGTAGGTGGCGAAGGCGCCGACCGCCATAAACCCGGCCGCACCGACCGAGGTCTGGCCGGTGTAACCGGTCAGCAGGTTGAGGCCGAGCCCGGCCAGGGACAGCACCAAAAAAGGAATCAAAATCGCGTTCAGCCAATAGTCGTTGCCGGTCAGCGGCACGATCACGAAAGCGATCAACAACAGGCCCAGCAATCCAAACGGTACACGCCGCTGGATCAGCACCGACGGCGCGGTTTCGCGGGTAAGGGAAATCGACATGGGGTCAGACTCGCTCGATGGCGCGCTCGCCGAACAGGCCGGCGGGACGGATGTACAGGAAGGCCAAGGCCAGGACATAGGCGAACCACGGCGTGATGCCGCCGCCAATCAGCGGGCCGATGTAGACCTCGGCGAGGTTCTCCGACGCACCGACAATCAACCCGCCGACAATCGCCCCGCCAATCGAGGTGAAGCCGCCAATGATCAACACCGGCAAGGCCTTGAGTACCACCAGCGACAGGGAAAACTGCACCCCTTGCCGAGCGCCCCAGAGCAACCCGGCCACCAGCCCGACCACGCCGGCCACCGCCCAGACGATCTGCCAGATCCGATTGAGGTTGATGCCAATCGACAACGCGGCGGTGGTGTCATCCGCCACGGCGCGCAGGGACACGCCGATCCGGGTCTTGTTGAACAGCAACGCCAGCACCGTCACCAGCACGATGGCGGCGGCTGCGGCGATCAGGTCGAACTGGCTGACCATCATCCCGCCGATGAAAATCGGCACATCGTCGATGCCCAGATCCAGCGCCCGCACTTGCGAACCCATCAGTCCTTGAGCCAAGCCTTCGATGATGAACGACAGCCCCAGCGTCGCCATAAACAGGGTTATCTGCGAGCGATTGACCAGGGGCCGCAGCACCAGTCGTTCGATCAGCAGCGCGCCGATGATCATCACCAGCACGGTCAGCAATAGTGCCAACGCGAACGGCACACCCTGGTCGTGCAGGCTGACGAAGGTCAGTGCGGCGAACAGCAGCATCGAGCCCTGGGCGAAATTGAATACACCGCTGGCCTTGTAGATCAGCACAAAACCAATGGCGACCAGCGAATACATGGTCCCGGCGAGCAAGCCGCCGAGCAGGGTTTCGAAGAAGAACGTCATCAATGCACCACTCCCAGATACGCCGCGATTACTTCGGGATCGGCTTGCACTTCGGCGGGCGTGCCATCGCCGACCTTGCGCCCGTAATCGAGTACCACCACGTGGTCGGACAGGCCCATGACCACACTCATGTCGTGTTCGATCAAGACCACGGTGGTGCCGAGGTCGCGGTTGATGTCGGCGATGAAGCGGGCCATTTCCTGTTTCTCTTCGGCGTTCATCCCGGCCATCGGCTCGTCGAGCAGCAACAGGCGCGGGCCGGCGATCAAGGCGCGGCCCAGTTCCACGCGTTTTTGCAGGCCGTAGGACAGATTGCCCACCGGCACGTCGCGATGGGCTTGCAGTTCGAGAAATTCGAGAATGCCTTGGGCCTGCTGACGGAAGTCTTCGGCTTCTCGGCGGGCTCTCGGCAAGCCCAGCGCCTGCTCAATGAAACTGCTGCGCAGATGCCGGGACAGGCCGGTGAGGATGTTGTCGATCACGCTCATTTTCTTGAACAGCGCGTTGTTCTGGAACGTACGACCGATGCCCCGGCGCGCGGCGCTCAGCGGGTCGATGCGTTTGAATGGCTGCTGCTCGAAGACAATCGAGCCGGCATCAAAGCGGTACACGCCGTTCAACACGTTGAGCAGCGAACTCTTGCCCGCGCCGTTGGGGCCGATCAGCGCGCAGATTTCGCCCTTGCGCACGTCGAAGGACAAATCGTTGATCGCCTTCACGCCTTTGAACGACAAGGAGATGCCGCTGACTTGCAGGATGGAATCGGTCGAGCTCATGCGATGTCCCGTTTGAATTCGGCGAGCCAGGTCGGCGCGGGTTGAGCGTCGGGGGTGCGGGTGGCTTGCCAGATGAAATGCAGGTTGTGGAAGCCCAGCAATCGGCGAACACGGTTTTTGATCAGCCGTTGCAGGCCTTTCTCGGGATGGGCGATGGCCCAGTCACAGAGGCGGCGGCGCCAGGTGCCCAGCGGTGCGAGGCGGCTGTCGATTTCATCGGCTAGCCGTTGCAGGCGTTCGGCGGAGAGCAGCAACCCGGACGGAGCAACTTCCCGGCGATCACGGCTCGCGCTGCCGGGGCTTTCCGGGAACGCCAGGGTTTGGCCGTTGGTCAGCCATTGATCGAGCAACACGCTGAGGCCGTCCTGCCATTGGGTGCCCTCTTCGCTCCAGAGTTGGGCGCCATTGACGCCGAGGCGCAGGCGTTGTGGTGGTTCTACCGGGCCAAGCAGCTCAGCGAAGTTCAACATCGTTTGGCCTTGGTTGAGCCACAGTTGCTGCGTCTGCCGCCCCAGGATAAAAGCGTGAGTCGGACGGCTGCGCCACAGCGCTTTATGCAGAGCTTCGGCGTCGAGGGTGTCGGGCAGCGTCAGCACTTCACCGCCGACATGCCGGGCAGCCAATGCCAGCAGCAACAGATCCGGTTCAAAGGCACCGCTCAGGGCCAGCCGCGAGTCTTCAGTAAACCCTTGCTGGCGCAACCCATCGGCCAGACGCTCGACATCGCGCAAGGCATCGATCCAGCGCCAGACAAACCACTGGCCATGACGCTTGTGCCGCAGCGCCGTTTGCAACGGACTGACCTGACTCCAATGGCGCAATTGCTCCAGGGCCTGGGGCGCCTTGACCTGCCACTCGGCGGTGTCCGCACTGGGCGGACGTTTGAGTTCATGCACGCTCATGGATTGACCTCCTGTTCATGGGCAAAAGCGTGCGGTGGTCCGCTGGGCT
>Ga0209903_1000051_pt1 | contig 48941 bp, 43 predicted proteins | sample OrgsoiDNA2013051_FD_185801 | JGI IMG/M metagenome (GOLD analysis project Ga0209903, IMG submission 185801) | Permafrost soil microbial communities from the Arctic, to analyse light accelerated degradation of dissolved organic matter (DOM) -... | ecosystem: Environmental > Terrestrial > Soil >...
TGATGTTGCCCGCCTGCGGATGAGTCCACACCAGATAAAACGGTCCGGCGCTGTGCTTGCCCTCGGACAGCGGCGGCCACGGCTTGGCCGGGTCTTCAATCGCCAACCAGGCTTGCGCCCCTTCTTTATTCAGCAGCGGGGCCGCTGACAGTTCGGCCGCAAAACCGTCCAATGCCACCGCTTGCAGATGGTCGTCAGGCTTGATACCCGTCAACAACGCCGCCAACGGCACCGCGCGATAGCTCATGTCCCGTTTATAGGAAACGTCATTGCTGATGGTGATGGTCTGAACCTGAGGATGCTTGAGCAACTCCTCGGTCTGCCAGATGCGACTGCTCGCGGCCAGCTCAAGGTTCAGCTGTGCGGCGTAGAGGGGCGTGCCGAACAGCAAGGCCCCGAACAAAATAAGTGCTTTCAAGTGATCGCCATCCCTGTCGTGGAAAGTGCCGTAAAGGTTGGCACACCCACGCTGGCCCGGGTAGCGAGCCAGTCACATTTTTAATGAGGCGATAGCAAACCTTGGCGCCGTTTTTTACCAACCGACTAGCCGATCACCTTGGTCAGGTTCGGCAAAATCAACAACAGCGTAGTGGCGAATAGGATGAGTCCGGCTTGACGTACTTTCGAATGTTTAAACATGGCTGACCGCCTTTTTTGTTATTTCCTGATGCCTGCCTGCATATCTCCATGACGGCAAAGCGATGCACTTCCTGTGGAACGAGCGCCTCGGCAAAACCCGACGACAACTTCGTACATCTTCACCTTAGAGCCCGCGTCACACTTGGTTTAGATCCATTTCGTATGGTGTAAGCGTTAAAAGCGCTTAAAAAGGCATGAGGCTTATTGCCAGCTTCTTGGGCGCCCGTTTGCTAGACAGCTTCGTCACCTGAATCGGTTAATCCGATAGCTGGCTACCGTCCGTCTGAGCGTGACCGTCAACGTCGGTGAGCACTGCGGTCATTGAATCCGTGGCTGCTCGGCTTAAGGTGATAGTTCATTCAAGATCAAGAGATCGCAGCCTTCGGCAGCTCCTACAAAAATGCCGCAATCCCCTGTAGGAGCTGCCGAAGGCTGCGATCTTTTGATGTTACTCACACCATCAGGTTCGAGGACCACATGACCGAAGCTTTGATTTTCGACGCGTTACGCACGCCCCGTGGCAAAGGCAAGGCCGATGGCGCGTTGCACAGCGTCAAACCGGTGAACCTGGTGGCCGGGTTGCTGACAGCGTTGCAGCAACGCACGTCGCTCGATACCAGTCAGGTCGATGACGTGGTACTCGGCTGCGTTACGCCCATCGGCGATCAAGGCTCCGACATCGCCAAAACGGCGACCCAGGTCGCCGATTGGGACGTCAGCGTGGCCGGTGTGCAAATCAACCGCTTCTGCGCTTCGGGATTGGAGGCGGTGAACCTCGGCGCGATGAAAGTCCGTTCCGGCTTCGAGGACCTGGTGGTGGTCGGCGGCGTCGAGTCGATGTCTCGGGTGCCGATGGGCAGCGACGGCGGCGCCTGGGCGCTGGACCCGGAAACCAACCTGCACAGCCACTTCACCCCCCAAGGCGTGGGCGCCGACCTGATCGCCACGATGGAAGGCTTCAGCCGTCAGGACGTCGATGCCTACGCGCTGCATTCCCAGCAAAAAGCTGCGCGGGCCAGGGCGGACGGTTCGTTCAACAAGTCGCTGGTGCCGGTGCAGGACCAGAACGGCATCATCTTGCTCGATCACGATGAATTCATCCGCGCCGAATCGACAATGGAAGGTTTGGGCAAGCTCAAGCCGAGCTTCGAGATGATGGGACAAATGGGTTTCGACGCCACTGCGTTGCGGGTCTACAGCCACGTGGAGCGAATCAACCACGTTCACACGCCGGGCAACAGCTCCGGGATCGTCGACGGTGCGGCGCTGATGTTGATCGGCTCCGAAGCCAAGGGGCGGGCGTTGGGCTTGCAGCCACGGGCGCGGATCGTCGCCACGGCGGTCACCAGTACCGACCCGACCATCATGCTCACCGGCCCGGCGCCGGCCACTCGCAAAGCCTTGGCCAAGGCCGGGTTGCGGGTCGAAGACATCGATCTGTTTGAGGTCAACGAAGCCTTTGCCTCGGTGGTGCTGAAGTTCATCAAGGACATGGCGATTGACCCGGACAAGGTCAACGTCAACGGCGGCTCGATCGCCATGGGGCACCCGTTGGGCGCCACCGGGTGCGCGATCCTCGGCACCCTGCTCGATGAACTGGAAACCCGGCGCCTGCGCTATGGCCTCGCGACGCTGTGTGTCGGCGGCGGCATGGGCATTGCCACCATCATCGAACGCCTCTGAGCCCTGACTTCAAGGAAAAAGTGACATGACCGAAGCCATTCGTTACGAAAAAGGTCAGGACCAGATCGTCGTCCTGACCATCGACATGCCGGGCCAGAGCGCCAACACCATGAACGCGGTGTACCGCGAAGCCATGGCCGCCCGCGTCGCCCAATTGGTTGCCGAAAAGGACAGCATCGCCGGCGTCATCATCACCTCGGCCAAGAAGACTTTCTTTGCCGGTGGCGATCTCAATGAACTGATCAAGGTCGGCAAACCCGAAGCCAAAGCCTTCTACGACATGGTGCTCACGCTGAAAGGGCAACTGCGCACCCTGGAAACCCTTGGCAAACCGGTGGTCGCCGCGATCAACGGTGCGGCGCTGGGCGGCGGTTGGGAAATCTGCCTGGCTTGCCATCACCGCGTGGCGCTGGACAACCCGTCGGTGCAACTCGGCTTGCCGGAAGTCACCCTCGGTTTGTTGCCGGGCGGCGGCGGGGTGGTGCGCATGGTCCGCATGCTGGGCCTGGAAAAAGCCTTGCCGTACTTGCTTGAAGGTAAGAAGGTCCGGCCGCAACAGGCGTTGCTGGCGGGTTTGATCGATGAGCTGGCGGCGGATCACGATGAACTGCTGGCCAAGGCGCGGGCGTGGATTCTGGCCAACCCGAGCGTTGTGCAGCGTTGGGACGTGAAGGGTTATCAGATCCCCGGTGGCACGCCGTCGAACCCGAAAGTCGCGCAGATGCTGGCCATCGCGCCGTCGATCCTGCGCACTAAAACCCAGGGCACGATGCCGGCGCCGGAGAAAATCCTTTGCGCGGCGGTGGAGGGTGCCCAGGTGGATTTCGACACGGCGCACCTTATTGAAACCCGTTACTTCACGGAGTTGACCACCGGCCAGGTGTCGAAGAACCTGATTGGTACGTTCTGGTTTCAGCTCAATGAGATCAATGCCGGTGGTTCGCGGCCGCAGGGGTTTGCGCCTTACGTGACTCATCGCGTGGGTGTGCTCGGCGCGGGGATGATGGGCGCAGGCATCGCCTTTGTCAGCGCCTCGGCTGGTATCGACGTGGTGCTCAAGGACATTAATCTTGCGGCAGCAGAGAAGGGCAAGGCGCACTCGGCGGCGTTGCTGGACAAGAAAGTTTCCCGTGGCCAACTGAGCGCTGAGCAGCGAGACGCCGTGCTGGCGCGGATTCAGCCCACGGAAAACGATGCCGATCTGGCCGGTTGCGACCTGATCATCGAGGCCGTGTTCGAAGACCGCGAACTGAAAGCCAAGGTCTCGTCAGCAGCACAAAAAGTCGTTGGCCCGGACGCGGTAATCGCCTCCAACACCTCGACCCTGCCGATCAGCGGCCTGGCCACTGCAGTGCCGGACCAGACGAAGTTCATCGGTCTGCATTTCTTCAGCCCCGTGGAAAAAATGCCCCTGGTGGAAATCATCAAAGGCGCGAACACCAGCGACGAAACCCTGGCCCGTGGTTTCGATTTCGTCCTGCAAATCAAGAAAACCCCGATTGTGGTCAACGACAGTCGTGGCTTCTTCACGTCGCGGGTGTTTGGCACCTTCACCAATGAAGGCATCGCCATGCTCGGCGAAGGCGTGAGCGCGCCGATGATCGAGACCGAAGCGCGCAAGGCCGGGATGCCGGTCGGACCTCTGGCGATCTCCGACGAAGTTTCCCTCAGCCTCATGAGCCATATCCGCCAGCAAACGGCCAAAGACCTGCAAGCAGAAGGGAAACCGCTGATTGAGCACCCGGCCTTTGCCGTGATTGACTTGCTGCTCAACGAATACAAACGTCCGGGCAAGGCCGCTGGAGGTGGTTTCTACGATTACCCGGCCGGAGGGCAGAAACATCTTTGGCCTCAGCTGAAAAACCGTTTCGAGAAGGCCGACGGGCAGATTTCGCCGAAGGATGTACGTGATCGCCTGCTGTTCGTGCAAGCCATCGAAACTGTGCGCTGCGTGGAGGAGGGCGTGCTGACCTCGACGGCGGACGCCAACGTTGGCTCGATCTTCGGTATCGGCTTCGCGGCCTGGACCGGCGGCGCGCTGCAATTCATCAACCAATATGGCGTGAAAGATTTTGTCGCACGCGCCCAGTATCTGGCCGAGCAATATGGCGAGCGCTTCGCTCCACCGGCGCTGCTGTTGGACAAAGCGGCCAAAGGGGAGGCGTTCTAAGGGACCAGTGACGCATTCCGGGGCTTGCCTTGCCACCGTGTTTCAAGGCAGGCTCTGGGGTGTGCATTATTCCCATCACGTGTCAGGTATTTTTTATGTCGTTACGCATCTGCATTCTGGAAACCGACATCCTGCGTCCAGAACTGGTCGATCAATATCAGGGTTACGGGCAGATGTTCCAGCGCCTGTTTTCGCAGCAACCCATCGCTGCCGAGTTCACCGTCTACAACGTGATGCAGGGCGACTACCCCAGCGATGAGCTGACCTTCGACGCCTACCTGGTCACCGGCAGCAAGGCTGATTCCTTCGGCACCGACCCGTGGATTGAAACCCTCAAGACTTACTTGCTGACTCGCTATGAGCGCGGCGACAAACTGCTGGGCGTGTGCTTCGGCCATCAACTGCTGGCGCTGCTGCTCGGCGGCAAGAGCGAGCGAGCGAGCCAGGGGTGGGGCGTTGGCATCCATAACTACAAACTCGCCGCGAAGGCGCCGTGGATGAGCCCGGTGATGGAAGAACTGACACTGCTGATCAGCCACCAGGATCAAGTCACGGTGCTGCCGGAAAACGCCACGGTGATTGCCTCGAGCGATTTCTGCCCGTTTGCCGCGTATCACATCAACGATCAGGTGCTGTGCTTCCAGGGGCATCCGGAGTTCATTCACGACTACTCACGGGCGTTGCTGGAGATTCGCCAGCAGCATTTGGGTGAGCAGGTTTATTCCAAGGGTGTGGCGAGCCTTGAGCATGCGCATCATGGCGCTACGGTTGCGGAGTGGATGATGCGGTTTGTGGCGCATAAGCCTGAGACGGTTTGAGGCTAAAAGCTTCGCGGGCAAGCCTCGCTCCTACGGATCACGCTGACCAGTAGGAGCGAGGCTTGCCCGCGAATCGCACAGACGACTCGGTCTTGACTACAACCACCCGGACTTCTTGAAACTCGCCCACAAAGCCACGCAACCCACGGTGATGAAACTCAGCACCGCGAAATACCCGTAATGCCAACTCAATTCCGGCATGTTCTGAAAGTTCATCCCATAAATCCCGGCCACCGCCGTCGGAAACGCCAGAATTGCTGCCCACGCCGCAAACTTGCGCTGCACCACGCTTTGGCGTGCAGCCTCCAGCAACACCCCGACCTCAATCGTCTGGCTGGCGATATCCGCCAGGGTCGTCAGGTCTTCCATCTGCCGCGTGACGTGGATCTGCACATCACGGAAGTACGGCCGCATGTTCTTGTCGATAAACGGGAAGCTCAGCTTCTGCAGCTCTTCACCGATCTCCACCATTGGCGCCGCATATCGGCGCAAGCGCAGCACGTCGCGGCGCAGGCTGTGGAGATTCTGGATGTCACGCTCATTCAACGCGCTGCACAGCACGTTGCGCTCCAGCTCATCGATCTCGGCGTGAATCGCTTCGCCCACCGGCTGGTAGTTTTCGATGACGAAGTCGAGGATGGCATAGAGTACGAAATCTTCCCCGTGCTCCAACAACAACGGACGCGCCTCACAGCGTTGGCGGACATGGGCGTAGGACGCCGAATGACCGTTGCGCGCGGTGATGATGTAACCCTTGCCGGCAAAGATGTGAGTCTCGATGAACTCCAGTTTGCCTTCATGGCGGATCGGCGAGTACGTGACAATAAACAGTGCATCACCGAAGGTTTCCAGCTTCGGTCGGCTGTGTTTTTCCAGGGCATCTTCGATGGCCAGTTCATGCAGGTTGAACTGGCGTTGCAGGTTGGTCAGCTCCTCGGCGTTGGGCTCTTCGAGGCCAATCCAGACAAAGTGGCCGGTCTTGGCCGCCCAGGCGGCGCCTTCGTCGAGAGTGATATTGGTGATTTTTTTACCGGCGCTGTAAACCGCAGCAGCAACAACTCTACCCATGATGGTGGTTCACTTCTTATTAGCAGATGGCAGTGGCAGGCAGCGATCAGCTTAGCCTTGTCTGCTGCTTGAGAGTCAGTGAAATCTTAAGAGTTCGCTGGCACGAGGTCGCAGGCAAAAGAAAACCCGCACAGGGCGGGTTTCGTTTAAGCGGCTTGCAGTTGTCGATCCATCGAGGCGATGCATTCGCGCATCTGTTCTCGGCATTGGGCGATCAGCAGAGGCATGTCGTCCATGCTTAACCCTGCGGTCGGAATCGCCGGCAGCGAACGAATCAGAATTTTCCCACTGCTCCAGCGGTTCAATCGCATGTGTTTGACGTAACTGCTGACACACACCGGTACGATCGGCACCCCGGCCGCAATCGCCATCTGGAACGCGCCTTTCTTGAACGGCAGCAACTCTTCGCCGAGGTTACGCGTGCCTTCCGGGAACACCCAGATCGAGGTGTCTTCATGCTGCAAGGTGTGCGTGGTGGTCAGCATCGACTGGCGCGCCTTGTGCGCATTGCCGCGGTCGATCAACACATTACCCGCCAGCCAGAACAACTGACCGAACAGCGGCACCCACTTCAGGCTCTTCTTGCCGATGCACACGGTGCGGTGGGGCACGACGTTGCCGAACACAAACAGATCGTAGTTGGACTGGTGATTGGCGATGATCACGCAGCTCTCGGGTTTGTCCATCAACGGCCCGACATCGGTCTTCACCCGCAGACGCAAAATACACATCGCCGGCCAGGCATACAGGCGCGCGCATAAACGGCTGTTGTCCGGGTTGAACGGTCGGCACAGACCGAGGATCACCCCCGCCACACCGGCCAGAATAAAGTGCAGGCCCATCAATAACATACGAAACACAAACAGCATTTACAGGCCCCACCGGGACAAAAGGTGGCGCAGTGTACGGATGTGCACTGTTTTCGGCAATTGCCGCTATAGAGGCGGGAGATAGGCGATGTTTAAGCGCATGTTTCCGACTTGAGTGTCAGACACGGCCTAGAGCGGTTGCAGGCTTTTCAACAGAGCACGTACGAAAAGCCCGACACGAGGGCCGGGCTTTTCGTTGTAGCGGGCCGGAGCTTAGCCCAAGTGTTCCTGATCCTGGATGATCGCGTTGTCCAGCGTCTCCAGCAGCGCTTGGCGCACTTTCAGCTTGGTGTTCTTGTGCGCGGTCATGTTGATCTTCTTCAACTGACGCGCCGCGGCCAGTGCTGCACCTTGCAGCTCCTCGGCCGAGACCACCACATCGAGGAACCCGGCCGCAATCGCGCTCTGCGGATTAAACATCTCGCCATTGATCACCGAACGATGCAGCGCCGCGTTGCTCAGGCGATCACGCGCCAGTTCGATCCCGGCGTGGTGCATGGTCATACCGATCTGCACTTCATTCAGACCAATGCTGAACGGACCGTCGACACCAATGCGGTAATCCGCCGACAACAACAGGAATGCACCCTTGGCCACCGCATGCCCAGGGCACGCCACGATCACCGGGAACGGGTGCGACAACAAGCGGCGGGCCAGTGTCGAACCAGCCGTCACCAGCGCCACGGCTTCTTTAGGCCCGGCCGTCATCACCTTCAAGTCATAACCGCCCGACAGAATCCCCGGCGTACCGGTAATGATCACCACCGCACGATCAGTCACCGCCTGATCCAGCGCAGCATTAAACGCCGCAATCACGTCCGGGGAAATGGCGTTTACCTTGCCATTGCTCAACGTCAGGGTCGCGATACCGTCTTCGAGGTTGTAGGAAACTAACTCACTCATGACGCTATTCCTTGTATGAAAGTTGAGGCAGACGTTACCCACCGCCGTAGGCCAGGTAAAGCGCCGTGACTGACCCGCCAGTCACCCTTTTCCCGTCGGACAAGCGTAGCCGGCCGCACTGGCCGTGCATTCCCCTCTATATAGAAGAGGGCACGACGCCGGAGATTGGCAGGTTTGCCATGGCCCGGAACCCGCCGGAACGACTAAATCGCTAAGCGCATGAAAATTCTGAAAAAAATATTTGCCATCGGAAAAGCTTTCGACTACATTAGCGCGCCTCGACAGACAGAACTTGTTTGAAGAGATACGGTGAAGTGTCCGAGTGGCTTAAGGAGCACGCCTGGAAAGTGTGTATACAAGAAATTGTATCGAGAGTTCGAATCTCTCCTTCACCGCCAAATTCGATGTAACCAAAACCCCTGATTTCGAAAGAAATCAGGGGTTTTGTGGTTTCTGGCGTCTGGATTTCAGCTGTGGCGCTGCTGATACCTCGCGGGTCGCAGGCAACGATGCTTCTGAAACTGATGTAGGAAAAATGAAGGGCATGTGGGAAGGAGCAGTGCAAGGCCAAGTAGCGGGGAGCTTTCACAGGTTTCGTGCTTCAAATAAGCCACCTTGGGCAGGGTGTTCGTTTTGCGTCTTCTGAGTACAAAATGAAGCAAAGGGCAGCGCACATGACTCGCCCCACTACCCGGACGGACATACGCACGCTATGCAGGAACTCACCATGGAACAGGCCGAACTGGAAAAGATTCACGTGGAAATCGTCAAGCTGATGGCTGAGCAGCGCAAGCTGAACGCTGAAGCCGGCAAGATGACCCGTGAAGCTTTTTGGTATCCGGTGGCTGTTGCGACTGGGCTGATTGGCACGGTGGCGACTATCACGGCGTTGTTGATCAAGCTGCTCTAAGTGTATTTCGATGTTTCGAGTTGGCATTGCTCAACCACTACTGGGGGCACTCCAGTTAGGCAGACGTTGAAGCGAATCCCATCCCGCCTGTTATAGACTGCCAAAGCCCTCGAATGGAATCGACACCATGGCTATCCACCGCATCGCGCTGCTGATGTGCTTCATGTCATCACTCGCCAACGCTGCCAACACCACAACTTTTCCCGACGCTGCCGCCAGTGACCCCGCCGAGCTCGACTGGATGATCGGTTCACCACCACCCGCTGATCGCACCGTTCGTTTCGAAGACGGCAGCTACTTCCAGTTCCCGGCCATGCGCTGGAGCGTCTCGAACTTCCGCCAACTGATGCCGACGACCAACGTCTCACGCGGGCTTGGCGCGCCGGTGCCTTTGGAATCGGCGTTGCTCAAAGACATCGATACGATCAGTTTCACCCCGCTCGGCGCAAATACGCCGATGACTTGGGACCAATCCCTCGCGGCCACTTACACCGACGGCATCGTGGTGATGCACAAGGGCAAGATTGTCTACGAACGCTACTTCGGCGTACTGACGCCGGAAGGCCAGCATGCGGCGATGTCGGTGACGAAGTCGGTGGTCGGTACGCTCGGGGCGATGCTGGTGGCGGAAGGTCGGATCGATGCGAACAAGCCTGTCGCCGATTACGTCCCTGAGCTGGCGACTTCGGCATTTGGCAGCGCCACGGTGCGCTAGGTGCTCGACATGACCACAGGCCTCAATACAGCGAAGACTACGCAGACCCGAATGCCGAGGTCTGGGCGCACGCCAAGGCTGGCAGTCCGCTGCCCAAGCCAAAGGACTACACAGGTCCGCGAACTTACTACGAGTTTTTGCAGACGGTTCAACTACAAGGCGAACATGGCAGCGCGTTTAGCTACAAGACCGTCAATACCGATGTGCTGGGCTGGATCATCGCCCGGGCCAGCGGTCGCAACGTCGCGCAGTTGTTATCGGAGCGGATCTGGAGTCGTTTGGGCGCCGAGCAGGGCGCTTATTTCACCGTGGACTCCATCGGTACGCCGTTTTCCGGCGGCGGTTTGAACACGGGCCTGCGGGACCTGGCCCGGTTTGGCGAGATGTTGCGCAATGACGGCAAGTTCAACGACCAGCAGATCGTACCGAAATCGGTGGTGGACGACATTCGTCGCGGTGGCGATAAACAGGCTTTCGCCAAAGCAGGCTATGAGTTGTTGAAGGGCTGGAGCTACCGGTCGATGTGGTGGGTGACGAACAAGGAGGGCGGGGCGTTCATGGCGCGCGGGGTGCATGGGCAACGGATCTATGTCGACCCGAAGTCCGAGATGGTGATCGTGCGGTATGCGTCGCATCCGGTGGCCAGTAACTCGGCTAACGATCCGGTGACGTTACCGGCGTTCGAGGCGTTGGCTGAGCATTTGTCAAAGTTACCTTGAGTACATTTATGAAGAAGGAAACCCAATGATCACCACCACAACCCACACCATCGAAGGCCGCCAAATCACCGCCTACCTGGACATTGTCAGCGCCGAGTCGGTGCAGGGCGTCAACGTTATCCGCGACATGTTCGCCGGGATGCGGGATTTTTTTGGGGGGCGCTCTCAGACGCTGGAGCGAGCATTGAAAGAGGCGCGTATTCAGGCGACCGACGAGATCAAGGAGCGCGCTCAGGCGTTGCAGGCAGATGCGGTGGTGGGGCTCGATTTCGAGATCAGCATGCCGGCGGGCAAGGGCGGGATGGTGGTGGTGTTTGTGACCGGGACGGCGGTCAAGTTGAGGTGACTCGGCCCGTGACGCTTTGCACACGGGCCCTGCCGGTCTAATCAGAAGGGGTGCGGAGCGCGTTCGCCTTTGGTCATCACCTGTTGGGCGAAGAAGTTGCCCATGTTGCTCTTGCCCGACTTTTGATACGTATACATCTGGCCGAGATCGACGGTTTTTTCAAAGTTGTTCATGTTCAGCACGAAGCCGCCAGTGCCCTGGTATTCCTTGTCTTCCTTCACATAGTCGAATGAGCTTTGTGCAAATTCGTTGGCGGCGTCTTTCAAGGAGTCGGAGCGGTTCATGTAGTCGGTGAGGCGTGCAAGGTCGTCGGCGTTTATTGAGCCAGAGAGTGAGGTGGCCTTTAGATTGCCTTGTGGATCAACGGTGAAGCCGAAGTCCTGTTCTTCAAGCGCCGGATCGATGTTTTTCAGATCGTCCAGAAACTGCATGTAGTTCGTCTTGAGGCTGTCATTGGCTGCAATCAGTCGACTTTCAGCCGCCGGAAAGTTTGCGGTCGGCGAGGTACTGCCGATCCAGGTGATGACAGCATCTATGACCTGCCCGGGCTCTGTTGGTTGAGACGGCGACGGGTTGCTGGGGTGGTAAATGACCCCATCCGAGTCCGGGTTGGCTTCACGCCATTTTCTGGCTGCCTCTTTCATGGCCTCGGTGGTCGCGGTAGGCGGGGTCGCGGTGAGGACTTTGTCGGATATCGTCAGATCTTTAGATGACGGGACAATGGTGGAGGTCGATTGATTGATATTCACGGCTCTTTCCTTGAGATTTTTCAAATGACAACAGTGCAGCGGCGTTGAATTGAAATTCTTGATAGGGGAAGGGGGCTGGAAACCAGCTAATAAGTAATAAAATGTTTCAGCTTCGACACAAAGCCATTCGTCGGCCTTTGGGTCATGTGAATCACAAGTCCAGTAATGACCGGCTAGTCTCACAAGCCTTGGTGGTCGATATTTTTCAGGCAAAAAGGGCTTGCCGGTATTGACCCTGTTTTGAAAGGGGCGAAGAAATGGCTGATCCGTATATCGAAGACGACGGGGCTGAGTTTCCAATCAACAATTGTGTGCAGTGTGGCCAGACCGAGTACGTGGCTGGCTTTGGCGAGGATCAGGTCGAGACGGACAAGATCAAATCGACGGCCCCTCGAGGGCCGAAATCGAAATTTCTGCCCAAAGTCGCAGCGCCTTCCAGGAAGTAATCGCTGACAAAACAAACCCCGCGCAATTGAGCGGGGTTTTTCATTTTTGGCGGTCAGGTTTATGGGAAATGTCCTACATACGAATCGCGCTTTTCTTTCACAATCTTTTCACAACGCCCTACGTAGTCTCAGCTCATCCGTTAGAAAGCAATACTCCAGCCCGTCTCCCCAGCGGGCTTTTTTTTGCCTGCGATAAAACCTTTTCCATAAACGTGGTCCAACCGACGCCCACAGCGATGTCGAGCTCATTTGTGTCTGGACTTTGCCATCTCTAAAGCATTCAATCTCGGCCCTTTCGTTCTCCCCCTTTTTTTGAGGTTTTCGTCATGCGTTTAACACTGCCCGCCCTGGTTCTGGGGCTTCTGGTTACTCAAGGTGCGATGGCTGCCGGTCAAGGTACTGCCGCGCTCGGTGGTGGTCTGGGTGGCGCACTGGGTAATGTGGTCGGTCAGAAAATGGGCGGCAGCACCGGCGCAGCGATTGGTGCTGGCGTAGCGGGCGCAGCAGGCAGTGCCATCGCGGCACCGAAAGGCAGCCGTACCAAAGCAGCCATTGGCGGTGGCGTCGGCGCGGCTGGCGGTTCGGTTATCGGCAACAGTCTGGGCGGCAAGACCGGTGCAACCATCGGCGCTGGCCTGGGCGGCGCAGCGGGCGGCGCGGTAGGTACCAACCTGTCGAAAGGTCACAAGCGTCACTGATCCTGATTGGTCAGCGCAAAAAGCCCGGCTTGATGCCGGGCTTTTTCGTTTGTGAACGAATCTCCCCGCATGAGCCTCCAATCTCATATAACCGGGCGCACCTTTCATTTGAATGCGCTCTATTCCCGAGTTCGGAAATTTTGAGGTTCATATCATGCGTTTGACATTGTCTACGTTGGTTTTTGGACTTCTGGTCGCTCAGGGCGCAATGGCTGCCGGCGATGGCACCGCGGCGGTCGGCGGTGGTCTGGGTGGCGCGCTGGGTAATGTGGTCGGCCAGCAAATGGGCGGCAGCACCGGTGCAGCCATCGGCGCAGGAGTCGGCGGCGCGGCGGGCGGTGCCGTCGGCGCACGCAAGGGCAGTCGCACAGAAGCGGCGGTGGGCGGTGGTGTCGGGGCGGCGGGCGGCTCGGTGGTCGGCCATAGTCTGGGCGGCTCCACCGGTTCGACAATTGGCGCAGGCCTGGGTGGCGCGGCGGGTGGCGCGGTCGGTAACAATTTGGGTAGCGACGGCCGCAGTTCTCATTCCGGCGGCCGCGATAAACACAACAACAGGTACAAGCACGACAACAGGTACAAGCACCACAAAGGTCACTGATTCGATATCGTGACAGCAGAAACCCGGCCAAGCGCCGGGTTTTTCGTATCTGTGGGTAGGGTGCTGGAACGTTTGGTTGTAGGACGCCTCGAACTTCATACACTCCCTGAACTATGTGAGGCGTGCCATGACGCTTGAAACCGAAGACGACTCAGACGAACTCAACGATCCGGGTAATGAAGACCCAGGTTCGTTGATGGACGATGCGACGGTACCGCTTAACGATGCCGATGATGCCGGAGACGTGGGTAATACCGAGAATGAAGAGGAAGACGAAGATTGATCACGTGCCGACCGATCGTCTCTCGGACCGAACGCTTGGATAGCCACTTCCTCGAACTATCAAGGGCCTGCTTTTCAGGCCCTTCGAGAGGTGCTTTATGAACGCAGACCCGAAAGTCGCCGACGTCGACGAAACGCCTGAATATCCGCTGCCTTCTCCTACTGACTCGCTGAGTCGTGACCAGCGTCCGCCAGACGATGAGGATGACGCGGGAGTGGAGCAGGTTGCGGAGGATGATGTGAAGCAGGGTGATGGTGATGTTGAGGCGAGTCCTGATGATCCGGATATTGCGGGGGAGGATGGGTCGGGGGAGCCGAGTTGAAGGCATATAGGGGTTGAACCGCTCGACCCCTAGCACCCCATGCTAGTGCGCTAACGAAGCGAGCCAGCGCCTATTGAATTCTCGTTGTTGCTCAATGTCGTTTGTGATGTCTGTATCCTCATAGTCGAAGATGTTGACGATATCTTCCTGTTCGGCGGGTTTTCCCATGCTGACTTCATACGCTACTACTCCACCAGCCATCTGAGAACTCATGCGCGAGGGGTGGACGTTAAGCTTAGCGCCTTTACATAGAAATTTTATATCCGGAAAGTCAGCCCTCAACATCCCTAGACAAATATAAAGATCAGAAGCTGCATATGTTTTTTTTAAGCCGCTCTGCATTGTGAAAGTTAGCACGAGTTTTTGTCGGTCACATTCGATCTTGGCTGTCTCAGTGAGTTTGTCTTTATTTATAGATATTTCTATTTCTATTGTCTTCAAAGCTGTTTTCCGTACATGTTTTGGTTGTGGAATAACCATTGTAATGTAAATAAATCTGTCCCGTTTTCGATGCGCTTAACTTACACCGAGTTCGCTTTCGTACTCTTTGACTTTTCACGGCTTTCCATTGGTGATGGGTGAGCCATTTTTATAGTGGTTTGGCCGGGATTTTTATTAAACAAATCTGTTTCATTTAACTACGTAAAGCCCATCTGATGGCGATATTTTTTCAAGCTTGCCCATCTCAATATATTCTTCGATATCGGATTTAAGTACTTGAATGTCAGTGTATTTTTCGTGTTGGAGTGGTAGCTCACACGCAAGCAGGTATAGTCGCCAAACATCAAAGCCGTCAGTTCTTCCGTTCGGGCCATAGTCGAAATCGATACATGCTTCTGGTAAATAAACAGCACAGCCAACGCCATGTAGTTCATATGTTATGTTGTCAGAAATTGTTCCGCACTGTTCTATTTTTTTTGAGTGCCAGAGCCTCAAAATGCATCGTGTGCCAAATTTTTCCTGGAGTAATACAGCGGCCTTTTCTACTTTCGAAAGGAAATCGACGATTAGCTTTTCGAGGAGTTCATTTTTGTAGCTCATCTTCTCCGATGCTCCAGTCTGTCGTGCCAAACGTTATTCGCGGATTCTAAAATCTCATCGAGATTGTTCAGGTTTCCTTCGTGTTCCTTAATGTCGGTCACAAACTTTATTATCACGCTAATGTAAATAAATCTGTCCCCCAATTGGGCGCAAGGTTCCAATTATTCATTCTTCCGAAATATCTGATGCAACCCAGCGTAAAAAGAAGTCTCTCTGCACCTCGGGATCATTCGTCAGGTTGTTTTCCTCGTAGTCAAAAATATTTACGATGTCGCTTCTTAATGCATATTTTCCAAGCGTGAGTTCATATGCTTTAACTCCCAGAGACATCTGTGAAGACATACTGGAAGGGTGGACGTTTACTTTTGCGCCCTTACATAGAAATGTTACGTCGCAATGTTCCTTTCTGATGTGACCAAGGCATTCGTAGAAATCATCCCCCGAATAAGTTTTACTGTGTCCACCCTCCAAAGTGAAGTTGATCGTCAGCATTTCAGTGTTGCAGAGAAGTTTGGCAACTTGGCGTCTGCCGTCTTTGATAATAAAAATCTCTACCGTATCCATATTTTATTCCCTGTTTGGATTCAAAGTGCTGTGGCTAGAGGCGCGGCCATTAGCTCCAATAGGTGTTACTCCGAGAATATCTTCCCGTTTAATGCCACCTTGAATTGCTATTTCTCGCTCACCAGCAAATTTATATTTTTTTCCCAGCTCCGTGTTTAAATCTCGGCCAGGAATCATCCGAATGGTGTATAAAAACCCGCTTCTCATATTGAACTTCGTCGCAAAGTCGATCGCTACCTCTCTAGCCGGTGAAGTACTGACAAAATTGCTCGGGGGCTTGTTGCTGTCGAGCGAATGAAGCAGCAAATCATTGCTATCTCCTTTGGTTCGAAAGCCCTGCTCAAAAATCACATCTGGATGACGATCGTCTCCACGGTACAAATACTGTTCTTCACGGTATATGGGAAGCGTTGCCTCCCCCTCATCAACCCTAACCTCCCCAGCCGGATCCCTCTCCCCAACCCCCGGCCTCTTACACCCACCCCCACCCGGACAATCACTCAACCCCAACGGATCAACCCACCCCGTCGGATTCAGCCCATACCGATACCCGTTCAGCCCACCCGCCAACTTCAGCGGATCCTGCGTCAGATACCGCGCAACGTCCGGGTTGTAGTACCGATGCCGGTTGTAATGCAGCCCTGTCTCCGCGTCGAAATACTGACCCTGAAACCGCAATGGCTGATCCAGCACCTGATCGGTGTCGCGGTTGAGGCGGGTCAGTCGGCCATGGGCGGTGTACTGCGCCGCCCAGACTATGTCGCCGCTGTAGTCGGTCAGTTCCTGCGGCGTACCAAGGTGGTCTAGTTGGTAGTAGAACGGGTAGGCCTGGCGCGGGCCTTTGCCATCGAGCATGGCCAATGGACGGAAGGTGCCAGGCTCATATACATAGCTGCGGTAATGCTCGCGACTGCTTTCAGCGACAACCTGATCGCCCTGCCAAAAGAATTCGGTGGTTTTACCGTCGACGGTTTTGCTGATGCGACGGCCAAAGGCGTCGTAGCGATAACTCACACAACGACCATCCGGCGGCGTGACGCCGATCAGGCGGTGCTGACAGTCATATCGATACTCTGTAACTAACTTCTGCCCAGTGCCGCGGCGTTCACGAATCAGGTTGCCGAAGGGGTCATAGTCGTAATGTCGATCACCCTGCATGAGCAGTCGATTACCCAAAACCTGCGCCGGGCCCGGGCGATCCTGCATCAGCAGATTGCCTGCCGGGTCGTGGGCGAAGCCTTCAGGCAGGTGATCGCGGGAGTGTCGGACGCGGATCAGCCGGTCGAGCGCGTCGTACTGGTAGCTGCGTTGGCCATGGCGGGTGTCGGCAATGTGGTCGAGATTGCCGTTGGCGCTGTAGGCATAATCGCGACGGTAGAGCGGTTGTCGCTGTTGGCTGACGGAGTGGACTTTCAGGCGACCCTGGTCGTCGTATTGGTAGTCGCTGAGCAACAGGCCCTGTTGGCGATGTTGCTCGCGGCCGACGGAGAACGTGTGCGACGTCAGCCTGGTGCCATTGAGGTCGATGGCCGTGAGTGCGCCGCCCTTGGCGTGGTGGTAATCGAGTTTGCTGTTGTCCGGCAGGCGAATGTGGTTGAGCCGGCCGCAAGCGTCGTAGCCATAGCGCAGCGTGCCCCAGCCCTGGTGCTCGGTGATGAGGCGGTCTTGCTGGTCGTAGGCAAATTCCAGCGGATATTCATGACTGTCATCAACGCTGACCAGGCGACCGAGGCTGTCGTAGCGATACTCGACCTTGAGGCCATCGGGCAGGGTCTTGATCAGCAACCGCCCAACCGAATCGCGCTGGTAACCGGTGACTAGTTGCGAGCCGTCATCGCCGAACTCGGTTTTTTCCAGCAGGTGCCCGTTAAGGTCGTAGGCATACGCGGTGCGCCGGCCATCGAAACCGGTTTCTTGCCGGATCAAACCGTTGGGCGTGTAGTCCAGCTGATAGTGTTCGCCGGATTCGTTTTCGATCTCGGTCAGAAGAAGCTGCGCGTTGTCGTAGCGATACTTCAGCTGCGTGCCGTCAGGGTTTATCCGGCGGCTGACCAGGTGCAAGTCGTCGGCATACTCGTAACGGGTGATGCGGCCGAGTTCGTCACGTTCGGCGCTGATCTTGCCGTAGGCGTTGTAGCTAAACGTGCGCGTAGCACCGCAAGCCTGGGTGCTCTGAATCAGGCGTCCGACGGCGTCCCATTGGTAGTGAGTCAGGGTGCCGTGTTCGTCCTGCCGCGTCGTCTTCCGGCCCAGCACATCGTAGGAAAACTGTCGCCGACCACCGTTCGGCAACGTCTCTTCGATCAGTTGCCCCAAGTCATTCCAGGCGAACAGGTGCCGGCTGACGTCCGGATAACGGATCGACAGCAATCGACCCTGAGCATCGTAGTAATAGTGGCTGACCTGCCCATCAGGATCGGTCGCCTCGGTCACGTCACCCTGGGCATTGCGCTGATACTTCCATACCGCGTTGCCGCGAAATCGCGCATAGAGGAAACCGTTGCGGTACTCGTAGGACGTCGGCTCGCCTTCGGGTGGAATCAGCGCAATCAGCCGTCCGACCTCGTCGTAGCGATAGCGGGTTATCGCCCCGAGCGGACTTTGCTCGCTGACCAACCGGCCCTGGTCGTCATAGGCCTTGAGATGTTCGCCACCCTCCGGTTCAACCCGGCGCACCAGCCGCGCCTGACCGTCATGGACGTAGGCTTCTTCGCTGCCGTCGGCGTTTTTCACCACGACGCCGCCCTGGTCATCCCAGGTATAAGCCGTGTCCATCTGCGAAAACGACGCCCAATGTCGGACACACCGCGCAGCCTTGCCGGACTTTTCCCACTCCCAGAAGAAACTCGCCCCACCGGCCAATTGCCGTTGCAGGATCACGTGCTGATCGTCGTAGTCATACCGTTCGCTTTCGCCAGCGGCATTGGTCGTTTCGATCAGGCGATGACGGGCGTCATAGTGGTAGGAAACCAGCGTCTGCTCTGTACGCCATGCGTGACCCTGCGCATCCGCCGGATGAAATATCTGATACTCGATGGCGATGAGGTGTCGACGCTCGTAACACAACAGCAGCGAGCGCCCGGCACCGTTGTCGAGGCGTTGAATTCGCTCCTGATGATCGCGGATGATGCGTAGCCGGTTTCCGTAAGCGTCGCTGATCGTCGTCAGGCGCCCGTTATGAAAGTGGTAGAACCTGGACGTTGCGCCGGCCAATGCGACGATCAGTTCTTGCGGCGCATCCCCCAGATAAATCGCTGCCCGCGACAGGCTGTTGTGGATCGCCGGGCGCTCGACACTCGGCAGCGGAAACTTCGTACGACGGTTTTCATGGTCGATCCAGATGACGCTATCGCCATCGATTTCCAGGCGGTGGGCAAGGGAATGGCTCCAACCCCAGCCCAGCCCACAGTCGAGTTCCACCGCACTGGTGCGATACAGCCGGGTGAACTCAAATGTCAGCAAACCGTCGAGGGCACCATCGGTCAGGGTCAGCAGTTCTTCACCGGTGACCATCGACACCGGACAGCCATTGGTGCAAGTCAATGGCCCGCAATCGGCACTGTCGCCGTTGGGGTTTTTCGCCTGGTCCGGCGCATCGTTGCGAGGTTCGTGTCGGATCATTCGGGTTTGCGCGTCGGTCTTGTCGCGGGCGACAGCTGCCGGATTCTTCACCACTAGAACCGGCGCTTGACCGCTGCGAATCTCCAGCGGCAACGTCGGCGTCGGATTCAACGGCGCATGGCGGGCGTTGACTGCCAAGGGTTTGAACGCGCCGGCGTGGGCGGTCAGCCTGGATTGCGCAGTCAACTCGCTCAGGCGCAAGGTGGCGGCCGCCAGCCATTGCCGTGCGCGTGGGGATTTGATTTTGTCGAGCGCTTTGGTGCTTAAACCCAGCGTCGTGCCTAATGTGCCGGTCACGCTTGTTAGTAGGAAAGCGATCAGCAAGTCTGTGCGAATTTCCGCCACCACCTCGGCGGCGAATTGCGGCGGCAGCATCCTCAGCCAACTGGTAAACGCGGCGAGGTGAATGAACAGCAGCGGCTCATCGCTCAGCACTAGCAAGCCATTGGCGATGGCCTCTGCAGAGGCATTGAGCAGCGCGTCCAGCTCGGCTTGAGTCAAGTACTCCAGCAGCTTCTCGCTGTTGGCTTGCAGATCGGCGAGCAGGGCGTAGACCTGCTTCACGTCATCCCATACGGCCTGCAACGAATTGCCCACACCTCGCCAGTCCGCCTCTTGCAGCAGGCCGTAGCGATCCAGGAACCCGGTGCTGGAAAACTCGGCCCACAACGGCTCGAACTCGCTGATCCACTCATTGCGCAGCCAGCCTTCGAGCTCGTCGATCAAGCCTTGATAAGAGGCGTAGAGCACTTTGACGTGCTCGGCCGAAACATCGGGAAAGAAGGTGATGCGATAACGCTGGCCCCGCGAGCAGTCGGATACTTCGAGAATGCCGCTCGGGCCGATGGTCTTGTGGATGGGTTCACCGAATGTCAGCGCACCTTTGCGGTCCGCGATCACTGGTTCGAGCATTACCGGCGTGTTGCCGATCGGCACGAAACGCGCGGCCTCGAACATATGCACCAGGGTCAACGGACCCTCGGCCGGGCATTGGGTGACGACCGAACTGACAGGCGTGGTGGAATTCAGCGGTGCACTGAGGCGAACGTCGTTACCCACCTTGAACACCTGCTCGACATCCAGGGCCCAGCCGGTCCAGAAGTTTTCCGCCCAGCGTTCGTAATCGTTAAGGCAGAAGCGAAACTCGCCGAGCAACGCCTCGACGTTTGGCTGATCGGGATTCATGGCGGCGACCACCAGCAGGCCGATGGTGTTGTTCAGGGCCAGCAGTCCTTTGGGGTCGAACATTCGCAGTCACTCGCGCGCATCAATTGGGAACGCGAGACTTTGCGGTGGATCAATCCGGAAAGAAGTCAGGAAAGGAGGTGTTTGCTGTAGGGATAATCGCTAAATCATGGATGCAGGTTTTTTCATCCGCAGGGCATTGCCCGTTGCCCTAAGCCAGCCGCGCTCGTTATGCTGCTGAACCCTTTAATCGATCCGAGTACTGGCCGTACCTGAGCCGCCTGGGATGTCATTAAAAACGGATCAGATGCGATGAATGCACCACTGAAAGCGTTCGGCCCGATCAAGGCCGTGATTTTCGACATGGATGGCTTGCTGCTGGACACCGAGGGCATCTACACCGAGGTCACCTCCATGATCGCCGAGCGTTATGGCCGGACCTTCGACTGGAGCATCAAACAGAACATCATCGGCCGTGGCGCGGGTGACCTTGCGCGCTACGTGGTCGAGGCGCTGGACCTGCCGATCACCGCCGAAGAGTTTCTGGTGATCCGTGAACCCCTGATGCGCGAGCGTTTCCCCTCGGCACTGGCGATGCCGGGCGCCGAGGAATTGGTTCGGCACTTGAAGGCCAACAACATTCCGATTGCGGTGGGCACCAGCTCTTCTCGCCAGTCGTTTGGCCAGAAAACCACGCTGCACCGCGACTGGTTTGCGCTGTTCGACTTCATTGTTACCGCTGATGACCCGGAAGTTGGTGCGGCCAAACCGGCGCCGGATATTTTCCTGACGGCGGCACGGCGCCTGGGTGTCGCTCCCGAGGACTGCCTGGTGTTCGAAGATTCGCCGTTTGGCGTCACGGCGGCAAAAGCGGCGGGGATGACCGCAATTGCGATCCCGGATGCGGCCATGGCCGATGAAAAGTACGCACACGCTGATGGCATTCTTCGTACGTTGAAGGCCTTCAAACCGGGCGAGTGCGGCTTGCCAGTGCTTGAGTGGGCCTAAACGCGGCGCATAAAAAAACGCCGGCGACCTGATGAAGGTTGCCGGCGTTTTTGTTTCAGCGATTTAGATCATCAAGCGCCAAAGCCGCCGTCGATCGTCAGGCTGGCACCGGTGATGTAACCGGCTTCCGGGCCGACCAGATAAGCGACGAAACTGGCGATTTCTTCGGCTTTACCGTAACGACCCACGGACATCAACGGGATCAGGCTCTCGGCGAAGTCACCGTCGGCCGGGTTCATGTCGGTGTCGACCGGGCCCGGTTGTACGTTGTTGATGGTGATGCCCCGTGGGCCGAGGTCGCGGGACAGGCCTTTGGTCAGGCCGATCAGTGCTGATTTACTCATCGCGTACGGGCCGCCACCGGCGAAGGGCATGCGGTCGGCGTTGGTGCTGCCGATGTTGATGATGCGACCGCCTTCGGTCATGTGCTTGGCCGCGGCCTGGGTGGCGACGAATACGCTGCGCACGTTGATGGCCAGGGTTTTATCGAAGTCTTCGAGTTTGAAATCTTCCAGCGGTCCGACAGCCAGCACGCCAGCGTTGTTGACCAGTATGTCCAGGCGGCCAAAGGCTTCGACGGTAGCGGTCACGGCGCTACGAATGGCTTCGGCGTCGGCGCTGTCGGCCTTGATGGCGAGGGCTTTGCCGCCGTTGCCGGTGATGCTGTTTTGCAATTCTTCAGCCTTGGCGGCGGAGCTGACGTAAGTAAAGGCGACTGCCGCGCCTTCAGCGGCCAGGCGTTTGACGATGGCGGCGCCGATACCGCGGGATCCGCCTTGAATCAGAGCTACTTTACCGCTGAGGTTTTGAGTGGTCATGTCGATCTCCAGAAAATTCAAGGCGGGCTGCCTTGTTGTTGGAGTCGAGTATCGGCCTCGCATTACCCTCTGTGTAGGCCTTAATTGTATAGTCTGTGTAAACCAGTTGTTTATAGTGGTGCTTATGGAAACCTTCAACTGTATCGAATGCTTCGTACGCAGCGCCGAAGTCGGCAGCTTCGCCGAAGCCGCGCGGCGCCTGAGCCTGACCCCGGCAGCGGTAGGTAAAAGTGTTGCCAAACTTGAGGCGCGATTGGGTGTGCGGCTGTTTCAGCGCAGTACCCGGAGCCTGACGTTGACCGAGGCTGGTCAGTTGTTTTTGGGCGAAGTCAGCGCCAGCCTGAACACCATTCAAAACGCCGTGGCCAACCTCGCCAGCGCCGAAGGGCGACCGGCCGGTACGCTGAAAGTCAGCATGGGCACGGTGTTCGGGCGTTTGTATGTCGTGCCGTTGCTGGGGGAGTTTCTGCGGCGCTATCCGGCGATCAATCCGGACTGGCATTTCGACAATCGTCAGGTTGACCTGATCGCTCAGGGGTTTGATGCGGCGATTGGCGGCGGATTCGAGCTGCCCCAGGGCGTGGTGGCGCGCAAGCTGACCCCGGCTCATCGAGTGTTGGTGGCGTCGGCCGAATATCTGGCAGGGCGCGAGGCGATTGTCGAACCTGATGACCTCAAACTGTGCGACGGGATTCTCATCCGCTCACCGCAAACCGGTCGCGTGCGCTCCTGGCAACTGACCAGTCGCACCCAGCAACACAGTCCATTGGTGCTCAAGGCACGGATGACCATGAGCGATTCGGAAGCAGCGTGTGCCAGCGCCGCCCAGGGTTTGGGCATCGCGCTGGTGAGTATGCCGTTTGCCGTGGGCTATCTGCAGGCCGGGACGTTGCAGCGGGTATTGCCGGATTGGTACGTCGATGATGGCAACATTTCGATCTATTACGCGGAACACAAACTGCTGCCGGGCAAGACCCGGGCGTTTGTGGATTTCATCATTGAGCAGTTTGCGGAGCAGGGGCTGGGGGAGCGGTTTAGTGCGCTTTGAGCCAGGCTTAAGACCGAGTTGTGGCCTTCGCGGGCAAGCCTCGCTCCTACAGAGGATTTGTATACGACGCAGATCCAATGTGGGAGCGGGCTTGCTCGCGAAGAACGATAACTCGGTCTACCTGCCAAACCGCCCCGGCCAACCAATAATCGTCTTCGGCCGCGGTGTTGCATAAGTCCGCACTTTCGACGTCGACAACCCCAACCGCACCAACGACTCAGCAATGGTCACCGCCGCCGTCACGCCATCCACCACCGGCACGCCGGTGCGCTGGCGGATTTGCTCATCCAGCCCGGCCATGCCGCCGCAGCCCAGGCAAATGACTTCGGCTTTATCCTCCAGCACCGCCAATTCCGCCTGGCGAACAATCGCCTCCAGCGCGCGTTGCGGATCGGACTCCAGTTCCAGAACCGCCAATCCACTGGCCCGCACCGACGCGCAACGGTCCCACAGCCCCGACAACTTGAGGCGATCCTCGATCAACGGCACAGTGCGATCCAGCGTAGTGACCACCGAGTAAGCATGGCCGAGGAACATCGCGGTGCTGGCGCCGGCATCAGTGATGTCGACGACGGGCACATTGAGCAATTCCTGCAAGCCTTCGCGACCGTGTTCACCGTAGCCAGCCTGAATCACCGCATCGAACGGCTGGTCGTAGGACATGACCCGGTCCATCACCGCGATGGCGGCCAGGTAGCTTTCGAAATTGCCTTCGATGGAATCGGCACCGAAATGCGGCGTCAGGCCGATGATTTCGGTGCCGGGCGCGGCCACGGACTGGGCCTGGCGGGCGATGGCCTGGGTGATGGATTCGGTGGTGTTGACGTTGACCACGAGAATTCGCATGGAAAGTCCTTATAGCGGGGTGGTTCTGCGGCCCGACACTGCCGGGCCGCGATGGGATTAATGGCTGACGTTATCGACCGCGATGGCTTCACCGCTGACGTCGGCATAATAAGGCTGCCGCTTGGCGATGATCAGGTAGAGCATCCCTGCAATCCCGGCGCCAATCAGCCAGGAGAACGGCGATACCAAGTGGAAACCCGGCATCAGCGCCAGGACGATGGCGATCAACGCTGCAGGAATAAACGCCGCCACGGCGCGCAGATTGACGCCTCGGCTGTAGTAATAAGCGCCGTTGGGGTCTTCGCTGTACAACTGCGGCACGTTGACCTGACCTTTTCGTACAAGCCAGTAGTCGACCATGATCACCCCGTACAACGGGCCGAGCAGAGCGCCGAGGCCGGACAGGAAATACACGATCACTAACGGGCTGTTGTAGAGGTTCCACGGCAGGATCAACACGGCGATGGTCGCGCTGATCAGCCCGGCGCGGCGGAAGGTCAGGTATTTCGGCGCCAGGTTACTGAGCACGAAGGCCGGGGCGACGAAGTTGGCCATGATGTTCACCGCTACGGTGACGATCAGGAACGCCAGGCAACCGAGCACCAGGAAGAAGGTGTTGGGGATCGAGGCGATGATTTCCGTCGGGCTTTCGATGATCCGGCCGTTGATCTGAAATTGCGCGCCGCAGAGCAGGACGGTGATGCTGGCGAACACCAGAATATTGACCGGCAGGCCCCAGAAATTTCCGACCTTGATGGTTTTGCGGCATGGTGAAGAGCGGGCGAAGTCGCAGAAGTTGAGGATCAGCGTGCCGTAGATCGACAGCCACAGCGCACCGCCGGCAAAGATATTGCGCCACATCTCGCCACCGGTCAGCGGTTCGCGAATCGACCAGGCGATGGTCGCGTTGGCCTGGAAGTACATCCACCCGGCGAGGGAGGCGACGGTCAGCAGAATCACCGGCCCGGCAAACGCCTCGTAGCGCCGTACCATCTCCATGCCGTACGCCAGAATCCCCAGTTGCACGAACCAGATCGCCACGAAACACACCCAGCCCAAGGTCGACAGGCCGAGGATCGAGTTGTGGTCGTAATCGGCGAAACCGGGATGCACCGCTGTCAGTAATACCCGAAAGACCACCGACGCGAGGTACGTCTGAATTCCGAACCAGGCGATGGCGATAATGGCGCGAATCAGTGCAGGAATTTGCGCCCCGTGAATGCCGAAACTGATCCGGCTGATGACCGGGAACGGCACACCGGTTTTCTGGCCCATGTAGCCGGAGAGGTTCATGAAGCTATACACCAGCGCCGCGCCGATCCCCAACGACAGCAAGATCTGCCAACCGCCCAGCCCCAAGGCATACAGGCCGATGGCGAACGAGTAGTTGGCGATGTTGTGAACGTCATTTGTCCACAGGGCAAAGATGCTGTAACGACCCCAGCGCCGGCCTTCAGCCTTGGTGGGTGCCAGGTCTTTGTTATGCAAACGGGGGCTGAGCACCACCGGGGCCTGAAGTGTTTGATCGTGAAGGTTGTGGGCAGGTTGAGAGGAGGGCAGATCCAGCGCGATGTTGTTATTGGATAGGCTAGTACGCATTCCGGCAGGCTCCTGATGCTCGAAGGCCGCGATGACTGTGCATGAGCGTGGGCTCGACAAATCTTCGTCGCGGGTGGCGAGCATCACTGGTTACGGGGCATCTGCAGCCTGTACGGGATAGGGCGCTTCAGGCTTGCGGATCTAAAGTGTGTGTATGTTTTGATTGTGATTGTATACAAAACATAAGTGCACTAAAGCCAGATCTATGCCAGCTCAAGATCTATGAAGTTCTTCTGTAATTTCGTTTTGTTATTGATTGAAGATAAGTAACTGAAAATCAGGCGATATAAATTGACCGTTTGAACAGGTATTTATTTTCTTACGGGATTCGTTAGAAAGATCGACTGAGGAAGTCAGGAAAGGAGGATGTAACTTTTCGGGGCGAAGAAACTAAAAGTGCACACATAAATGGCACTTATGGTGACATTAATGTGTACACATTAATTTGAAGTAGACATCGAACCTGTGGGAGCGGGCTTGCTCGCGAAGGGGCCGGCACATTCAGCATCATTGTTGAATGTCAGACCGCTTTCGCAAGCAAGCCCGCTCCCACATTTGGATCTCACTAGACTGATGGTTAAGCCTTGGATTTACTGATGATATTCCCCGCATGCAACCCGCATTCTTTCTGCGTCGCTTCTTCCCACCACCAGCGACCTTCACGTTCATGCTGGTTCGGCAGCACCGGGCGCGTGCAAGGCTCGCAGCCGATGCTGATGAACCCACGCTCATGCAGGCTGTTGTACGGCAGCTCCAGCATGCGGATGTAACCCCAGATTTCTTCGCTGGTCATTTGCGCCAACGGGTTGAACTTGTACAGGGTGCGCTCGGGCGTGGAGAACGCGGTGTCTATCTCCAGCACCGCGACGGTGCTGCGGGTGCCCGGGCTCTGGTCCCGGCGCTGGCCGGTGGCCCAAGCGGTGACGCCGGACAGTTTGCGACGCAGCGGTTCGATCTTGCGGATGCCGCAGCATTCGCCATGGCCGTCCTTATAGAAGCTGAACAGGCCTTTTTCCTTCACGAACGGTTCAAGTTTCGTGTAGTCCGGCGACACCAGTTCGATGTCGATCTTATAGTGCTCGCGCACTTGATCGATGAAACGGTAGGTCTCGGGGTGCAAGCGCCCGGTATCGAGGCTGAACACTTTGACGTTCTTGTTCAGCTTCCAGGCCATGTCCACCAGCACCACGTCTTCGGCGCCGCTGAAAGATATCCACAGGTCATCGCCAAACTCGGCGAACGCGAGCTTCAGGATGTCCTGCGCGGATTTGTTGGCATAGGTCGTGGCGAGTTCCACGACGTCGAACGTTGGGCTCATCAGGGCGGCTTCCTACAGGTCAGTGGCGCTTGGCGCTCTATATGGACCAGATGGTACCAAAATCCTACAGCCGCTGGCGCCCCCTCTGCGTTGCGCAGGCTGGCCCGAGTCGCTAGAGTTCGGCAATCTTTTTGCTCGCTCGACTCAATAATCAATACAAATGGGAGTGTCTTGTGGAAATTGCCTGTCTGGATCTTGAAGGTGTGCTGGTCCCGGAAATCTGGATCGCCTTCGCCGAAAAAACCGGAATCGAATCCCTCCGGGCTACCACCCGGGACATTCCCGATTACGACGTGCTGATGAAGCAGCGCCTGCGAATCCTCGACGAGCATGGCCTGAAGCTCTCCGACATCCAGGAAGTGATCGCCACGCTGCAGCCGCTGGACGGCGCCATCGAGTTCGTCAACTGGCTGCGCGAGCGCTTCCAGGTGGTGATTCTGTCGGACACGTTCTACGAGTTTTCCCAGCCGCTGATGCGTCAACTGGGCTTCCCGACCTTGCTTTGCCATCGTCTGATTACCGACGATGCCGGGCGGGTGACGAGCTATCAGTTGCGTCAGAAAGATCCCAAGCGTCAGTCGGTTTTGGCTTTCAAGAGTCTTTACTACCGGGTGATCGCGGCGGGTGATTCCTACAATGACACCACGATGCTGGGCGAGGCGGATGCCGGGATTCTGTTCCATGCGCCGGACAATGTGATTCGCGAGTTCCCGCAGTTCCCGGCGGTGCATACCTTTGCGGAGTTGAAGCAGGAATTCATCAAGGCCTCGAATCGGGCGTTGAGTTTGTAAACACAACATTGTGGCGAGGGAGCTTGCTCCCGTTCGGCTGCGAAGCAGTCGCGAGGATTTTTGGGGCGCTTCGCACCCCAGTGGGAGCAAGCTCCCTCGCCGCAAAAAGCTAAAGGTTTTGCAGGGTATCGAGCAACACCTTCACCTTGGTTATCGATTCCTGATACTCAGCCTGCCACTCCGAATCAGCAACAATCCCGCCGCCGCCCCAGCAACACACCTGCCCATCCTTGACCAGCAAACTGCGAATGGCGATGGAGCTGTCCATCTCGCCGCGCACGTCCAGGTAAACCAACGAACCGCAGTACAACCCACGCCGGGTCGGCTCCAGTTCATCAATGATCTGCATCGCGCGGATTTTCGGCGCGCCGGTAATCGAACCGCCGGGGAAGCTGCCGGCGATCAGGTCCAATGCGTCCTTGTCTTGCGCCAGTTCACCGGTAACGCTGCTCACCAGGTGATGCACGTTCGGATAGCTTTCCAGGCTGAACAACTCCGGCACCCGCACCGAACCGATGCGACAGGTGCGACCGAGATCGTTGCGCAGCAGGTCGACGATCATCAGGTTTTCCGCGCGATCCTTGGGACTGGCCAAGAGTTCGGCGGCGTTTGCGGCGTCTTCGGCAGGTGTCAGACCGCGAGGGCGGGTGCCTTTGATCGGGCGGGTTTCCACCTGACGCTCACTGACTTTGACGAAACGCTCCGGTGACAGGCTCAGCACCGCACCGCCGTCAGGCAGGCTCTGGAAACCGGAAAACGGCGTCGGGCAGGCCGCCCGCAGCGCGCAATACGCGGTCCATGGGTCACCCTGGCATTGCGCGCGAAAGCGCTGGGCGAAGTTGACCTGATAGCAGTCGCCGGCCTGGATGTACTGCTGGATCCGTTCAAGGGCCTGGCGATAATCGTCGGCGCTGAGATCGGCACTCATTGGGGCTTTCAGCTTGAACGGTTCGGCCGGTTCAGAGGCTGGCTGGCTGAACAGCGCGATCAAACGTTGCCGCTCGCTTTCGATCAGCGTCGGGTGGAACACCAACTGACTTGTAATCAGTTGGTGATCGCTGATCAGCGCCCAGTCATACAGACCGAAACGCGCATCCGGCAAGTGCAGGTCGTCTTGCGCCTGGCTCGGCAGATTCTCCAGATGACGGCCGAAGTCGTAACTCAGGTAGCCAATCAAACCGCCAGCGAAAGGCAGGTCATTCGGGACTGACGCTTTACCCAGTCGTGTCAGATTGTCCCGAAGACGTTGCAGGAAATCGCCGCCGCTTTCGTTCGGCAACACGGCTAACTGCGCCAACGGCCAAGCGCTGAGCAGGTCAAAACGACCGCGATCAGCCGTTGGCCGGCCACTGTCGAGCAGCACGGCGCCGGGGGCATGACGAATCGCCGCGAAGTACTCGGCGGGGTTGGCGCGATAGGGCAGCGGGTGTACGGAACAGGTCAACATGGGCGGGGCAGATCAGCCATCGAGGCGGGGTGGCGATTGTAGTCCCCTGCAGGATTTGCTCCTAGAGGGGATGTCGGGAAGAGACACATCCATAGCGGCTGGCAAGAAACCTGTGGCGAGGGAGCTTGCTCCCGCTGGGCTGCGAAGCGGCCCCAAAACCATTCACCTCAACAGTGTCAGGCAGGCCGAGTCGGACGGTTTTACGACTGCTGCGCAGCCGAGCGGGAGCAAGCTCCCTCGCCACAAAAGAATGTGTGTAACCACAAAGGATCAACCCTCAACCGGCGGAATATGCCCAAACATCTCCTGAACAAACGCCACCCGTTCCTGCGCGGTCTCGCTAATCCCGCGAGCCTTCAATTCTTCCAGCCGCGCCTCGACCGCATGGGTACGCAACGTCAGCCCACAATCGTTGGCAATCTGAATGTTCAACCCCGGCCGGGCGTTCAGCTCAAGAATCAGCGGGCCTTTCTCCTGGTCGAGCACCATGTCCACGCCGATGTAACCCAGCCCGCACAGCTCATAGCAACCGGCGGCGAGTTTCATGAAGCCGTCCCAGTAGGGCAATTGCACGCCGTCCACTGCGTTGGTGGTGTCCGGGTGTTTGGCGATGATGTTGTTCAACCAGGTGCCGCGCAGGGTCAGGCCGGTTGCCAGGTCGACACCGACGCCGATGGCGCCCTGGTGCAGGTTAGCCTTGCCGCCAGACTGGCGAGTCGGCAGGCGTAGCATGGCCATCACCGGGTAACCCATCAGCACGATAATGCGAATGTCCGGCACGCCTTCGTAGCTGATGCTCTTGAAAATCTGGTCCGGGGTCACGCGGTATTCGATCAGCGCCCGGTCACGGTGGCCGCCCAGGGAGTACAGGCCGGTGAGGATGCTGGAGATATGGTGCTCGAGTTCCTCATGGCTGAGGATCTTTCCGGACACCGTGCGATAACGGCCCTCGAAACGGTCGGCCACCACAATAATGCCGTCACCGCCCGCGCCCTGGGCCGGTTTGATCACGAAGTCGTTACGCCCTCCGATGATCTGGTCGAGGTTGTCGATTTCTTTCTCGGTGGAAATGATCCCGTACAACTCCGGCACGTTAATCCCGGCGGCAATCGCGCGTTCCTTGGTGATGATCTTGTCATCGACAATCGGGTACAGGCTGCGCTTGTTGTACTTGAGCACGTAGTCTGCGTTACGCCGATTGATCCCCATGATGCCCCGGGCTTCCAGGGCCTTCCAGGTCTTCCAGAAACCGAACATTACGAGTCAGCCTTGAGAAACGCTTTGAAGCGGATCAGCTCGGTCAGGCGGTAGCCGCGATAGCGACCCATGGCCAGCATGAAGCCCACCAGAATGAACAGGATCGCCGGGAAGGTGAACACGAAGTAGACCAGTTCCGGAACGCTCATGATCAGGTGCGCCAGGGAGGCGGCGAACAGCGTACCGATTGCCACTTTCAGGGCATGCCCGGAGCCGCGTTCTTCCCAGGTGATCGATAGGCGTTCGATGGTCATGGTCAGAATCACCATCGGGAACAGCGCCACCGATAACCCGCGCTCCAGCCCAAGTTTATGGCTGAACAGACTGATCGCCGCGATCAGTACCACGACAAAGGTCAGCACCACCGACAGCCTCGGCAGCATTTGCAGCTTCAAGTGTTCAAGGTAGGAACGCAGCGACAGCCCCAGTGCGGTAATGATCGTAAACAGCACAATCCCGAAGCCCAGCTGCGTCTCGCGGAAGGCCAGGGCAATCAGCACCGGGGTAAAGGTGCCGAGGGTCTGCAGGCCGATCAGGTTGCGCAGGATCAGGATCACCAGCACGCCAATCGGGATCATCACCATGATCATGAACGTCTGCTGGGTTTGCAGCGGCAGGCCGTACAGCGAGTATTCGAGGAAGTTGGCGTCGGTGTTTTCGTCGGTCAGCTTGGCCAGGCGAATGGCGTTCATTTCGCTGTTGTTCAGGCTGAAGGTTACGTTGGCTTTCTTGCCGCCATCAACGGTGATCAGGTTTTCGTCGCCGGTCCACCACAGCAGGCGGTCGGTCGGCATGCCCTGTTCGCCGGTTTCCGGGTTGAAGTACAGCCAATCGGTGCCGTTGAAGCTGCGCAACCAGAGTTCAGGGATTTGCGGTTGGTCGGCCACCAGACGGATGGTGTGGACCTTCTCCACTGGCACGTGGGCGATGGACAGCACCAGCTCGACGATCCGGGCTTTGTTCGCGGTGGAAGGATCACCGCCGAGCAACAGCTTCACGTTGTCGTCGTTGAGATTGTTGACGCGCTTGATCGCTTCGCCGACGAAGGTTTCGACGTCGGCCGAGTGCTGGCGAATCGGCGCGAGCAGGGCTTCGGCGGCGACTTTTTCCGCACCTTCGACGGCGATGCTGTCGCGGAAGGTCGGGCCTTTGATCTTGGATTTTTCGCCGGAATAACGTTTGGTCAGCACCAGGCGGTAATAAAGGGTCTGGTTGCCCTTGGCCCGACGTGCCGACCACGTGACCTTGCGGTTGCCATCGATCCGGTTCACCGCCACGCCGTAGTTATTGGAGATAAAGCTTTCGTTCAGGCTCACAAAGTCGCGGCTCAGCGGCGGCACGAACATCTGGATCTTGACCGGGTCCTTGGCACTGGCGACGAACTCGACCTTGGCGTCGATGTTCCACAAGTCGTCAGTGGCGTCTTCGGTCACGGGAATCCCGAGCACGAAGATCTGATAGGCCGTAACTGAAATGCCCAGCACCACCAGAATGGCGATCAGGATTTTCAGGTGGAGGTTAAGAGAGCGCATTGGAATTACTCTGCGGTATGAGCGTCGGTGGCGCAGGCGGGTTTGCCAGCAGCGTATTTAAGACTGGGGTCGACCAGCGCATCGAAGCGTTTAAGTGCTTCGGAGCCGATCAGGAGCGGGTATTGGAAGGCGCTGCGGTCGGTCAGGTTCACTTCGATGCTGCGCGATGCCGAACCCATGCAGATATCCAGCTCGATCACCGGGCGGGCGGTGTATTTCTTGCCTTCTTCCGGGTCGTAGTCGCCGGCGCGGCGCTTGATTTTGCTGACCCGGGCCAATGGCCGTTCGATCGGGTGCGAATGCGCGGCGTCGATGGCCAGGTAGAAACGCACCCAGGATTCGCCATTGCGTTTGAAACGTTTGATGTCCCGTGCGCTTAAGGAAGCGGTTTTCGCCCCGGTGTCGAGTTTGGCCGCGACTTCCAGGTCAATGCCATTCAGCGAGGCGTACTCGTTGAGGCCGTACACAGTCTTTTCCCCTGCCGCAGCAACACCGGGCAGGCAAAGAAGATAAAGGAATGTGGGGAAGGGCTTGAGTCTCATAAATCCTGGTGCGCAGCGGTCCGTACTTCGATTCAAGGCCCTGGCATCGCTGCGCAAGCTCCCTCGTATGCCTATCAGCTATTTATGACAAGCCGTGCAGATGCAGATGACAAGCAAATGCGGGCGGCATTCTAGCACGGTGGTTTTATGGCGCCAGCGCTGGCAGGCGGCTATAAACAGGTGTGCTGCGTTGTTATGGTGCAAGCGGTTATTAGACGATTGTCGACAATACCTATTTATCCTTTGACTGTTCGGCCTGTATTCGCTAGTTTTTGCCGCATTAGCTTACAAGGTGTCGACAATATGTTGGGTCAACTCGATCCCCCCGTCGCAGTGCAGGACGATTCGGAGACACTCTCCGAGAACGTCTTCCGGCGTATCCAGGCGGCCATCGTCAAAGGCGAGATCGCCCCGGGCAGCAAAATCTCCGAGCCTGAGTTGGCGCGCACCTATGGCATCAGCCGCGGACCGCTGCGCGAAGCGATCCATCGCCTGGAAGGCCAGCGCCTGCTGGTTCGCATACCGCACGTCGGCGCGCGGGTAGTGTCGCTGAGTCATGCCGAGCTGCTGGAACTCTACGAAATCCGCGAATCCCTGGAAGGCATGGCCTGTCGCCTGGCCGCCGAGCGCATGACCGTCGAAGAAATCGACGAGCTGCGCCGGGTGCTCGAAACCCACGAGCGCGACGCGGCGTTTCAGGCCGGCGTCGGCTACTACCAGCAGGAAGGCGATTTCGACTTTCATTACCGAATCATTCAGGGCAGCGGCAACCGCACGCTGACCCAGATGCTCTGCGGCGAGCTGTATCAACTGGTGCGCATGTACCGCATCCAGTTTTCCACCACGCCCAATCGGCCGCGCCAGGCCTTTGCCGAGCACCACCGGATTCTCGATGCCATCGCCGACCGTGACGGTGAACTGGCCGAGTTGTTGATGCGCCGCCACATCGGCGCCTCCAAACGCAATATCGCCCGTCACTACCAGGACGGCGCCAATAAGACAGCCACTGAACGAGGTGAGTCATGAGTTCCAACAAGAGCACTCCAGGCCAGCGTTTCCGCGATGCGGTCGCCAGCGAGCATCCGCTGCAAGTGGTCGGCGCGATCAACGCCAACCACGCGCTGCTGGCCAAGCGCGCCGGTTTCAAGGCGATTTACCTGTCGGGTGGCGGGGTGGCTGCTGGCTCCCTCGGCCTGCCGGACCTGGGCATCACCGGTCTGGACGACGTGCTGACTGACGTGCGTCGCATCACCGACGTGTGCGACCTGCCGCTGCTGGTGGACGTGGACACCGGTTTCGGTTCTTCGGCGTTCAACGTGGCGCGCACCGTCAAGTCGATGATCAAGTTCGGCGCAGCGGCGATTCACATCGAGGATCAGGTCGGCGCCAAGCGCTGCGGTCACCGTCCTAATAAAGAGATCGTCTCGCTGCAGGAAATGGTCGACCGCATCAAAGCGGCTGTTGATGCTCGTACCGACGACAGCTTCGTGATCATGGCCCGCACCGATGCACTGGCGGTGGAAGGTCTGGAATCTGCCCTGGATCGCGCCGCGGCGTGCATCGAGGCTGGCGCCGACATGATCTTCCCGGAAGCCATCACCGAACTGGACATGTACAAGCTGTTCGCCAACCGCGTGAAAGCGCCGATCCTGGCCAATATCACCGAATTCGGCGCGACGCCGCTGTACACCACCGAGCAACTCGCCGCTGCCGACGTGTCGCTGGTGCTGTACCCGCTGTCGGCCTTCCGCGCGATGAACAAAGCGGCGGAAAACGTCTACACCGCGATCCGCCGCGACGGCACGCAACAGAACGTGATCGACACCATGCAGACCCGCATGGAGCTTTACGATCGCATCGACTACCACACCTTCGAGCAGAAGCTCGATGCGTTGTTTGCTGCGAAGAAGTAATGAAAGCCCTGTAGGAGCGAAGCTTGCTCGCGAAGACGTACTGACATTCACCATAAATGTCACCTGAGACAACGCCTTCGCGAGCAAGCTTCGCTCCTACACGTTTCCCTAACAAACTCAAAAAACTGGAGACAGCAATGGCCGAAGCAAAAGTACTCAGTGGCGCCGGGCTCCGTGGCCAGGTTGCCGGGCAAACCGCACTGTCCACCGTGGGCCAGTCGGGCGCAGGCCTGACCTATCGTGGCTACGACGTTCGTGAACTGGCGGCTGACGCGCAATTCGAAGAAGTCGCTTACCTGCTGCTGTACGGCGAACTGCCAACCAAAGCGCAACTCGCTGCTTACGTCGACAAACTGAGCAAGCTGCGCGATCTGCCGCAAGCGCTGAAAGAAGTACTGGAACGCATCCCCGCCGACGCCCACCCGATGGACGTGATGCGCACTGGCTGCTCGTTCCTGGGCAACCTCGAACCAGAAAAAGACTTCAGCGCACAACACGACGTCACCGACCGCCTGCTGGCCGCGTTCCCGGCGATCATGTGCTACTGGTATCGCTTCAGCCACGACGGCAAACGCATCAATTGCGTGACTGACGAGGCGTCCATCGGCGGCCACTTCCTGCACCTGCTGCATGACAGGAAGCCGAGCGAGTTGCACGTCAAAGTGATGAACGTGTCGCTGATCCTTTACGCGGAGCACGAGTTCAACGCCTCGACGTTCACCGCCCGTGTTTGCGCCTCGACCCTGTCGGACATGTATTCCTGCGTCACCGCTGCCATCGGTTCCCTGCGTGGTCCGCTGCACGGCGGCGCCAACGAAGCGGCGATGGAAATGATCGAGCGCTTCAAGTCGCCGGAAGAGGCGATCAAAGGCACCCTCGGCATGCTTGAGCGCAAGGACAAGATCATGGGCTTCGGTCACGCGATCTATAAGGACAACGATCCGCGTAACGAGGTGATCAAGGGCTGGTCGAAAAAACTCGCTGACGAAGTGGGCGACACTGTGTTGTTCCCGGTTTCCGAAGCCATCGACAAGACCATGTGGGAGCAAAAGAAACTGTTCCCGAACGCCGACTTCTACCATGCGTCGACGTACCACTTCATGGGCATCCCGACCAAGTTGTTCACCCCGATTTTCGTCTGCTCGCGCCTGACAGGCTGGGCGGCGCATGTGTTCGAACAACGAGCCAACAACCGCATCATCCGCCCGAGTGCCGAATACATCGGCGTCGAACAGCGCAAGTTCGTGCCAATCGAACAACGCTGACCGGTGGAGGCGCTAGCACCGGCAACTGAAGGAACCGAGAACCCCTGTGGGAACGGGCTTGCTCGCGAAGACGGACTGACATTCAACAGTGATGTCGACTGATACACCGCTTTCGCGAGCAAGCCCGCTCCCACATTTGATCCGGTTTCAGTTCAGCAGCGGTGCCAGGCCCCACCCTTTGTAATTACCGTGACCGAGTCCTGACGATGAACACAGAATTTCGCAAACCGCTGCCCGGCAGTCATCTGGATTACTTCGACGTCCGTGCGGCTGTCGAAGCCATCCAGCCTGGCGCCTACGACACTCTGCCGTACACCTCCCGCGTACTCGCGGAAAACCTGGTGCGCCGCTGCGACCCGGCCACGCTCACCGACTCCCTGAAGCAGTTCATCGAACGCAAGCGTGACCTCGATTTTCCGTGGTTCCCGGCGCGCGTGGTCTGTCATGACATTCTCGGCCAGACCGCGCTGGTGGACCTCGCCGGCCTGCGCGACGCCATCGCCCTGCAAGGTGGCGACCCGGCGCAAGTGAACCCGGTAGTGCCGACGCAATTGATCGTCGACCACTCCCTGGCCGTCGAGCGTGGTGGCTTTGATCCAGAGGCGTTCGAGAAGAACCGCGCCATCGAAGACCGTCGCAACGAAGACCGTTTTCACTTCATCAACTGGACCAAAAAAGCCTTCAAGAACGTCGACGTGATCCCGCCGGGCAACGGGATCATGCACCAGATCAACCTGGAGAAAATGTCTCCGGTGATTCAGGTGCGCGACGGCGTTGCGTTCCCCGACACCTGCGTCGGCACCGACAGCCACACTCCGCACGTCGATGCCTTGGGCGTGATCGCCATCGGCGTTGGTGGCCTGGAAGCCGAGAGCGTGATGCTCGGTCGCGCCTCGTGGATGCGTCTGCCGGAAAGCGTCGGCGTCGAACTGACCGGCAAGTTGCAACCGGGCATCACCGCCACCGACATGGTGCTGGCGTTGACCGAGTTCCTGCGCAAACAGAAAGTCGTCGGCGCATGGCTGGAATTCTTCGGTGAAGGCGCCTCCGCGCTGACCCTCGGCGACCGCGCAACCATTTCCAACATGGCCCCGGAATACGGCGCCACCGCGGCGATGTTCTACATCGACCAGCAAACCATCGACTACCTGAAACTCACCGGCCGTGAAGACGAACAGGTGCAACTGGTCGAGAACTACGCCAAAACCACCGGCCTCTGGGCTGACAGCTTGAAGCATGCACAATACGAGCGCGGGTTGACGTTCAACCTGTCCTCGGTAGTGCGTAACATGGCCGGCCCGAGCAACCCGCACGCTCGCGTCGCGACCTCGGATCTCGCCGCCCAAGGCATCTCCGGCCAGTGGGATGAAGTGCCGGGCCAGATGCCGGACGGTGCGGTGATCATCGCCGCCATCACCAGTTGCACCAACACCAGCAACCCGCGCAACGTCATCGCTGCCGGCCTGCTGGCGCGCAACGCCAACCAGCTCGGGCTGACCCGCAAGCCGTGGGTCAAATCGTCCCTGGCGCCGGGCTCGAAAACCGTCGCGCTGTACCTCGACGAAGCCGGCCTGACCAGCGAACTGGAGCAACTCGGTTTCGGCATCGTTGCCTTCGCCTGCACCACCTGCAACGGCATGTCCGGCGCACTCGATCCGGTGATCCAGCAAGAGATCATCGACCGCGATCTGTACGCCACGGCTGTGCTGTCCGGCAACCGTAACTTCGACGGGCGGATTCACCCGTACGCCAAGCAAGCATTCCTCGCGTCGCCGCCGCTGGTGGTCGCATACGCCATCGCCGGGACCATCCGTTTCGACATCGAAAAAGATGTGCTGGGCGTGGTCGACGGCAAGGAAATCCGCCTGAAAGACATCTGGCCAAGCGACGAAGAAATCGACGCAGTGGTGAAAGCCTCGGTGAAGCCGGAGCAGTTCCGCCAGGTCTACATCCCGATGTTCGCCATCCACGAAGACACCGGCCCGAAAGTCACGCCGCTGTACGACTGGCGGGAGATGAGCACCTACATCCGCCGTCCGCCGTACTGGGAAGGCGCGCTAGCCGGCGCGCGTCCGCTCAAGGGCATGCGCCCGCTGGCGGTGCTGCCGGACAACATCACCACCGATCACCTGTCGCCGTCGAACGCGATCATGCTCGACAGCGCCGCCGGCGAATACCTGGCGAAAATGGGCTTGCCGGAAGAGGACTTCAACTCGTACGCGACCCACCGTGGTGACCACTTGACCGCGCAACGCGCAACCTTCGCCAACCCGAAACTGTTCAACGAAATGGTCCAGGAAAACGGCAAGGTCAAGCAGGGTTCGCTGGCCCGCGTCGAGCCGGAAGGCCAAGTGATGCGCATGTGGGAAGCCATCGAAACCTACATGGAGCGCAAGCAGCCGCTGATCATCATCGCCGGCGCCGACTACGGTCAGGGTTCGTCCCGGGACTGGGCGGCCAAAGGCGTGCGTCTGGCCGGTGTGGAGGCGATTGCCGCGGAAGGTTTCGAGCGCATTCACCGCACCAACCTGGTGGGCATGGGCGTGTTGCCGCTGGAATTCCTGCCGGGCACTGATCGCCACACATTGGCCATCGACGGCAGCGAAACCTACGACGTGATCGGCGACCGCACCCCGCGTGCGCAACTGACGCTGGTGATCAACCGCCTCAACGGCGAACGCGTCGAAGTGCCGGTAACTTGCCGCCTCGACACCGCCGAAGAAGTGTCGATCTATGAGGCCGGTGGCGTGTTGCAGCGTTTCGCTCAGGACTTCCTTGAATCGGCAGTCGCCGTTTAAAACGCAGAGCCACAGGGGATTCAAATCCCCTGTTGGCCAATAGAGGAATGACATGTCTCACGCACCTCAAATCAAAATCCCTGCCACCTACATGCGTGGCGGCACCAGCAAAGGCGTGTTCTTCAGCCTGCAAGACCTGCCCGAAGCGGCACAGATTCCCGGCCCGGCCCGCGATGCCTTGTTGCTGCGAGTGATCGGCAGCCCCGACCCGTACGACAAGCAAATCGACGGCATGGGTGGCGCGACGTCCAGCACCAGCAAAACCGTGATCCTGTCGAAAAGCATCAAGGCTGATCACGACGTCGATTACCTGTTTGGTCAGGTGTCCATCGACAAGCCTTTTGTGGACTGGAGCGGCAACTGCGGCAACTTGTCGGCGGCGGTCGGTTCGTTCGCGATCAGCAATGGTTTGGTAGATGCCAGCCGCATTCCGCAAAACGGTGTGGCGGTGGTTCGTGTGTGGCAGGCCAACATCGGCAAGACCATCATCGCCCACGTGCCGATCACCAACGGTGAAGTGCAGGAAACCGGTGATTTTGAACTCGACGGCGTGACCTTTCCGGCGGCCGAAGTGCAGGTCGAATTCATGGACCCGGCCGCAGAAGAAGAGGGCGGCGGTGGTTCGATGTTCCCCACGGGTAACCTGGTTGATGACCTGGAAGTGCCCGGCGTCGGGACCTTCAAGGCGACCATGATCAATGCCGGCATTCCGACGATTTTCGTCAATGCCGAAGACATCGGCTACACCGGTACCGAGTTGCAAGGCGCGATCAACAGCGACCCGAAAGCCCTGGCGATGTTCGAGACCATCCGCGCTTACGGCGCGCTGCGCATGGGCCTGATCAAGGACCTGGACGAAGCGGCCAAGCGGCAGCACACGCCGAAAGTTGCGTTCGTGGCCAAACCGGCGGCTTACGTGGCATCCAGCGGCAAGGCGATTGCGGCGGGTGATGTCGACCTGCTGGTGCGCGCGTTGTCCATGGGCAAGTTGCACCACGCGATGATGGGCACGGCGGCGGTGGCGATTGGTACGGCGGCGGCGATTTCCGGGACGTTGGTGAACCTGGCGGCGGGCGGGATCGACCGCAATGCGGTGCGCTTTGGGCATCCGTCCGGCACGTTGCGCGTCGGCGCGGAGGCCAGTCAGGTGAACGGCGAATGGACCGTAAACAAAGCCATCATGAGCCGCAGTGCGCGGGTGTTGATGGAAGGCTTTGTGCGCGTGCCGGGCGACTCGTTCTGATCCAACACATGAACCCATGTGGGAGCGGGCTTGCTCGCGAATACGGACTGACATTCAACATTGATGTCGACTGATATACCGCTTTCGCGAGCAAGCCCGCTCCCACATTTTTGATTGCATTACCAAAAAAAGAACGCTGTAACTAACCTGAGATTACCCCTGAACCGAGGTCCCATTAACGAACCACTTCAAGAGTGAATCGAACATGAGCGCCAACGTCGACCTGAACAACCGTCCCGACTACGACACCGTCCTGCAGGACATCGCTGACTACGTCCTCACCTTCAAAATCCAATCCCAAGAAGCTTTGGACACCGCCCGCAACTGCCTGATGGACACCCTCGGCTGCGGCCTGCTGGCCCTGCGCTTTCCCGAATGCACCAAACACCTGGGCCCGATCGTCGAAGGCACCGTCGTCCCGTTCGGTGCCCGCGTGCCCGGTACCAGCTACCGCCTCGACCCAGTGAAAGCCGCGTGGGACATCGGTTGCATCGTCCGCTGGCTCGATTACAACGACACCTGGCTCGCCGCCGAGTGGGGCCATCCGTCCGATAACCTCGGCGGAATTCTCGCGATAGCCGATCACCTTTCGCAAAAACGCCTGGCCAACGGCGAAGCACCGCTGACGATTCGCGCGGTGCTCGAAGCGATGATCATGGCCCACGAGATTCAGGGTGTGATTGCCCTGGAAAACTCCTTCAATCGCGTAGGCCTTGATCACGTGCTGCTGGTGAAAGTCGCCTCAACCGCCGTCACCGCCAAACTGATGGGCGCCAACCGCGAGCAACTGTTATCGGCGTTGTCCCACGCCTTTGCCGACGGTCAGGCGCTGCGCACTTATCGCCATGCGCCGAACGCCGGGTCGCGAAAATCCTGGGCCGCAGGCGATGCCTCCAGCCGAGGCGTGCGGCTGGCGGATATTGCGATGCGCGGCGAGATGGGCATTCCCGGCGTACTGACGGCCAAACAGTGGGGCTTCTACGACGTGTTGTTCAGTCACACCAACAACGATTTGGCGCTGAAACCGGAAGACAAACGCACGTTCAGCTTCTCCCGCCAGTACGGCAGCTATGTGATGGAAAACGTGCTGTTCAAAATCAGCTTCCCCGCCGAGTTCCACGCGCAAACCGCTTGCGAGGCTGCCGTCACCTTGCATCCGCAAGTCCGGAATCGCCTGCACGACATCGACAAAATCGTCATCACCACCCACGAATCGGCGATCCGAATCATCTCCAAAGTCGGCCCGCTGGCGAATGCCGCTGACCGCGACCATTGCATTCAGTACATGACCGCCGTGCCGCTGGCCTTCGGCAATCTGGTGGCCGAGCAGTACGAAGATGAGTTCCATGCCGCGCACCCGATCATCGACGTGCTACGCGAGAAAATGGTCATCGTCGAAGACCCGCGCTTCACTCGCGAATACCTGGAAGCCGACAAACGCTCCATCGCCAACGCGATCCAGGTGTTTTTCAAGGACGGCTCCAGCACTGAGAACGTGGTGGTCGAGTACCCGATCGGCCATCGCCGCCGCCGTACCGATGGCATCCCGCTGCTGGAAGACAAGTTCAAGACCAACCTGGCGACACGCTTCACCGGTCAGCGCAGTGCCGAGATTTTTGCGTTGTGCAAGGATCAGGCAGCGCTGGAGGCAACGCCGGTGAACCGGTTTGTCGATCTATTCGTGATCTGATCGGCTGCACGCAATCCCTGTAGGAGCCAGGCTTGCCGGCGAAGTCGGATTCAAGGACGCGTTCGCCGGCAAGCCTGGCTCCTATGAGGGCTGGGGCGTATTCAGGATTTTAGCCATTTCTCGACGGGCAATTTGGTGATCGCAAACCCCGTCAGCAGCACCGCCGAATACATCATCAGCTCCCGCGAAATACTTTGCCCCTCGTACCACGCGCCAATCACCACCGCGAACACCGGAAAAATAATGAACACGAACGACAGAATGATCGGGCTCAGTCGTTTCAGCAGCAAAAAATAAACGATAAACCCGCCCACTGACGCCACCAGCCCCAGATAGAGCAGGGCGCCCCACGAGCGCGTTGTAATGTCGCCAAACACCGGCGCTTCAAAGCGCAATCCCGCGACAAACAACATCAACCCGGCCAGGCCGATGGGCAGCGTGTTGTAGGTAATCACGCTGATCGCGCTGCCTTGCTTCTTGGTAATCACGTAACACAGCGCATGCATCACCGCCGCAGCGAGAATCGCCAGTACGCCGAAGAACTCGGCGTGGTCCAGGTGCAGCCCCTGGCTGCGGATAATCATGAACAGGCTGCCGAAACCGATAGCGATGCCGACGACTTGCGAGGGGTAGATTTTCTCCCGCAGAAACATCGCGGAAAAAATCAGGATAAACACCGGCATGCAGCTGAACAGCAGGGCAGTCAGGCCGGATGACACGTGCATCTCGCCGTAGTTGAGCAAGTAATACGGCAGGCTGAAATACGACAGCGTCACGAACACGAAAAACCAGCGACTTTGCCTTGGAAACAGCAACGGTTCGCGCCGCAGCAGGGCGAAGCTCAAAAACAACGGAAACGCGATCAGAAAGCGCAGGCCGGCGGCGGTCAGTGGCGGCACGCTTTCGACGGCAATTTTGATCCCCAGCCATGTCGTACCCCAGCTCAGGCAAACGATCAGAAACAACGTGCTGGTGACCAACCCGGCCAACCACGGTTTTCGAAGACTGGAAGAGGCGCTGAGGGCGACGGACATGATCGAGTTCCTTTCGTTGTTGGAATTGACCTGGATGCTGAATAGGTCTATCCCTGATTGAACCTGTTTTCAGCACGCTATTCGGGATGGAAATGACTGTCAAAGTAAGTATTGCCACGGTGTCAATCCTGCGCGAGGGCCTGGCTCAAGGACGTGGCGTCAAGTACAAGCGTTTGGCCGAGGCTCTGGAAAAAAGCATCGGCGAAGGCTTGATCGAGCCGGGCAGCAAGTTGCCGCCCCATCGACTGCTGGCCGACAGTTTGGGCGTGACCATCGGCACCATCAGCCGCGCCTATGGCGAACTGGAGCGGGTCGGGTTGGTGGTGGCCCGTGTAGGAGACGGTACTTATGTGCGTCAGCGCGGGATGGAACGCTCGCGCGATGGTGGCTTTCGCAACGTCAGTGATGAGCCGCAAGCGCTGTTCGACATGAGTCGGAACCAGCCAATTCCGGGGCAGGAGGCGATCTTGCTGAGTCAGGGCCTGCAAGCCTTGGCCAGCGACCCGCAGACCTTGCAACACATTGCCGGCTACACCGCCGATGCCGGGTTACTGCGCCACCGTGCAGCGGGTGCCGAGTGGTTGCGGCACAAGGCTTTTACGCCGAGTGCCGATCAGATTGTTTGCGTCAATGGCGGCCAGCACGGCTTGTTGTGCGTGCTGATGGGGTTGCTCAAGGCCGGCGATACCTTGGTGACCGAGCATTTGACCTACCCGGGGTTGATCAGCGTCGCACGCATGCTCGGGATAAAACTGATCGGTGTCGGGATGGATGACGAAGGACTGCTGCCCGAGGCGCTGTCGGATGTTTGCCAGAATCATCGAGTGTCAGCGTTGTACTGCACACCGACGATCCAGAATCCTACGGCGGCAGTGATGTCAGTCCCACGGCGCGAGGCGATTGCCGAGATCTGTCGTCAGCACAATTTGCTGATCATCGAGGACGAGGCCCACGCCGTGCTGGCGCAGCAGCGGCCATTGCCCTTGAGTCACTTTGCCCCGGAGCGTTCGGTGTTGATCGGCAGTTTGAGCAAAGCCGTTTCGGCCGGTTTGAGGGTTGGTTACCTGCACGCGCCGCAACCGTTGATCGGACGTTTGAGCGCCGCAGTGCGCGGGACGTGCTGGATGGCCAGTCCGTTGTCGATGGCATTGGCGAGTGAATGGGTCGAAAACGGCATCGCCGGGCAGTTGCTGGGGCAGCAGATAGCCGAAATCAGCCGCCGCAAGCAGTTGGTCAGCGCCGTGTTAGAAGATGTCGGATACAAGACCCATCCCAATAGCCCACACTTCTGGATCGAAGTGCCCGAGCCGTGGCGGGCGTCGCAGATTGCGGCGGAGCTCAGGGAGAACAATTATTTGGTGGCGACTGCCGAGGCCTTTGCGGTCGGGCATGGGGCGGTGCCGCAGTTTATTCGGGCGAGTGTGTGTAATTCGGCGGGGGATGATGGGTTGTTGCTGGGTGGGTTTGAGGCGTTGGTGGGGGCACTCATGGAAACCGTGTAATCGTTCTTCGCGAGCAAGCCCACTCCCATATTTGATCGTTTTCGTACACAAATATTGTGTTCGCTGAAGATCCAATGTGGGAGCGGGCTTGCTCGCGAAGGCGGTTTTAAAGTCGCCGACAACCTACTTGAACCGCCGCTCCACACCTTTCTCCACCAGAATTTTGGCCGAGATTTCTTCCACCGAAAAATGCGTGGAATTGATGTGCGCAATGTTCTCGCGGCGGAACAGATTCTCCACCTCGCGTACTTCAAACTCGCACTGGGCATAGCTCGAATAGCGGCTGTTGGGTTTGCGCTCGTTGCGGATCGCGGTGAGGCGGTCCGGGTCGATGGTCAGGCCGAACAGCTTGTGCTGGTGGGCGCGCAGGGCGCTCGGCAGGGTCAGGCGCTCCATGTCGTCTTCGGTCAGCGGGTAGTTGGCCGCGCGGATCCCGAATTGCATGGCCATGTACAGACACGTCGGCGTCTTACCACAACGCGACACACCCACTAGGATCAAGTCGGCCTTGTCGTAATAATGCGTGCGCGCACCGTCATCGTTGTCGAGGGCGAAGTTCACCGCCTCGATTCGCTCCATATAATTGGAGTTACCACCGATGGAGTGGGACTTGCCGACTGTGTAGGAAGAATGCTCGGTCAATTCCTGTTCAAGCGGTGCCAGGAACGTCGAGAAAATGTCGATCATGAAACCATTGGAGGTCGCGAGGATCTCACGGATGTCCTGATTGACGATGGTGTCGAAGATGATCGGCCGAAAGCCGTCGGTTTCGGCGGCCTTGTTGATTTGTTGTACCATGGCCCGCGCTTTATCGACGTTGTCGATGTACGGACGTGTGAATTTGCTGAAGGTAATGTTTTCGAACTGCGCCAACAGGCTTTGACCGAGGGTCTCGGCGGTAATACCCGTGCCATCGGAGATGAAGAAAGCAGATCGTTTCATTTGCACCTTGGGCCTTAAGCTAGTGAAGATTTCTGGATATGATAGGCGCGATTTGCCGGCCGCCAGTGGCCCGCATTCTCACTTATTTTCCAGGTCCAGGCCATACAGTCGGCAAACGCTCCCCCGAGCCGCCGGCTTCTGAGCTTTTCCAACACAGTTAGTGGAGAGATCACCTTGGTAGAGTACGTAGTTTCCCTCGATAAGCTCGGCGTCCATGATGTAGAGCATGTGGGGGGCAAGAACGCATCCCTGGGCGAGATGATCAGTAACCTTGCAGGTGCCGGTGTATCGGTGCCCGGTGGCTTCGCCACGACAGCTCAGGCTTATCGTGATTTTCTGGAACTGAGCGGCCTGAACGATCAGATCCATGCCGCCCTCGACGCGTTGGACGTCGATGATGTCAACGCCCTGGCCAAGACCGGTGCCCAGATCCGCAAGTGGATCATGGAAGCCGAGTTCCCCGAGAAGCTCAACGCCGAGATCCGCACTGCGTTCGCCACGCTGTCGGCCGGCAACCCTGACATGGCCGTGGCCGTGCGCTCTTCCGCTACCGCCGAAGACTTGCCGGACGCTTCCTTCGCCGGTCAGCAAGAAACCTTCCTGAACATCCGTGGCGTCGAAAACGTCATTCGCGCCGCCAAAGAGGTGTTTGCCTCCCTCTTCAACGACCGCGCCATTTCCTACCGTGTTCACCAGGGCTTCGACCACAAGCTGGTCGCCCTGTCGGCCGGCGTGCAGCGCATGGTCCGCTCCGAAACCGGCACGGCCGGCGTGATGTTCACCCTCGATACAGAATCGGGCTTCCGTGACGTGGTGTTCATCACCGGCGCCTACGGCCTGGGTGAAACCGTCGTACAAGGCGCGGTGAACCCGGACGAATTCTACGTCCACAAACAAACGCTTGAAGCCGGTCGCCCGGCCATCCTGCGCCGTAACCTGGGCAGCAAAGCCATCAAGATGATCTACGGCGAAGTGGCCACGGCCGGCAAGTCGGTCAAGACCATCGACGTGGACAAGGCTGATCGTGCGCGTTTCTGCCTCAGCGACGCCGAAGTCAACGAGCTGGCCAAGCAAGCGATGATCATCGAAAAGCACTACAAGTGCCCGATGGACATCGAATGGGCCAAAGACGGCGACGACGGCAAGCTCTACATCGTTCAGGCCCGTCCTGAAACCGTGAAGAGCCGTACCCAGGCCAACGTCATGGAACGTTACCTGTTGAAAGAAACCGGCACCGTGCTGGTTGAAGGTCGCGCCATCGGCCAGCGCATCGGCGCCGGCAAGGTTCGCATCATCAAGGACGTGTCCGAGATGGACAAAGTCCAGCCCGGCGATGTACTGGTTTCCGACATGACCGACCCGGACTGGGAACCGGTCATGAAGCGCGCCAGCGCCATCGTCACCAACCGTGGCGGCCGTACTTGCCACGCGGCGATCATCGCTCGCGAACTGGGGATCCCGGCCGTAGTCGGTTGCGGCAACGCCACCCAGCTGTTGAAAGACGGCCAGGGCGTGACGGTTTCCTGCGCGGAAGGCGACACCGGTTACATCTTCGAAGGCGAACTGGGCTTCGACATCAAGAAAAACTCCGTTGATGCCATGCCTGATCTGCCGTTCAAGATCATGATGAACGTCGGCAACCCGGACCGTGCATTCGACTTCGCGCAACTGCCGAACGCCGGTGTGGGCCTGGCCCGCCTGGAATTCATCATCAACCGCATGATCGGCGTGCACCCTAAAGCACTGTTGAACTACGACGGTCTGCCCCAGGACATCAAGGACAGCGTCGACAAGCGCATTGCCGGTTACGACGATCCGGTTGGCTTCTATGTCGATAAGCTGGTCGAAGGCATCAGTACCCTGGCCGCTGCGTTCACCCCGAAAAAGGTCATCGTGCGTCTGTCGGACTTCAAGTCCAACGAATACGCGAACCTGATCGGCGGCAAGCTCTACGAGCCGGAAGAAGAAAACCCTATGCTGGGCTTCCGTGGTGCTTCGCGTTACATCAGCGAAGCGTTCCGTGACTGCTTCGAACTCGAATGCCGCGCGCTCAAACGCGTACGCAACGAGATGGGCCTGACCAACGTTGAAATCATGGTGCCGTTCGTCCGTACTCTGGGCGAAGCGAGCCAGGTTATCGATCTGCTGGCCGAAAATGGCCTGGCCCGCGGCGAGAACGGTCTGCGCATCATCATGATGTGCGAACTGCCGTCCAACGCGATCCTGGCTGAAGAGTTCCTCGAATTCTTCGACGGCTTCTCCATCGGTTCCAACGACCTGACCCAGCTGACTCTGGGTCTGGACCGCGACTCCGGGATCATCGCTCACTTGTTCGACGAGCGTAATCCGGCCGTCAAGAAGCTGCTGGCCAACGCGATTCAGGCCTGTAACAAGGCTGGCAAGTACATCGGCATCTGCGGTCAGGGTCCTTCGGACCACCCGGACCTCGCCAAATGGCTGATGGAGCAGGGCATCGAAAGCGTTTCGCTGAACCCCGATTCCGTACTGGAAACCTGGTTCTTCCTGGCTGAAGGTCAAGCGCAGGCTTGATCGGTGAGTGAAGAGGCCGGTCACTGACCGGCCTCTTTTGATTCAAGTAGGGCGAGCTCCTCCGGATGCCGCCCTTTTTTGTGCAAGAGCATTATGCAAAGCAGCAGCAACCTATTTCCTGTCGCCCTGATCAGCGCCGAGCGGCGCGGCGATCTGAGCGAAGACGTGTATCGATTGAAACCCGCCAATAGCCCTGACGGTACTGTCGAGCTGGCGGTAACGCGCCTCGGCATGGCGGATGGCACGGATGCGCGCGGCGTACCGGTCATTTTGCTTCATGGCAGCTTTTCCAATCGCCGGTTCTGGTATTCGCCCAAAGGCTTGGGTTTGGGGGCGTATCTGGCGCGGCTCGGGTTCGATGTGTGGATCCCGGAGATGCGCGGTCACGGCCTGTCCCAGCGCAACCAGAACTACCGCAAGAACCGCGTCGCCGACTACGCCCGTTACGATCTGCCGGCCATCGGTGCGTTCGTGCGCGAGCAAAGTGGCCAGGTCCCGCACTGGATCGGTCACTCGCTGGGCGGCATTACCTTGGCCGCCGCGTTGGGTGGTCAATACATCGGCGAGCCGGTGGTGGCTTCGGCGGCGTTTTTCGGCACGCAGGTCAGCCGCACCTATTGGCCGCTGAAAATCCCGCCGGTCGAGTGGAGCGGGCGCTTTATTCTCAAGCGTTTTGCCCAGTTGTCCGGTTCACGGCTCAAGCGCGGCCCGGAGGACGAGCCGATTGGCCTGGCCCTGGAAAGCATGCGCTGGTACGGCCTGTTCGGGCGCTTTGGCGATGCCGACAAGGACTGGTGGGCCGGTTTGGCCGAAGTTCAATTGCCGGTACTGGCCGTGAGCGCGGCTGGCGATCATCAGGACCCGGCCTGGGCCTGCCGTAAACTGTTCGATCAGCTCGGCTCCGAGCACAAGCAGTTCATCAATCTGGGGCGCGAGCAGGGCTTTGCTGACAATTTCGGTCATGTTGAAATGCTAGTCAGCAAAGCGGCCCAGGCTGAAACCTGGCCATTGGTGGCTCGCTGGTTGGCCGATCAACAGACGCCATTGCTGGGCGAAAAGCCGGATTTGGCCACGGCGGTCTGAGCCCGATGCTCTAACAAGGGCATTTCGCTCTGGTCGGCTTGCGGCTAAGATATGACGCATTGCGCTTTTTCGGTCACTTTGCGACATCCTCGATTGTCTTCCTCTTTACAGGAGTTTCTCGATGAACCATTACGTTACGCCTGACCTGTGCGACGCCTATCCGGAGCTGGTGCAGGTGCTGGAACCGATGTTCAGCAATTTCGGCGGCCGTGATTCGTTCGGCGGCGAAATCGTGACCATCAAATGTTTCGAAGACAACTCGCGGGTCAAGGAGCAGGTCGAGCTCAAGGGTGATGGCAAGGTGCTGGTGGTCGACGGTGGCGGTTCCCTGCGCCATGCGTTGTTGGGCGACATGCTGGCTGAAAAAG
>Ga0209903_1000053_pt1 | contig 48064 bp, 40 predicted proteins | sample OrgsoiDNA2013051_FD_185801 | JGI IMG/M metagenome (GOLD analysis project Ga0209903, IMG submission 185801) | Permafrost soil microbial communities from the Arctic, to analyse light accelerated degradation of dissolved organic matter (DOM) -... | ecosystem: Environmental > Terrestrial > Soil >...
TCGCCACAAACCAGCTTCCGCGCCCGCTCAGTTGCAGGGCATCCCCCAACATAACCTGACGGTGAGTATTATCGGCGATACGCTGGCTGGCAATAACATTAAACATGGCGCTGCGGCTGGCAGAGAGATAGAAACTGCGCTTAGGCCGCTCTTTAACACGGATATCGTTATTTGCCCACTTCCTGGCTTGAACCAAATTATTTCCACCGCGGCCGAAACGCTGCTCGCCAAAATAGTTCGGCACGCCTTGCTGAAGGATCTTTTGCAGACGCGCTTCGATATCTGGGAGGTGGCTCAGCTGGCGTAACACCAGCGTAAAGGCATTGCCTTTCAGGGTGCCTATTCGCATTTTCTTCAGATGACGGACAGCGCGGATAACTTCGCAACCTTCCAACGCAAACTGGCTGAGATCTGGGTCCTCTTTACCTGGCAGATGCAGGCAAAACCACTGTTCGGTTACCGCATGGCGATCTTTCAACCCGGCATAGCTGACCGAGCGGGGATGAATACCGGCAAAGCGTGCCAGCTGCTCGGCAACAAATTGGGTGTTGCAGCCGTTTTTACGAATACGCACCAGCAGATGCTCACCTTCACCGTCTGGCTCAAAGCCGAGATCTTCCTCGACGATGAAATCCTCCGGGTTAGCTTTCAGTTTGCCGGTTGCAAGCGGCTCACCGTACAGCCAGGTCAGGCGGGACATATCCAACGGGTTATTTTCCACTGCATCAGTCCTTGATCAACAGGGCGACGGCTTCGCAGGCGATACCTTCACCACGACCGGTGAAGCCAAGCTGTTCGGTTGTCGTCGCTTTAACATTCACTTCGTCCATATGGCATTGCAGATCTTCTGCCAGGAATACCCGCATCTGAGGGATATGGGGCGCCATTTTCGGGGCCTGAGCAATGATGGTGATATCCAGATTTCCCAGCGAATAGCCTTTAGCACGAATGCGACGGTAGGCTTCACGCAGCAGTTCGCGGCTGTCTGCTCCTTTAAAAGCGGGGTCTGTATCCGGGAACAGCTTGCCGATATCACCCATCGCCGCCGCACCAAGCAGGGCGTCAGTTGCAGCATGCAGGGCAACATCCCCATCAGAATGTGCCAGCAAACCTTGCGGATAAGGAATACGCACGCCGCCGATCACCAATGGGCCTTCGCCGCCGAATTTATGCACGTCAAAACCGTGGCCGATACGCATTATGCGTTCTCCTTTTGATACAACTGGGTTAAATAAAATTCTGCCAAGGCCAAATCTTCCGGCCTTGTGACTTTAATATTGTCTGAACGTCCGGGGATCAGCATAGGATGAAAACCGCAATATTCCATCGCCGAGGCTTCATCGGTGACGGTAGCGCCTTCATCCAGCGCACGGCGCAAACAGGTTTTTAGCAGCGCCAGCGGGAAAAATTGTGGCGTGAGCGCATGCCAAAGCTCTTCGCGATCGACAGTATGTGCGATCGCCCCCCTGCCCGGCTCGCCGCGCTTCATGGTATCGCGCACCGGTGCTGCCAGAATACCGCCGACGTCGCTGACGGCGGAGATAGCCAGCAGACGGGTCAAATCATCAATGTGCAGACAGGGGCGCGCAGCGTCGTGCACCAGCACCCAGCCATGGGATCCGGCCTGTTCGAGCCCGGCCATCACAGATTCAGCACGTTGACTTCCGCCAACGACAAGCTGAATCCGTGGATCAGGGGCGATCGGCAACCGTACAAATTGCACGTCGTGTGGGCTGAGCGATACCACAATCTTGGAAATCTGCGGACTTTTTAGCAATGCGCGTATCGAATGTTCGATCAGCGTCATGCCACCGATGGAAAGGTATTGCTTAGGACATTCTGTCTGCATGCGGCTGCCGATACCGGCAGCGGGCAGGACAGCAATAATCTCTGGAGGAGAGGCTGCGATGTGGCTCATAGCTATTGTTTTAGGTTGTTTTGCGAAGTATTGATACCCGCATTACGCTTAGACTGGTCAGGCACCAGGCGATAGAAAGTCTCACCGGGCTTAATCATGCCCAGTTCATTACGCGCGCGTTCTTCGATAGCTTCCTGACCGCCGGTCAGGTCATCGATTTCTGCAAAGAGTTGATCATTTCGTGACTTGAGTTTGCCGTTGTTGGCCTGCTGTACCTCAACGTCATCATTCACACGAACATAATCATGAATACCATTCTTACCCAGCCACAGCGAATACTGTAACCAGCCAAGCAAAACCAGTAATAGCAGCGTTAATTTGCCCATCCCCGCCCCCTAAAAAAGCCGGTCAATCATCCCACAACTTTCGGTTGGACTCCACACTGACAGGGAAAATGCCGGTGAGATTCAGAGTTAAGGCCGTAATTACGGGTGAGAATGACACAATGGTTTACATAGAGATAAGAAATCGCTGACAAATTGGTCAGAAGTTTACCAACCCGACAGGAATGAGAAGACGGTCCAGAACATCCCGATGACCACAACACCGGTCGCCAGCAGCGTTTGCCACCAGTTACCACTGAATAGCATACTGAAAGCGATACCGATTAATACGGCAACGGGCATCAGGGCAAGAAAGAAAGGCCAGGTATAGAGGAGAAAAAACAGGGTATTAGAGCCATAAACCAGGAAAGGAATGGTAAATGCCAGCCAATAGAAAACAAAGCCTGCGCATCCGCCGAAAAACGAATAGGAGGGATCTTCCGCGTCAGGAGGCGGATCGTCAGACACAGCAACGGGGCTGTCTGTCCGGATCCGATTAACTATTCTGTGAAGTAATGCCTGCATAACGCGATCCCCGTTGTAACCGTGTAAACCGGCACGTTCTGGGACGTTTGGCCGGCAACATTCAGGGATTGATAATAGCGTGATGCCGCAGTACATCTAACAATTGCGCAACCAAATGTGTTACCAATTGTTCACCATCAAGATGGACGTCAGCAGCTTGTGGAAGCTGATAAACGGAGTCAATTCCGGTGAAGTTTTTTAGCTCACCGGCGCGGGCCTTTTTATATAATCCTTTTGGATCCCGCGCCTCACAAATTGCCAGCGGGGTATCAATAAACACTTCCAAAAACGGGGCCTTACCGAGCAGTTCCCTTACCATCTCCCGCTCCGCGCGGTGTGGAGAGATAAACGCCGTCAGCACCACCAGACCCGCATCCACCATCAGTTTGGCAACTTCACCGACGCGACGGATATTTTCGCGCCGGTCATCATCGTTAAACCCCAAATCCTGGCATAAACCATGGCGGACGTTATCACCATCGAGAAGATAGGTGCTGACGCCCAGCGCATGCAGGGCCTGTTCCAACGCCCCGGCAACGGTTGACTTGCCCGAACCCGATAAGCCGGTAAACCACAGCACCGCGCCTTTATGACCGTGCTGCGATTCACGATCCGCACGCGTTACCGCATGCGGATGCCAGACGACGTTTTCGTTCTGTAAAGCCATGCTATTTCCCACCTAACAGGTCACGTGCACCCCAGTGCGGGAAGTGGCGACGGATAAGACCATTCAGTTCCAGCTCGAACGCACTGAAGGCTCCTGGTTCCTGATAGACGCTTTCCAACGCTTCGCGCACCAGCCCGGCACCGACGGTCACGTTGGTCAGGCGGTCGATAAAGATCATGCCACCGGTCACAGCATTGTGTTGATAGTTATCCAATACCAGCGGTTCATCAAAGGTCAGCTCAACCAGGCCAATCCCATTGAGCGGCAGGTTTTCCACAAGGCGCTGCGTCAGTGAGTTTATCTCCACTTGATACTCAATATTCTCTACGCGGGCACGGGCTTTTTTGCCGCCAATCTTGATGTCATAACTTTGCCCAACGCTCAGCGGTTGCTCCGCCATCCAGACAATATCGACTTTGGCATGTTGTACGGCTTTGACAGTTTCCGCAGCGTCGACCAGCAGATCGCCACGGCTGATATCGCGTTCATCAGCCAGCACCAGCGTAATGGCTTCTCCCGCCCAGGCTTCCTGCAGGTCACCGTCGAACGTCACAATGCGCGCGATGGTGGACTCAACGCCAGAAGGCAGGACTTTGATTTTTTGCCCAACACGTACAGAGCCCGATGCCAGCGTACCGGCGTAGCCGCGAAAATCGAGATTTGGGCGGTTAACGTACTGCACCGGGAAACGCATGGGTTGCTGTTCGCGGATATTAATCACGTTCACGGTTTCCAGCACATCGAGCAGCGTGGGTCCGGTGTACCAGTTCATTTTATCGCTCGGGCTCGCCACGTTGTCGCCTTCAAGCGCAGAAAGCGGGACAAACTTAATATCCAGATCGGTGGGCAGTTGCTGAGCGAAATCCAGATAATCGGCCTTAAACTGCTCGAATACGCTTTCGCTGTACTCCACCAGGTCCATCTTGTTCACCGCAACAACGAGATGGCGGATCCCTAACAGGGTAGCGATGAAACTGTGGCGACGGGTTTGGTCAAGTACCCCTTTACGCGCGTCAATCAGCAAAATCGCCAGGTCACAGGTCGAAGCGCCGGTGGCCATATTGCGGGTGTATTGCTCATGCCCAGGCGTGTCGGCAATGATGAACTTACGCTTCTCGGTAGAGAAATAGCGGTACGCCACATCAATGGTGATGCCCTGCTCGCGTTCAGCTTGCAGGCCATCCACCAGCAGGGCCAGATCGAGTTTTTCGCCCTGAGTCCCGTGACGCTTACTGTCGTTATGCAACGAAGAGAGCTGATCTTCGTAAATCTGACGGGTGTCATGCAGCAGGCGGCCAATCAAGGTACTTTTGCCGTCATCGACGCTGCCGCAGGTCAGAAAACGCAGCAGGCTTTTGTGTTGCTGGGAGTGCAGATAGGCTTCTACACCACCCTGTTCTTCAATTTGTTGTGCTATCGCATTGTTCATGTTGAGTTGCTCCTCAGAAATAGCCCTGACGTTTTTTCAGTTCCATCGAACCGGCCTGGTCACGGTCAATTGCCCGCCCCTGCCGCTCGCTGGTGGTTGATACCAGCATCTCTTCGATGATCTCAGGAAGCGTCTGCGCTTCTGACTCGACGGCGCCGGTCAGCGGCCAGCAACCCAGGGTACGGAAACGCACCATTTTCTGTTCAATCACTTCACCCGGCTGCAGGTCAATGCGATCGTCATCGACCATCAGCAACATACCGTCGCGCTCCAACACCGGGCGCGGCGCGGCCAGATAGAGCGGAACAATCTCAATATTTTCCAGATAGATATACTGCCAGATATCCAGTTCAGTCCAGTTGGAGAGCGGGAATACGCGGATGCTTTCGCCTTTGTTAATCTGGCCGTTGTAGTTATGCCACAGCTCCGGGCGCTGGTTTTTCGGGTCCCAGCGGTGGAAACGGTCGCGGAACGAATAAATACGCTCTTTGGCACGCGACTTCTCTTCGTCACGACGTGCACCGCCAAAGGCCGCATCAAAGCCGTATTTGTTCAGCGCCTGCTTCAAGCCTTCGGTCTTCATGATGTCTGTATGCTTGGCGCTGCCATGTACGAAGGGGTTGATTCCCATGGCGACACCTTCCGGGTTCTTGTGCACCAGCAGTTCAAAACCGTAGTTCTTGGCCGTGCGATCGCGAAATTCGTACATTTCGCGGAACTTCCAGCCGGTATCCACATGCAGCAATGGGAAAGGCAGCGTCCCGGGGAAGAAGGCTTTACGCGCCAGATGTAGCATCACCGACGAGTCTTTACCGATAGAATACATCATCACCGGGTTGGCAAATTCAGCCGCGACTTCACGGATGATATGGATGCTCTCCGCCTCCAGCTGCCGCAAATGTGTGAGTCGTTTTTCGTCCATTACAGATCCTTAAGCCAAATTCACGACCGACGGGCGTTGAGCACCCTCAGTCTGTGGATGATACCCAAACCAGGCAAGTTGAGAGTGAAGTGCCACCACTTCACCAATCACCAGCAGCGCTGGCGTTGGTGCTCGTTGAGCCAAGTGTTCAAGATTATCTAAAGTCCCGGTAAGCACCTGTTGATCTACGCGGGTACCGCGTCCGATCACTGCCACCGGTGTAGAAGCCGCGCGGCCATGCCTAATCAGTTGTTGGCTGATTTCAGCTGCCTTCAGGGTGCCCATGTAAATCGCCAGCGTCTGATGCCCTTTCGCCAGCGTTTCCCACTGCAGACTGCTGCCATCCGGACGCAAATGACCGGTAATGAAGGTCACACTCTGCGAATAGTCGCGGTGTGTGAGAGGGATCCCGGCATAAGCGGTCGCTCCCGCTGCAGCAGTCACACCCGGCACAACCTGAAAAGGGATGCCCGCGGCTTTTACTGCCTGCAGTTCTTCACCACCGCGACCAAAAATAAACGGGTCGCCGCCTTTAAGACGCACCACTTTTTTGCCCTGCCGAGCCAGTTTCACCAACAGGTGGTTGATATCATCCTGCGCCATGGAGTGGCTGCCTGCGCGCTTACCTACGCAAATTTTGTCGGAGTCACGGCGCACCAGATCTAAAACCCCTTCACTGACCAGAAAGTCATACAGCACCACGTCAGCCTGCTGCATTACCTGTAAACCACGTAAGGTGAGTAATCCTGCATCACCCGGCCCGGCGCCGACCAGCGTCACTTCACCGTTTTGCGCGATGGATTCCGGATTATCTAACTGTTGCTGCAACACCTGTTCGGCCTGCGGAATCTGCCCCGCAGTCACCAGCGTGGCGAAGCTACCATCAAATGCCTGTTCCCAGAAACGACGGCGGGATCGCATTGAAGTAAACCGCTGCTTTACACGTTCACGCCAGCTTCCGGCAATCTCTGCCATTTTGCCAAGGCTCGCCGGGAGCAGCGTTTCCAGCTTTTCACGTAACAGACGGGCCAATACAGGTGCCGTGCCGCTGGAGGAGATCGCCACCACAATCGGTGAACGGTCGACAATTGAAGGAAATATGAATGAACACTTCGGCTGATCATCCACTACGTTAGCCAACAACTGCCGTTGGTTAGCCTGTTCGAAAACTTCGGCATTGAGCCCGGCATCATCGGTAGCGGCAATGACCAGAAAAACATCATCAAGCTGTTGCGGCACAAAACGTTCTGCCAGCCAGCTCACCTGTGATGCCTGACGGCGCTGTTCGAGTTCAGGGGAGAGTGATTGCGCGACGATGCGGACCGCAGCGCCAGCACGCAGAAGGAGATCAATTTTGCGTGCAGCGACTTCACCGCCGCCGACAACCAGCACCGGGCGTTGTCTGAGGTCGGCAAAAAGGGGTAGATAGTCCACAACGGCCTTATGTATTCACGATGACAATTCACACGACTATACGTGCTGGCAATAATTGAATTGAAATGACGAAATGGAATGAATAGTTCCAGAATGGAATATAGGCAAAAAAGTCAGCTGTAAACATCATCGTTATCAGCAACAAAAAGAGCCCTTTGAGATAACGGGAAATTGTCTAATTTGCTGCACAATCGCATACTATTGCCCAACTAAGACCGCCATACGCGGCCGCCTGCACTGTGTACAGAAATAGATACGCCTCTTTCGGTCTTCCTGACCCACTGATAAGGATTTTTCGGCTATGTTTTCCACTTCACGCATGAAGCTCGCGCTAATGGCGATAGCTTTTAGCTGCAGTTTTGCTCATGCCGCCGCGCAACCGGCTGAGGCGCAAGCCCCTGGTACCCTCGCCGCCGCACAAATTCGCCATATCGCCACCTATTTCCCGGGGCGCATGGCTGGCAGTCCCGGTGAACTTATCGCCGCTGAGTACCTTAATCAATACTTCACCAAACTGGGTTATCAGAGTGATTTACGCGGTTTTGACACACGCTATATCTATAGCAGCAAGGACGGCAAGCAAAGCTGGCATAGCGTGCACGCGACCTCAGCGATCGCCGCCCGCCCCGGTGAGGTACCGCAGCAGATTATTGTCATGGCACACTTTGATACCTATCTGCCACAAAGTGACGCAGATTCTGACCATAATCTGGGCGGCCTGACGCTGCAGGGGGTGGATGATAACGCCTCGGGCGTCGGCGTAATGCTGGAGCTGGCCGAGCAATTCAGCAAAGTGAAGACCCACTACAGTTTGCGTTTTGTTGCACTGAGCGCGCAGGAAACGGGTGCGCAGGGGGCAGAAGATTATGTCCAGCGTATGTCGCCGGAAGAGAAGAAAAATACCTTGCTGGTGGTGAATCTGGACTCACTGATAGTCGGCGATAAACTCTATTTCAGCAGTGGCAAAAACACGTCCGCCGCTGTCACCAAGCTCACTCGCGACCGCGCCGTCAAATTAGCGCAACGTTATGGGATTGCCGCCGAAAGCTACGGCGGTAAAGAATGCTGCAACGGTATGCAGGCGTTGGACGACGCACATATCCCGCTACTGATGGTCAGCGCCACCAATTACACTCTCGGCAAGAAAGATGGCGTACAGCAACGCGCCGTCAGCGCACACTTTCCGCAAGGGACGTCGCGCCATCAGGGACAACTGGATAACCTGCAATATCTGGATCGCGTCCTGCCAGGGCGCATCGATAAACGCGCGAAAGAGAGTGTGAAGATTTTACTGCCATTGCTGAAGGAACTGGCAAAACCGGCCGATGCTTTATAAACAGATTACAGAATCCCTTAAATAATTCGAGGTGCAGACAGGCGGCAAGTAAACGCATCCCCGGGAGCATAGATAACTATGTGACCGGGGTAAGTGCGCGCAGCCAACGCATCTGCGGCTCGAAGTATGACAGGGATTTATTCGTGCAGGCCGCACTCGCGTTTCAGACCAAAGAACCTTGTCTCTTCTTCGCTCATGCCCTCTTCCCATTTTTTGGTGGTATGCGTGTCACCGACGGAGAGATAACCCTGCTCCCACAGCGGGTGGTAGCTCAACCCGTTTTCTTTCAGATACTGGAAGATCTGGCGGTTATCCCAGTCGATGATAGGCAGGATTTTAAATACTCCGCGTTGTACTGCCAGCACCGGCAGATGCGCACGGCTGCCTGACTGTTCACGGCGCAACCCAGCGAACCAGGTCTGCGCACCGAGCGTTTTCAGCGCACGGTTCATCGGCTCGACTTTATTAATGTCGTTGTAGCGTTCGATCCCTTCAACACCCTGCTCCCACAGTTTGCCGTAGCGTGCTTCCTGCCAGGCAGGAGAGAGTTCCGCGCGGAATACCTGCAGGTTGAGATTCAGTTGTTCAGTCAACTGGTCGATAAAATGATAGGTTTCAGGAAACAGATAACCGGTATCGGTAAGGATCACGGGGATATCGGCTTTCTGACGCGTCACCAGATGCAAACATACCGCCGCCTGAATACCAAAACTGGATGAAAGAGCGAACTCGCCCGGCAAATTCTCCAGCGCCCAGCTAACGCGATCCTGCGCGGAAAGCTTTTCCAGTTGGCCATTAACTTCAGCCAGCGCCAGCGCCTGCCCGGATTTCGGCATTTCGTTCAGTTCAGCCAGAGTCAGTAAACTCATACACTCTCCTTCAGGTTGCGGTCGCGTACTGTTAGTCGTAAAAGTCGCGGGCCGGATCGAGTACCGGACGCACGATCCCGGCACGGATCACGTAGTCGCCGAAACCTTCGTCTGTTTCGCGCTCTTTGGCCCAGCGCCCAACCAGTTCGTCGATGATAGTCAGGATCTCGATATCGGAAATGTTCTCGCGGTACATACGTGGAATGCGTGTTCCGGCACGGTTACCGCCCAAATGCAGGTTGTAGCGGTTCATCGCTTTACCCACTAAACCAATTTCGGCCAGCAGCGCACGGCCACAACCATTTGGACAGCCGGTAACACGCAGAACAATATGCTCTTTACCCACGCCATGGTTATGCATGATGCCCTCAACCTTGGTGACAAACTCTGGCAGGAAGCGTTCAGCTTCGGCCATGGCCAGCGGGCAAGTTGGATAGGAAACACAGGCCATCGAGTTTTTGCGCTGCTCGGTAACGCCGTCGTCGATCAGGCCATGGCTGCGAGCCAGCGCTTCGATCGCGTCTTTGTCTTTCTCTGCAACTCCGGCAACGATCAGGTTCTGATTAGCAGTAAGCCTGAAATCACCTTTGTGGATCTTAGCAATTTCTGCCAAACCGGTTTTCAGCGGTCTGCCGGGATAGTCCAGAATACGGCCGTTTTCGATAAACAGCGTCAGGTGCCACTGGTTATCGATGCCCTTCACCCAGCCGATACGGTCACCGCGGCCGGTAAATTCGTAAGGGCGGACGTCAGCAAACTGAATTCCTGCGCGCTTTTCCACTTCGGCTTTGAATACCGGAACACCAACGCGCTCCAGCGTGTATTTGGTTTTGGCATTTTTACGGTTGGTACGATTGCCCCAGTCGCGCTGAGTAGTCACCACCGCTTCGGCCACGGCCAGCGTGTTCTCAAGCGGAATGAAACCCAGTTCGCTGGCGGTGCGGGCGTAGGTTGCCTTATCGCCGTGGGCGATAGATAGCCCGCCGCCGACCAGCACGTTGAAGCCCACCAGTTTGCCGTTATCAGCGATCGCCACGAAGTTAAGATCGTTAGCATGCAGATCCACGTCGTTTTGCGGCGGGATCACCACCGTGGTTTTAAATTTACGCGGCAGGTAGGTCGCCCCGAGGATTGGTTCCTCGTCGGTGGTTTCGACCTTCTCCTGATCCAGCCATACTTCGGCATAAGCCCGAGTGCGCGGCAGCAGATGTTCAGAAAGTTTCTTCGCCCACTCATAGGCTTCTCGGTGCAGCTCAGACTCCACCGGGTTCGAGGTACAAAGCACGTTACGGTTGACGTCGTTGGCTGTCGCCAGCGCATCCAGCCCCAGTTTGTTGAGCAGTTGATGCACCGGTTTTACGTTCGGTTTGAGGATGCCGTGGAACTGGAACGTCTGACGGTTGGTGATACGTATGCTGCCATAGAGAGTACTGTCATCGGCAAATTTGTCGATGCCCAGCCACTGCGCAGGTGTCATCACCCCGCCCGGCAAACGGCAGCGCAGCATCATGGCATGGCGTGGCTCGAGTTTCTGCTCGGCGCGTTCGGCGCGGATATCCCGGTCATCCTGCTGGTACATGCCGTGGAATCGGATCAACAGGAAGTTGTCACCGTTGAAACCGCCGGTCAGGCCATCCTGCAAATCTTCAGTGATGGTACCGCGCAGGAAATTGCTCTCCTTTTTCAGACGCTCGGCATCGGTCAGCGGGGCATCGACCACTAATGGGCCAGGACCGGGGTTCAGTTCACTCCACAATTTATTGCTCATCATTTTTTTACTCATAACTTTATGCCCAAAATCATTCAGATCACCTGGAGGCGCCTACTTTTGGCGCAGGCAGGCGGAAACTGAAGGACAAATTGGTTATAGCCAATTTGAACGGCGCTAGCGCCGGCCCGAAGGGTGAGCCTCAGAAATGAGGCCCATAATCCCGATGAGCTGACTCAAGTCAGTGATTCGGGTGATTGAAGGAAGCCAACACCCCTGCGATTTGAAGGAGACAGGGCATTAGTAAACGTCGCGCTGGAAGCGGCGGTCCTGCCGTAGCTCGCTTAGGTATTCATCAGCGGTTTCCAGATCCATCGAACCCTGTTCTGCAATGATTTCCAGCAGAACCTGCTCGACATCTTTCGCCATGCGGTTGGCATCACCACACACATAGATGTGCGCACCGTCCTGTAACCATTCCCAGACTTCGGCTCCGCGTTCGCGCAGCTTGTCCTGAACGTAGATTTTTTCAGGCTGATCGCGGGACCAGGCCAGTGAGATATTCGTCAACAGGCCATCTTTAACGTAGCGCTGCCACTCCACCTGATACAAGAAATCATCGGTAAAATGCGGGTTGCCGAAGAACAGCCAATTCTTCCCGCGGGCGCCGTCGTTTTCGCGCTGCTGCATAAAAGCGCGGAAGGGAGCAATGCCCGTTCCCGGACCAATCATAATCACCGGCGTCTCCGGGTTGGCAGGCAGGCGGAAATTGTCGTTGTGTTCGATAAACACCCGCACCTCACCATCTTCTTCCAGACGGTCGGCCAGATAGCCTGATGCACCACCGCTACGGGCGCGGCCATCAATCTCATAGCGTACCGCACCCACGGTGATATGCACTTCAGATTCGGTTTCAGCCTGTGACGACGCAATGGAGTAAAGACGCGGCGTCAGCGGGCGCAGCAGATCAATCAACTGCTGCGCGTCCAGTTCGGTCGGCGCCTGACGCACCATATCGACGAAAGGCGTGTTTTGCGCAAATTGTTGCAGCGCCGGCTTGTCTGACAGCAAAGCGGTCAGTGTCTCATCGCGGCACAGCGCGGCATATTTTTCGACAATCGGCGTGGTGTTCTGTGTCAGCTCGATGTGGCTTTGCAATGCGTCACTCAGCGTGAGCGTTTTACCGTTTACCTCAACCGGCTCATCGCCTTTCAGCCACAGCAGTTCGACCAGCTCCTGCACCAGCGCCGGGCAGTTTTCAAACCAGACGCCGAGGGCATCCCCCGGCTGATAGCGCAAGCCGGAATCCCCCAGATCAATCTCAATATGGCGCACGTCTTTGTCTGAATCGCGGCCGGTGATTTTCTGGTTCACGGAGAGCAGCGCGGTCAGCGGCTGCTCTTTAGTATAGGGGCTGCTGTCAATTTGATTGACTGCACCCGCCAGTGTTGCAGCCGGCTGACCAGAGGTATCCGCAGGCACGCGTTGCCTGAGCACTTCCACAACCTGCTTACGCCAGGCCTCGGCTTGTGCATGATACTCAACGTCGGCGTCCACGCGCGCCAGCAGGCGCTCTGCGCCCAGTTCTGCCAGGCGGTTATCAAAGTCTTTACCCGCCTGGCAGAAGAATTCGTAAGAGGTATCGCCAAGTGCAAATACGGCAAAGGCGGTCTCTTTCATCTGCGGGGCTTTTTTAGATTGCAGGAATTTATGCAGGGCGACCGCTTCTTCCGCCTGTTCCCCCTCCCCCTGAGTGGATGCCACAATCAGCAGCAGTTTTTCCTGACCGATTTGCTTGAACTTATAATCACCGGCATTAATCAGGTTAACGTTCAGCTTTGCGGCGACCAAATCGTCGCGCAACTGTTCCGCCAGCCGACGTGCATTGCCGGTCTGAGAGGCCGAGATCAGGGTGATCGATGCGGCGGTTACCGCAGGCGCACTGGCTGGAATGATACCGGGCTGCTGATTAACCATTCCCCAGAAATAACCGGAAAGCCAGGCCAGCTGCGTGGGCGAGTAATCACCAATCGTCGATTGGAGGCGGGCCAGTTGCTCCGCCGTCAGAGGTAGCATAGAAGTAGGAGGAGCCTGAGTCGTCATCGCGGTACGAATTCCCTTATGCAAAAGCCAGTCGTCTGTCCGGCCAACACAGGCCTGGAGAGTTTGTAAGGTTAACCAGCCGGATGATAACAATTAAAGAAGTGATGGAAATAATAAATAACCAAAATGACTAAGTGGTTTTAGAGATAGGAATAACCTGTAAAAGTGGTAAGAATATTTTTTTATCTTACTGAAATGGTTATCAAAATATCTGTCATGGTGCGAATTATGCAAAACTGCCTGTTAAATAAAGAAAAACCCCGCCGCAACGGGGTCAAAATTATTTATTACAAGCTTAAAGGTGGAATTCACCGTGTTGTTCAAACCAGGCAAACTGTCCGGCAGCAAACACCGACATTTTACTGCCACTATGGCCGATATCCGGCAGGTCCATAAAGTGCCAGTTGAACGGCGTATTGTTCTGCTCGGCGCGCTGCTGCGAGGTGGTGAAGTAGCTCTCTGCACGTTCAAGACGGTTACTGCCCTGGGCCATCGCCTGTTTGGAACGGCGCAACAGATGGTTCTCCGGGTCATCGTCTTCGCTGCCGACGGCAATCAACATCGGCTTGGCAAAGTAACTGGCCAACTGCTGCTGACTGACAGGCACCGGTGATTCGCGTAAACCATATGGCCAGTGCTGATCGGTATCCGGTAAGGTCCACCAGCCTGCCGCTGCGCAGACCGCCGCTTTTACCTGTGGCTGCGGTAACAGGGTCAACATTCGGTGAACAAACTGACAGCCAGCGCTGTTGCCGAACAGATAATATTGCTGCTGGCTGGTAATGCCCTGTTTCTGCATCTGGCTGAAGAGCGTATCCACAATGGTGAATGCCCACTGGGAAGCGGGTAATTTACGATGGGTTTTGGCATCCACCAGATTGCCGAGGTTATAACCTGCCGCACCGGGGAAATCCTGCTCGCTAAAGCGCGGAACGATCACCCGCAAATGGTATTGATCTGCGACGGTCATCCAGTCATTGCGATAGGTTGCCGCATTGCGATCAACGCCGGTCATCACGATAACGATCGGCGTAGTGGCATCTGCACCTACCGGCTGATAACTAAAGACTTCCAGACTCTTCTTCCCCTGCGCCAGAGGAAGTCGGAAACTCCCGGATCCTGGAGGGAAAGTCAGGGCAGCGGATTGAGCAGGAAGAGTCGTTTTGGTGGCTTTCGCGTCAACACTGGCTGCTGCCGTTTTAGGCGCAACCGTCGGCGGCAGGGTTTCTGCACTGACGCCCGCAGAGAAAAGCACTGATAATATGGCCCAACGCAGCACAGTAATCATTATTCACTCAAGAGGTTAGTCTCACTGGGATCACTTTAAGCCAGTGAAACGGGCTGAGTAAAGCAGTGGTTGGTAACGCCTTGTACAGACCCAGGCTTCTTAATATACCCAAATCATTCTCTTTGCAGGATGAAGGGTATTCGTGGCGTGAAGGGCCGATATCCGCTACTATGCCGCGTTTTTTGAGCAATGAGAAAGCGCCATGACCACCACACTATTTAAAGATTTCCAGTTCGAAGCCGCGCACCATTTACCAAATGTGCCAGCAGGCCACAAATGCGGCCGCCTGCATGGGCACTCTTTCACCGTGCGTATTGAAATTACAGGTGAAGTGGATCCGCATACCGGTTGGGTGATGGATTTTGCCGATCTGAAGGCCGCGTTCAATCCGACTCTGGATCGTCTGGATCACTATAATCTGAACGATATTCCCGGATTAGAAAACCCGACCAGCGAAGTGCTGGCCGAGTGGATCTGGAATGAGATGAAGCCGAAGTTACCTTTGCTTTCCGCCGTGCGCGTAAAAGAGACCTGCACAGCGGGTTGCGTCTATAAAGGCTGATGCAGGGAGCCCAAAATCATTCGCGCTATATCAAGGCGGTCGATGCCGAAATAGCGCGAAAGATGGAGGGATCAGGCGATGTTTAGGTACTTATGGGTCTGCATGGAAAGCCGCCAGTTTTTTGCAATGCAGGTCGCAATGCACAATTTGGTGGCGTCTTCTTTTTGGCTAATCGGCTGCAAAGCAATAATTCGCGCTTTTTCATCGGTCAGCGTCGCAAGCAGCGCTTCGAGCGCGTCAATATCACGCTGACGTGCCACCGGATGTTTTACTTCATCAGCACGTTTCAGCGCCTGCGGCAGGATGTCGTAACCACCGCGCATATTCACTTTCGGCGAGACGGTTACCCAGGTGTTCACCGAGCAGCGCACTTCGTGCGTTCCGCTGGTTTCGATCTGACCGCTAAAACCGTTCTTTTCCAACAATGACGTCAGTTCTGTCAGATCGTAAATGCACGGCTCACCGCCGGTGATCACCACGTGGCGCGCGGTATAACCCTGCTGTCCAATAATTTGCAGTAACTGTTCAGCCGTGGCGTTGCCCCAGGTATCGCTCTCTTCGGTTTTAACCAGAATGCGCTGCACGTCGACTTCCCGATCGGCAATTTTGTCCCAGGTATGTTTGGTATCACACCAGCTGCAACCCACAGGGCAGCCTTGCAGGCGAATAAAAATGGCCGGCACACCGGTAAAATAGCCTTCCCCTTGCAGGGTTTCGAACATTTCATTAATCGGGTACTGCATGGTTTTCTCAGTCATCTCTAAAAAATCAGCGCGCATTATCACAGATAAGGTCTGTCAGACCAAACTGATGCTGTAAATGAGTATGGCAGAATAAGGGAATGCCTGATTTCAGACGTAAAAAAACCCGCCGTAGCGGGTTTTTCAGAAAGTGTTAACAGCGCAGTAATTACTGGCCTTTCACTTCTTTCAGACCGTTGAACGGAGCAGGTGTACCCGCAGCCGCCAGCGCTTCTTCGATACGAATCAGCTGGTTGTACTTAGCAACACGGTCAGAACGGCTCATAGAACCGGTTTTGATCTGGCCCGCTGCAGTACCTACTGCCAGGTCGGCAATCGTTGCATCTTCGGTTTCGCCTGAACGGTGAGAGATAACGGCTGTATAGCCAGCATCTTTCGCCATTTTGATCGCAGCCAGAGTTTCGGTCAGTGAACCGATCTGGTTGAATTTGATCAAGATGGAGTTAACGATACCTTTGTCGATACCTTCTTTCAGGATCTTAGTGTTGGTTACGAACAGGTCGTCACCCACCAGCTGAATTTTGTCGCCCAGAACTTTAGTCTGGTAAGCGAAACCATCCCAATCAGATTCGTCCAGACCGTCCTCGATAGAGACGATTGGGTATTCTTTGGTCAGGTTTTCCAGGAAGTGTGTGAACTCTTCAGAAGTGAAAGCTTTGTTGCCTTCGCCAGCCAGAACGTATTTGCCGTCTTTGTAGAACTCAGAAGCAGCACAATCCATCGCCAGAGTAATATCTGTACCCAGTTTGTAGCCTGCTTTATCAACCGCTTCAGCGATAACAGCCAGAGCTTCTGCGTTAGAACCCAGGTTTGGCGCGTAGCCACCTTCGTCACCAACAGCAGTCCCCATACCTTTGGATTTCAGAACTTTAGCCAGGGTGTGGAACACTTCAGAACCCATACGTACAGCTTCTTTCAGCGTTTTAGCGCCAACAGGCTGAATCATGAACTCCTGGATATCAACGTTGTTATCCGCGTGCTCGCCGCCGTTGATGATGTTCATCATAGGCAGTGGCATAGAGTATTTGCCTGGGGTGCCATTTAGTTCAGCGATGTGAGCATACAGTGGCAGGCCTTTAGAGGCAGCAGCCGCTTTAGCAGCAGCCAAGGAAACCGCCAGAATCGCGTTAGCACCGAACTTAGATTTGTTCTCAGTACCATCAAGATCGATCATGATCTTGTCGATGTTAGCCTGGTCTTTAGCGTCTTTGCCTTTAACAGCATCAGCAATCGGGCCATTTACAGCAGCAACCGCTTTCAGTACACCTTTGCCCAGGAAACGGGATTTGTCACCGTCACGCAGTTCCAGCGCTTCGCGGGAACCTGTAGATGCGCCTGATGGAGCAGCTGCCAGACCGACGAAACCGCCTTCCAGATGAACTTCAGCTTCTACGGTCGGGTTACCACGGGAGTCGATGATTTCGCGGCCGATAACTTTAACGATTTTAGACATTAAGATTTCCTCAGTACAAGTTAACTAAAGCTTCAGACAAACAACATGCCACCTGGGTGACAGGTTGCTTCCCCTATATTTATTTTACCTGACGCTTCTGATACTCACCGGCAGCCTTCACAAAGCCTGCAAACAACGGATGACCATCACGCGGCGTTGACGTAAATTCCGGATGGAACTGGCAAGCCACAAACCATGGATGGTTCGGCAACTCAATAATTTCCACCAGTTGCTTATCGCCAGAGCGTCCTGCAACGCGTAAACCTGCGGCTTCAATCTGTTTGAGCAGCATATTGTTTACTTCGTAACGGTGACGATGACGTTCAACTATTGTCGGCTCGCCGTACATTTCGCGAACCAGGCTACCGTCGGTCAGGTGACATTGCTGCCCCCCCACGCGCATGGTGCCGCCTAAATCACTTTCTTCAGAACGGACTTCTACATTCCCGTCCTCATCACGCCATTCGGTGATCAATGCCACCACCGGGAACTTACAGTCTGGCACAAATTCGGTTGAGTTGGCATTTTCCATGCCCACGACGTTGCGGGCAAACTCCATCAACGCTACCTGCATACCCAGGCAAATGCCCAGATAAGGAATGTTGTTTTCACGTGCATAGCGGGCGGTAGTCACTTTACCTTCCACACCACGATAGCCAAAGCCACCAGGGATAAGGATCGCATCCAGCCCTTTCAGAACTTCTACACCACGCGTTTCGACATCCTGAGAGTCAATAAGTTTGATGTTAACGGTCAGGCGGTTTTTCAGCCCACCGTGTTTGAGCGCTTCAATCACAGATTTGTAAGCATCTGGCAGCTCAATGTATTTACCCACCATCCCGATGGTAACTTCGCCACCCGGATTGGCCTCTTCATAGACAACCTGTTCCCACTCGCTGAGATTGGCTTCAGGTGCGGTGAGATTGAAGCGTTTACAAATATAGTCGTCCAGACCCTGGGATTTCAATAGGGCCGGGATTTTATAAATGGAATCAACGTCTTTAAGCGAAATAACCGCTTTTTCTGGCACGTTACAGAACAGCGCAATTTTAGCGCGTTCGTTGGCCGGTACGGCACGGTCTGAACGGCAGATCAGCACATCGGGCTGAATACCAATCGACAGCAGCTCTTTCACTGAATGCTGGGTTGGTTTGGTTTTCACTTCACCGGCAGCCGCCATGTACGGCACCAGAGTCAGGTGCATATACAGCGTATGCTCACGGCCTACGTCCACGGCCATCTGGCGAATGGCCTCCAGGAAGGGCAGGGATTCGATATCACCTACGGTACCGCCAATTTCCACCAGCACCACATCATGGCCTTCGCCGCCTTCGATGATGCGTTCTTTGATGTTATTGGTGATGTGCGGGATAACCTGGATGGTTGCGCCGAGATAATCGCCGCGGCGCTCTTTGCGCAGCACGTCGGAGTAGATACGCCCGGTGGTGAAGTTATTGCGTCGGGTCATTTTGGTGCGAATGAAGCGCTCGTAGTGACCGAGGTCCAGATCCGTTTCAGCGCCATCTTCGGTAACGAAGACTTCGCCGTGTTGGGTCGGGCTCATGGTACCTGGATCCACGTTAATATACGGATCCAGTTTCATCATGGTCACGTTAAGGCCACGGGCTTCGAGAATAGCCGCCAGAGAGGCTGCGGCAATGCCTTTACCCAGAGAGGATACGACCCCGCCGGTCACAAAAATATAATTAGTTGTCATGCTGAACCTGAGAGGTTAGGTTTAAAGATGATGGAGTAACCAAGACGGGAAAACAGTATACCGGAACCTTGTGTGCGCCACAAATAAACGTTTTGCTGCCCATCATCGTTTTCCTCAGCGTCAGTTCAGAAAAGTTAACCTTTCCAGACTTTTTCTCTCATTCTTTCAAAAACAATCAGTTAGCGGACGAAAATGACGCAACTGTTCGCATGACTCATTGAAACATCTTAGATATCAATTTCTTGGACTTTACCACGCTCAGATCAGGCTTTTAGCGGCTGACTGATACTGAGCTTAACCGTTTCAGCAAATGCAGATCTTGTCGCCGATCAAAGTCCGGGCACCGGTTTTACGGCTTCTCGCTCTTCTTTACCTGCTGCCACGCGGCTTCCATCTGATCCAGGGTGGTGTCTTCCATACTCAGCCCCTGCTCACGGATAATGCTTTCCACATGACGGAAACGGCGCTCGAATTTACGGTTCGCGGCCTGCAGTGCATCTTCTGCTTTGTGCCCCAGATGACGGGAAAGATTGACCGTCGCGAACAGCAGATCGCCAATTTCTTCGCCGAGCTTTTCTTCGTCAATCACCGCCTGACGCGCTTCAAACATCACTTCATCGATCTCTTCATAGACTTTATCGAGCACCGGCCCGAGCGTAGTCCAGTCGAAACCGACGTTTGAGCAACGCTTCTGAATTTTGTGCGCTTTCATCAGCGCAGGCAGTGCGGAGGGGATGTCATCGAGCGCCGAATGCAGGGATTTCTCCGCCCGCTCCTGCGCCTTGCGCGCTTCCCATTTCACCAGCACGTCTTTGCTACTGGCGTCTTTTGACCACGCCGCTTCATCGCCGAAAATTTGCGGATGGCGACGTTCAAGCTTATCCGAAATCGCATTGCAGATATCGTCGAAGCCAAACAGCCCCTGCTCGCTGCCCATTTGCGCGTAAAACACCACCTGAAAGAGCAGATCGCCCAGCTCATCGCGCACGTCGTCGTAATCTTTACGCGCAATGGCATCCAGCACTTCATAGGTTTCTTCCAGCGTGTACGGCGCGATGGTCTCGAAGGTTTGTTCTTTATCCCACGGACAACCGGCTTGCGGATCACGCAGGGTTTTCATAATAGCCAGAAGCCGATCCAGATTATTGTTCATACAAAAGCACATCTCACTTTTATCATTAAAGTATTTACTCTATATAACAGATAATAATCCGAAATAAAAATTAAAACATTCACTATAAAAAATTCATAATGACATCATAAAAAAATCAAAGTGATTTTTTTAATTGATATTATTTCAAGGAACCACTAATTATTTGTTGGCAACAACCTAAACATGAGGAAGTTATTATGTCATTTCAAGATATCAACCTTTACCAAAATGGGACGCCTATTGTTTCCCCTGGCGATACGGTAATTGTTCCCTTCACCTTTGTTTCCACAGGAATAGACAGCCCAGGCTCAAGAATTCATGCTATAGCACCCAAGCACTGCCATATATTAGCAATGTCTGTTTATTCTCCTTCTAAAGTTGTCATCGCAGAGGACGGATTATCGTCAAACATCATTAATGCAAATGGGGGTGGGTGGAATGCAAACAGAAGCATCACACTGTCAGTTGATGCAGATGCTCCGGACAACACGGTACTGTCTGGCGGGAGTTTAACTTATTATAGCTCTGAAAATGTTCCAGGTTCATCATGTCCTTTACTGATTAATACTGGTGCAGAGATAAAGCCAATCACTGTAAGTTATGAAAAAAGAGGTTCCTGGCAGGACTGGGAAACACAACAGTGGATATATAGCTACCGTATTAATTTAACCTCAGCAAAAACAAATATTTCCAACTGGCTGGTAGCATTTGATAATTTACCCGCCGGTTCAGAAATAGTTAATCCACAAACATTATGGGTGACAGTTTTGGCAAATGGTACTGAAGGCACTGTCGTGCTTGAAGCACCACAAGAAGGTACGCATATCATTATGCCTGATACTATATTAAGCATTGATATCGAAATTAAGTATTCCGGTACTGATAATGATGTGGAAAGATATAGTCAGCTCTATAACTTAATCGCCTATGACCTCACAGAGGTCTGATTATTGAAATAATTTTTAGTGAGGGGGCTCCCCCTCACTAAAAAACCCATCACAAAATCAGTTGCCGTGCAGGCGTTTGGCGTCAATGACGTCCGGCAGCTGGTTCAGCTTGGCGATCACGCGCCCCAGCACCTGCGGGTTGTAAATTTCGATATCCATATCGATGGTCGCCAGTTGCTGCTTGGTATCGCTGCGGCTGGCAACGCCCAGCACGTTGACCTTCTCGTTGGCGAGGATGGTGGTGATATCGCGCAGCAGGCCGCTGCGGTCGTTGGCGACCACACGCACCACCAGCGAATACCCGCTGGAGTAGCTTTCACCCCATACGGCGTCTACCACACGCTCTGGCGCATTCAGGCGTAAATCTTCCAGCTGATCGCAATCAGCCCGGTGGATAGAAATCCCCCGGCCCTGCGTGATGTAACCGACGATTTCATCACCCGGTATCGGCTGGCAACAGCGCGCGATGTGGTGCATCAGATTGCCCACGCCTTCAACCACCACGCGGCCATTGTCTTTACTGCCATTGCGTTGCGGTGCTGGCGTGGTTTTCTGCGTCAGCTGACGCATCGCCTCTTTATCCAGCTCTTCCGCACTCGGCTTTTTAAGCTGCGATTGCAGGAAGTTGACCATCTGGTTGATGCGGATGTCGCCGTTACCAATCGCAGCCAACACTTCGTCGAGCGAATTGACGTTGTAGCGCGGCAGCAGCAGTTTTTCGGCATCCTTGATGCTGATATCCATTCGATCGAGTTCGTCGTCGAGTATCTGCTTACCGGCGATAATATTTTTGTCGCGATCCTGTTTACGGAACCAGTTCTGGATCTTCGAGCGCCCGCGGCTGGTGGTGACATACCCGAGACTCGGGTTCAGCCAGTCACGGCTTGGGTTTGCGTGCTTCTGAGTGATGATCTCAATCTGATCGCCCATCTGCAACTGATAGGTAAACGGCACAATGCGCCCGCCGATTTTCGCCCCGATACAGCGGTGACCGACATCGCTGTGGATGTGGTAAGCGAAGTCGAGCGGCGTCGAGCCGGTTGGCAAATCGATAACGTCGCCTTTTGGCGTAAACACGTAAACGCGGTCGTCGAAGACCTGACTGCGCACTTCGTCGAGCATTTCGCCCGAATCGGCCATTTCTTCCTGCCACGCGATAAGTTTACGCAGCCACGCGATGCGACCTTCGTAGCCACCGCTGCGGCCACCGACCACGGCGGTACCTTCTTTGTATTTCCAGTGCGCCGCGACGCCAAGCTCTGCATCTTCGTGCATCTGGCGGGTACGGATCTGGACTTCCAGCGTTTTACCGCGCGGCCCGAGCACCACGGTGTGGATCGACTGATAGCCGTTCGGTTTCGGGTTGGCGACGTAATCGTCGAACTCATCCGGCAGATGGCGGAAATGAGTATGCACAATCCCTAACGCCGCGTAGCAATCCTGCAGACGTTCCACCACGATACGCACGGCGCGCACGTCGAACAGTTCGTCGAAGGAGAGGGATTTTTTCTGCATCTTGCGCCAGATGCTGTAAATATGTTTCGGACGGCCATAGACATCGACTTTAATGCCCTCTTCGCCCATCGCATTTTTGACAGTAGAAACAAAATCATCGATGTACTGTTCACGGTCGATACGACGCTCATGCAACAGTTTCGCAATGCGTTTGTATTCATCAGGATGCAGATAACGGAAGCAGAAATCTTCCAGCTCCCATTTGAGCTGGCCGATACCGAGGCGGTTCGCCAACGGAGCATAAATATTGGTACATTCCTTCGCCGCCAGAACGCGCTCTTCTTCCGGCGCGTCCTTCACTTCACGCAGATGTGCGATACGTTCGGCGAGTTTGAGCACCACGCAGCGGAAATCTTCCACCATCGCCAGCAGCATCCGGCGAACGTTGTCCACCTGCTCCGGCGCCATGGAATCATTGTGCGTGGCCTTCAGCTGGCGGATGGCATCCATATCGCGCACGCCGTGCACCAGATCGGTAATACCTTTACCAAACTGCTCGGTCAGCGTGTCTTCATCGATGATGCCGTCATCGACCAGCGGGAACAGCAGCGCGGCGCGCATACTGTCGTTATCCATACTGAGGGTCGAGAGGATTTCAACCATCTCAAGACCGCGCCACAGTAAAAGCGACGCGTCCTGATGGCCCTGCGTTTGTTGCTCGCAGTAGCGCCAGGTTTCGGCTAAACGGTCACATGACTGCTGGCTGGACAGCCCTAAACTGTTAATCCAGTCGTCGAGCGCAAACTCGCCAGCCGTGTTCAGATGTGCACTTCTTACCGCAACCATACCCTCTCCCTACGTGTCTGACACAACCCCGGTGTCAGATGGGTTGATAAACAGAGCCATCGATTCAAGGTGCCCGGTGTGCGGAAACATATCCAGCATACGAACCTGAGCCAACCGATAACCCGCCTCCAACAAAATTTTACTGTCCCGAGCCAATGTCGTGGGATTGCAGGACACATACACCACGCGCTGCGGGGCAAGCTTAACAATATGCGCCATCACGCCGGCCGCACCGCCCCGCGCAGGATCGAGCAAAACTTTATTGAAGCCTTGCGCTGCCCAGGGTTGCTGACTGACGTCGTCCTCCAGATTTTCGTGGAAGAATGACGCATTTTCTAATCCGTTAATCCGGGCATTATCTTGCCCATTCGCCACCAGTGTAGCAACACCTTCAACTCCGACAACCCGCTTAGCTCTTTTTGCCAGTGGAAGGGTGAAATTTCCCATTCCGCAGAATAAATCCAGCACGCGGTCTTCCGGCGTCAGCGCCAGCCATTCGAGCGCCTGCGCCACCATTTGCTGGTTTACGGCATCGTTAACCTGAATAAAATCACGCGGACCGAAATTCAGCGCCAGGCCATCAATCTGATAAAAAGGGACGTCGCCACACAAACGTTCCAGCGTATCGCTGTCGGGTGCCAGAAAAATCGTTAACTGATGCTTTTGCGCAAACGCCGTCAGGCGCGTGCGATCGGCTTCGCTGAGCGGATCCAGATGGCGCAAAACCAGCAGAGCACCGCTGTCCGCCAGCACCATTTCCAGATGCCCAAGGCGTTTAGCCGCCGTCAGCGAGGCCAGACATTCCTGCACCGGCACCAGCAGTTGCTCGAGCTCAGGGCGCAACACCGGACAGCGGGTGACAGCCACCAGATCGTTCGAACCTTCCTGTCGGAATCCCATCACCAGCGGCCCGTTGCCGGGTTTACGCCCCGGCTTAGCGCCGGCAATTTGCAATCCAAGACGCGCACGGCGGCGATAACCGTATTGCGGACCGGCAATCACAGGTTGTTCATCAGCCTGAATGCCGGTTTCACGGGAAATCAGCCGCAGCAGGGACGCCGATTTACTGCGCTGCTGCAACGCCTCACTGGCGTGCTGTTGCTGGCAACCGCCGCAGGTGGAATAGTGCGGACAGGCCGGTTTGACGCGATCGGCGCTGGTGGTCAGCAAACGTTTCAGCCGCCCTTTGGCGTACTTACTTTTATCTTCTGTTAAGATCACTTCCGCCTGCTCGCCGGGCAATAAGCCACTGACAAACACGGCTTTGCCGTTATGACGTGCAACACCCTGCCCGAAAGCATCAAGGTCGGTGGCAGTCACAGTTATCGTTTGCCGGGTCGTCACACGGCGGTTCGGAGAGTAGAATTGAGCCATTATTGTCGATTGCACGCTGGTTTATTAAGCTTACTTTAGGTAATTCTCCCACATTGGAACCTCATGACCAAATATAGCCTTCGCGCACGGATGATGATCCTGATTCTGGCACCGACATTAATGATCGGTTTGCTGCTCAGCACCTTCTTTGTGGTGCACCGATATAACGAGTTGCAGAATCAGTTGATCGACGCCGGAGCCAGCATTATCGAGCCACTGGCCGTCGCGAGCGAATACGGGATGACGTTCCGCGAACGCGAACCGGTGATACGTCTCATCAGCCGACTGCATCGCAATCATTCCAACATTGTCCGCAGCATCAGCGTGTTTGATGGCGACAATAAACTGTTTGCCAGTTCGAACTCCCTGCGCGAATACACTCCTTTACAGGTTCGAAGCGTTAAAGACATTCCCCGCGAACTGACGCAGATGCGCCTCGGCGACTCCCTGATTTTGCGCACACCGGTTCAGGCAGAGAATCACACGGAGGCCGATGACGCCTCTTTCAGAACCTCTCCCGAACACAATCTCGGCTATATCGCTATTGAGCTGGATATCAGCTCGGTGCGGCTGGCGCAATATCAGGAAGCGTTCGTTTCCACCATGTTGTTACTGCTGTGTCTGGGCATCGCCACCCTGTTCGCCTATCGGCTGATGCGCGACGTCACAGGGCCTATCCGCAATATGGTGAACACCGTTGACCGCATCCGTCGCGGGCAGCTCGACAGCCGCGTCGAAGGCACGATGCCCGGCGAACTGAGCATGCTGAAAAACGGCATCAACTCGATGGCGATGTCGCTGACGGCGTACCACGAAGAAGTACAGCAAAATATCGATCAGGCCACGTCAGATTTGCGCGAGACGCTGGAACAGATGGAAATCCAGAACGTCGAGCTGGATCTGGCGAAAAAACGCGCGCAGGAAGCGGCGCGTATCAAATCCGAATTCCTCGCCAACATGTCACACGAACTGCGTACACCGCTTAACGGCGTCATTGGTTTCACGCGCCAGACACTTAAAACGCCACTGTCCCCCACGCAGGCAGATTACCTGCAAACTATTGAGCGCTCAGCCAATAATCTGCTGACCATCATTAATGACGTGCTGGACTTTTCGAAGCTGGAAGCAGGCAAACTGGTGCTTGAGCACATTCCTTTCTCACTGCATGAAATGCTCGATGAAGTGGTTATCCTGCTGGCACACACCGCACATGACAAAGGGCTGGAACTGACGCTCAACGTTCACAATAACGTGCCGGAAAATGTTCTCGGTGACCCGATGCGTATGCAGCAAGTGGTCACTAACCTGCTGGGAAATGCGATTAAGTTCACCGAAAATGGCAACATTGACATCAATGTTGAGCTGCGTTCGCAGAATAATTTGCAGGTCGAACTGGAAGTGCAGATCCACGACACCGGCATCGGTATTTCCGAGCGGCAGCAGTCGCAGCTGTTCCAGGCTTTCCGTCAGGCAGATGCCAGTATTTCTCGCCGTCACGGCGGCACCGGTTTGGGGCTGGTGATCACTCAGCGGCTGGTGAAGGAAATGGGCGGCGATATCAGCTTCTACAGCCAGATCAATCGCGGTTCGACTTTCTGGTTCCACGTCACGCTGGAGCTCAATGAAAACCGCCATGTGACGCCGGTTTCCATGAGCTCGCTTGAAGGTAAACGTCTGGCCTACGTCGAAGCCAACCCGGCGGCGGCGAAAGCCACTATGGAAATTTTGCAGGCAACGCCGCTGGAAGTGACCCACCGCACATCGCTGGCCGCATTGCCAGAAAACTATTACGACATGATGTTGTGCAGTATTCCGGTCAAACAGGATCAGACGCTGGCCGATTATGACGACAGATTAAAACGGGTGCTGGGCATGACGCGTCACCTGCTGCTGGCGCTGCCAAGCCAGTTCCAGGTTGATGCCGAAGAGCTAAAACGGCGCGGCGTACAGGCCTGTCTCATCAAACCTATGTCCAGCATCCGTCTGCTGCCATTGCTGTTAAAAGAGCAACAGCCGGTGGTTCGGATCCTTGGTTCAGAGGAAACTAAAACCTCGCGCCTGCCGCTGACCGCGATGGCCGTGGATGATAATCCGGCGAACCTCAAACTGATTGGCGCGCTGCTCGAAGAACTGGTGGAAACCACCGTGCTGTGCCACAGCGGTGAAGAAGCGATTGAAGTTGCCCGCCACACCGATCTGGACATCATTTTGATGGATATTCAGATGCCGGATATCGACGGCATCCGCGCCAGCGAAATCATTCATCAGATGGCGCGCCACACCAGTACACCGGTGGTGGCCGTCACTGCCCATTCGCTGAGCGGCGAACGTGAACAGCTGCTGAAACTCGGTATGGACGATTATCTGGCGAAACCGATCGACGAATCTATGCTGAAAAATGTGCTGTCGCGCCATTACTCGCATCAGAATCAGTTAGATTCCCCGCTGCAAACTCAGGAAGATCTCGCGCCGAACAGCACGCTCGACTGGCAGCTGGCACTGAGTCAGTCCGCCAATAAAGTCGCGCTGGCGCAGGATCTGTTGCAAATGCTGGTGGAATTCCTGCCGCAGGTTGCCGAACGCGTCGATGCCGTTGCACGCGGTGAAACCGATAACGACATTCTGGCGCTTATCCACAAACTGCACGGCAGTTGCAGCTACAGTGGCGTCCCGCGTCTGAAACAGCTTTGCTATTACATCGAACAGCAACTGCGTCAGGGCGTGAGCGTGGAAACGCTGGAGCCGGAATGGCTCGAACTGCTTGATGAGATTGAAAATGTGAAGCGAGCTGCGGTGGCATATTTACCGAGGTAAAAAGAGCCGGGGTGAGGAGTTTCAGGTAAAAACATAACGCCCGGCTAATTCCGGGCGTTTTTATGCGTTGAACGCCGGTTAAAACCAGGTCGTGACAGCTCCGGTCACATCCCATTGCTCGTTCACCAACAGCAGCTGACGCCATTTATCAAATGTCAGACACGGATGGCAGATATCAAACACCAGCATGTCACCGACTTTCAGATCGGCATTTTCCGGGACTGACATAAATGCATGCTGATCCATCATCGCATAAACTTTCCAGTCATCGGGGGCAGGGACGACCGTGGTATAGCCAGCCTGTGTGGCACTCCGCGGGCGGAAATGACCAGCGGCTTTCGGGTATCCGGCATCGTAACCGGCGTCACGCTTGCCGAAAGCAATGATCGCCCTCCCCGGTTCGGGCAAGGACTGCACTGCCGCCCAGACCTGCAGCGCGGGCTGTAAGCTGCTGTTCATTTCGCGCGCTACCGGATTACTGGTTTGCATCCTCTCCAGCGCGGCCTGATACGCACCCACATCGTGCGTAACGTAGCAGCCGGAGCGCAGAATAACGTCCAGCTGGTAACGTTTTTCGTTGTCGAGATGGGGATCTTCACGCGTCAGCTCTTCGGCCACCACGTCAAACCACGCAGACCCTGCGCCGGTCAGCATCACCTGCGGTTCAGAGAATTCACCTGCCTGCGCCAGCGCTTCGGTACGCGCAACAACGTGACGCAGGAAGGCGCGGATCGCCGCTTCGTCATTACTGACGCCCTCATAGAGCTCAACACCCACCAGCGCCAGCGACTGCGGCCAGCGCTTCACGGCCGCCAGCACTTCCGCCTCCTGCTCGCCGGTGCGGATACCGGTGCGACCGCCCTGAATGCCGTATTCGAACATGACGCGCAGTGTCTGTTGCTGGCTGGCAAAATAGTGGCCGAGCGAATCAACGTTATCGGCGGAATCGACAATGCAGGAAAATTCAAAATCAGGATCCTCACGCAATAATCCGGCGATAATCGCCATGCTGCCTTTGCCGATCAGCTGGTTCGCCATAATCACTTTGCGCACGCCGTGCTGGAACGCCACATTGACCTGCGGCGCGGTCGCGAGTGTGATGCCCCAGGCGCCAAACTCCAGCTGCATCTGGTACAACTCCGGGCTCATGGTCGTTTTGCCATGCGGCGCGAGTTTCAGCCGATAGCGCTGAATAAATTCGCGCATCCACGCAAGATTGTGTTCGATTCGCTCCTCAAGCAGTACCGCCACCGGCAGGCTGACGTCCTCGCGCAGGATATTCCAGCCCTGCTGACGGATATCACCCATGCGCGCATCTGCGCTGACTGGCCCTAATCCTTTGGTTCGTGTATTGACCGGCTGCTGCGAAAAATCAATCTCTGACATGGCGGGGTTCCCGTTGCGATTTGATTCTAAAAACTAACGTAAAATCGCCGGGAATAAAATACAAAAACCGGTGCAGACTGGGGCTGAACACCGGTTTTTTAATGACGTATTGTTGCTGATTCTTTCCGTTAATACGTTCTCAGAGCTTTTGCGATAACTTAATGGTCGCGGCAATATTCCGTGCTGACTTACGCAGATTATCTGCGGCATTTTTCAGGGCATCGTCCAACGTACATACGCTGTAGAGCACGCTGAAAACGGCATCCAGCCCGTGAGCGTAAACCACATCGACATCTTTGGTCAGGCTGCCCGCAATACCGATCACCGGTTTGTTATAACGCTTGGCGACCCGCGCCACGCCGATCGGTACTTTGCCGTTGATGCTCTGACTGTCGATACGCCCTTCGCCGGTGATCACCAGCGTCGCGTCTTTGACCAGCGCATCCAGCCCCAGTGCATCGGTGACAATTTCGATGCCCTGACGCAGTTCCGCGCCGCAGAATCCGTATAACGCCGCGCCCATCCCCCCTGCGGCTCCTGCGCCAGGAACATGCTCAACGTCGATGCCCAGATCCTGTTTAATCACTTTCGCGTAATGATGCAGATAGCCGTCCAGCTGCTCAATCATCTCCGGCGTGGCGCCTTTCTGCGGGCCGAAGATGGCGGAAGCGCCGTCTTTTCCGGTCAGCGGATTAGTCACGTCGCAGGCCACTTCGAAGCGGCATGTTTTGACTCGCGGATCCAGCCCGCTGATATCAATGTGATGCAGCTTCTCAAGCTCGCCGCCGCCCTGGCCGATGGACTGGCCTTCTTTGGTCAGCAGCTTCGCGCCCAGCGCCTGCATCATGCCAGCCCCGCCGTCATTCGTCGCACTGCCGCCGATGCCGATGATGCAGTGTTTCACGCCGTGGTCGAGGGCGGAGTGGATCAGCTCGCCCGTGCCGTAAGAGGTGGTTTTCAGCGGATTACGCTGCGCCGCTGGCACACTTTCCAGCCCGCTGGCGGCAGCCATTTCGATGAACGCGATTTTCTCATCGCCGGAAAGACCGAAGAAGGCTTCGAGCGGGGTGCCCAGCGGCCCGGTAACCTTGACTTTCACCACGCGCCCGCCGGTGGCGGCCACCATCGCTTCCACTGTGCCTTCGCCGCCGTCGGCGACCGGCAGTTTGATATACTCCGCGTCAGGGAAAATCTCACGAAATCCGCTTTCGATGGCCTTCGCCACATCCAATGCAGACAAACTTTCTTTGTATGAATCCGGTGCGATCACTATTTTCATAAAGTCATTACCTTCATAAACTGCACGCGCCGTTGTGGAAAAGCGTCCTGTCAGTTTTGCATTCTGCCAAAAGGGCTACGCGGCGCGATTTACTGCTCATCGGGCCGCGCGATCCCCCTGACTAACGGGTAACTTCAACCTTCGCTAAGTTTTCATAATAGCGTGCAATGGCGCTGTGGTCAGATTGCCCGTGACCATCCGCTTTCAATGCCTGCATCATTTCCATGACCAGCGAGGTCAGAGGCAGTTGCGCACCCACGCCATGGGAAGTGTCGAGTGCATTGGCTAAATCTTTGATATGCAAATCAATACGGAATCCGGGTTTGAAGTTGCGATCCATCACCATCGGCGCTTTGGCTTCCAGCACGGTACTGCCTGCCAGCCCGCCACGGATCGCCTGGAAGACAAGATTAGGATCTACGCCTGCTTTGGTTGCCAGCACCAGCGCTTCCGACATCGCCGCAATGTTCAGCGCCACAATGACCTGATTGGCCAGCTTGGTGACGTTGCCCGCGCCGATATCGCCGGTATGCACCACGGAACCGGCCATCGACTTCATGATTTCATAGCATTTATCAAATACGGCTTTCTCGCCGCCGACCATCACTGACATGGTGCCGTCGATGGCTTTCGGCTCCCCACCGGAGACCGGCGCATCGAGCATGGCGATCTGCTTCGCCGCCAGCGCTTCGCTGATTTCGCGGCTGGCCAACGGTGCGATAGAACTCATGTCGATAAAGATTGTGCCGGGGCGTGCGCCTTCAATCAGGCCATTTTCACCCAACGCCACGTCTTTGACCTGCGGTGAGTTAGGCAGCATGGTAATGATTACATCAGACTGTTCAGCGACTGCTTTCGGCGTGTCGGCAGCGGTGGCGCCCAGCGCGACAATTTCGCCCACGGTGTCGAGATTGCGGTCCATGACCACCAGTTCATAGCCTGCTTTGAGCAGGTTTTTGCTCATAGGCTTGCCCATGATGCCTAAACCAATAAAGCCAATTTTCATTCGGATATCCTCAGAGTATTGATGTGATGAGATCACTTGGTGAAGCGATCACACAGCGCCTGCGTACCTGCGCGATAAATGCCTAAATCACTGCCAACGGCCACAAAGGTCGCGCCCCATTCCATATAACGGCGTGCATCGGCTTCAACCGGTGCCAGAATGCCGCTGGATTTTCCGTGCGCTTTTGCACGGTCGAAGATGTGGCGGATGGCCGCCTGCACTTGCGGGTGTCCGGCGTTGCCGAGATGTCCCATGCCTGCGGCCAGATCGCTTGGGCCGACAAAAATGCCGTCGATGCCGTCGGTGGCGGCAATCGCATCAAGGTTATCGACGCCCTGCTGGCTCTCGATTTGCACCATCACCGTGATGTTGTCGTTAATGCTGGTGAAGTAATCCGCCACGGTGCCAAACATATTGCTGCGATGGGAAACGGATACGCCACGGATCCCTGCTGGCGGATAACGCGTAGACGCCACGGCGCGCTCGGCCTGCTCCTGCGTTTCCACGAAAGGAATGAGGAAGTTGTAAAAACCAATATCCAGCAGACGTTTAATCACCACCGGCTCATTGAAAGGCGGACGTACAACCGGAGCACTTTTGCTGCCTTTCAGCGCCATCAACTGCGGCACAAAGGTGCTGATGTCATTCGGTGCGTGTTCGCCGTCAAGCAGCAGCCAGTCAAAACCTGCGACCCCCAGGACTTCCGTGGCAATCGGGTTGCACAAGGCGGCCCAACACCCGATCAGCGTTTTACCTTGCAATAAATCCTGACGGAACCGGTTTGGAATCATTGGATTACTCATAGATGACCTCGTTATAGGGCGGGCGCGGAATTTCCGTCAGCCCGCCATCGTAAATTAGCTTTTCTTAAGTTCGAGACGTTTGATCTCACCGACAACCAGCAGGTAACACAGCATCGCCATCAGCGCAGAGCAACCGACGAAAATCAGGGCCATATTGAAAGAATGCAGACCTTTGACGATGTAACCGATAACCAGCGGCGTGACGATAGAAGCCACGTTGCCAAAGACGTTGAAGATGCCGCCGCACAGCCCGATGACTTCTTTCGGCGCAGTATCGGCAATCACCGGCCAGCCCAGCGCACCAAAGCCTTTACCGAAGAACGCCAGTGCCATCAGGGTCACCACCAGTGCGTTGTTATCCGTGTAATTACATAAAATGATGCTGGTGGCTAAGAGCATGCCCAGGACAATCGGAATTTTGCGCGCCACGGTCAGTGAGAAACCGCGTTTGAGCAGATAGTCAGAGAACACGCCGCCCAGCACGCCACCGGCAAAGCCGCACAGCGCGGGAATTGCTGCGATCATCCCGACTTTAAGAATAGACATCCCCTTTTCCTGAACCAGATAAATTGGGAACCAGGTCAGGAAGAACCACGTAATACTATTAATGAAGTACTGACCGAAGAAGATCCCCAACATCATGCGGTTGCTCAGCATCTGGCGGACGTAACTCCATTTTGGGCCACCTTGCGTGCCGTCGGTTTTCTTGTGGTCAATATCGACTACAGCGCCGCCGTCTTTCAGAAATTCCAGCTCGCTTTTAGAAATCCCCGGATGTTCCGGCGGGTTGTGGATGAACTTGATCCACACCAGCGTTAGCACAAAACCGAGCACACCCATCACGATGAAGACATGTTCCCAGCCCCAGGCGTAGGTCAGCCAGCCGAGCAGCGGTGAGAACAACGCGAGCGAGAAATATTGTGCAGAGTTAAAAATCGCCGAGGCGGTGCCGCGCTCTTTGGTCGGGAACCAGGCGGCCACGATGCGGGCGTTCGCCGGAAAGGAAGGTGCTTCAGAGAAACCCAACATAAAGCGCAGAATGAACAGCGTAAGCGCGCCGTATGCCAGCGGAAACCAGCCGACAAAGCCCTGCAACAACGTGAACAGTGACCAGAAAAACAGGCTGTAGGAGTAGACTTTTTTGGATCCGAAACGGTCCAGCAGCCAGCCACCTGGCAGTTGCATGATGAGATAAGCCCAGCCGAACGCGGCGAAGATTTGCCCCATATCAGCGGCATCCAGGCCCAGCTCACGCGCGACCTCGGTACCGGCAATGGAAAGCGTTGCACGGTCGGCATAATTTACCGCCGTGATAAGAAAGATAATCAGCAAAATATAATAGCGAATATGTGTTCGCGTCTTACTTTGCGCCAGTACTCGGGACTGGGAATGAACGCTCATGGTGACCCTCATTTTACTAGTACGGAATAATTCGCAGGGAAATAACGGTTATCGAAATAACTTTTTTCGCTTCGCCTGCTGGCTTCCTTTATATGAGACAGGCATTTCGTCGTGATTTATCCATGCCTGAAATTTACCTGTATTGCTTTCAACGCGACCTTCAGAGGGCAAACACAGTATAAAAAATGAGGGCGGAAATAACACTGTGCATTCGCCCAAGAATACGCCGTACGATGACGACTATTCTTTTGCATCCACACATCGTGGTGGGAGGATAATCACAGTTCACACGGGTTCTGAAGGCCTGCAAAACAAAGGGTGATATCCGTCACATCTATTCTGTCACCTGCCACACAGAATGACGTTCCGCGGGCGAAAAGCTGGTCAGTTGCACAATGAGGTTCCCGGACAGCTGCTTTATAATGGGGGCATACCCTGTAATGCCGGAAAGACAAAACGTTAACATTTGTACGCGACCACTTCAGAGAATTAACCGAAGGATCTTTTTTCGGGATGTTTAATAAACGCGGAGACAGTTATGTCACGTAATAAAGATAAAGAGCATGCAACAGACGCACTTTTCATTAAAGTTCATGAAAGCGATAACGTTGCCATTATTGTGAACGATAACGGTTTAAAAGCCGGCACCCGATTTTCAAATGGTCTGGAATTAATTGAGCATATTCCGCAAGGTCATAAAGTGGCTTTAGAACCGATTGCCAAAGGCGGCGATATCATTCGTTATGGCGAAGTGATCGGTTATGCCGTGAGGGAAATTCCGCAAGGCAGCTGGATTGACGAATCGCTGGTCGAATTGCCCGTTGCACCGGAGCTCGCCAGCCTGCCGCTGGCGACACGCGTTCCCCCGGCCTTACCGAAGCTTGAGGGCTACACGTTTGAAGGCTATCGCAACGAAGACGGCAGCGTGGGCACCAAAAACCTGCTCGGCATTACCACCAGCGTGCATTGTGTAGCGGGCGTGGTTGATTACGTGGTGAAAATTATCGAGCGTGATTTACTGCCGAAATTTCCCAACGTGGATGGCGTCGTCGCGCTGAACCATTTGTACGGCTGCGGAGTGGCTATCAACGCACCGGCAGCGGTCGTGCCAATCCGCACCATCCACAATCTGGCGCTCAACCCGAACTTTGGCGGTGAAGTCATGGTGGTCGGTTTGGGCTGCGAGAAACTACAGCCGGAACGTCTGCTGGAAGGCACACCCGACGTGCAGGCCATTTCGCTCGACGACACTCACATCGTCCGTTTGCAGGATGAACAGTACGTCGGTTTCCAGTCGATGGTGGACGATATTCTCACCGTGGCACAGTTCCATCTCGAGCGCCTGAACCGCCGTCAGCGTGAAACCTGTCCAGCGTCAGATCTGGTGGTCGGTATGCAGTGTGGCGGCAGCGATGCTTTCTCCGGCGTGACCGCCAACCCGGCGGTCGGCTTCGCCTCGGATCTGCTGGTGCGCTGCGGTGGCACGGTGATGTTCTCCGAAGTGACCGAAGTACGCGACGCAATCCATCTGCTCACCCCGCGTGCTGCGGATGTCAGCGTCGGCAAACGCCTGCTGGAAGAGATGGCCTGGTATGATAATTATCTGTCGCTCGGGCAAACCGACCGCAGCGCCAACCCGTCTCCGGGCAACAAGAAAGGCGGACTGGCGAACGTGGTCGAAAAAGCGCTTGGATCGATTGCGAAATCCGGCACCAGCGCGATTTCTGAAGTGTTGTCACCGGGACAGCGTCCGACCAAAAAGGGGCTGATCTTCGCCGCAACGCCCGCCAGTGATTTTGTCTGCGGCACGCAGCAACTGGCTTCAGGTATCACCGTTCAGGTCTTTACCACCGGACGCGGTACGCCTTATGGCCTGCTGGCCGTACCGGTAATCAAAATGGCGACCCGCACCACACTGGCTAACCGCTGGCATGACCTGATGGACATCAACGCCGGTACCATTGCAACGGGCGATGCAACTATCGAAGACGTCGGCTGGGAGCTGTTCCACTTCATCCTCGATATCGCCAGTGGCCGCAAGAAAACCTGGTCAGACACCTGGGGCATTCACAATGCGCTGGCAGTGTTTAACCCGGCACCGGTGACCTGATTATCAGTCTCTCACAACGCAAAAAAGGCCAGCAAACGCTGGCCTTTTCTTTAGGGACTTCTGAACAAATGGACGCTTACTTCGCGGCGGCTGCGCCGGTTTGTTCAGCGCCGACCAGCCCGACTTTCAGGTAACCGGCTTTACGCAGGTTATCCATGACGTTCATCAGCGTTTCATAATCCACCGTCTTATCTGCACGGAAGAAAATCGTACTCTGTTTGTTGCCCTGAGTACGCTGATCCAGCATGGCCGTCAGGTTGTCGCTGTTGACCGCGATGTCGCCAAGGAACAATTGCTTGTCTGATTTCACCGTCAGGAAGATGGGTTTTTCCGGACGGGGCTGCGCTTTGGCCGTCGAAGCCGGTAAATCTACCCGGACATCTACGGTGGCCAGCGGCGCGGCAACCATGAAGATGATCAGCAGTACCAGCATGACGTCGATAAAAGGCGTGACGTTGATGTCATGCATTTCACCGCTTTCGTCGATATCGTCGTTTAACCGAATAGCCATAATCTGTTCTTATCCTACGCGTAACTGACCTGTCTGACCGCGCGGCGCATCGCCTTCGCTGGCAGCCAAATCCAGATCACGGCCCTGTAACAGGATAATCTGCGCCGCCACGTCGCCTACCTGATGGCGGTAAGACGTGATGGTACGGGCGAAAATGTTATAGATAACCACGGCAGGAATGGCGGCCACCAGACCCACAGCTGTTGCCAGCAGTGCTTCTGCGATACCCGGCGCAACCACGGCCAGGTTAGTGGTCTGGGTTTGCGCGATACCGATGAAGCTGTTCATGATGCCCCAGACAGTACCGAACAGGCCGACGAACGGCGATATCGCGCCGATAGTGGCCAGAATACCATTGCCGCGGCCCATGTGACGGCCAGCAGCGCCGACACGGCGCTCAAGGCGGAAGCTGGTACGTTCTTTAATGCCGTTGTTGTCGGTAGAACCGGCAGACAGCTCGAGCTCATTCTGCGCATCGCGGATCATCTGCGCGCTGGTGCTGCTGGCGGCGAAGCTTTCAGCCTGCTCAGCGGCTTCGTCCAGCGTACGCACGGAAGACAGTGCGTCAAATTCGCGGCGCATACGGCGTTTGGCGGTAAACACTTCAGAGCCTTTGCTGAACAGCAATGCCCAGGTAACCACTGACGCCAGCAGCAGGCCAATCATGACGGTTTTCACCACCACGTCAGCATGGTGGTACATGCCTAATACGGACAAATCGGTTGGAATGACGGGAGCTTCAGTCTGCGAAGATTGCATGACAGGCGCTGGCGTAGCGTCAGTCGCAGCAGGTGCTGGTTGCGTGGTTTCAGAAGTGACGGCATTCGCCGCCGGCGTCGCAGGCGCAGCCATTGCGTTGCCGCTTAAACCAGCGACCAACATTAACGACATCAATACAGAGGTCGTTTTTTTCATCTTATTGCGAGCCGTTTTCACGCGTCGCCTCCAGCCAGAATCAGTGTATATGGGTTAAATAACGCCGAATTATATCAAATAAAAAGACCTAATTGATAGTCGTTCTCATTATTATTTACATTGTCGCGCCTGACGCCGCCAGTGTCCTTGACGGATGACAAGGTTTTGACCCTTTGGTTAATAGATCAACAGTTTAATCTGCGTCACACTTTTGCAAATAATCCTATTCTAAATCAATCATCTGCCAGCAATTACCAAAGACAAAACAACGTTTTAAATATTAAGTAACAGTATTTTACATTTGTTGCGAGTTTGTGATAACGCTCAAATACCCAACAGTTATAAATAGGGTAAGGTGCTTAGCACGGGCAAAGACCACACACTGGCATGTCCTGTATCCGTTTCATTTACATCATTATTTTCAATACTCTCATGCAGATCTGACAGCGCGCGGTGCGCCGGCCGGTTCATTTTCGCTCTAACTTTTTTCATACCGAATACCCCTGGAGACAAACTGATGAAATTGCAAAAAGCACTTCTCAGCCTTTGCCTGAGTTCCGCCACCCTGTTATTTACCTCCGCCGCGTCAGCGCAGACGTTGAAAGCCGCCGATGTGCATCCGCAAGGCTACCCGAACGTCGTTGCCGTCCAGCACATGGGCGAAAAGCTGCACAAGCAAACTGACGGACGTCTTGAAATCAAAACCTTCCCCGGCGGTGTGCTGGGCGATGAAAAGCAGGAAATTGAACAGGCACAGCTCGGTGCGCTGGACATCATTCGCGTGTCGATGACGCCTGTCGCCTCTATTTTGCCGGAAATCAACGTCTTCACCCTGCCCTACATATTCCGTGATGAAGACCACATGCACAAAGTACTCGACGGTCAGATTGGTAAGGAAATCGGCGATAAGATCACTAACAACCCGAATTCACGCCTGGTGTTCCTCGGCTGGATGGACGGCGGCACGCGAAACCTGATCACCAAAGAAGCCGTGGTTAAATCCGAAGACCTGAAAGGAATGAAAATCCGTGTTCAGGGCAGCCCAATTGCGCTGGCCACGCTGAAAGCCATGGGCGCGAATCCGGTGGCGATGGGCGTCAGTGAAGTGTTCAGCGGAATGCAAACTGGCGTGATCGACGGTACCGAAAACAATCCGCCGACCTTCGTCGCGCACAACTATCTGCCGGTGGTGAAGAACTACACCTACAGCCGTCACTTCATTATCCCTGAGCTGTTCCTGTACTCGAAAGTGAAGTGGGACAAACTGAAACCCGAAGACCAGCAGCTGATCCTCAAACTGTCGAAAGAAGCGCAGGACGAGCAGCGTGAGCTGTGGAAAGCCTATAACGAGAAAGCTCTCGCTACGATGAAAGCCGGTGGCGTGAAATTCTACGAAATCGATCCGGCGACTTATGTGCAAGCCACACAGTCCGTGCGCGATGAGTTCGGCAAAGACCATAAAGCACTGATGCAGCAAATCGCCGACGTTCAGTAAACCTTGTCTCTGCAGGGCAGCGACCGCTGCCCTTTTCCGACACTCACCGGGGGAAGCCTTATGATTTCCGGATATCACACCCTGATGGACATCCTTTACCGCGCCGCAATGTGGCTCGCCGGGATTGCGTTATTGCTGATGGTGGCAGTGATCCCCATCGGGATCTTCGCCCGTTACGTCATGAACAGCGCGCTGTCGTGGCCTGAACCGGTCGCCATTATGTGCATGGTGACATTCACCTTTATCGGCGCTGCCGTCAGCTACCGCGCCGGTTCTCATATCGTGGTGGCGATGGTCACCGACCGCCTGCCCCCTGCGCTAAAAAAGTTCTCGGCGCTGCTGTCAGATCTGATGATGCTGGCCATCAGCATTTTCATTTTCTGGTACAGCCTGCATCTGTGCAGCGAACTCTGGACACAACCGGTAGCCGAGTTCCCACTGCTGACCGCCGGTGAAACCTATTTGCCGCTACCGATAGGATCCGCCCTGACGATTTTATTCATCATTGAGCAGATCATCGCCGGACCGCAGCATCAGCGCCCGGTGGTGATGCTGGGCAATTCCGACGCCTGACCCGGAGACGTTTATGGACGCACTTATTTTACTGTTAACGCTGGGGGTGATGCTGGCGATCGGCGTGCCGGTGGCGTACGCCGTCGGGCTCAGCGCGCTGGCCGGTGCCTGGTGGATCGACCTGCCGTTTGAGGCGCTGATGATTCAGCTGACCAACGGCGTAAACAAGTTTTCATTGCTGGCGATCCCGTTCTTTATTCTGGCGGGGGCAATCATGGCCGAAGGTGGCATCGCCCGCAGGCTGGTGAGTTTTGCCTACATCTTTGTCGGATTTATCCGCGGCGGACTGTCGCTGGTAAACATTGTCGCCTCGACGTTTTTCGGTGCGATCTCTGGCTCGTCGGTGGCGGATACCGCGTCGATCGGTTCGGTGATGATCCCGGAAATGGAGAAAAAAGGGTATCCGCGCGATTTCGCCGCTGCGGTCACCGCCAGCGGTTCGGTGCAGGCGATCCTGACGCCACCGAGCCATAACTCAGTGATTTACTCGCTGGCGACCGGCGGTACGGTATCGATCGCCGCGCTGTTCATCGCCGGTATTCTGCCCGGTTTGCTGCTCAGCCTGACGCTGATGGTGATGTGCGTGGTGTTTGCCCATCAGCGCGGTTATCCGAAAGGTGAGCGCGTGCCGTTCCGCCAGGCGCTGAAGATTTTCATCGACACGCTGTGGGGCCTGATGACAGTGGTCATCATCATGGGTGGGATCCTTAGCGGAATTTTCACCGCGACGGAATCCGCCGCCATTGCCTGCCTGTGGTCGTTCTTCGTTACCATGTTTATCTACCGCGATTACAAGTGGAGTGAGCTACCAAAACTGATGTATCGCACGGTCAAAACGGTCAGTATCGTGATGATCCTGATTGGCTTCGCCGCCAGCTTTGGCGCAGTGATGACCTACATGCAGCTGCCGATGCGGATCACCGAGTTCTTTACCTCGATCTCTGACAACAAGTACGTGATCCTCATGTGGATCAACATCATGCTGCTGCTGATCGGTACGCTGATGGACATGGCGCCGATCATCCTGATCCTGACGCCAGTGCTGCTGCCGGTGGTGTTATCGCTCGGCATCGATCCGGTGCATTTCGGGATGATCATGCTGGTCAATCTGGGGATCGGGCTTATCACACCACCGGTCGGTTCGGTGCTGTTCGTCGCCAGTGCGGTGAGTAAACAGAGCATCGAGAAAGTCGTCAAAGCCATGTTGCCGTTCTACTGCGTGCTGTTTGTGGTGCTGATGCTGGTGACCTACATCCCGTCAATCTCGCTATTCCTGCCCAAACTGTTTGGGGTCTATACGGGTTAATTTTTCCTTTGTGTCTGGTTTCTCCTCTGCCCGTTCTGCGAACGGGCTTTTTTTTGACTGAAATTTTTTCATTCACCCGGCAAAAGACAGATCCCTGAAATTCCTCATGTTAAGTTAAAGACATGTCAGCGGACGCGACAGCGCGCCGATCTCCAAAATCAATCAGGGTGAAATACGGATTATGTCGTCTAAGAAAATTGAAACCGCGCTGGTCAGTGCCGGACGGGACAAGAAATTCACGCAGGGTTCAGTGAATGCGGTTATCCAGCGCGCGTCATCGCTGGTATTTGAAACGGTAGCCGAAAAAAAACACGCCACTGCCAACCGCGCTAACGGCGAGCTGTTCTATGGCCGCCGCGGCACCCTGACGCATTTCTCATTGCAGGAAGCGATGGTCGAACTGGAAGGTGGCGCAGGCTGTGCGCTCTATCCGTGCGGCGCGGCGGCGGTCAGCAATGCGGTGCTGTCGTTTGTCAGTGCCGGTGACCACATTCTGGTGGCCGGTTCTTCTTACGAACCAACGCAGGATTTCTGTGAAAAAGTGCTGAAGAAACTGGGAGTTTCTACCACCTATTTCCCATCAGACATGGGTGGCGGTTTGGGAGCGCTGATGCAACCGAACACCAAAGTGGTGTTCCTCGAATCACCGGGTTCAATCACCATGGAAGTACCGGATATTCCGGCGATGGTGAAAGCGGTACGAGCGGTGTCCCCGGACGTCGTCATCATGATCGATAATACCTGGGCGGCGGGTATTCTGTTTAAGGCGCTGGAGTTTGATATCGATATTTCGATTCAGGCGGGAACCAAATATATCGTCGGGCATTCCGATGCAATGATCGGCACCGCCGTTTCCAATGCACGATGCTGGGAGCAGCTGCGCGAGCATTCCTATCTGATGGGGCAAATGGTTGACGCCGATACGGCCTACGTCGCCAGCCGCGGTTTACGCACCATGGGCATCCGCCTGAAACAGCACGCAGAAAGCAGCCTGCATATCGCGCAGTGGCTGGCAACGCGCCCTGAAGTGGCGGTGGTGAATCATCCGGCATTGCCGGGCAGCAAAGGCCATGAGTTCTGGAAACGCGATTTCACCGGTAGCTGTGGCCTTTTTTCGTTTGTGCTGAAACAGCGGCTGAGCAAGCAACAGCTTTCAGACTATCTTGATCACTTCGAGCATTTCAGCATGGCGTATTCCTGGGGCGGTTTTGAATCGCTGGTTCTGGCCAATCAGCCGGAAGAAATTCAGGCAATCCGCCCGGCAGAAACCGTCGATTTCACCGGCACGCTGGTGCGTCTTCATATCGGCCTGGAGCATTGTGATGATTTGATCGCCGATCTGAGCGCTGCGTTTGAACGGATTGCCACGGTCTGAGACACAGGGATTGCGACAGACTGCTCAGATCGTTAAGGTATCTGTCGGATTTCCATTCGTAGAATGAGAATACTCTGTAAGCTCTACCCATAACCTCTGGCAATAATTCCCGGAGGTTACATTTCGAACAGAGCGTTCCCAGATCAACATCTCAAAACGCGAATTACGGTACACTTAGAATCGACAAAAGTTGTCACGAACAGCACACGAACAGCAACAGGACAGAATATGGCAGTTATTTGCGACATTTTTCATGCACTCTGGCGGCATGATTTTACTATGCTCGCCGACCCCAATTTGCTTTGGGTTATTTATGCTGTCCTGTTCACCACGCTGTTCCTTGAAAACGGATTGCTTCCCGCCTCTTTCCTGCCCGGCGACAGCCTGCTGCTGCTGACCGGTGCGCTCATCGCCAAAGGTGTAATGAGCTTTTTCCCGACGCTGATTATTCTGGTGATCGCTGCCAGCCTTGGCTGCTGGCTGAGCTATATACAGGGGCGATGGCTCGGGCATACCCGCGTGGTGAAAGGCTGGCTGTTGCAGCTACCGGCGCATTATCATCAGCGCGCACACCGGATGTTCATTGAGCACGGTTTGATGGCGCTGCTGGCGGGCCGTTTTCTGGCGTTTGTGCGCACCCTGCTGCCGACCATGGCCGGGATCTCCGGCCTCAATAATGCACGTTTCCAGTTCTTTAACTGGCTGAGCGCCATTCTGTGGGTGGGTGTAGTCATTACGCTGGGATTTGCCATGAGCCACATTCCGCTGGTGAAACGTCATGAAGATCAGGTCATGGCCGGGCTGATGATTTTACCGGTGCTGCTGCTGGTGATTGGCCTTGCGGGCGGTCTCGTGGTGCTGTGGAAAAACCGCAAAGCCCACGCCTGAGGCCAGTCTTTTCGCTATTCTCGCCAGCTAGAATACCGCTTTAAATGATGCATCGGCGACAGCCACTGCGCCAAAATGCCCTTCCCTCAGGCGCGCAATTTCGTCGCTTGGGGTCACGCCAAAGTAACGCTTAAACTCGCGGCTGAACTGCGACGCGCTTTCGTAACCCACCTGCAATGCCGCCGAACTGGCTTTTAATCCGTCATAAATCATCATCATGCGTGCTTTATGCAGCCGATACGTTTTCAGGTATTGCAACGGCGACGTGCTGGTCACGGCTTTGAAGTTGTGATGAAACGCCGAGACGCTCATGTTCACTTCACTCGCCAGAATTTCGACGCTGAGATTATCGGCATACTGAGCTTCAATGCGGCGCAAGGATTTGGTTATCTGGCTGAAGTGCGTATGGCGGTTCACCAGCGCCTGCAACGCCCCGCCGTTTTCGCTGGTCAGAATAAAGAACAAAATCTCGCGGATGATTTTCGGGCCCAGTACACGGGCGTGCAGCGGTTTATCCATCACATCCAGCAGACGTTCAGTGGCGCACAGAATGTCGTCATCCAAAATGCCGGAATTGATACCGGTGGAAGACTCGCGCTGATGCGCCATCGCCTCATCGCCCATATCCATCAGTAAATCCTGCAACATCAGATTATCGATACTGATCTGAATACCGGCCATCGGTTGTTCCGGGCTGCCGAAAGTTTCGCATTCGAACGGCAACGGCACCGTCAGCATCAGGTAATTGTGCGGATCGTAGGAGAACGTTTTTTTGCCAAGATAGCCCACTTTACTCCCCTGAAACAGGATCACCACGCCGGGATTATAGAGCACCGGCTGGCGCGCATGGTACTGCGTGGTATACATCAACGTGACCTGCGGCACCGCCGATTTACTGAGTATTTTGTCACCGCTCAGCTGCGCGACACGTGCCGACATGCGGGCACATAAGCTGTCCACGTTTTCCATATTAACTTCATCCCGTTTCCGATAAACCGTCATTAATAGTGCCATATCCGCCATCATTTCTACAGAGACAAGCAGAAACAGGCAAGCCTTAAGCAGGATTGAGCATCTTCCCTGCGGCAGTTTGGACGTACAGTAAAAACCGTCAAACGATCGGTGAGTTGAAAATAAAATCAGTAGCTTGCTCAGCAAGATGCCGTTTCGTTAACTAGACTTAGTCTCAGGCTAAAGCCCCATTTCTGTCTGTGCCCGCGTATTTCAGCGGGCACGATGTCAATTACGGTCCGCCCATAAGGAGAAACTCATGGCAGCTCAACCCATCATAAAACTTCACGATGGCAACCTGATGCCTCAGTTAGGACTTGGCGTATGGAAAGCCAGTAATCAGGATGCTACTGCGGCGGTAAAAACCGCCATTGAAACCGGTTATCGTCATATCGATACCGCCGCCATTTACAAGAATGAGGAAGGCGTTGGCGAAGCGATCGCCGCTAATCTCGTTCCTCGTGAAGAGCTGTTCATCACCACCAAATTGTGGAATGACGATCAGCTGAATGCGCCAAAAGCGCTGGAAACCAGCCTTAAAAAACTGCAAACCGATTATGTCGATCTGTACCTGATCCACTGGCCGCAGCCGCAACAGGGCAACTATGTTGAAGCATGGAAAGCACTGCTGAAGCTGAAAGAAGAGGGTCTGGCGAAAAGCGTCGGCGTGTGTAACTTCCCGCTCGCCCATTTGCAGAAACTGAAAGATGAAACCGGGATTTTCCCGGTGGTGAACCAGATTGAGCTGCACCCACTGATGCAACAGCGTCAGCTGCATTCCTGGAACGCCACGCACAATATCGCCACCGAATCCTGGAGCCCTCTGGCACAAGGCGGCGAAGGCGTTTTCGATCAGCCGCTGATTCAGAAACTGGCAGATAAATACGATAAAACCCCGGCGCAGATTGTGATCCGCTGGCATCTGGATAACGGGCTGATCGTTATCCCGAAATCTGTCACACCAAAACGCATCCGCGAAAACTTCGACGTGTTTGATTTTAAACTGGAGAAAGAAGAGCTGGCGGAAGTGACCAAACTGGATAAAGAGCACCGTCTGGGGCCAGATCCTGAAAAGGGGCTGTAATCCTGCAGTGTTCTGAAAACTAAAAAACCCGCCTTGGCGGGTTTTTTTTGGCATCGAAATCGTTACATCGACGGCTGAACCAGCATATTGCCTGCTGAACCACGATCCGCCAGTTCCAGCGCGCCGCTGCGATACACAAACGGGAAATGCTCGTATGACGGCTGGTTGAAATACACCAGTAACTCCACATCACCATCGACCCAGACCGTATCTTTGAATCCGGCATCTTCCACCAGCGGCGCAGCACCGTTGACGCTTTTCACCAGGAAGGATACACCCTCGACATGGAACGATTGCGGCATGTCCGCGTGTATTGTCCAGCGCTCCCACGTCCCCTGCTGGGCGGTGAGGTCAATACGGTTGATGTCCCACATGGCGCCGTTAACGCCCGGCTGGCTGTCGCCGAGGCGCAGGTCACGGGTGCGGATCACGTTGCCGGAGAGAATTTGATCGGCCAGTAAACGCATCGGCAGATTATCCGTTACCAAAGGCAGCAGGCCGGTCGGTTTTAGCGTCAGCACCAGCGTGGATACCAGAATACTCGATGGCTCAAACAACCCTCGCAAACGCTCCATCACGCCCGCCGCTTCACCGGCGGTAATCGAGACTTCTTCACCTTGCGACATATCCACCAGCACTTCGCGGCGCTCGCCGGGAGCAAGGGATAAACGCTGCACGGTCATTGGCGCAGGCAGGAAACCAAGATCCGAGGCCACGACGTGGAACGGGCGACCGTCACTCATGCTCAGTTCGTAACGACGCGCATTGGACGCATTCAGTAAACGCAAACGTACCCAGCCGCGTGAGACTTCGACGAACGGGCTCTGCACGCCATTCACCAGCATGGTATCGCCGAAGAAGCCGCCCGATGCGGGTGTGTCGTATTGCGGCACACCAAAACCGTCCAGACGTTTGTCCTGAATGATCAGCGGGAAATCATCGACGCCGTAATGATTCGGCAACGGCAGATTTTTGCTGATTTCATCCTCGACAATCCACATTCCCGCCAGCCCGTTATAGACGTGCGGTCCCATGCGGTTTGGCGTATTGGCGTGATACCAGCACGTCGCCGCTGGCTGACGGATAGGCAAGACCGGCGACCAGTCCACGCCCGGTGACATCATGCGCGCACCACCGCCGGTCAGTGTGCCCGGTTCCAGCAGACCGCTGATGGTCATCGACACGGGTTCAGCCAGACGATTGCTGTAAATCAGCTTCACGTCATCCCCGCTGTGCACTTTCACCGTCGGCCCGAGATACATGCCGTTGATGCCCCAGACAGGCGCTTTGGCACCACCGAGGAACGACCAGTGGGCGGATTGCAACGTAAGGAACAGGGGTTGTCCGCGACGCGATTCTAGCAGCGGCGGAACAGGCAAGGCCGGTTGCGAACCACTCGCTTCTGCTTTCAATGGCAGAGCACCTGCGGCAAGAGCCACGCCGGAGGCTTGCAGGAACGAGCGACGACTGAGTGACATATCTTCTCCATGAAAACAAAAGTAGGCCCCGTCGCCATCAATGGCAGCGGGTTTTAATGTGATATTTAATGACTTTTATTTTTTTTCTGCGGCTTCGCGCAGCGCCACTTCGGCATCAAGCTCAGCAATTTTATCCGCCATCAGCTTATGACAGTGTTCAGATAATTCGCGCAAACGGTCTTTCGTGTAGCCGGTTGTATCTACAGGCGGCAGCATCTCAACAATGACGTGGCCGTTGGACCAGCGGTTGAGCTTCACTTTGCCATTGGTGTTCGATACGCAAATTGGCACGATCGGCACTCCGGCTGAAATCGCTGCGTGGAAAGCGCCCGTTTTAAACGGCATCAGGCCACGACCGCGGCTGCGCGTTCCTTCAGGGAACATCCAGATAGACAGGTTCTTTTTCTTAATCTGGTTCACAACCTGCGAAATCGTACCGTGGGCTTTCGCGCGGTTATTACGGTCAATCAGCAGGTTGCCGGTGAGCCAGTACAGCTGACCAAAAAACGGGATCCAGACCAGACTTTTTTTACCGACGGTGACGGTACCGGGCATGACAACCGACGAGGCGGTCACCATATCGTAATTGTTCTGATGGTTGGCGATATAAATGCATTTACCGTTGTTCGGCGCCTCCGCGGGAATACGCTTTTCAACGGTCAGGCCAAATACCGGCGCCAGATTTCCAAATAACTTTCCGAATGTCGCCACATGTTTCGGATTACGCGGGCTAGACAGACAATAGATACAGCCAAAAAAACTTACCAGAATCGAGTAAATCACCACGATTATCAGTCGTAAAATAAATAACATAACATCCTCTTAAAACTACAGCCGAAGCCGGTAAGAAACCTGTGCAGTTTAGATCCCTGTGCGCCGAACTATTCTCAAGCCTGATTCGACGCTATACAACGGTTTTGTTTATACAAATGTAAAATCTTTGCACTGCACAACAGTCCCAAACAATAGCTGAACGCCACAACGTAGACAGGGCACAAATGTGCCCTGTCCGTGCCGATGAGCCAGCGCGTTATTCTTCGCTGTCGCCGCCTTTACTGCGGGCAGGCGCATCCACTTCGACGCGATCGATCCGTTGCAGGCCGCGTGGCAGAAGGGTTCCCTTGCGCCCGCGTTCCGCGCGGAATTTCTGCAAATCTTCAGGACGCAACAGCAGTTTGCGCTTACCAACGTGCAGGGTGATCGACGTCTGCGGCGGCAGAACCAGCAACCAGGCGAGTTTATCTTCACCGGAAGCGGCCTGCGCAGAAGGAATTGATACGATTTTGTTACCCTTGCCTTTCGACAGTTGCGGTAAATCCGCCACCGGGAACAACAGCATGCGGCCAGCGGCAGTTACGGACAGCAGCATATCATCCGCGCCATTAAGCTCAACGGGGGCAAAGGCTTTGGCGTTTTCCGGCAAGGTAATCATCGCTTTACCGGCACGGTTACGCGCCACTAAATCGTTGAAGGTACACACGAAACCGTAACCGGCATCGGAGGCCATCAGCAGTTTCTGGTCGTCCTGTGCCATGATCACATGTTCAATCGTCGCACCCGGCGGTGGCGTCAGTTTGCCGGTCAGCGGCTCGCCCTGCCCGCGCGCGGAAGGCAACGTCATCGGATCCAGCGCGTAGCTGCGGCCTGTGGAATCGATAAACACCACCGGCTGATTGCTCTTACCTTTGGCGGCGGCACGGAAGCTGTCACCGGCTTTATAGCTTAAACCGGAAGCATCAATGTCATGGCCTTTGGCGCTGCGCACCCAGCCAGATTCAGACAGCACGATAGTCACTGGCTCGGACGGCACGAAGTCGTGCTCGCTCATCGCTTTCGCTT